>Ga0172382_10001675_pt1 | contig 39085 bp, 34 predicted proteins | sample Leawel138RmetaG_FD_122245 | JGI IMG/M metagenome (GOLD analysis project Ga0172382, IMG submission 122245) | Leachate microbial communities from a municipal landfill in Southern Ontario, Canada - Leachate well 138R metaG | ecosystem: Engineered > Solid waste > Landfill > Unclassified | place... | reverse complement strand
CGTTTTATACAGACGACAAGAATCTAGCGCGACACGGACAAAGTCGCACCAGCCCTGCTCGACTGTCGATGAAAATAACCGAGTAACAAACACTAAACATAATAAAATTGACCAAGATCCGGCAGCATAAAAAGATAAAAATAAAATAAAATCAATTAGTTATTGACCCAGCATAGGCTCAATAAGCAAAACAATGTTTTCTTGTCAGCGTTTATTTCGCCCTTTTAATAACCCTATAGGACTGTTTTTATATTTGTCGTGAAGAAATGATCTAAGTTAAGCACTACATTTTTCTTCAAGCTGCCCATTTTTTATTTAATTTATGTCGCGCCCCACCCTATACCAAGGCTGACAGATCTCTACCTAATAGGCATAATGCAGCCTCCAAGCGGGCAACTCTACAGATGCGCTTATCGTTAAGCTCGACCTAAACTGTCATCCACTAAGGACTCAACCATGCAGCGACTAACTCATCAGCTACGGGCCAACCATGTTTCGGCCAAGCTAATCACGCTGATAGACACCCTCGCCATCGCCTGTAAAGACATCGCTTATCGCTTACAACAAGGCGCCATGTCAGACATACTCGGGTCTGCAGGGGAAGAAAACGTACAGGGCGAAACGCAAAAAAAACTGGATGTCATCTCCAACGATTTACTTAAACAATACTTATTAGAATCTGGAGTCGTACGAGCCCTGGCCTCAGAGGAAGAAGAATCTATCGTGCCCGGCAACAATGCAGGGAGCTACCTAGTCGCTTTTGACCCCTTGGATGGATCATCCAATATCGATATTAATAGCATGGTGGGGACCATTTTCTCTATTTTTAATGCACCAGCAACCGCCAGCGTTTCAGAACCAGATTTTCTCCAGCCAGGTCGTCAGCAAGTCGCTGCCGGCTATGTACTATATGGACCCTCGGTCATGCTGGTACTAACCACCGGCAACGGCGTTAGTATGTATACCCTCGACCAGCGCATTGGCGAGTTTATCCTCACGGTAACATCTGTCAGCGTCCCTCCCGACACCAAAGAGTTTGCCATTAATATGTCCAACCAGCGTTTTTGGGCTGAACCGATGCAACACTACATCAATGATCTGTTGGCAGGCACAGATGGTCCACGGCAAAAAAATTATAATATGCGCTGGGTTGCCGCAATGGTGGCCGATGTACACAGAATCCTGTGCCGAGGAGGTTTGTTTACTTACCCATGGGATAACCGCGAGCCCAACAAGCCCGGCAAATTACGCTTGATGTATGAGGCTAATCCAATGGGAATGCTGATAGAGCAAGCAGGCGGTGCCGCTTATACCGAGTCTGAAGCCATTCTAGATATTCAACCGCAACACATTCACCAGCGGGTGCCAGTGATTTTAGGTGCTCGCAGCGAGGTAGAAGCCTGCGTAGGCTACCACCAGCGTTAGCCTACATAACCAAGCAAGGGGGTATACGCCCCCTTTATGCCTAACCGCTGCGCCTCTGGTATTATTTATTGCGGCAAGCTCTCAACTCTTCGCTCGAAGTGATACACATATCCAAATCCTTTAGCACGCCATTTTCAACGCTATAAATCCAGCTATGCACTGAGAGCTCATCACCACGCTTCCACGCATCTTGCACAATAGTGGTATTGCAGACATTCACAACCTGCTCAATGACATTGAGCTCACATAATCTGTTTAGCTTCTCGTGCTGCTCTAAACTATCCAATTCTGCAGCATTGAAACGTCCGACATCTTTAATATGACATAACCAATTGTCGATTAAACCATGCTCCTGATTTTCAAGCGCAGCTTTTACACCACCACAGCCATAGTGCCCAGCTACGATAATATGTTTAACTTTCAATATTTCGACCGCATACTGAATAACCGAAAGGCAATTAAGGTCGGTATGCACTACTACATTAGCGATATTACGGTGAACAAAAACCTCTCCTGGAGGTAGATTAGCTATCTGGTTTGCAGGAACGCGGCTATCTGAACAGCCTATCCACAAATACTCCGGCGCTTGTTGCATAGACAAACGAGTAAAAAATTCAGGATCTTCTTTTTTTACTTTATCGGCCCATTGTTTATTTTTTTCTAAAATATGCTTAAGTTTTTTCAACGTATATTCACCTCTTTATCAAAATTTATATAATACAATGGTGTACCAATAAAACTAAAACCACTTTAAGCGCTTAAATACCACTAACATAACCGTGGCAATGGTCGCCATCACACCCAATAAGACGAAATATCCATGCGGCGCCTTTAGCTCGGGTATCACATCGAAATTCATTCCGTATATACCCGCCAAAAAGCTCAGCGGCACAAATATCGCTGTAATCACAGTCAACACCTGCATCGTGCGATTTAAGCGATGGCTCGAAATCGAAATATAGCCATCAATAAGATCTCCAGTTTGATGATAATACATCAGCGCCATCGAGCACAGGCGATCGTATTTTTCATCCAAATCATTTAACTCTGAGCAATACGCAGGATAGCTTTCATTGATACCATTCTCGCTCATACTGCTAAACATTCTGTTCATATATTCAAAGGAACGATGCAGTTTTCTTAATTCTTTTTTATGACTAACCAGCTGCTCCAAAATATTGTCATCATTGTTGTCCAGCAGTGCAGCCTCATTATCTTCAACCACCCGCTCATACTCCAACATCCAGCTGAGATAACGAGAAGATATCATCCGAAAAATATCAAAGACTAAAATATCAGGGGTGCTAAATTCACCCTTACTGGCAACCCGGTTAATACTCGGAGAGGCCAGATGCTTGGTAATAACGAATTTTTCTCCGAGCAATATAGCTATTTGTACAGGTGTAAACTGAACACCTGATATTTCACTTTTATTGGCCAAACCTCTAATAATAAAAAGATGTGTATTTTCAATAAACTCGTACTTCGGCGGAGGTCTTTCGCGGCAAATATCTTCTACGGCCAAAGGGTGAATCTTATAGCGCTCATAAATAGCAAATTCTTGCTCAGAGCTGACATTATCGATATCTATCCACAGCCAGCCGTCTATGCTGGCAATATCCATATCATTAAACGCCTGCTCGGTAATTGCAAGCAGTTGATTGTTTTCTGAGATTTGACTAATCGTTATCATTTTATTATCTCCACTGCTGCAACATGAAACATCACTCAATGCATCTCAGTAAATTTTATGTGAATATGTTACCAGGACAAAGCCTTTTCGACGCTGGCCTCAAGCAAAAACAACAACGCCAAACCTAGCAATACCTAAAAACGATAACATAATGATTACGTGATTGGCCCATCACCCAACTCCTGAGATTCCATTGGCGTTGGATCAAGTTCAAAATGCTCCTGAAAATTTTCCACCTGAGTTAAGACGTTATCGGCTCTTTGCTTGTAATAGGCAACATGAAATAAAGCATCGCCCTCATAGACTAACGGTAAATTGGTACGGCCGATCACAATTCCCTCCAGGGGGGCAATAACCTGAAACTCCGTCTTACCCAAAGGATCACTGATAACCCCTAACACCCCACCTTGAAACGCCTTCGCACCTAACGGCACCAAGGCCCTCATCATACCGCTACTGGGCGCACGGACCCATGAGGTATGAGCGGTAATCACTGGCCGTTTTATTTTAGTTTTCTCTGCGACTTTTTCTTTGAGTTTTGGCAACATGCCCAAATGACGCATCACATTTTGTACACCACGTTCACCAGCCCGAATGGCCACCTCATCAAACCTCAGCGCCTCTCCTGCCTCATATAACAAAATAGGAATTCCCGCATCACCTGCCGCCTGCCGCAAAGAACCGTCTCGTATAGCGGAATCGATAATCACCGGCACACCAAATGCCAAGGCCATCGCCTCTACTTCCGGTTTACTCATATCCGCTCTTATCTGCGGCAAATTATCCCGATGCCGCGCCGCAGTATGCAAATCAATACCATGACTACATTTTTCTACTACTTCTTTCAAAAAGGTATTGGCCATACGGCCCGCTAATGAGCCTTTACTGCTACCGGGAAAGCTCCGGTTTAAATCTCGGCCATCAGGAAGATAGCGAGAGTGAGTGATGAAACCATGCACGTTAACAATAGGAATAACAACCAAGGTGCCACTTAAGCGCTGCAATAATTTTTTATTGGCAAGACGCCGAATAATTTCTACGCCGTTTATCTCATCGCCATGGATGGCTGCACTGACAAATAGACAAGGACCCGATTTTTTCCCATTAATAACATGAACACTCATCTCCACATCATGATGGGTAACCATCGCCGCCAGCGGAATTTCTATCGATTTTTGCTCGCCTGGAGCAACACTAACCCCACCGAAAGTGACAGTTTTATTTTTCATCCATCATCCTCTTTAATTGTATTCAGCCCTTACCTTTGGTTTTATTTTTATGCGGCTTAGCATTGATTTCAATATATTCGATAATAGCACCGGCAACATTTTTTCCGGTGGCAGTTTCTATACCCCCTAAGCCAGGAGAGGAGTTGACCTCCATTACTAACGGGCCTCTTTCTGCACGTAACAAGTCAACACCAGAGACTTTCAACCCCAGGGTTTGAGCCGCAGCTATTGCCGTTTTACGTTCTTCCGGCGTTAACTTAGTGAGCGCCGCAGAACCACCGCGATGCAAGTTAGATCTGAATTCACCAGCTTGCGCAGTGCGCTCCATAGCCGCAACTACCTTGTTACCAATGACTAAACATCTTACATCACTACCGCCAGCCTCTTTGATAAATTCCTGTACTAAAAAATCCGCTCCCAAGGTACGAAATGCATCGATCACACTTTCCGCTGCTTTAGCCGTTTCAGCCAGTACCACGCCGCGCCCCTGAGTACCCTCGGTCAATTTTAAAACCAAAGGCGCCCCACCAACTAACTTAATCAAATCTTTAGTGTTATCAAGGTTGTGCGCAAAACCGGTATTAGGCATCCCCAGGTTTTTTCGCGACAGTAATTGTAGCGCTCTCAATTTATCTCTAGATCGACCCAAAGCGACCGATTCTGTTAGACAGTAAACCCCCATCATTTCAAACTGCCGAATCACCGCCATTCCGTAATTGGTGATCGATGCACCAATTCTTGGAATAACCGCATCGAAGCCGAGCAGCTTGTCCCCTTTATACCAAACAGCAGGATCAGTGGAGGTAATATCCATATAGCAGTTTAAGGTATCAATGACGTGCATTTCATGGCCGCGCTGTTCACCCGCTTCGACCAAACGCCGGGTCGAATACAGTTTTTTGTTCCTCGATAAAATCGCTATTTTCATGTCTCTTCTCCAAATCGCTTTTTTGATAGCCTGCATTGACTGGCGCACCACTAACCGCCACACCCTGAGCAACTAAACCTGAATCATCGAGTCAGGGTGGCTCTCTTAATCACATTCACATCCACCCACACTAAATATAACAGCAAAGGGCGAAAAATATTGTTTGCTTAACGACCCACAAGCTCTAACCGACACTAGCGCTGACGGTGCGCGACTATACATCAGCTACTATTGAAGACAAGCACTGCTGACTTTATCGATATATTTTTTAACAGCCACAAAAAAGCCAGCATGGTGCTGGCTTTTAAATAATAAAACGGAATAATCAATCACTCAAAAGGGTGCTTCAACACAATAGTCTCAACCCGATCCGGCCCAGTTGAAATAATATCGATCGGCGCCCCAACTAACTCTTCCAACCGCTTAATATAACTACGAGCGGCGGCAGGTAACTGCTCCAGTGTTTTGGCACCCAGCGTTGATTCTGACCAGCCGGCTAACTCCTCATAAACAGGAACGACTTTTTCATAGTCATCTGCATCAGTGGGCATCAGTGCTGGCTCGCCATTGGCATCATTATAGCTGGTACAAACCTTAATCGTTTCAAGCCCATCCAATACATCTAGCTTGGTCAAACAAATACCGGAAACACTATTAATACGCACAGCTTGGCGCAGGGCAACTGCATCAAACCAGCCGCAGCGACGCGGACGGCCAGTAGTCGCGCCAAACTCGTGTCCCTGTTTGGCTAAATAAGTACCCACCTCATCGAACAATTCCGTCGGGAACGGACCCGCACCCACGCGGGTTGTATAAGCCTTGGTAATCCCTAAGACATAATCCAAATACAAAGGGCCAAATCCGGTACCTGTTGCAGTACCACCGGCGGTGGTATTGGATGAAGTAACAAAAGGGTAAGTACCATGGTCGATATCTAATAACGAGCCCTGAGCGCCTTCGAATAAAATATTTTTCCCAGCCTCTCGGTAGTCATGCAACAAGCTGGTTACATCGGCAATCATCGGGACGATTTGCTTTGCCATTTCCATGGTTTCATCGTAAACCGTCTGGTAATCCACCGCAGCTACTTTGTAGTATTCAACCAATTGAAAATTATGGTATTCCAGCACTTCTTTCAATTTTGCGGCAAACCGCTTTGGGTGCATCAAATCGCCTAGACGGATGCCTCGACGAGCGACCTTGTCTTCATAGGCCGGCCCAATACCACGACCAGTAGTACCAATTTTGTCCTTACCCTTTAATATTTCACGAGCCTGATCCAGCGCTATATGAAAAGGTAAAATCAACGGGCATGCAGGGCTCAATAACAAACGTTCACGCACAGGAACATTATTGGCCTCAAGCTCAGCAATTTCTTTCAGCAAGGCGTCTGGACAAATCACTACGCCATTACCAATAAAACAGGCTACGTCATTACGCAAAATACCCGACGGAATCAAATGCAAAACTGTTTTTTTGCCGTCAATAACTAACGTGTGGCCCGCATTATGGCCACCCTGAAAACGGCTAACCGCCGCTGCCTGATCGGTTAGCAAATCAACGATTTTACCCTTGCCTTCATCACCCCACTGGGTACCTAGTATTACGACATTTTTACTCATTGCTTCACTCTGATTTTTAGCCTGACGGCTGGCTTAATTAAATAAATAATAGATTCGCTTTAAATACTTAGCTGTTCTCAACCAACCACTGGCCCTGCTGCAACACTAGTTTACGATCGCAACCATCTGCCTGGGTTTGTCCCGAAAGCGCACTGACAACCCGCTCGCCCTGTGCCCGCAGCGCCTGAATCGCAAGCCACAAAGACTGCATTTGCTCAGCACTCATACCCTTACTCTCAGGGGCTAAAATCCCCACCAATGGCTGATTGCTTTCAGTTTCCGGCAGATGACTTAATAATGCTTTCAAATCGGTATTAAACCCGGTCGCAGGGCGAGCCCGGCCAAATACCTCACCAATATGATCATAGCGACCGCCATTAGCTACCGCTTGCCCATGCCCAGGTGCCAAGGCTGCAAACACCAAACCGGTATGATAGTGGTAACCGCGCAGTTCGCCTAAATCAAAATACAAGTTCACTTCGGGCATCCGCGCTGACACCTGATCAGCAACACTGATTAAATCATTAAGCGCCTGAATCACCGCTGCTGGCGCATCCGCCAATAACTCCCGGGCACGGTCAAGCACAGCCCTTCCGCCATTCAACTGATACAAAGCTCGCATCATACTCGCTATCGCCGGATCACTGATACCTTGATCAATGGCAGCTTCAATATCTGCGCCAGCCTTACGCTGCAATGCGTCAAACAGATCCCGCTCGGCAATCGGGGATAAATCAGCCAGCTCCACCAGTGCTCGATAGATACCGACATGACCTAAATCTAGGGTTATGGTGCTCATACCTGCCGCATTCAGAGTTTCTAGCATGAGACTAATAATTTCAATATCGCTAGCCAGACTGGCATCACCGTACAGCTCTGCACCCAGCTGTATGGGCGAGCGCGATGCAAGCAGCGACTTCGGCTTGGTATGCAGTACGCTACCGGCATAACACAGGCGCACCGGACCTTCACGATTCAAACTATGCGCGTCGATTCTAGCCGTTTGCGGCGTTATATCCGCCCGAATGCCCATCGTTCGACCACTCAGTTGATCGATCACCTTAAAGGTCTGGATATCAACATCCTGCCCCAAGCCAACCAACAAGGATTCGGTGTACTCAATGAGTGGAGGGATCACCAACTCATAGCCCCAGCTACTGTAGAGGTCGAGTAATTTACGACGCAGCGATTCTACCAACCTAGCCTGAGCAGGCAGCAGCTCTTCGACGCCATCGGGTAATAACCAACGATCAGCTATTGTCATACAAAGTCCAACAATGATTTATCCATTAACCAGATAGAGTATACCGCTTCCGATCAGCATACTAAGCAGCCCCATAATCCGCAGGTTGCGGTCACTCAACTGCGCAGCATTCACAACTATTTTACGCCATAGCTGTGGACTTAAAAACGGTAAAATACCTTCAATAATAACCAGCAAACAGAGCGCTATGATTATCTCATGCCACATATCCTACCCTGCCCTTCTCAGCCATTAATCAAAGCCGTAGATCTGACGTCAATACCAATTAAGGGCAACGCCAAACACAAAAAAACCGCGCAATCTCATGTTTTATGAATAAACTCATGAAATTGCTCGGTTGACGTAGGATACCACAATTAGGCAGTTGTTGACGCTAAAAATGCCCGCGTGCCACTAGACTAAAGCTAGCGGCCTGCCTTGCTGTCGTTTAGGTATTTGAAAAAATCACTTTGCGGATCCACCAACATGATATCGCCCTTGTCTTTAAAGGTTTCACGATAAGCATTTAGGCTACGGACAAACGCATAGAACTCAGGGTCTTTATTGTAGGCTGCAGCGTAGGTTGCGGCCGCTTGGGCATCACCTTCACCGCGCAACTGCTCAGACTCACTAAAGGCGGTAGCTTCGAGTATGGTTTTCTCCCGTTCAGCCGAAGAGCGAATTTTTTCTGCCTCTTCCGAACCCTTGGCGCGCAACTCCCGAGCTTCTTTTTCCCGCTCGGCCTTCATCCGGTGAAAAACCGCTTCACTTACTTCGGCAGGTAAATCAACACGCTTAACTCTTACATCGACCACCTCAATACCCAGCGCTTCAAGCACATTTTCATTGAGTCCATTTTTGATCTCAAGCATTAACTGGTCACGCTCACCCGATACTACTTCATGCAAAGTACGAGTACCAAACTGATTACGCAAACCATCATTTACCCGCTTAGCTAAACGGTTTTCTGCCTGAGACTCATTACCACCAGTTGCCCTGTAGTAAGTACCCACATCGGCTATCCGCCACTTGGCAAAGGAGTCGACAATCAAACGTTTTTTCTGCACCGTCAAATAACTTTCCGGCGGCGCATCAAGGGTCAACACGCGACTGTCAAACTTACGGACATCATCAGCCCAAGGGACCTTTACATGCAAGCCAGGCTGCACATTGTCATCAATCAAACGGCCAAAGCGTAGCTGCACAGCGCGCTCGGTTTCTTTAACCACATACAAACTGCTATTAGCAACAATCACTAATAACAACAACGCCACAGCAATTGGAATCAACCTATTCATTAGCGCGCCTCCCTAGTGCTGCTGCGAGCCGCCGCCTGATCTCGACGCAGGGTTTTGACCACCTCGTCTGCAATCTCTCTAATACTGGATTCAGACATGATCGATGAATCGATTGCCTTTGGACGCGGCTGAGTCAGCTTATCCAACGGTAGATAGATCATGTTATTACCACCCTCTATATCTACTAACACTTTAGAACTATTACTCATGACGCTTTCCACCGCGTCAAGATACAAACGCTCACGCGTTACCTCGGGAGCTTTGTGGAACTCTGTCAGCAAGCTCTCGAAACGTCTCGCCTCACCGGTAGCCTCAACGATGACCTTGGCTTTATAACCATTAGCCTCTTCAATAATACGCTGCGAGCGACCACGCGCCTCAGGGATAATCCCATTAGAGTAGGCTTGCGCCTCATTAATTACGCGCTCCTGATCTTCCCGCGCGCGGATAACATCATCATAGGCTTCCTTCACCTCCGACGGCGGCTTGGCTTCCTGAATATTGACTTTAACGATCTGGATACCAGCACCGTAGATATCGAGGTATTCCTGCAGGCGCACCTCAACGTCGATGCCAATTTTCTCACGACCAGTCGAAACCACTTCATCCAGCTTGCTACTACCCACTACATGACGCAAAGCACTATCGGTAGCATGCTGCAAACTCAGCTCAGGGTTCTTTACTTTCAGCACAAATGCTTTTGGATCGGCAATGTTGTATTGCACTGTCAGGGGCAATTCAACAATATTCTCATCTTCTGTCAGCATTAGTCCTTTTGACTGATACTGCCGCTCCTCCGTCACATTGACAATATATTTACTGTCAATTAATGGCGGATTCCACTGCAAGCCAGGACCATAAGTATCCATATACTTACCAAATCTGAGCACCACCGCGCGATCCTGCTCACCAACCTGGTAAATACCTAGCGCAGCCCAAATCACTACAACAACAGCCAGAATTAAGCCAATAAATCCAGCGCTGATGTCTGTGCTGCCCGAGCCACCACCTTTGGAGCCGCCACCACCAAACATGCCGTTAAGCTTTTGCTGTAACTTTTTAAATGCTTCATCTAAATCTGGCGGCCCCTTGTCCCCACTGTTCCACGGGTCCTTATCATTGCCGCCACCCGGCTCATTCCAGGCCATTTTATTCTCCCAATTATTTACCTTTCTTATAAAGGTACTAATGAATAAAGGTTTATCTATTTAACGCTACTTATTTAATACTTGAGTAGCAAATTGTTGCAAACTGCCGGGCAGTCTAACAAACTTCCGCAGGTCACGTCGCGTTTAGTTATAGACGTTATTTTAACAAACTCATACCCGCCAAAACTTCCTCTGGGTCCAAATTTTCAGCACTGACTAAACGACAAAAATCCTGTTTTGGCAAACGAATATCCAGCTCGCAAAGCCCCTGATCGGTATAACACTCAGCAACCACAACATTTTGCTGGTAGAACGCTGCCCGTAACCGCCCCTGCTCTGACTTTAACGTCAACAAACCATGGATAATATCATCACCCAGCTGATGCGCTAACGCCTCTAATAATAATGGCAATCCTTCTTCGCGCTGCGCAGACAACCACACCCGCCTTGGCGCGCCATCTTGATCTCTATCTATACGCGGCTCCGCCCCCAGCAAATCCACCTTGTTGTAGACCTCTAACCGGGGAATGGTATCCGCACCGATTTCTTTCAGCACAATCTCCACCTGTGCCATATTCTGCGCACGCTCATCATCAGCACAATCAATAACGTGGATTAACAGGTCCGATTGCGCAGCCTCTTCCAGCGTCGCACGGAACGCCTCAACCAGTTTATGCGGCAAATGCCGAATAAAACCTACGGTATCAGCTAAAACGATGGCGCCAAAATCAGGGACGGAGATTCTGCGCAGGGTTGGATCGAGGGTGGCGAATAATTGATCCGCCGCATAGACATCGGAGCCAGTCAGCACGTTAAATAGTGTGGATTTACCAGCATTGGTATAGCCCACCAATGAGACAGTGGGTATATCTGCCCGACTGCGTGCCCGCCTGCCTTGCTCGCGCTGCTTGCGCACCTTGTCTAAACGTTTGGTGATCTGGGAGATTCTAGCCCGAAGTAAACGCCGGTCAGACTCCAGCTGAGTTTCACCAGGGCCGCGTAAACCAATACCGCCCTTTTGTCGTTCAAGGTGGGTCCAGCCACGAACCAACCGAGTAGACATGTGCTGCAACTGTGCCAGCTCTACCTGAAGCTTACCCTCATGAGTACGGGCGCGCTGGGCAAAGATATCCAGAATAAGCCCAGTGCGATCGAGCACTCGGCATTTTAGCTCGCCTTCAAGATTGCGCTCTTGGCTGGGCGAAAGCACATGATTAAACAGCACGATCTCTGCATCATGCTGCACAACCTGCAGACGAATTTCTTCCAATTTGCCAGAACCGACAAAAAAACGGGCGCTAGGCGATGAACGATGACCACCTACGAAGGCGACAGGATCACCGCCAGCCGAAAGCACTAACTCCTCAAATTCACGGGAGTCCTCACGCTCTGGCTCGCGACTAATATCGAGGTGAACTAATACCGCCCGTTCACCAGCATCGGGACGCTCAAACAGCAATGACTAACCTCAACAGCTAGACTTCGTCTTCTTGGTCAGGCATTGGCATCCGCACTACTCGTGAAGGAACCACGGTAGAAATGGCATGCTTATACACCATCTGACTGACAGTATTTTTCAGCAACACAACAAACTGATCAAATGACTCAATCTGTCCTTGCAACTTAATACCATTGACGAGGTAAATGGATACGGGAACCCGTTCTTTGCGCAGAACATTCAAATAAGGGTCTTGTAACGTATGCCCTTTTGACATGTGTACTCTCCTTAAACGACCCAAATGGGGTCAAAAAATAATAGTAAATGAGACCTAAAGTTATAACCACTCTAGCCTAGTTTTTATACCAACACCGATTAAATCAAGACACAAAATACAGAGCCGACTAAAACGTAGCGAACTTATAACTCATTAAGTATAACTCAAATAAAAATCTTAAACATAAATACGCTGAAGATATTTAATCGCCAGCTCAATCGGCTGCAGCCCTTCCAAACCAACAACCTCAGGTAGGGTTGCCTCACTTTGCAGCAACAAACCCTGCTCGTCTGTGTGCAGCCAAAGCAGATCATCCCAACTATTCAGCCAAGTAAATTGCCGCTTTGCCAGCTGCCGTGTGGCAATAATACCGCGCTCTATCATCTCGCCCCGCCCCAATTCACCGCTTAGATATTGCCATACCTGGCGATAACCAACTGCCCTTATCGAAGGCAAATTCAAATGCAGCTCATCGCGACGATACAAAGCTCTGACCTCTTCAATCAACCCTTGTTCCACCATCAATTCAAATCTAGTCTTTATCCGCCGATGCAGCACGGCTCGATCTACGGGCGCAATCGCCATTTGCACCAAATTGTAAGGCAGGGATATTTGCCTAGACTGCTGCTGTCGTAAATGATGCGCCGTCAGGGTCACCCCTGTAATCCGATAAACCTCCAACGCGCGCTCTATTCGCTGCGAGTGATTTGGATGGATTCTGGCGGCAGCCTCAGGATCAACCGCCTGCAGCTGCTGATGCACATAAGCCCAACCATACTCCTGTGCGTCACGCTCTATCTCCGCTCTCACGCCAGCGTCTGCAGCAGGCATCACAGCCATCCCCCCCAGCAAAGCCTTGAAATACAGCATAGTGCCGCCCACTAGCAGCGGAATCCTGCCCTTAGCCGTTATTTCCGCCATCAACGCTAACGCATCCTGACGGAACTCAGCTGCAGAATAAGTCTCAGCGGGATCACGAATATCGATAAGATGGTGGGGAGCCAATGCCAGCTCATCAGCTGACGGCTTAGCTGTACCGATATTCATATCCCGATAAATCAACGCAGAATCGACACTAATAATGTCGCAGGGCAGACGCTGACACAGCTGAACAGCAAGATCGGTTTTACCCGCCGCTGTAGGCCCCATTAAAAATATAGCAGGGGGCAGCTGACTACTCTCAACCTCAATCAATGCTTCTGCTCCCAAGCCACAACTCGATCACGCCCCTCATTTTTGGCTTGGTACAATGCTATATCCGCCCGCTTAATTGTCGATTCATCGCTATCTTCCGGTAACCACTGGGCAACACCAATCGATGCCGTCACGCCAATAACGTCGCCTTCAGCTGTCATCACAGTATTATCGCGAATATGCTGGCACAATCGATTTGCATACTTTTCGGCAGCTAATAATTGAGTGTGCGGTAACAGCAATATAAATTCCTCACCACCAAAACGGCCGCAAACATCGCTCTCGCGATTTTCCTTTCGCAGCAAGTCAGCCACTGACAACAAGGTTATATCACCTGCATCATGGCCATAGCGATCATTAATAACTTTAAAGTAGTCGAGATCAATCAACAGCACGCTAAACACATCGCCGTATCGACGCGCGCGCGCCACCTCTTCACTAAATATTTTCATAAAAGCACGGCGGTTATACAGTTGCGTCAAATAATCCGTATTAGCCAAGTGTTTTAATTTTTCTTCTATTGCCAAGCGCTCACCAGCTTCTGCCTGCAAACGACGATTAAATAACGCCAACGAAAAAGCCACCAGCAAAGCAATAACGAAAAAGACAAATATAGCGATCAGTAGATAGTAAACAACGCTCGACACCTCTTCTTTATAAACAAACACAAAACCATCGAGCCGCTCTGCGCTATCGGCCATGCCTTCATCAATCATTATGGCCGCCATCGACTCCAACCGCTGTCGATTAATATACCCCACCTCAACCACATCAGGCAGTATTAGGCTTTGGGCGGCCAAGGCCTCAAACCGCAGATGATTCAAGGTTTTATCCGGGTTATATTTTGTGTGAATTAACTGAATAATCTCCTCAGGATGAGCCAGGGCATACTTCCAGCCCTGCAAAGTTGCCTGCCTAAAACGCTCCACCCGATCAGGGTGATTTAAGACCTCCTTCTGGGAGGTAAACACTATGTCGCTGTAAAAATCGACTGCATAATCTCGAGGACTAATAATATTATATTTGATGCCCCGCTCTTCCAAATAAAAAGGCTCATTGGTTAAATAAGAATTAAATGCATCTACTTTATCCGCCACTAAATCCTGGATATTAAAAGAGCTGTGCGAAACCTGCACATGACCTATATCGACGTTCTCGGCACGTAACATAGCAAAAAAATCTGCATCCGCATCGTCACGCATCGTCATAACACGCTTGCCGATTAAATCCTTGGGGCTGTCAATACCGCTAGTTTTTAAAGTAACCAGTACTGAAGGTGAATATTGAAATATTGCCGACAGAGCGACCAGTGGCTCGCCCCGCAACCTGGCCAATAAAACCTCACTATTTCCCACCGCATATTGAGCTCGACCAGCCAGCACCTCTTGTATCGGAAAATGATCCGGCGACCCTGCCACCAGCGTCACATCAAAACCTGCATCCCGATAAAAACCTTTCTCGACAGCAGCATAATAACCCGCGAACTGAAATTGATGATGCCACCGGAGCTGAAAAGTAATCGGCGTCAGACCTTTACTGATTAACGGGTCAGCCCGAGAGGCTTCGCTAGCTAACACTAACAATAAGCATGTAATCAGCTGCAAAAATAATTTACTTTTGTAGATAAACGCACCACACCGGAGTCAGCTGTGACTAAAACAAGCCCCCAGCACACCATAAAAACGACACCAGCCAAAACTAAACGGCTACTGCCCCCGCAGAAATAATTTATCGAGCGAATCCAACGATAACTGAGTCCAGGTTGGTCGTCCGTGGTTACACTGCCCACTACGCTCGGTAGCTTCCATATCTCGTAGCAATGCATTCATCTCTGGGATACTAAGGCGTCGATTGGCACGCACCGAGCCATGACAAGCCATGGTCGACAGAATTTCATCGATATGCGCCTGAACACGATCACTCGAGCCATGCTCAAGCACATCCGCCAATACATCACGTACCAGTTGATCCACATTACTACCGTTTAAAATAACCGGGACTTCCCGTATCAACAAGGTTTCTGGCCCCGCCCGCTCAAGACCAACCCCTAAACTGGCAAAAACCTCCCGCTGCTCTTCAGCACACTCCGCTTCGCGCTGACTGACGGCGATTGATTCGGGCACCAACAGTGGCTGTGATTGAATGCCCGCCCCCGCCCTTGCCGTCTTCATCCGCTCATAAGTTATACGCTCGTGGGCTGCATGCATATCAACTAACACTAAACCTTGTTGGTTCTCTGCCAGTATATATATACCTTTGAGCTGAGCAAGCGCGTAACCCAATGGCGGCACTTCATCGCCATCCGCTAGCACTGGCCAAGCGGGAGCGTTAATATTACCCCGATCAGCAACAGAGCCTGAGCGAGCCACTGTGTTAATTGCATAAAGTGCATTATAGCCCGCTAACTGCTCTTGTATCTGTACAGGCGAAGGACTGTCCCTGTCCTGCCGCAAACTCATCGTTTCTTGCTGACGAAATTCACCCGCCTCAATACCGCTGCGCTGCGGTGGTGTCACCTCCATCACCGTGGACGCCAGCTGATCCTCTGGCCGCACCTGTGCCAGTAACCGGTGCAGGCTTCTAAACAAAAAATCGTGCACAGTACGGCCATCGCGAAAGCGCACTTCATGCTTGGTCGGGTGCACATTGACATCGACAATGGCTGGATCCAACTCTAAATACAAAACAAACGCAGGGTGCCTGCCATGAAACAACACATCTCTGTAGGCTTGTCGAACTGCATGACTGACCAGCTTATCGCGGATCACTCGGCCATTAACAAAAAAGTGCTGAAGATCTGCCTGACTGCGTGAAAATGTCGGCAAGGCAACCCAACCCCACAACCGCAATCCTGCCGCCTCGGTATCCAAATGCAGAGCATTTTGCATGAAAGTTGGCCCACACACGGACGCAACTCGCCGCTCACGCTCCAGCTGACTAACGCACGGCTTTAACGAGTGGATGGCCTTGCCGTTGTGACGCAAGTGAAAACCCACATCAAAGCGACTCAAGGATTGGCGCTTGATCACTTCTTCGAGGTGATTGAATTCAGTTTTTTCTGCGCGTAAAAACTTTCTCCTCGCCGGAGTATTAAAAAACAAATCCCTCACTTCAACGGTGGTACCTTGCGGATGCGGCGCGGGACTCACCTCCACCGTCATATCCCTCCCCTCCGTTTGCGCCTTCCACCCAGCTCCCTGCCCCTCTGTATTTGAGGATATTGACAGGCGTGAAACTGAGCTAATACTCGCCAAGGCCTCACCGCGAAAACCCAAGGTGCCCACCCGCTCCAAATCATCAAGCTCAACAATTTTACTGGTGGCATGACGGCTTAGTGCGAGGGGCATATCCTCCTGCTCAATGCCGCCACCATTATCACGCACCCGCATCAACTTAATACCACCCGCCTCTACGTCAATTTCTATACGAGTTGCACCGGCGTCCATACTGTTTTCAACCAGTTCTTTTATAACTGAGGCCGGGCGCTCAACCACTTCACCGGCAGCAATTTGGTTGGCCAATCTAGGGCTTAGGAGTTTTATCTGAGACATAAAAAGCAAATAATCAGGAGGAAGGGATAATAAGTTTTTGACCAATTTTAATCGTGCTAGAAGCTAAATCATTTTGCGACCGGAGCGAATCGACACTGACGCGATAACGTTTGGCAATACCCGATAAAGTATCACCTCGTGCAATAACATGCTCAACCGTTCTATATTTATTACGCTTTTGCCAAGCCAAATAGGTATCCGGTGGCGGGCTCGCCGCAAAGTGACCCGTTATACCATTAAATATTGCCCGAGCCATTTGGCGCTGATAACTTTTTGTGCTGAGTTTTTTAGCCTCGCCCGGATTAGAAATAAAACCCGTTTCAACCAACAGCGATGGTACATCGGTGGACCTTAATACGGCAAAATTTGCCTGCTCCACTTTACTACTATGCAAGCGAGAAATTTTTCCCATATGCTGAACAATATCACCACCTATACGCATACTTGCATCCAGGCTTGCCGACATGGATAAATCTGCTAGCACACCGGCCAGCACACCATCCTTATCACTTAAACTAACACCACCAACCAAATCCGAATTGTTGGCATCCTCGGCCAGAACCTGAGCCATCGCACTGGAGGCGCCCCGGCGTGATAACGCATACACTGACGAACCATGAGCGCGATGATCCTTAAATGCATCCGCATGAATCGATAACATCAAATCCGCCTGTGCCTCCCGAGCCAAATTGCGACGCTGTTGCAAACCGACATAATAATCACCCGTACGTAACATAACTGGCTGATAGCCCTTTTCCTGGGACAGCAAATAATTTAGTTCTTTGGCGATTTCCAGCACCACTCTTTTTTCCTGGAGACGCCCCGGCCCAATTGCACCGGGATCTTCGCCGCCATGGCCGGCATCAATCGCCACCACAATTGGCCGACGATTTTTATCGTTAACATGTTTAATTGTTGCGACACTCTGCTGTTTATCAAACAAGTCGATAACCAGACGGTCACCATATTGCTTATTTGCCTTTAATAAAAAACTGCGGGGGCTTACGCTGGCATTTAAATCCAAGACCACACGTATATCAGTCTTATCTTTAACGCCCGTACGAATACGTGAGATCGGACTATCTTGCAGTGCCAGCTTGGATAACACGGTTTTTATTTGTGCATTCTCTATATCAATCACAATGCGATTAGGATTCTTCAAGGTCATAACTTTATGCGCGACCGGTGCAGTTAGATCTAACACGACCCGAGTATGGTCAGGGGCGCGCCACAATCGCCCATCCTTGATAGTTGCAGGTGCAGCAGAAACTGTAACGCTAAAAACCAATAGCACCACCAACCCCCAGAGACGATAGCTAAACAGCTTCCGGGGCTGGTGTTGGCAGGAATTCAATCTCATCACTATTTCGCTCTTCTCTCTATTTTTTCGTTCAGTTATTTGATACAACGTAAGCAATGAAAAGTCAGACAATCAGTCGAATTACTCGATCTATTATGACACCGCATCTAAAACTCACCTAAACTCTAAATCAGCTTCTAAAGCGGCGATGATTTCTGCACCTACAACCGTGTTGGCAACCACTGTCACCTCACGCCCTCCGGCAATCAAGCTTATCCTAACGACTATATCTGCCACAGGCAAAAACATCCCTCCCTTTTCCGCCCATTCAATCAAACAAAGTGTTTCCTCTCCTTCAAAGTAATCCCGAATGCCCATATATTCCAGCTCTTCGGGATCACCCAAGCGATATAAATCAAAGTGGTAGACCCGCGCAGTAGAAAACTCATAAGGCTCGACCAAGGTATAAGTAGGACTTTTAACCGCGCCATGATGGCCAAAGGATTTAAGCACACCTCGACTTAGGGTGGTCTTACCCATGCCTAAGTCACCCTCTAAAAAAACCACCGCCCGACGCCCCTGACAAGCCCCTCCCAAGGACTCACCAAAATCTACCATTGCCTGCTCACCCAACAAACGCTGTGCTAATGTCTTTTGCACTGGCTTAGCATTCGCGCCTGCTCGCACAATCACTTCATCACTCATAGTCAATTCACCAGCCGCCTTAAATAAGCGATTAAATCTGTCGCTAATAAACCGCGCTGCCCATCCTGCTGCGCGGCCAAATCACCAGCGCAAGCATGTAAGCACACCCCCAGACGCGCCGCCGTAGCCACACCCAAACCCTGAGCCAACAACGCACCTAATACGCCACTCAGCACATCACCCATCCCACCAGTAGCCATACCAGGGTTGCCATAGGGACACAAACCGACAAGGTCGTTTTCGGCATCGGCAACCAGCGTCCCCGCACCTTTTAAGATCACTGCCCCGCCATAACGTGCCTGCAACGCGGTCACGGCTGCAAAACGGTCACGCTCGATATCGGCAACCGAGCAATCTAATAACCGCGCCGCCTCACCAGGATGCGGGGTTAAAATCCAATTATCGCGATAAGGGTTTTTCACCACCCGACCAGCAGCAATCATATTCAATGCATCGGCATCAACCACCAAAGGCTGTGTTAATTGCAACGCCTGCTGTAATAGTTGTTCGCTCCAAGCACTGCGACCAAGACCTGGACCTATAACCACTACCGATGCAGCAGCCATCTTTAAGCCCGCCTCTTGACCGGAAACAACACCGTGCGCCATTACCTCAGGGCAACGGCTGACCAATGCAGCAATATGCTCAGTGCGAGTTAAACAAGAGGTAAGACCTGCGCCGACTCGGCAAGCCGCTTGCGACGCCATTAACGCTGCGCCAGCCATACCCAAATCACCACCAGTGACCATAACGTGACCAAACCGACCTTTATGAGCGCTTCTTTTTCTGGCTGGCAAGGCAAGTTTAAGCGCAGCCAGGTCAAGCCGCTCACTACTCGCCATCACCCGCTCAAAGACCCACAGCGGCACAGATAAATCGGCGTAGTGAATACTCCCCGTATAATCTGGCCCAGCGCCGGTCAAAAGCCCCTGCTTCAGCCCAATAAAGCTAACGGTATGCTCTGCGTAAACTCCATCACCCAGTACACAACCACTATCACTGCATAAGCCGGAGGGAATGTCGACCGCCAACACTGGGCAAGCACTGCGATTGATCGACTGTATCGCCTGCATAAATTCACCGCGCACAACACCGCTTAAACCAGTACCCAGCAGCGCATCGACTATGACCCCCTGGCTAAAAACTCTCTGCGCATCAAAACCGCTAAAGCAAACCCCTTCTACCACCGCCAGCTGGCGGGCCAATAAAGCATCACCTTGAATCTTGCCCGTCTCTCCGCACTCAATGACCTCTACGTCAATACCAGCCTGCATCGCCAGCGCCGCCATCACATAACCATCACCACCATTATTACCCGTACCACAAAACACAGTGATCTTTTCTGGCGAGGGGTAAACCACCAGCAAATACTGCAGCGCAGCCTTAGCTGCGGTTTGCATCAACTCAAAACCGGCAATTCCCGCCTCTTCAATCGCAACCCGGTCAAGTTCACGCACTTGTGCCGCGCGGTATAAATTAACCGGTAAATTTTCGTTCATAACATTTATACCCGTATTCCTTATTGATTGAGCAATTGCTCGCGCGATCTGTCAGAATAAAACATAGTTAGCCCATCCACACCACTAACACCCACCCTGTAATATAAAGTAATTATAGGTTAAGCGCGCAATAACTACGATGACCAACAACCTTGAACCCTCCAACTTCAACCCCATCGAACTGGCCGCAGATATACGTCGGTGGGCGCAGGAATTAGGATTCCAACAGCTCGGCATTACCGATATCGACCTCAGTAAGCACCAGCAACACCTACAACATTGGCTGGAAAAAAACTTCCACGGCGAAATGCATTATATGGCCAGCCACGGCGACAAACGTTCCCGGCCAGAACAATTATTGCCTGGCACTTTGCGTGTACTCAGCGCGCGTATGGATTACTTACCCGACACCGATGATATGCAGCAGGTATTGGACGACCCCAATAAAGCTTACATTTCACGCTACGCTCTCGGTCGCGACTACCACAAACTGATGCGTAAACGTCTGGCACAGCTCGCCGATAAAATAGCCACCGTCGCAGGCCCTCACAACCACCGCGCTTTTGTCGATAGCGCACCAGTGCTAGAACGCGGGCTGGCAGAAAAAGCTGGGCTGGGCTGGATCGGCAAAAACACCATGCTTATCAACGCTCAGGCGGGATCTTGGTTTTTTCTTGGTGAAATATATACCGATTTGCCCCTGCCACCTGACCCGCCACAGGTATCCATGCACTGTGGCAGCTGCACCGCCTGTTTAGTGGATTGCCCAACCGGCGCGATTGTCGCCCCCCATCAAGTAGACGCCCGCCGCTGTATTTCCTACCTCACCATAGAATTGCGCGAAAGCATCCCAGAAGCACTGCGTCCCTTAATGGGCAACCGAATTTACGGCTGCGACGATTGCCAATTAGTCTGTCCATGGAATAAATTTGCCGAAAACACTCAGGAGCAAGACTTTCAGCCTCGCAATAACTTACAAGCAGCTGAACTAATCGATCTGTTTAGCTGGACCGAAACGGAGTTTCTACAACGCACCGAAGGTTCAGCTATTCGCCGTATTGGCCACGAGTGCTGGCTGCGTAATATTGCTGTTGCACTGGGTAACGCCCCCTCTAACACTAGCACTATTGCGGCCCTCAACAGCCGCCAAGATGATCCATCACCACTGGTTCGAGAGCATGTGGAATGGGCTTTAGCCCAACACCGGCTTAAAGTGCCGGTAAAACAGCTGTGGTGAATACTCACCTTCATTGATTAAAAATTTCGGCTAAAACACTTATTCCACCCGCTGTCCGATAAATAAGCATTCCATTTACCAACAATGATGTTTATGATAATGATTATCATAAAGATGGACCCCATTATTAGCCTATCTATATTAACTGCAGACAAGGATTGGCACCAACACCCTCAACTAAGCAGATAATTCTCGCCTAAAAACTCTTGCAAAGAGACACGACACAGAGCTGTTAAAAGACCTTTTATGAGCAACCTACCCACCTACTTTAAAGACCTTAGTATTGGCGACACCGCGCGCATAGTGAACTTCCATCAACTCAACAAAGCCTACCGCAACCGCTTAATGAGCCTCGGATTAACACCCGGCACCGAATTCAAAATCCAACACATGGCTCCCCTTGGCGACCCGGTTAGTATTAGCGTGCGAGGCTTTCATCTGAGCCTGCGTTGGGCAGAAGCCGGCAATATGGAGGTAACAAAGTGAGCAATGTATTTACTCTGGCACTCATCGGCAACCCTAATAGCGGTAAAACAACGCTATTCAATGGTTTAACCGGCTCACGCCAAAAAGTCGGGAACTGGTCTGGCGTCACCGTAGAAAAGAAAACCGGCCAACTAGTTCGCGGGGATACTCACTTAAATGTGGTTGATTTACCCGGCACCTACTCCCTGCATGTCTCCCACGAAGACGACTCTATTGACCAGCAAATTGCCCAACAATTTATTCTCAACGAATCTGCTGATTTATTGATTAATATTATTGATGCATCCAGCCTTGAACGCAGCCTCTACCTGACCACCCAGCTGCTGGATGCCGACGTACCAATGATCATCGTACTTAATATGATCGACGTTGCCGCACAACAGGGGATTAAAGTTGACCCGGAAATGCTCTCACGCAATATTGGTGCACCGGTTATACCCATTATTGCCAGCCGCAAAGAGGGTTATGAGCAGTTAATCAGCACGATGATCGCGCAACTCAATAGCTCCCCTAACACCAGCGCTCAGGCACTTACACCCTTGAATCTGGGCGAGTCCCTTGAAAACGCGATCAGCACTACCCTCAACCAAATTCAGGCGAGCGGCGTCAACGCTAAGCGCTTACAAGCAACTGCGGTATTGGAGCGCGACGACAGTGTCTTCAACAGCTTCAGCACAGAGGTACAACAAGGCTTCAATAAAACCATCGACGCGCTAGAGAAAAAGCTGCGCAGCCCGGCCGCAGATTTGCTGATCAACGCGCGCTACCAGTGGATCAACCATGCCACCGACGGCGTAATACAGCGTGACCAATCGACGCAAAAAACGCTAACCGACCGCTTGGACAGCATCTTTCTAAATCGCACCTTTGCCTTTCCGCTATTTCTCGGGGTCATGTATTTGATGTTTATGTTCACCATCAACTTTGGTGGTGCATTTATCGACGTGTTCGACATTGTGGCCGGCGCGATTTTTGTCGAGATACCCCGACAACTGCTCACTGCGATACACATGCCTGAATGGCTGGTAACGCTCGTAGCCGATGGTGCAGGCGGAGGTATTCAGCTGGTCGCCAGCTTTATTCCCATCATCGGCACCTTATTTTTATTCCAGTCTTTTTTGGAAAGCTCAGGGTATATGGCCAGAGCAGCTTTTATCGTTGACCGGATGATGCGAGCTATCGGTCTACCCGGCAAATCCTTTGTGCCATTAATTGTAGGCTTCGGCTGCAACGTACCCTCGGTGATGTCCTCTAGAACCCTGGATAGCCACAACGACCGACTACTTACCACCTTAATGGCACCATTTATGTCCTGCGGCGCACGCCTGACAGTTTATATTTTATTCGCCACAGTATTCTTCCCCAAAGATGGACAAAACGTAGTCTTCGCTCTCTATGTGCTGGGAATTGTGCTGGCTATCGGTACCGGCTTTTTGGTTAAACGTCATTTGATGGGCCGCGAAATCACACCGTTTATTATGGAACTTCCCCATTATCATATCCCTACATTAAAAGGCGTGTTGATCAGCACCTGGCACCGCCTTAGAGGCTTTATGCTGCGGGCTGGTAAAGCCATCGTACTGGTCGTCATCGTGCTTAATTTTGTTAACTCAATTGGTACCGATGGCTCCTTTGGCAATGAAAACTCAGAGAAATCGGTATTATCAGTAATCGGTATGAAGATCACCCCGCTGTTTTCACCAATGGGAGTGCAGGAAGATAACTGGCCAGCCACCGTGGGTATATTTAGCGGCATCTTCGCTAAAGAAGTGGTAGTCGGCACACTGGATGCTTTATATAACTCGATTGCGGCGCAACAAACCAGCACCGATGAACCTGAAGATGTATCGATTATGGCAATGATCGCCGAAGGCTTTGCCACCATCCCAGAAAATCTGGCTGACCTTAGCAGCATGTTGACCGACCCACTGGGCATCAACGTCGGCGATTTGAGCGACCAGGCCGCCAGCGCAGAAGAGCAGCATGTGCAGGTTTCAACCCTGACAGTGATGAACCAATTGTTCGGCAGCGCAATTGCCGCCTTCTCTTATATTCTGTTCGTTTTGTTGTATATGCCCTGCATCGCCACGCTGGGTGCAATTTATAAAGAAGCCGGAGGCTTTTGGGCCTTTTTCTCCGCCAGCTGGAACACCATCATAGCCTATGGCATGGCGGTGGCCTGTTTCCAAATAGGTACTTTTACCGAGCACCCTGAATCATCCACAATGTGGGTCTTGCTAATGATAGGCTTATGCGTCAGTGGCTATTACGGTTTGATGTTAATGGCCAGAAAGCAAATGAAGCCTCCAGCCAATCTAATCCCAGCGGTTAATATTTCTTAACACGACGACTGCTTTGCTTTCCCTAATAAAAAGGGCAGTGCCGAACTAACGGCATTGCCCTTTTTGCATTAGCATCAACCATCTCCAGCCGTGGAGCTAACCAATAAATAACTCACTGTCGAATTGCGGCTCTACCGGTAAATTAGCCGGCCGATAACTCGCTAGATTTTGCATACGCTGCCAGACTGCTGGATGCACCAAGGCCTTGCTAGCGATGGGCCGCTGGTGCTTACCAAACGCTTTCCAAATACCATCGAAGGAATCATGCAGCTCACCGCAGGGATCCTGCTTTAATTTTTTAACTGCCGTAGCGGTAAAATTCATACCGTGGTGATAGGCTCGATCAATCATCCACTGCAGGCTGACATCCGACAAACCGGTCTCTTTATAGCCGCCACCAATATCTGAATGCACACCGCTAAACCAGACCTGCCTCACTCTGGGGTCGTCATCCCACTCTAATACTGGGAAAAACCTACGCTGCTCATCAATTGCCATAGCATGGTAGCCTGCAATAACGCAGACGGGTAACTGGCTGTCGTTGAAATCTGCATCTGTTGTGGTTTTGACGGTATCCCACACTCCGACCATTTCGATAGCTGCATCAAACAATCGCCCCTCATTCTTTAGCGCACGCACACTGAGCTCATCACGGTTTAAATACAGCTGCCAAGCCAAATCAATATCCTTGGCGTATTTGGGTATGCCACTATGGGAAATCAGCCCAGCCAAACGCCTTGCAGCATAGGAGCCTCGGCTAAAGCCAAAAATAAATATTTTATTTTGCTCGCGATGCCAGTTTTTATCGGCAAAGCGTTTTCGTAAAAAACGATAAGCACCTAAAATTTGCCGATCCAGCCCTTTGCCATAAATACCACCCGGCAGCGCTTCCCAGTAAGCTGTACCTACGCCTTCCTCATAATGTACAACTTGATTTCTAGCAGCGCAGGCAGATAAAATTTTGGCTACATTGGTTGCGGCTGGCTCTTTGGTATCGTTCCATGTGCCATCACAGCCAATAATTAAATGACGGCTCTTATCCGTCGCTCCCATTGACGTATCTCCCTAATAGGTATTCGATAACAGCGCAAACACTAAACTGACCAGACTTAAAATGAATAGCCCGGCTTATATTCTTCCTCGCTGTAACCTGGCTGATAGATACCCTCTTCTAAGTCGTTAGCCACCGCACCATTGCACCACCACTCCACGGTCTGTGGCACGTATAGACCTAGTGAAATCACCGAGGTCAGCGCATAAACCATATTGGTGTGGTATCTGGCTCGATACAACGCCTTGCCATTTTCACATTTGTCCACCGGCGGCTCCGACCAGACAAAGTCATAAAACGAACCATGCACGGTATGCGTACCGGTTGTTGATTCGGGTGTTTTCTGCCCATCGCCCTCAATAGTCATCGTCGCACAACCTGCCAGTACAACAATAAAAGCTATCATCAAAAAAGTGCGAATCGCGCTACACATGATTGTTGTTCCTTAAAAAAACCTGATAACCATTAGCAATATAACGACATCAGGTAAACATTATTCGACGTTAAATTATTCAGCCCTAAATTGGCCAACGAAGCTTAAACCTTGAGAAATACTTCACGGTAATACTGTAACTCTTCAATGGACTCTCTAATATCGTCCAAAGCCAAATGTGCGCCCTTTTTACTAAAGCCATCCAATAATTCTGGGCGCCAGCGTTTCACCAATTCTTTTAAGGTGCTGACATCAAGATTGCGGTAGTGAAAATACGCTTCCATTTTCGGCATATACTTCACCAAAAACCGACGATCCTGACCAATACTGTTACCGCAAATAGGCGACGCCCCTTCAGGCACGTATTGGCGTAAAAATTCCAGCGTCTGCTGCTCGGCATCTGCGACACTGACTTTACTGTCCCTTACTCGCTGCGTTAAGCCAGAATCGCCATGATGGGTGGTATTCCACTCATCCATCGCCGCCAGAATATGCTCGGGCTGGTGGATAGCCAAAACCGGCCCCTCAGCAATCGTGTTGAGCTGTGAGTCGGTCACGATAGTGGCGATCTCGATAATATGATCGGTTTCTGGCTCCAACCCAGTCATCTCAAGGTCGATCCAGATCAGGTTCAAGGCATTGCTGTTTTCATTTTGGCTCATGCAAAATTCCAGTATTGACGCTAAACGGGCTGCAGCGATAACACCGCAGCATAATTAAACCGCGCTAAGTGTAGCAAAGTTGCGGCGATGTCTTAATAATAGCGATCACATTCAACTACAAAGTCATTCCATGAGCAAACGCAAGCTAACCCGGCGTCAAAGCTGGCGAGTTCAAAAAATTCAGGACGAACGTACCGCCCGTGCAGGTAAACGTGCCGAATTTATCGACCAACAACTCAATGAAGGCCAATTAGGGGACGAACAAGAAGGCCTGGTCATCGCTCACTACGGCAGCCAGATTGACGTAGAGTGCTTGCAAGGCAACGACAAAGGCAATGTTGCCCGCTGCCATTTACGCGCCAACCTAAGCACTCTGGTTACTGGCGATCGCGTGATTTGGCGCGCCGGCAACCCCACCGGAGTAGTTGTCGCCAACCAACCTCGGACCTCGGTACTGTCGCGCCCCGACATGCACGGCCAGTTACGGCCCGTCGCGGCCAACATCGATTATATCGTCATCGTTATTGCACCACTGCCTGAGCCTCATGCCAATTTAATCGACCGCTATCTGGTCGCTGCTGAATCGGTGGACATCGAACCGTTGATTCTACTCAACAAAGTCGATTTGCTGGATACTGATGGTCGCGCGGCGATTGACCAGCTACTATCCGTCTATCCTAAAATTGGTTACAAAGTACTAGAAGCATCCACCCAAACGATGGATGGTTTAAGCGCCCTAAAAAATATATTGGCCGATCGCACCAGTGTCTTCGTCGGACAATCCGGGGTGGGCAAATCCTCATTAATTAATGCCCTGCTGCCGGGTGTCGATATAAAAGTTGGAGCCTTATCCAAAGCCCACGCCAAGGGAACGCATACCACCACCACCGCAAAGCTATTTCACTTTCCTGATGGCGGCGATCTGGTTGACTCCCCCGGCATACGTGAATTCGGCTTATGGCATATGGAGCGCGAGCAGGTGCTCGATGGTTTTATCGAGTTTCGGCCTTTTCTGGGCCAGTGCAAGTTTCGCGACTGCAAGCACATGAGCGAGCCCGGCTGTGAGCTATTGGCCGCACTGGATCGGGGTGACATCAGCGAGCGCAGGTTGGCGAGCTTTGATGCTATCGCCAATTCACTAGAGATGCTTTAACGTCATCTAAAACACTGACTGACACAAGGCTCACTACCAGACACTGATTGACAAAAAATTGCTCTAAAGAATATGGATTAAATGGCCCAAGCACCTTCGACAAACAGAGCCGCAGCTACAAGTACAGCCGCAACCGCCAACAGCCTCGGCAGCTGGCAACAGACGCTGCAATCATTGATATTACCAGCAGACCCACAGGTAAAGGCTGCCGCCCTGCAAAAGTTGCGCTCGCGTACCGGCAACGCCAATAATGTTGCCCGTATTCTGCAAGACGACCCTGCACTGTGTCTGGTATTGATGCAAGAGGCCAACAAATCCTTATCTTTATTCGGCAACGAAGTGACATCACTTGCCCATAGCATCAGCCTGCTGGGCTTCCCTCACGTTGAGACACTACTGCGCCGCACCCAAGCCCACGATAAAAAGAGCTTCCCCTACCTGGATGAATATCGTCAACAACTGAGCATCAGTCTGCACGCTGCTCATCAGGCCGTTGCTTGGGCCAAGCTCAACCCACACTGGCCGCAGCAGCATGTTTTTTGGCCTGCTCTGTTCCACCGCGCGCCAATCTGGGCCCTGTGGTATCACGCAGGCGAACGCATGCAACAGCTTCAGCAAAGCCGCGCCCAGCATAGGGGAGCGAGCCATCGACAACTAGAACAGAGCCTGCTGGGCATCAACACCAGCGAGTTATTCGCCAGTCTGTGTAGCAACTGGCACCTGCCATCACCAACCCAGCAAAGCTGGCAACCTAACCTGTGCGGCAGTGCTCGGCAATGGGTTGCGCTAAGTAACATTGCACCGCAACCCATAACTCAGCCACTGGAAGCCCACCCCAAACTACAGCAAGTTTGCAATCATCCTGCATTTTTAATTGCCTTGAGCAACCGTTTGGCGGATGAATCGGAGTGGGACTGGTATTCTAGTCGCACCCAACGTATTCAGCGGCTACTGGCGGTAGCACTTAACCGACCCTTAGATCAGATAATTAGCCTAAGCCATCAGCATGCGGTGGAGACGAGTCGCCGACAAAGGCTCAGCGACTGTCTAAGCCCTGCTCGACAACTATTAAGCTTTTACCACAAAGCTGACGAGCTAAACGGGGCAGTACCCAGCAAACAGCAAGCGGGTGCCGGGCAGTCAAACGCAAGTTCAAACACCCCCCCGGCACTCCTAACTGAGGCTAAGCAGTCTCTCAACCTATTAGACGATACGTCATCGGGCTTTATCGAGGCACTGACGCGCCTGCAACAGGAGCCAGAGTCTTTCAGCAGCTTACATGAAATCATGAATTTTGCGGTGACCAGCCTGTGCCAGCAGCTCAAATTCGAGCGCGCCTGTGTTAGCCTGCTGAATATACACTCCCAAACGCTGCGCACCTGCTACAGCAGCGGCGTTAACAATAACCCGGCCTTGAAAAACTTCCGCCATACACTGCAACGAGGAGATTTATTCAATAAATTACTGCAGAAACCGCTCAGCGTCAGGTTGCAGCACGATAATTACAGCAAAATATGGTCACTACTGCCGAGTAACTTCAGACAGGCTTGCGCTGTTGATGAATTTCTAATGATGTCAGTTTTTAACGGCAAGCAGCCGATGGCACTTATCTATGCCGACCAGGGCATTAATAAACTCTCAATTAATGATCAGCAATACTCACAATTCAAACAATTCTGCACCGCTGTGAGCCAATGTCTGGAATACCCACGTTAACAACCCCCTAATCCGCAGCGCCAATTCGTAGTACAATGCCGCCGGAATTAATTCTCGTCTCCTTAAAATTGGATAGAGTGACCATGAACACATCGATATTACCACTGTTACTGGAACCCGATCAGCTCGCCAGCTTATTGGCTACTGAACCTGATAACCTGCTTATTCTCGATGTCAGCAGCGTTGAAAACTACAAAAAACAACATCTGCCTGAGGCTATCCACATTGCCCCCAAGGCCCTGCAAAACGGCGCCCCTCCTGTACCGGGCAAACTCCCCAGTCTAGAGCAGCTCAGCGAGCTGTTCTCACTGGCAGGCTTAAGCCCCGAAAAACACGTCATTGCCTATGACGACGAAGGTGGCGGCTGGGCCGGACGGTTGATTTGGACGCTGGATGTACTCGGTCACAGCAATTACTCCTACCTCAATGGCGGTATTCACGCCTGGGCCAATGAGGGCCACCCGGTAGAATCAACGCCAAATACCGGTAAAAAAACCCAGTATTCAGCCAGCATAAATACCGATCCCATTGCAGAAATAGATGACATTTTACCCAATATTGCCACCAAGAATTTTGCCATCTGGGACGCCCGCTCTGCGGCAGAATTTGATGGCAGCAAACTGCTGACAAAACGCGGCGGCCATATCCCTGGCGCAGTTAATATTGATTGGCTAGAGCTAATCGACAAGGAGCGCAATTTTCGTTTGGTTGACCTAAACGCACTACAGCTGCGCCTAAATGAGCTAGGACTCACCCAAGAAAAACAAATCGTCACCCACTGCCAAACCCATCATCGATCCGGATTAAGCTACTTAACGATGAAAATTTTGGGCTACCCTACTATCAAGGGCTACCATGGCTCTTGGGCTGAGTGGGGAAATCGTGAAGACACACCCATTGCCTGAGCATTGATAGCAACACCATCGATAGCACACCAAAACGATAAGAGATTTTATGAACGTATTATTTATTATTTTTCAATACTTGGTACCCCAACACCTACTATCACGCTTGGTAGGGAAAATAGCCGACTGTGAGTGGCCTTGGCTAAAAAATAATTTCATTACCTGGTTTATTAGTCGCTACCAGGTCAATATGGAAGAAGCCCTTGAGCCAGAACCCTTTAACTACAATAGCTTCAATGCTTTTTTTACCCGACAGTTAACCGCTGATGCTCGCCCCATCGTTGCCGACGATAACAGCATTGCTGCCCCCGCCGATGGTGCCATCAGTCAATTAGGTGATATTACTGCTGGGCGTATTTTTCAAGCCAAGGGACAAACTTACAGCCTGGTAGAATTACTCGGTGGCGACATCGATAGAGCCCAACCCTTTCAAGGTGGTCGTTTTGCCACTGTTTACCTATCACCCAAAGATTATCACCGGGTGCATATGCCTTTGACCGGCACATTAAAAAGTATGACGTATATACCAGGTAATTTATTTTCTGTTAACGCAACTACAGCTGAAAATGTACCGCGATTGTTTTCCCGCAACGAGCGCGCTGTGTGTATTTTTGATACCGAGATCGGCCCCATGGCGGTAGTGTTAGTCGGTGCGATGATTGTGGCTGGCATTGAGACTGTCTGGTCTGGCCAAGTCGCTCCCGTTAAGCGTCAAATCATTAGCCAAAACTACCAGCAACAAGCCACCATTAGCCTACAAAAAGGTGAAGAGATGGGTCGGTTTAAACTGGGTTCTACCGCGATTATTTTATTTGGCCCTGATGTTATGCAGTGGCAAGCCGACCTGGTAGCGGGAAGCCCGACCCGTGTGGGCGAATTGATGGGGGTATTAAACAGCGGAAAAACCGCTACAGAAGCTATGCCCGATGCCAACAACTCAACCCCTCCTATCAATACAGACACCAACACATCCGACTAATAGCTAAATGCTTGACCTTTTCTGGTATCAATACGCAATAATCGCCATGACCTTCATCTGGAGTGGATTTGTCCGCTCCGGCTTGGGTTTTGGTGGCTCTGTTTTTGCGCTGCCATTTTTACTAATGATGGTTAACGATCCATTAATTTGGCTGCCGCTGATTTCGGTCCACTTGTTAGTCTTTTCATCATTGACGGTTTACCAAAATCATAAAAAAACAACCACGACCGTTGCCAGCACCACCCCCAGTACCATCGACTGGAAATACTTACGCTACTCATTAAGTATCATTATTGTCCCTAAGCTCATTGGTGTTTTCGGTTTAGTTACGCTCGCGCCAGCATTATTGAGCGGCATTATTTTTGTCATTATCGCGGTGTACTCACTCACCTATGTTTTCAATAAACCCTTTAAAAGTAGCAACAAAACACTGGATGTTATTTTTCTAATGTTGGGGGGTTATATTAGCGGCACATCACTGATAGGTGCACCGTTAATTATTGCCGTCTACGCCAACCATGTTAAAAGAGAACAGCTGCGGGATACGCTGTTTGTGCTTTGGTTTATTTTGGTCACCATCAAAATGACCACCTTTATTTATGTCGGCGTTGACTTACAGCTCATCCATCACCTATGGCTACTACCCTGCGCCGCCATCGGCCACTTAATCGGCCTGCGTTTTCATGACAAAATGCTCACCACCGACCCGGTTGTTTTTTATCGTATGCTCGGTGGAGTATTATTTGTTACCAGCTTGATCGGCTTAGCTAATATTTAACTTTTCACAACACCATAAAATCAACCAGACAGGCAGCCAACTATAATCAATGAAGCTGCTTTATTCGTGTGCGGGTTTATAGGCTCCTGAATCGTCTTTATGATAAAGCCATTGCGGTGAAAAAGATTAAACCATGACGACAATGTCCTGTAATACCAAGGCGCAGGATCACTAAACTCATCACTAAAACCCGCCCATGCCCCCTCTCGCCAACCATCACAATAAAGCGCGTCTCCCAAGTGCATACAGGGATGCAGAGTTTGCACGATAAAATAACCTGCCGAGTTTAAGGCTTGAGGGATATTTGCGAATACCTGCTCGACGGACTCTTGACCTAATAGAGAGAAATTACATACCACTGCATCATAGCGCTGTGGCAACTGACTCTTGCCCAACTCTTCGTATGCCATCACTTGATAATTACCAGCACCCAGTTCACGAGCCTTATCAATAAATGCGGGAATGGCATCCATACCTGATACCGACAAACCTTTTGCTGACAGCGCCCGTACCAACCAACCTTCGCCGCAACCAAGATCTAACACTGACGCTACAGGAAGAATAGTAACCGCATCAATGATGGCTTGATCTGTTACCAACTTACGGCTGTCGATTTGCTGTTGCTCAATAGCCTTTACCCATGGGCTTACATTGTTAGCCCAAGATTGTATTATTTTTTCATCGCTGAATGGGTTCATTGTTTAGGCTCAGTTTTAAAACTGCTGATCAAAGACCTCGACGCCCTCAGGAATATCATACCAATCCTGTTTTTCACTTACCCAAATGTGCATGGTCGGTTTGATCATTCGGGTATCAGATAAATTACTTGGCTTTAATTTAATGCTATCGGGATCAGCGGGGTTAAAATGATATATTCTATTGCCGCATGTCGGACAAAATTTTGCGGCACTGATATTGCCACTAAAAGAACTACGACTCCAGTCGCGCATCTCACCAGTGAATACCACCGAATTGGCTTTAACAAATGCAGTTATACTAAAGGCACTGGTGGATAATTTTTGACACTCGCGGCAATGGCAGGCAGCAATCACTAATGGGGGCTCAAGTAGCTCATACTTTACTCCACCACACTGGCACTCACCGTGAATTGGATATTCAATCTCGCTCATAACATCTCCATACTTTTAATGGTTACGACGCTGGTGTTTAGCCTTTTTGGGCACATAATCCAAGATTGAGACTGGCACTGGTTTTTGTGCATTAAAACCTTCAACCTCCTTACGCTCAATAATATACCCAAGATGACTTTCTATTGCGCAAAGGTTTCTAAAATCATCTCTGGAAACGAACGATACCGCCTCGCCACTAGCCCCCGCCCGCCCAGTACGACCGATGCGGTGAATATAATCATCGGCTTCATCAGGCAAATCATAATTAACCACGCGGGCAAGCTCATCAATATCAATACCGCGCGCAGCGATACCTGTTGCGACTAACAACCCAAGCTCACCAGTTTTAAAATCTGCTAACAACTTTGTCCGCACGGCCTGGCTTCTACCGCTATGGATGGCCTCCGCCTTGATACCGCGTTTTTCTAATTGACTAACCAACTTAGCAGCGCCGTGTTTAGTCTGAATAAAGATGAGCGCCTGCTGCCAGCCCCGCTCTTTGATCAAATGGCTTAGCAGCGCTGATTTCTTATCCTTATCAACCGTGATTAACCACTGCTCAATTTTCGGCGTTGCGGCGCTATCACTCGCTACCGATATTTCGACCGGCTGATGAATAGCTGTTCTGGCTAAAAACCTTACCTCTTTAGACAAGGTTGCTGAAAACAACAGGTTTTGTCTTTGCTCCGGCAGACGCTCAATAATTTTATTAATATCGGCAATAAACCCCATATCGAGCATTCTGTCTGCTTCATCCAGCACTAACACTTCTAGCTCATCAAAATATAGCGCTCGCTGATGCGCCATATCCAATAAGCGCCCCGGTGTAGCAACCACAATATCGACGCCGTCGATCAAGCGCAGTTTTTGCTGCTCTGAGTCAACACCGCCCACCATCACCATCGAGCTAAGATCGAGGTATTTTCCGTACTGACTAATATTATCTTCAACCTGCATCGCCAGCTCGCGCGTTGGAGTAAGAATGAGCGCGCGAATACGCTTGCCCCGCAGCTTGCGTTCGTCGCTTAATTTATCCAGCAAAGGCAATACAAAGCTTGCGGTTTTACCAGTGCCGGTCTGCGCGGCGGCGATAATATCTTTACCCGCCAAAATAACCGGAATCGCCTTTGCCTGAATGGGTGTAGGGCTTTGGTAACCTAATTCGGCAATAGATTTTAATACCGCAGGGCTTAAACCAAGTTTGGAAAATGGCATGGAAATATCTCAAAAATTTTAATGGAAAGAACATACTACATCAGCTAGTCACCCCCAGCTAAAACCACCATAAATGTCTCTAACAACAATGTCTAGCAGGGTAAAACAAGACTCATATTAACTCACTTTTTAGGCAGCTGTTCCAATCGGTATAAATCATGTCGACGATCCTGCAAAGTGTGCACACTGCCCTGCGTATGCAGCCTTTTAAGCAAATCTAAATTTACATCGACAATCAATGTCATTTCAGAGTTAGGTGTGGCTTCGGCTTTTATTCCTGTGGTTGGAAAAGCAAAATCTGAAGGCGTAAACAAGGCAGACTGCGCGTATTGAATATCCATATTATTAACCTTCGGCAAATTACCAACAGCTCCGGCAATAGCAACATAGCATTCATTTTCAATAGCACGAGCCATAGCGCAGTGACGTACACGGGTATAGCCATTTTGTGTATCAGTAAGGAACGGTACAAATAAGATATTCATACCTTGGTCGGCCAATAATCGTGACAACTCCGGAAACTCAACATCGTAGCAAATGATGATACCGATTCGACCACAATCAGTATCAAATACCCGAATATTGTCACCACCATTCATCGCCCAGTTACGGGTTTCGCTTGGCGTCACATGAATTTTATCGTAGCGCTCCCAAGTACCATCCCGGCGACATAAAAACCCTGAATTATACAACTTATTATCAACCAGATACGGCATACTACCGGTAATGATATTGATGTTGTAGGTGATAGCATAATCAATAAACTTTTGCCGGATAGCATCAGTAAACTTAGCTAACTCACGAATTGATTGAGTGATACTTAAATCATTAAAGCGCGCCATTAATGGCGCGTTAAATAACTCGGGGAATAAAATAAAATCACTTTTATAATCAGATACTGCATCAACGAAAAACTCCATCTGATCAAATAGCGCCTCAAGCGAATCCAGGCTGCGCATTTGCCACTGCACCAAACCAATACGCACCTCTGATTTTGCAGCGTTGATCAACTTAACTGATTTGGTGTAATAGATATTCGGCCACTCTAATAGAGTTGCATACTCCAAGGACTCACTATCGCCTTTCAAATAGCCCTTCATTAATTTGCGCACATGAAAACCATTGGCCAATTGGAAGCTCAGCGTCGGGTCATAGAGCTCTTTAATCTCTACTTTATGAATAAATTCTTTAGCGGATAAGGTATCGGCGTGTTTAATATAATTAGGCATCCTGCCACCTGCCAAAATTGCCCTCAGGTTAAGATTTTCACACAACTCTTTACGCGCATCGTATAAACGCCGAGCCAACCTAAGCCCCCGGTACTCCGGATGGATAAGGACTTCGATCCCGTAAAGGATATTGCCGGTAGGCGTATGGCTAGTAAAGGTCATATTGGCAGTGACATCATTATAGCTGTGATCGTCATCCAACAGATTTGAATCCACAATTAATGAAAAAGCACAACCTACCACCTTGCCATTAACGCAGACACAAATCTGTCCTTCGGGGAAACGCGACAACAAGGCATTAACTGTGGGCTCATCCCAGGTGTCCAGCTGATCAATTTGGTAGACCGTACTACAGGCACGACGCAATTCATCCATATCCTGGAGGGTAAGGTGGCGAACTTCAACGTGGTTGGCTTCCATAAAAACGTTCCAAGATTTGAACAATAAAGGGGAGGAAACACGATCTATAAAAGCAACAGAAAACGCTCAAGACCAGAGTATACGTGGGATTACCTAATGAACACGAGCTTATCTGGAAGCCATCGTCAGGGCAATACTGTTACTTGAAAAAACCAGCCCTATTGACAAACCATCCCCTGCGGCAAGCTTACCTATATATCATGCCAGACCCCACACTGGCTTTGGCAGCCCTATTTGGATGCTGTCGGCGCTCATAATTCAGTATATTTTTTTGCCGTACCCTTGGCCTTATCAACCGGGTACTTCAGTCTATTTTTCTGCATTTTATCGAACACAATATCTTTTATGTCCAGCTCATAGGCATCCGCCAATAAAAAGGCATAAGCGAACACATCGGCCAACTCTTCTTTAACCCTGTCAATATCCGCCTCTTCGGCAGACTTCCACAGAAAAAGCTCCAGTAGCTCACTGGCCTCGATACTGAGCGCCAGAGACAGATCCTTAGCGTTTTGAAATTGCTTCCAATCGCGCTCATCACGAAAATGTTTTAATGCGGTAATGATTTCGTTCACAGCGGCTAAACCTCAAAATTATTTTTTCCTTTCATTGTGCCACGCAGAGCGTGACAATTAACCCAATCACTGCATCAGTAAACACATACGGTTATTAGCTAGCGGTTGAGCGCTTAACTTTACTTTATTGCCGCACTGCAACACAAACCCGCTGCGTGCGGTTAAACACCCTACTGTCCGAAATATAGCCTTTGGTAATCATCAAGGTGCGCGGATAGTACACAGTATCAATTTAATATAATCTGCACCCAATATTTTATCTGCTATCATTGCAAGGATCAGCAGATCAAACTGATACGGACTAATCAAGCCCCTACACCCTCTGATCTTCTACATTTAAATAAAGGATTATAACGATGAAAAAATTATTACTGATTACGATGACAACTTTCGCCTCAGCGAACCTACTGGCTGATGGCCTAACGACCAATAAATCCTCAGGTTTTTATCTTGGTGCCGGGGTCGGTGTGGTGGGCTATGACGATGACAATCTCTCAGATGACTTAGGTGATGACACAGGGCTATACAAAGCCATTGATACAGACTCTGATGATACCGGCCTTAAAATCCTTAGCGGTTACCAGCTTAATAAGCTGATGGCAGTGGAACTTTCCTATACCGATTATGGCGATACCGACTACTCTGCCTACAGCGATACTTTATTCAGTCTCAAGATTCGCACCACTTCACTGGCCGCTAATATTGGTTACAGTTTCGACAGCGGCTGGCGGCCTTTTGCACTGCTTGGCCTATCCTATGTAGATGTCGACGCCGACTCACCACTAAGCTCTTCGCTCAGTAGTTCAGAAAATTATCTCGGTGTTCACTATGGCTTGGGCGTTGAATATTCATCACCAAGCATGCGACATATTGCTTTTCGGATTGCCGTTGAGGGAGATGCCTTTATCGACGATTCCTTTGAAGATTTAGACCGTCGCTACTATGAAGATGAATACTTACTCAGCGCCACCATACTTTATGCTGGGGTAGTTTTTCGTTTTTAAATAATCACTTACGCTACCTTTTTTTGGGAAGGGCTATATAATTAATAACTAGCCCTTTAGTGTGACTAATTATAAACCCGCAGTATCTAACACCGCGATAAATGATAATCAGTGAAACTAGTAGATCAGCTTAACCTCAGGATCTGCCAAATTTTCTTCTAACATTTTCAAGATATGTCACAGATTGTCGATAATCTCCTTTGAGAGGCATTATCGACAGAAAACACAAGCATAATAGCAAGCTTTATAAACTTTAAGATCTAGCTAACCCTACCAACAATTCTCTAACGTAACTGGAGTCACGAATGACTTGGTTTAACAATCTAAGCATTAAATTCAAGATTTTATTCATCCCTGCAATCGCTATCGTTGGGTTTGTTTTGTTTTTTCTATTCATTATTAATTCTGGTGCCCAGAACAGCGCTCGCCTGGCAGAAATAGAAGACACCTACTTTCCCGTGCTAGAACTAGCCAATAGCAATATTGTCATTCTCGAACGCATGGGTGAGGTTATGGGCAATGCAGCTAGCGCTGGAGAAGAAGAAGTGCTTGAGCAGGCACGCAGCATGGGCTCTCAAATCACCAAAAACTTAAATACTCAAATTCAACTACGCCCATCTCAGGCAGCTCAACTCAAACAAATAGCGCTTGAACTCAATAATTATATGAGCCTCGCCATCCGCCTCACTCAACAAATGATTGATGGTACAGTGGATTTTAGCAAGCTCGCAGGCACCGCCGAGAAAAAACGACAGACTGAAGAAATTGTTGCCAAATCCTTACATGTCTTCCGCGACGAAAGCCATCAAAGCTTTATCCAAACCGTAGCTGATGCCAAAGAAACCGAAAACATCAATTTACAAGTCGGCGGGGTTATCGGGGCGATCACTATAACAATTTTATTAGCCGTAGCATTCAGCGTCACTACTGTGATATATCGTAGCGTGCAAGCCATCTCCGAATCTTTACGCAACATTGCCCAAGGCGAAGGAGACCTAACCCAACGCCTGCCCCAGACCAGCAATGATGAACTGGGCGAGCTAGTCCACTGGTTCAATGTCTTTATCGATAAACTGCATGGAACAATTGGCGAGGTAATACACGTTATCGGCCCACTCACCGACGTTTCGCAGCAACTCAATACCGTAGCAAATGAAACCGCCAGCACTTCCGCAGACCAAAGTCACTCGTCAGAGTTAGTGTCTAACGCGATGATCGATATG
>Ga0172382_10001674_pt1 | contig 39116 bp, 51 predicted proteins | sample Leawel138RmetaG_FD_122245 | JGI IMG/M metagenome (GOLD analysis project Ga0172382, IMG submission 122245) | Leachate microbial communities from a municipal landfill in Southern Ontario, Canada - Leachate well 138R metaG | ecosystem: Engineered > Solid waste > Landfill > Unclassified | place... | reverse complement strand
GCCGACCGCCCGGCAAGCCCGGGTGCCTCACGAACCGCAATCCCAGCATCAGCGCCTCCCGCTGGTGTGGCGTGCAGCGTTGCCCCGCCTCGGCTACCAGGTCGCGCAGCTTGCCACCCGACACCCAGCCGCCTCGGAACCCCGGCCGCCCCTCGTCCATCGCCTCCACCACGATCTGCTCGAGCGGCGAGTGTGACGCTTCGATCGCCTCCTCGGTGCTGGATGTGATCGGGGCGCGCTGACATTTGGTCGCGGGGTTGTATTCGGGCGGAATCGCCCATGTGTTCAGCAGCTCGGCCACAATCGCAAAGCCGTAATTCTCGCCCATCGGCTCATAGGCCCCTTTGCCCTTCGCCCAGTCGTGCAGGTCGGTCATGTAGTCGCCGTCGAGGCCGTCGCGACGCAAGTCCGACTCGGCCTGCTGCGGGCAGTAAAAGAGGGCAAAGCGCCTATCGTTGCGCGTCTTTTTGACGCCCGCCTTGCCGTTCATGTTGAGGAGGAAGTTGCCGCATATCTCCCGCGTAGCCTGGTCGACTCCCTTGCCCTCGATCTCGAGGTTCTCTCCTGTAATCATTGGTTTCAGCTCCTCCACGATGTCAAGGTTGCTCTTAGGCAGATACATGTCCTCCACGCAGTACAGCAATTTGCCGTACATCCAGCCGTTAAACTGGGCGCCGAGCTTGGACGCCTTCGGCCAGTGCGTGTAGCGCTGCCCGACGGCATATGCCACGCAAAGCGACAGGAACGTCTTGCCATTGCCTTCCACGCCCTGCAGCACAGGCGCCCACCGGAATTTACGCCCGCGGTACTGCACGCACGCCGCGTAGTAAGCCATCAGAATTGCCCGGTCCCGGTCGTCAGGAATGAGGCGTGCGAGGTGCTGCAGGAAGGGCGAAGCGTCCCCGGCAATGCGCCGGATATGGTTCGGCTTGTAGATGTTGACCAGCTCAAGCCCCTCCCGCCGGATGAACGCGCCCTGAGGCAGGTCGGGTCGGAAGCACGTGTCGGCGGCCTGGCGGTGCCGGACGCGCTGTCCGCACGTGAATGCCTCCCACGCATCCTTGGTCGAGCTGGAGTTAGCGTGGTCCATCACGAACGTATATCCGCCATAAGCCACCCTGAACGCCTCGGGCTTGAGCAGTTCGCCTGACGGCACCAGCACCCGGTGCAGGCTGCGGATGTAGACGCACTCCTTGAACATCTCGATCTGCCCGGCCGCGTCGACGAAGGTCGCGCCTGCCGTCTCGTGCGACTCGGGGGGCACATAAGGCGCCTCGTCGTCCGCCACGATGGCGGGCGCCTCGACCTCCTTGTCCTGCAGCACGTCGCGCGACAGCCGGCACGCATTGGCGATCGTGCGGGCCAGGTAGTCGTCACGGTCTTCCCATTTGGGCCGTACCAGACTTGACCGCCACATGAGCCGCTCCATACGGCTGGCGTGACGCCCGGTCCAGAAGGCGAGCTGTTGCGCCAGGCCAGCGTCGGCGCTCGACCCGTTCCACCGGTCCGAGCCGTTCGCATCAGCCGGATAGGCGCGGGGCAGTACGTCCTCGTTGGCGGTGTACAGATCCGCAAAGCTCGCGCCGCCCCCAAAGGCGGCCCGGGCGGACTGCGACTGCATCGCCCGGCGCAGCAGCTCGTCATCGTCGGTCGGGCCGCGCCACTCGGGACAAGGGCCGTCGTCGCGGTCGGGCTGGTCGGCGTTGCCCTCCGCGCGAGGCGGGAAGTAATTGTCGACGAGCCACTTGAGCACCTCGGGTCGGGCCGGGTGACCCGCGTCGCCGACCGCGTTGGTGCCGGTCAGCGCGACAAAGCGCCGCTCGGTGTAGAGCTCCAGGCCGGCCGCCGCGTTGCGGCAGGAGTGCTCGGGTACCGGCCCGGTGCCGAAGATATGCAGGCCGCCCCCGCTGGTTGACACCTCGATCGCGCAGCCGGCAAACGCGGCGCAGAGCTGCTGGGCGAGGGGCGACCATTGGCCGTCCACCAGCGCGTCATCGATGTCCAGGAACCACAGCGGGCACGCATCGGTGAAGACGAACGCCACGCCGTAGGGCGGCCCGTAGAGCGCCGCAGCGGCGCAGGCCTCGGCGGCCCCCGTCCAGTTGGTTGGGTCTTGCGAGTCGGCGACTTGGCCGAGCGCATTGCACGGGTACTTGTCGAGCTTGCCGGGCTTCGTCCTGCTCGGCGCCGTTTTGTAGAGACAGAATTGCCGGTACTCCCCGAACGCGGCAAGCGCCGGGGGAAGTGTGGTCAGCATGGGCGCCTCGTCAGTTGGCCGAGAGCGTCGAAAGCCCCAGGTATTTTTTGGCCGCGGCGAGCCGGAGATTGATGTCCAGTCGCCGGGTCATCGGATGCCGCGCCGCCATCGCCTGACCGATCAGCAGCAGATTGCCGGACGTGCAACCGTGCTCGACGATCATCTTGCGGATGTCCTCCATGTCCCCAAAATAGGAGGACACAAGGGCGGGCGTGCACCCGGCCGCTTTGCCGATATCCTCACGCGTCATGTGCCGGTAGTCGAGCCGCTCAGCGGCGTCGATGGCCGCGGCGAAGATCGCCTGGCGGCGGGATTCGGGCGGGAGTCGGGTTCTCTTCTTCTCGGTTATCATCGAGTCTGTCCTTGTGTCAGTTGATTGAAGGCCGACGCTACCGCCGACCCGTGAATGATTGCGTGGCCGCCCCACGCCGATACGCCCGTCGCCCACGCGGCCTGCGCGATCTCGCGAGGTGTGCCGGTGAACCGCCAGCCCTCGCGCTTCGCCTCGACAGAGATGAACTGCCCGATGACCTTGCCGACGTCCTGCGACCCGATCACGCGGCGGTGAATTCCGATGAGGTCGGCCGACTTGATGCGCTCGTTGAGGTGCTTCGACTCGTTCGCCAGCCCGTAGCGCACCAGCCGGCCATTCTCGTCCCTCAGCGCCCCGACATTGTTACGCCACAACACGATATCGCCCCGGTTGCTGGCCTCAAGCCGTACCGCACTGGACACGCGGTTCTCGGACCCCTCGTCCCTGCTGCGGGTGTTGCTGGGCGGCGTGACTGCAAGCGTGCGCAATTCGTCAAGGGCCTGCGCGGTTACGCCGTGGCGCATCGCCCATACAAGGAGGGCGTCGGTCACAATCCAAACTCCCGGATCTTGCCGCACTTCGTGCACTCGACTCGGGACACGCCATCCCAATCCACGGCGATGCAGCGCCAGACGTGCCGGCAAAACAGGCGACGAAAGAATCGGCGGATCATTGGCCCGTCTCCTTAAGTGCGGCATTGAACCGAACCCACGCCTTGTCGACAAGGCAGCACCGCCCAAAGGGCATGTCCTTCGCGGCGCACGTGCACTCCGGCGCCACCAGCGGGATAACCTCAAGCTCCAGCCGGTGCGCAATGTGCAGCTCGAGGTGGGCGCCCCTGCTGCCCTCCCAGCCGGGAATCAAGGCGATTGCGTCGCAGGTGCAAAGCTCGCGGATGTCGAGCCGCAGGCACTCCGCCCACGTCTTGCCCTCGCCCAGCTCGGCGGGGCTCACCACCGCGTGGCCCTGAGCGCGCAGCCGGGCCGCCCATTCGTGGAAGGCCGGGAAGTTGTGATCGGGGATACCGGTCATTGGGCCGGACAGATAAATTCGCTTGGTCATCGTCCCGACTCCGTCATTGCCGCGTCGATTGCTTGTCGCAGTGACTTACGGCGAGAGCCGAGAAACCCTCGCTGCATGAGACGAAATCCCCGCTCCAGAACCTGGCCATCCTCAACGTACCGGGCGTAGTCGAAGGAAACCCCGGTAGGGGACAAGAACACGCGCGATACAAGCCAGTCAAGCCGCGCGGTGTCCTCAGACCGCGTCTCAAGGGCGGCCCACAATTTGGCGTTCTCTTCGCGCAGCGCCTTAACCTCGGCAGTCAGATCGGTGATCACGGCCAGCCAGGCCTCTCGGTTGTCCATCTCGCTACTCCTCTTGTTTAGTTGCCCGCATCTTGCGCGGCTTTTTCGATCCCGTCAATACGCAGCGCCGCATCCACCCGACCGCGAAGCGTCTCAGCGTCGGCACGCGGCAAGCCCTGCGCGCTCAGCACGTCAATCCCGAAGGACAGATAGAAGGCCTTTGCCTGCTCCCGATCCGACAGCGGGCGGGCACTCAGCGCCGACCGGCCAGCCCCCCAGACCGCAATGGCCTCCCGCAGCGCAAGCTGCGCTTCGACCCGCTCCCGGTGCCGGTTGGCGATGCCGGCCGCAATGGCGTAGCTCGCCCCGTGCGGCACGGCGGCCGGCTTCAGGATGATGTCGGCGTCTCCCCGCATCTCGCGTAAGGTCGCCGCGTCGAGCAGCCCAAGGTCACCGTCCACCGCCTCCACCGTCCGCGTGGCTGGCGGTGCAGGCACGTTGCCGCAATGCGGGCAGGCGTCGAGGTGCCGCTCGTAGACGCGCTGGCAAGTCGGCTCATCGCACCGGCGCAGCGGAATGGCATCCGACACGGCAGACCGCCGGGTAGTCGTGCGACCCTCCAGGCTCCATACGCGCCTCCGATCGTCCGGCAGGCCCAGCCTGGGCGTCAGGCAGTTGCCCACGTGGTCGAAGATCATCGCCTTTGGCTTACCGCTGGCAGCGATCAGCGCGACCCGCTCGGCGTCTGTCCGGTCGCCCCACCCCTCCGCTACCGCCGGATCGAGCATCAGACGGAGCGCCCGCCCGAACTGCTGGTAGTGGAGCGCCACGCTCTTAGTCGGCCGGGCGAGCGACACGCACTCGATGGCCGGCAAGTCGAAGCCCTCGCCGAACAGGTCGACGTTGACGAGCTGCAATATCTCCCGGTTGCGAAAGCGCCGCAGGACGTGCCGTCGGAGCGCGTCGGGCGTCTTGCCGGTCACCATCTCGGCCGGCACGCCCTTGTCGCGGAAGGCTTTGGAGAATCGCTCTGCGTCCTCAACGTCCACCGCAAAGGTCACGCCCAATTTGCCGGCCGCGTGCCGTAAGTAGTGCTCGACCACGTCCCCGACCAGCTTGCCGGATTTATGGACCGCCGCCCGCAAGGCCGGGCGCGAGTAGTCCCCGTCGGCCCCGAGCGGCACGGCGGACAGATCGAGGTCCGACACGACCGGGCACGCCAAGTCATAGTCGGTCAGGTAGCCTTGCTCGATCAGATCGCGCATTCGCGGCCCTTCGACCAGCACGTCGTATAACCCGGCGCCCCATCGCCCGAGGCACTTACCGTCCCCGCGGATCGGCGTAGCCGTGTAACCAAACAGGCGGGCGTTCGGAAAGCGCTGCACCCCGCGGCCCCATTTGTTCTCCGTGAGGAGGTGGTGCCCCTCATCAATGTGGACGGCGCGCACCGTCCGGCACCACGGATCGTTCTCCGGCAGGCGCACCAGCGTATCAATCCCGCACACCCGAATCGGCGCCCGTTGATCCACCCACATGGCGCCCAGCTCCTCGGCGTGCGCTTGCTGCACCCCGCGCACCGTGCCGCTCGAGCCGACCACGCCGTGCCGGATGCCGTTGCGCGCCAGGGTGAGAGACATTTGCGTAACCAGCTCCTGCCGGTGGGCAATGACGGCCTGCGGCCAGCCGTGCAGCGCGGCGATAATTGCCGAGGTGATCACAGTCTTGCCGGCCCCGGTCGGCGCCACGACGCACGCCCCAAAAGGTTCCGACTCTGGCGCGGCGAGAAGAGCCGCCATCGTCCTTGCAAATACGTCTTGTTGATACGGTCGTAAAATACTCATAATTTCTTCGGCTTTGGGTATTGACGTTATGGAAATTAACGCACATCATAGGCCCCGCTGTCAATCAAACCCGAGGACTCAAAATCATGGCTCAAATTAACATCCAGCTCGACACCAGCAGGCCGGACGACTTGAAGATGCTGGAACGGCTGCTCGACATCGTGCCAATTCCGCCGGTCGCCCGCGCCACCTTCCCACCCATTACCGCGGGCTGTGAGGTGCCGGAAGCCGTACCTGGCGGCGCGGCTAACGTGGGGTTTGTCTCCGCCGCAATCACCCACGGGTCGCCTGAGCTTGACGAGGACGCCGCAAAGCTGGAGGCTCTCGCCGGTCCCGGATCTGCCGGCCCGGTCTTTGCCACCCCAACGCCCCCTGCCCCGCCAGCCCCGGCCGGCCAGACCCAGGAACTCGACGCCGCCGGCTTGCCGTGGGACGCCCGGATCCACAGCGAGTCGCGCGCCCGTATCGCCGACAATACCTGGCGCCGCAAGCGCGGAGTCGACCAGGCCATCGTGGATAGCGTGACTGCCGAACTGCGCGCCGCCTACCCGGCGCCGACCGGCCAGTCGGCCCCTGCCCCCACGCCGCCGGCAGCCGAGGCGCCAAACCCCTTCCCGGTTCAGCCTGCTGAAAGGACAGACCTCCCCCCGCCGCCTGCCGCTTCGGTAGCCGTCCCGCCCCCTCCGGCCGTAGCCCCCCCGGCACCGGCCGCCCCGGCCGCCCGCGGTGTGACCGACCTTGCCGCCGCAGTGGCGCGCGGCGTAATCAAGCTGGACGACCTCAACGCCGCTTGCCTGTCGCACGGCTGCGCCAACGTTCTCGAGCTCAACAAGAACCCCGTCGCGCTGGCTGCCGTGTGCGCCCAGTTCGATGCGATTGGAGCGTTCAAGTCATGACTATCTACCTCGAGAGACACTTGGACCTGCTCGGCATGCGAGTGGAGGACCAAATCACAGGGTTCCGCGGCGTAGTGGCAACGGTAGGCTTCGACCTGTACGGCTGTATCCAGGCCATCGTGAACCCGGGCGCAGATGTGGAGGGGAAGCTCCGGGAGAGCCAGTGGTTCGACGTTAACCGCCTCCGGGTTGTGGGGAGTCGCGTCATGGAGCGCCCCGCCTTTGAGTGGTCCCCCCAAGCAATCGCGAGCGGAGACAAAGGGCCGGCCGAACGCCCTCTGTCCGGGAAGGCATGACCGCCCACGCGCCCCTCCCGCCCTCGGGCGCCGCGTGCTGGGTGAAGTGCGCCCAGTGGCCGGCGATGAACAAGCTCTACGGCGGCGGGGACACCCCCGAGTCGCTGGAAGGGCGGGTAGCCCACCACGTCCTGGCCGAGGCGATCCAAGGCCGTTGGCTGACCGCCTGCACGCTCGTCCAGGCGAGCGATACGGGCGAAATGCTGGCGGTCACCGACGACATGCTCGAAGGCGCGGCTGTATTTGTGGCCGACTTGCACGCGACGGTGCCGGAGGGCTGGGCCGAGGTCGTTGTCGGGGCGGACATGCGCAACTCGGTCATCGTGCCGGGCGTGCTGTACGTTGAGTGTATGTGGGGCGCCTCGCCCTTTATCCACCCCGACTGCTGGGGCACGCCGGACGTGCTGCTGCGTCGAGCGGACCGATCCACGATCGTGTGGGACTACAAGTACGGCCACCGCAAGGTTGAAGCGGTCGGCAATTGGCAGTGCGCTGCTTACCTGGCCCCCTTGGCGATGACCGCCCCGCCCCAAGTCCGAATCGTGCAGCCTCGCAACTATGAAGCCGGCGCACCAGTTCGCGTCTGGAGCCCGACCGCCATCGAGCTGGAGGGAATGTGGGAAGATTTGCGGCTGGCCGCCAAGGCCGCAATGGGCTCCCCGCGTGACGCCACGGTCGGTGAGCAGTGCCGATACTGCCCCGGCCGTCACGCCTGCGGGCCGCTCCAAGCGGCGGGCAACACGTGGGCCGATTTTGCCGCCAGCACGGCAACGGTGCAGGAATTGCCGCCGACCCATGCAGGCCGCGAGATGCGCTATCTGGCGGAGGCAATCGCCACGCTGGAGGCAAGGCGGTCCGGGCTGGAGGCGGTCGTCACGTCGGCTTACCGGCGCGGCGAGCGGGGCCTGGGGTGGGCAATCGAGCGGGCGGCAGGCCGGCGCGTCTGGACGGCGTCAGTCGAGCAGATTGAGGGCGTGGGGATGATGGCGGGCAAGTTGCTGCTCAAACCCCCCGCGCCGGTCACGCCTACCCAGGCAATCGCAGCAGGAATACCGGCCGATCTGGTCGAGTCAATGTCGGAGCGCAAGCCCGGCGGCGAAAAGTTGGTAATCGATACAGAAACCAAGGCCCGAAAAGCCTTTTTTGAGGAGTAAAGCATCATGACAGTGCTGCAAAATGGAACAGTTCGGACAGGCGATTGCATCGTCTTGTGGGACGGCATCACGCGCCCGGAAGCGGTGCCCGCCTCGGCCGATAAGCCGGCCAGCCAGAAGTTCACCCTGAAGCTGGCCTTCGCACCAGATGCGCCCACGTACGCCGAGCTCTACGCCGAGTCGGAGAAGTTCACCGGCACCAAGTACCCGCAAGGCCGCCCGCGTGGGTTCGAGGAAGCTTTCCGCCCGGCCGAGGTGCCCGAGCTGCCCGGCTGGATCGCGGTGAATTCGGCGACCTTCGGCCAGGCGCCCGAGGTGTTCGATGCGCAAGGCCGCAGCCTGACGCCGGCCGAGTACAGCCGGATGTTTTATGCAGGCACGAAGGTACAGGCTCTGCTGACCCCGCGGGTGTATGACGCCAACGGCAACCGCGGCGCAGGCTTCTGGCTGTCCGGCATCCTCATTGTGGACGCCGCCGCGCCCAAGCTCTCCATCGCCTCCGGTATGTCTGCTGGCGAAGTGCGTGGCGCGTTCGGCCTGCCCGCCTCGCCGCTTGCCGGATCGGCGCCTGCGGTCGGTATCCCGCCCGTGCCGGGGGTCGCGGCGCCTGCCGTCCCTCCGGTCCCCGGTGCCGCTGTTGCGGTGCCGCCGATGCCACAGGCGCCCGCCTCATTCCCGGCGCCCCCGGCAGTGGCTGGTCCTGCGAGTGGTGCGACGACATCCCCTTCTAGCCCGGCCGCCCCGGTGGTGGTCGCGCCCAACTACGGGATGCTGCAACCGCCCGCCGCCCCGGTGGCGCCCGTTGCGCCGGTCCGCACGATGACGCCTGCCGCCCAGGCCGCGGGCTACACGTACGAAATGTTGGCGGGCAACGGCTGGACCGAGGCGCAAATGGTGCAGGCCGGCTATCTGGTGCCGGCCTAACCGCCCTCCACCCCTATTGACGGCGCAGATAATAGCGCTACAATAGGGGCGTCTTTAACCGAGGAGTCCTAAATGTTTATCTCCCTACCGCTGCCCTTGCTCCACGCCGTCGCGCTCTTTACGCCGACCGTCACGACCCGACCTTGGATGTGCGGCGTAAATTTCCAAGCCGCAGGGGGCTACCTGCTCTTGTCCGCGACGGACGGCGTGACCGCCCTTCAGGCCCGCGTGCTGGCCGCCGATGCGCCGGCCGGATTCAACCGCACCGCTCCGACCGACTTTATCAAGAGCCTGCCCAAGCGCGGAGAGGCCGTGCTGGCGTTCGGCGGGGACGACCTGAGCGTGTCGGTCGGCAACACCACGGCGACCGGTAAGCTGCGGCCCGCCTCCGACATCTTCCCGCCTTTGCGCCGCGCCGCCCCTGCGCCTGAGCAGGCCGGCAAGCCTGCCGAGTTCGACTTTGAGCAGCTCGCGCGCTTCTCCAAGGCAGCAAAGCTTGCCGGGTGGGGGTCGCCCCGCCTTCACACGCACGGCGACCGGGCGGGGGTGATTGGCTTCGGAGAGGACGTCGCCGTGTGCGGCCTAATCCAGCGCTGGGAGATCAAGGACGGCAAAGGCAAGGTGCGACCGCTGCCGACCGTGCCGGAGTGGTTCGCGTGACGCCGGACGAGCAGAAGGCCAAAATCCGCAGCCTGATGCGCTCCCTGGCTGCCCGCGCCCGTTCGACGGTCGGCTGCATCTTCATCCCCGGCAAGGCAGACCCCGCGAGAGGGTATGTCTATGCCGCCGCGCGCATTGACCGGGCGGAAGCAGAGGAAGGCACCGAGGGCTATGTGCGGGCGTTCGAACGGTGCAACTGCCTGAAGCCAACCCTGCCCCCCAAGGATCCCTGCGAGTGAAATACGGAGACCGCCTGCCCGCTGGCCACGGTTTCTCGACCGTCCTCGCCGACATGGACTTCGAGACCTACAGCGAGGCGGGGTTTATGTGGACGGGCGCCAAGTGGGTCGGGCCGCCCGGTGCGCCCAAGAACTCCAAAGGCCTGCCGGTGGTGGGCGTCGTCAATTACACCGAGCACCCGACGTTTGAAGTCCTCGTCCTGAAGTACGACCTGAAAGACGGCGCCGGGCCGCGCACGTGGAGGCCGGGCGAGCCGAACCCGCAACCGCTGTTCGACCACCTGGCGGCCGGTCTGCTGATCGAGGCGTGGAACGTGGGCTTCGAACGGCGCGCATGGGCAGCGTGCGAACGGCTTTACGGCTGGCCGCCGCTACCCGAGCCGCAAGTCCGGTGTGCAATGGCGAAGTCGCGGGCGTGGAGCCGTCCGGGCGGACTGGACGCCGCCGCCAAGGTCGCCGGGACGCCGCAGAAAGACCCGGCCGGATCGGGGCTGATCCGCGACTTGACCATGCCGCGCAAGCCGACCAAGGCCAGCCCGCACTACCGCTTGACGCGACAGACCGACCCGGCCAAGTTCGAGGCGCTTGACGCCTACTGCGAGCAGGACATTGTGGCCGAGGCCGCGCTGTCAGCGGTCACGCCGGACATGAGCCCGCAAGAACGGGAGTATTGGCGCGTCGACCAGGCGATCAACCAGCGCGGCGTGGCGGTCGATACCCCGCTGATTGAAGCCGGCTGCCTGATCGTCGACGAGGCCACCCGCCGCTACGGTGACCGGGTGCGCGCCCTGACCGGCGGCATTGCGCCCAGCGAGGTGGCGCAGCTCTCCGGCTGGTGCGCCGGGGCCGGCTACCCGCTCGCCTCGATGGACGAGGATGCGATTGACGGCGCGCTCCGGGATCCGGCCTGCCCACCCCTGGTGCGCGAGGTGCTGGGCCTGCGCGCAAAGGTCGCCTCGGCCAGCGTCAAAAAGCTGTTCGCCCTGCGCAACACCAGCACCAAGGCCGGCCGGGTGCATGATCTGTTCATCTTCCACGGCGCGAGGACAGGTCGGCCGACCGGGGACGGCCCTCAGCCGACAAATTTTCCGAAGGCCGGGCCCAACGTTTGGCGCTGCCGATGTGGCCGCCACTACGGCGAGACGGTGCGCGCCTGCCCGTGGTGCGGCGCCGGGGACGAAGGGCGCGTCGACCACAAGGGGCTTCCGGTCGCGGCCAACGAGAAGCCGCAGGAGTGGAGCCCCGAGGCAATGTGCGACGCAATCGAGGTCGCGCGGTCGGGTAGCTTGGACGTGCTCGAGATGTTCTTTGGCGACGCGCTCCTGACCCTGGCTGGCTGTCTGCGCGGCGCGTTCGTCGCGGCTCCTGGTCACGATCTGATCTCGTCGGACTGGACGGCCATCGAGGCGGTCGTGCTGGCCTGCCTTGCTGGCGAGCAATGGCGTATCGACTTGTTCCGCGAGGGCGGCAAGATCTACGAAGCGTCCGGCGCAAAGGTCGGGCGCGTTGAGTATCAGGAATTGCTCGACCACAAGAAGCGCACCGGCCAGCACCACCCCCTTCGACAGGTCGGGAAGACGTGTGAGCTCGCCTGCGGATATGGCGGATGGATAGGGTCGTGGCGCGCGTTCGACCCCGACGGCCCTCAGACTGATGACGAACTGAAGCAGATCATTCTGGCGTGGCGCGAGGCGTCCCCTGCCCTGGTTGAATTTTGGGGCGGCCAGTCCCGGCCAGTCCCGTACTCGCGAGAACGGCGGGACGAACTGTTCGGGGTCGAGGGGGCGTTCATCTCGGCGATGCTCCAGCCGGGCGCCGTGTTCGACTGCCGCGGGCTGAAATTCCAGCAGATCGGCCGCGCGGTCTACATCACCTTGCTGTCTGGCCGCCGGCTGACTTACCACGACGTGCAGCTGAGCGCCGCGACGAAGTGGGGGTCGACCTACGAGATTAGCTATTGGGGCTGGAACACAAACCCGAAGAACGGCCCGCGCGGGTGGATCCAGACGCGGACGTGGGGCTCGCGGCTCGTCGAGAACATCACCCAGGCCGTTGCCAACGACATCCTGCGGTTCACGTCGGTCAATCTGGAGCGGGCGGGCTATCCGATCGTGCTCCACGTGTACGATGAGCTGGTGTGCGAGATGCCGCTGGGTGTCGGGTCGGTTGAGGAGTTGGAGGCGTGGATGCGCTACCTGCCCGAGTGGGCGGTGTGCGAGGATGGCCGGCGATGGCCGGTTAATGCGGCGGGTGGTTGGCGCGCCGAACGATATCGAAAGGGGTAACCGATGACGCTTAAGGCGCCGTTTCCGTATTTTGGGGGTAAAAGCAAAGTGTCCGATCTGGTCTGGCAGTACCTTGGCGCCGATGTGACGAACTACGTCGAGCCCTTCGCCGGTAGCCTGGCCGTGCTTCTCGGGCGACCGGGCGGCCCCGGCAAGGTGGAAACCGTCAATGACTTCGACGGCTTGCTGGCAAACGCCTGGCGGGCGATGGCCTTTGACCCGGAAGGCGTAGCGCGTGCCGCCGACTGGCCGGAGAACGAGTGCGATCTGCACGCCCGCCACGCCCGGCTGGTCACGCAGCGGGGCGCCATCACCGCCAAGCTTATGGGTGACCCGGAGTGGTTTGATCCCGTGGCGGCCGGCTGGTGGATTTGGGGTGCGTGCGCCTGGATCGGCTCGGGCTGGTGCAGCGGCAAAGGCCCGTGGACCGTTGAGGGCGGCGAGCTGGTCCGCGCGGAGGGCAACGCCGGCCAGGGCATCAACCGTCAAATGCCGCACGTGGGCGACGCCGGCCGGGGCATCAACCGTAAAATGCCGCACGTGGGCAACGCCGGCCGGGGCGAGTTTATCGCGGAGTGGTTCCGGGCGCTGTCCGATCGGCTGCGCAACGTCCGGGTGCTGTGCGGTGACTTCGAACGCACGCTCGGGCCGTCGCTCACCACGCGGCACGGCGCGACCGGCGTGTTCCTCGACCCGCCCTACTCGTCGGCAGGCGCTGGCGTCGCGGCCCGTGCGCTCGCGTGGTGCATCGCGAACAGCTTTGACGACAAGCTGCGGATCGTCTTGGCGGGATACGAAGGGGAGCACGACACTCTTGCGCTGCTCGGCTGGCGGGCGGTCGAGTGGAAGACGCGCGGCGGTTACGGGTCGCGAGGCGACGGGACCGGCCGGGCTAACGCGGGGCGCGAACGGCTTTGGTTATCGCCTGCTTGCCTGTAAATTCTTATTGACGGGACGGATAATAGTTCTATAATATGAACTGTAGACAGAGCAACCAGACAGGAGCAGCGAACATGCAAACACTTGACCACGTAGCCGGGCGCCCGATCGAGATCACGGTTCGCGGCCCCCGCAGTTTCACGTTCAGCTTCGACGCGATTGATCCGCCCGCAACCGAGGCGATCTGCGGTTTCTTCGCAGACAGCCCGGCGGTCCTGAGCGTGGTCGAAGATGCGGAGTGCGGCACCTTCATTTACTGTGACGCCTGATCATGCCTAGCCCCGCCTTCACCCTTTTCCTGCAGCGAGTCCAGGGCCTGCCGCCCTCTCCCGCGCCGACGGTGCGCCCGCAGACCGACGCGGCCCGTATCGCCCTGCTGAAGATTGCGCTTGACCAGTTCCTGCTCACCCCGGAAGTCGAGCAGATTGTCGGCCCGTCGGTCTGGGCCTTTGCTATCAACGTTCGTGAGGACTGCTGAGATGACCCGCTCCGACTTTGATTACCACGCCGAGGTGCTCGCCCGCCCGCGCATCGAACGCCGTTGCATGCACTGGGCGGTGCAGCGGGTCGACGAGATCCTGGCCGACATGGACTGCCTGCCCGGCATGACGCACGCCGACGCGGCGGCCCGGCTGCTTGACCTGGGCGTGAGCCGCGAGCGGGTCCGTCAGTTGCTGGCCGGTGAACGGAGATCCGCGGCGCGGCAAGCTTGATGCTGCCGCCGACACGCCCCCGCCGCTCCGATCAGATCGTGCAGCCAGATAACCACACTGGCCTCTCCCGGGTCAGTCAGCAGGGGCAGCGGCGGGCAGTCCGTCAGGCACTCGCTCGGCGGCTGTGTGATCGGCATTGGCGGCGGCGATTGCGTCGTTGGCGTCGCGCACCCGGTCAGCAGGCCACACGCACTCAGCGCGAGCAGTGCGCGCCGCATTCAGCTGCCCTCGCAACTTGGCGGCACCAGCCTCGGCCGCCCGCCGCGCATCACGAAGGGCTGTGGCCTGCCGGCGTTTGGATTCAGCCTCAGCGTCCGCACGTGCAACCGAATGAGTGACGACGATGGCGTCTTGCATTGCAAGGGCGGAACGGCCCTGTTCAGTCTCGATACCGTGACGGTAGCCAAGCCCGCCAGATAGACCGGCCACCAGAACGGCAGCCAGAAGCAAATAGGTAGTTGGCACATTCAACCCTCCTCGACTTCAGCGACCGCGGCATGGTAGAGCTCGTCCCACGTCTCCGGGTGCGGTTTGCCGGGGCGCCAGTTGTTCATGTAGTACTTCCAGGCCGCCACCGCGTCGCCAAGCTCGGGCAGCCGGCGGCGATCGGTGAAGAGCAGCAGACGGGCAAACCCGGCCGCCAGCACGTCGTCGTGCTCGAGCCGATTGTAGACCAGCCGACTGTCCGACTTGACGCCGCGCACCTCGCACAGCCTGGCCGCAAGCTCCCGACTCGCCGGGTGGGTCAAGACGCCGACCACGCCTCCGCCGTGCTCGAATTGCCAGAAGCCGCGCGCCGGGCCGCCGATCTGCCGGCGGTGCTCAAAGCGGGACTCTTGAAGACCAATCGCGATCAGCATTACGCGGGCTTTGGGGCCGCCCATCTCGGGCGGCAAGAGGCTGAGCGCCTCGTTGATTGCGGCGTGCGGTACGGTCATCGTGGGTCGCCTCTACGCCGGCAGCGGCCGGTAATTCGGAACTGCTCTTTGACGGAAAAATAGCTGCCTACCGCCGCAAGCACGAGGCCCACTACGATAAGAGCGATGGTGCCAGTTGTCATTCCTTGCGCCCTCCGAGGATCCGCGCAAACAGCATCTCGAGGCCTGTTGTGCCCAGACTTGCCAGCGCGGCGGCCACACCGATCTGACCCACCCGCGAGAGGTCCGGCACGATGACGAGGATAGACGCCCCCGCCACCGCCAGCCCCATGACAGACAGCGCCCGGCCAACTGCGACGGGCCACGTCGGCGCCGGTGTGACCAACAGTGCGCCCAGCGCAATGACGAAACCAATGGCGGCAAGCGAAGCAATGTCCCGGAGATCCCGCGCCACCGCTTCGAGAAAGTCACGCATATTTCACGCTCCCTTGTTTTCGGGAGTATACCTCACGCGTCCGCGGTGATACGAACGACGTTGGTTCCGTCGCACTCGACAAGGGCGCGCTTCCCATCAGCCACCGTCACGCCTGTCCCGGTTGCCCCGATGACTTGAACGCCAAAGCCTCCCGATGTGTTTGCAAACACCGTCCATGCGCGCGGAACCAGCGGCACCACGACGTCTCGCAATGCGGTCAATGCGCCGGTCAACTCCATGCTCTCGCACATGGCCTGCTCGTACGTCAGTGTTTTGTTCGCGTCTGCCATCGCCAAGGCAAACCGGCCGTACATGAACCGCACCTGGTGGTGAGGGTCGCGGTGGTCTTCATAGCTTGTGACCGTCGCCGTGCCAGTCACGACCTTGTAGAGCGCCAGCTTGTTCGCCGGGAATGCGGTAGCCGACTCGGTGACGGCGAAGGCGCGATCGGCAGCCACATATCGCGTGCTTGACGCGGTCAAGGTCACGGTGCCGTTGGCCTTTACGGTAGCGGTCGCGTTGATGTACCACCGCGGCGTACCGTGGAACCCCCATGTCAGGCCGGACGAGGTCGAGGCGCGCCGGCTGAAGTCGGCAGCCCTGGATGCGCTGTTAAAGAAGGCGTTTGCCGTGACTTCCTTGCTCGACTGGGACTGGACAATCGGGTCAATATTGCTTGTGCTGTCAGCCATTGGGTTACCTCGTAATTGACGTCTGGAGAGGGAAGCCGCGCCCGACCGTTGCGCTCAGCTGATAGAGGCGCAGGTAGAGGGTGGCTTGGTTACTGCCGAAGTCCGTGACCTGCTGAGCGCTGGTGTACGCAACCGTTGGCGTTGCGCTGGTCAGCGTGCGCTTGAGCGTCGTGTATGCGGCGCTGCTGAAAACATCCACCTCGTATGCTTCTGATGTTTCAGATAGGGGCGCATCGATAAGGTCGCGCCACTCGCCGCCGATCCGCGTCCGCCTGACCCACGTCAGCACCCAGTCGTTCGTGCTTGGATGTCGGCTGCCGTTGAGATAGACCGGGCTCAGGCACTCCAGATTGACGGCCCGATACGTGAAGCTGCGGTCGGAGTCAGAGTCGATCGCCCGACCGGCCGTAATGCCGCGATACAGCCGCTCCAGACCGATCGAAGCGGAGTCCATCGTAATCAGGGCGTTGTCCGGATCGTTGAGCAGCACGACCGAGTCGCCCGCAGCGTGGTTGCCGGTATTGTGCTCGGTCCCGAATCGCCCGCGCAACATATCCTGGAGCAAGTAACTGCCGTCGCCCTGCAGTGTGACCGTGCGGGCAGCGATAATCTCCCACCGACCGTTGGCGCCATACGCGAAGTAGTTCGCGCCGTTGAGCATCGCAAGCTCGGTCACACTCTCCAGCTCGCCTGAGATCATATCGACTTGGAGCAGCGACGCCGAGTCAACCGTCGTGCTGGGTTGAGTGCCGATAGCGTTGCGCGCCGTCCCTATTGTCCCTTTACCGGTCCAGCCCTGAACGTCGTCCCACGTCTGGCCCGAGTCGGACGACCGGAACAGGATGCCCCCTGGCCACGTCGTTGTGTACCCCGTCATGGCTGCGACGAACGCAGGGCTGTCCATGCTTGAGTGAACCGCTGGAATGTCGAGCAGTTCGTACTTGCTCGGCCCCGCCAGGCCGATCGTGCCGGGGAGAACGGCGGACTCCTCCCCCGTTGCCGTGCTGGTATAGACCGCCGCGCTGTTGTACCGCGCCACGCATTCCAGCCTCCCGTCAGACAGATAGTTGATGTTCGTCAGTCGCAATTCGTAGCTGGTATCTGGGGCGGCGATCGTGATCACATCAGCTGGTTCTAGCCCGAGATATGCGGGCGGCAGCTTGAATTGGATAGTGTATCGCTCAAGCCAGTACAGGTACAGCAGCACCTCGGCCTTTTGCGCCGCCTCGGACGCCGTAAAGACGATCGGCATTTCCATCTCGCGCACGCTGATGGATTCGCCTGATCCGCGCTCTGCGGACTGCTCGCCAATGTCGTATTCGCGGGTGATGTCCATGTGTTTGATCGACACCCTGCGCGGCAATTGCGTATCCATCTCGCGCACGATCGTGATCTGCGGGCCAGGGGCCTCGCCTGCGGCGCGGGCGTCGAGCAATTCAGCCGGTATTGTGGCGACCGACGCATTACCGCGCTTCACCGCTTTTATCTTGTAGCCGGACTGAATTACGTCGAACGGCCAAGCGGATTGCAAGGGCTCGATGGCCACACGTATTGCGCCCGTTTGCGTTACGCGGTAGCCGCGCACCTCGTCAGTAAGGGTCGCCACATCGATGTCAGCAGAGGAAAGGCTGAGAGCTTGCAGGGCCTCTGCCTCAACAATACCCGATAGCAAAGCGGTGCCTGGCGTTACTTTTTCGGCTGTCAGAATATCAACAGTGCTGTCGAGCAGGGAAGACATCCTCGCTATGGCGTTTCCAACCCCCCACGCCTTGATGCTTGTTGACCCTCCGATGGTTGGAAGGACTTCCGGAGCCCCGACAGCGGTAAGCGTAGCGAGGTCGTACCTCGATAATTGAGCGCTGCCAGATACGTTAAAAACAACGCGGAGCTGTCCGTCCTGAATATACGCCCCGTGCGTGGTGCTGATTTGGGCCGGCGGATAGATTGTGTCGAGAAGTACAAAGTCTGGGGTACTAAAGACACGGGCCGTAGTTACCCCGAGCGCTTCTGTTAGCACGAGAAGAGTCTCGTTGCCTTCTCCGGGAACAAAACGCGGAACCGTATTGCACGATAGAGTCTCAGAGTAAACTCGCGCCTCCCCCTGGAAAAATGCTATTGAAGACGCAGAGCTTGATGTGTTTTTTGCAGCGATCGCAGTGACTCCGGCGCCGCTAAATAAGGACACTTGCGGCGCCGTCCCCATGCCAGAAAACCCGGTGCTGTAGACCGCCTGACCGCCAATCCCCCCCGTGAATACTTCAGCGCACCCGGACGTGTACCCCGCAACGTAAAAGTCACCCTCGGCAAAATGCGGTATTCCAAAATACAGATTTGTCGGCGGCTCCTCGAAATATTCCTGATCAGTGAAATACGTGTGGATTACGGCTTTAAACATGTCGGTCGACAGGCCGCCCGGCGTCTTCGAGACCGTCTTGAACAACACCCCTTCTACGCTTTTCGTGTATGGGGTGTGGAACATGTGGCCGAAGTAGTCTGCGGATAGCGCAGCAGTTTCGCGGGTAAACGACTTCACCCACCCACTGTATCCTGCGTCTGTCATAACCTCAGCCTTAACCGTAGCGCCCATCAATGAGTTGCCGTGATCCTTGAGCTTGTAGTCGTACAGTACGATGTACGCCAGTCCACGATACGCGGGTGTGTTCGCTATCCCTTTATCTGCTTGCATTCTAGGGTCTGGCTGCTGATCCTCTGTACCCAGGTACACCTTGAAGCCTGTGGCTGCCTCATTGCTGGCAATGATGGACTCTACATCGTCGGAGCCGGCATCGTAGATCAGCTTCGAACCAACCCACAGCCGACGAATGCCTGCAATCGGGCCACTGCACAGGCCCACAGCGAACGTAGCTGAGTAGGTATAGGTTTTGACAGTAGATCCACCGCCGCCGCCCTTGCCGCCTGACTTTTTCTTCTTGACTGTCTCTTTTATCTTGTCGTTTTCGAGCCAGATCACATTGCCAAATGTAGCCAGCGTGCCGTAAATGCGCGGAATAGCTGCGCCATACGTCGATGTCTGCACGGACTGATCTGCGAGCCGCGGGCCGCTGGTCGTTACGCCCTTTGGCGGATCGATGAGCCCGCCGATCGCAGAGCCCGCCATCATCTGCCAGCCATACAGGCCGCCGGAGAAATACGCCGAGACGGCGCCGACGATGGTGCCAATCCACTGGCCTGTGCTTTGGTTGCTACTCATTGATCAACCCCTGAAACCGGTAGATGCGCACGATGCGCGATAACCACTCGGCATCTATCGCGTGCTCGACGCAGCGGCTAACGGCCTCGTATGCGTGGATGACGGTGCTGCCGGTGTAGATCGCTACATGCTGCGGCTCACGACCGAAGCGCATCAGCAATACATCGCCGGGGCGCATGTCGTCAGCGCGCACAAGGCACGGCTGCGCGTCAAGCGTCTGCTCAAGCAGCCCTTTGTATGGCGTGCGCGGGTAGTTTGTTGGCGCGTCGTAGATCAGGCCAATGGACTCAGCGACATGACACACAACCCCAGCACAATCGAGCGCAATGCCGACAATGCGGCCCTGGTGCCTGAACGGAGTGCCGAGGCACTCCCGAGCTGCGGCGATGATGTCGTCGGCTGTCATTTGGTCCCGATCTGCTGGTATTGGCTGCTGACCGGCACGAACGAGTAGCCGCCAAAGTTGATCACGTTGTCCCACTTGTCGCGGCAGTCTTCCAGTCGCTTGCGGCAGCCCGGGGCGAGGCTGTACGTGTCGCCGACCGTCACCCCGTAATACGCGGGCTCGTAGGTTTCGACGGTGCCGTCAAGCTCGTAGCGCTTGATCTCCTGCGCCTTGAGGCCGGCGTTTGCTCCGGCGGTCCACGTGACGGTGCCGAGCGCGAACCAGTCGGCCGCTTCTGTCCGGGCGCTGTCCCGCCACGTCGTCCCGTCGGTCACATGGGTGACGGTGCCTGTAACGGTGATCGGGGCGAGATCAACTTTGCACCCGGCGAACTCTTGCCCGCCGAAAGTCTTGGGGCAGGCGGCGGTGTAGGTGCTGCCGACGGACTGGTTGAGCGCATCGATTAGCGCCATCATTTCAATTTTGTAGCGGTCGTCGACTATCGTCGTGCGGCCGAGCGTTGCCGCGCCGACCGGCTCTTCGTCCTCAACCGGCGCATTCCATGCGGTCGCGAAGCAATACAGCCTGGCGCCATCAAAGACGCCGCTCGCCACTTCATCCCGATCGATACCGGCGATCGCCAGCACGCCCTCCAGGTCCATGACGCCAGGGCTGGTAGTCGTCGTGCCCTGCGCGCCGGTGAATTGGTAGCCGCTGTCGGTCTTGTATATCTGGCCGCCAGACATGAGCAGGTCTCGCGGGTGATCGGTCAGCCGCACGATCGTCCCGTTCGTGGCGACGATGCGCAGGCAGTGGCAGCGGTAATGGTAGTCGGCGACGACGGGCTTCATGGGTTGATCAGCTCCACAAGTTCAATCTGGCTGGTCTGCCGGACATCGGGCGTCAGGTGCTCGAAGTCTATGCGGGAATTGAAGCGCACGGGGATGTCGAATTCGCAGCCCCCGCGCACCTCCTCGCCGGTCTGCGGGGCGGTGTTGACTGTGCCGCCGCTTGAGTACGCCGTGAAGCCCGTCGAATTGATCGACAGTGTGACTGTCGTGGCGCCCGTCGCCGTGACCGCAGCACGCAGCCCATTGATCTGCGTCATGCCGACGACGCCCGACACATGAACTGTTTCCCCCACGAGGAAGGAATGCGTCCCGACGGTGAGCACGGCCGCGGCAGCCTGCGTAATCCCCGTAACCGTGTCGGTCTTGTTGGCGGCCAACGTTACCCGCCCAGTCGTCGTATCGACCGTAAAGCCAGTCAGAGTGTGGTCGCCGGTCACACTGTTACGGACGCCGACAAGCGTTGTGCCTGCGACGGGCTTGAACAGCGTCCGCACCGGCAGGCCGATTGACAGCGGCGTACCCCCGGTGCCGTACTGCTTCTGGAGCTGGTAGACGCTGCCAGCCGTGACGATATCAAGCAGCTGGTCGAAGGCGGTCGGCGGTCCGTTGTTTGCCGCAGTGGTGTAGTCGTCGAAGGCCTTGGCGCGGAAGCCGGCGAACATTCCATAGGCCCGGTGGTAGAGATCCGCCACGGCGGCGCGCTTGACCGCATTGCTCAGCACGTAGCTGATATCGAAGTAGCGGACCGGGTACGGGTGCACCAGGCGCCGGTACTCGCTGTTGCCTGCGGTCTGCGTAATCTCGACGTTGTACTGGTCCGCGTAAGTCGCGCCCATCCGCACGTCGACCGGCAGCCGTTCCTCGAGGAATGGATTGCTCATTGATACCTCTGCGCGCCGGAGAAGGCTGACAATGCCTCGCGCGCGCCCTGCCCGGCGGCGCGGCGCACGTCTGGCGCGGATCCGCCGTTGACGGTGACGTTGATTGTGGTGCTACCGCCCGACCGCGTGGCGCGGCCAAGCGCTTCATTCGGGACGATTGATCCCGATGTTCCCGGCCGGAATAGCTCCGGTCCGCGCTCGCCGACAAGGTACGTTTTGCCCATGCTGACCGGGCCGCCTTCTGCCCGCGCGCCGCCGAACGCGCTGGCAATCGTCCCGATCACACCGAGGATGCCTCCCGATCCGCTGTTGCTCTTGCCCCAACCTCCTATTGCCTCAAAGATCTGCGCCGCTGCCGCTTCAGCCGCCATGCGCTTGAGGGTATCGCCAAACGACTTCAGCATGCCGTCCACGCCGCCGGCAAACGGATCGAACAGAAAGTCGGCAAAAGCAGACTGCATGTTGCGCGCCGCCTGATCGGAGAACGCGCTCATGGCGTCCGTCGACTTCTCAATCGTCTCGGGCAGAGTGCCGAGCCGCGTTTGCACCGCCTCGATGTACTCCTCGGCGCCGATCCGGCCAGCGACAAAGGCGTCGCGCAGCAGGAACATAGCCGCCCGGGTTTCCTCGAGCTTGGCGGTCGGCGTGGCGTCAAGCATTGCGCTCAGCGCTTCCTGGTCCGCACGCATCTGCTTGATGCTTTCCTGCGTGTCGCTGAAGGCGTCCTGCGCCTCGAACACCGCCCGGCTGTAGGTCTCCTGAGACACTGCCCCGCGGTCGAGCAGTTCATTCAGTCGCTCGATCTCCGCGGCGTAGGCCTCTGCCGGCGTGCGCGTGGACTCCATGACGCTTTGCCCCTCGGTGAGCGCCTGGGCTTGGGCCTTGAATGCCGCGATCGAGTCTTGCACCGAGGCCGCAAAGGCCAGCTGCGACGGGTTCGCGCCGGCCAGCTTGTAACGGTAAAGCTCGACCTCTTCCGACGTGAGCCCAATCGTGGCGGCCTGGTCGGCAAACGCTTTGCTCAAGCGCTGCAGGTCGGATACCTTGGGGGCGCCCGTGCTGGGCGTCTTGCCGACGGTGAACGGGACGGCGTTGCGCGTGGCGGGCGTTGCAGGCGCCGGTGGGCCGACGAACGGCTGGGCAGCCGCAGCGCGGGCACCGAGAATAGAGGCGGTCAGCTGGTCCACTTCTTTGCGGGCCGCCGCTGCGTCCTCTTTCATCGCGTCGCCGATCACCCCGGCGCCGGAGAAGTCGAGCTTGGCAACGGCAACCGCTTGCGCCGCCAGCCCGCCTAGCTCGCGTCCGATGCCCGTGAGCACAAAGGCTAGCTCCACGCCGAGTACCGCGACCGTCTCGAATACGACGGCCAGCCCGGTGACGATGTTCTCCACGGCCTTCGATTCCTTCGCCGTGTCGACCATCGCCGTGGTGATCTGGACGAAGGCGGGCAACATCCGTTGCGCCATCTGGTTCGTCACGCCCGTTGCCGCCGCCTGGAGCCGGGAAAGGTTGTCGTTGAAAACTTCCGCCGCCTTGGCTGCCTGGCCGTCGACCGTCAACCCGAAGGCCTGCGCCTCCTCGCGCATCGCCTGCAAGCCCGCCCGGCCGCTGTTCAGGAAGGGAATCAGCTTTGCGCCAGACCGCCCGAACAGCTCCATTGCGAGCGCCGCTTTAGCCGGCCCGTCCTCAAGCTGGGAAAACGCCTCGGACACCTCGGTCAACAAGTCCTCGCCGGACTTCATCTGCCCGGCGGCGTCTGTGACCGCGACCCCCAGCTTGCGGTACGCCTCGGCGGGGGCGGTCAGGCCGTTGGCCGCTTCGGTAGCCGACTTGTTGAGCCGACCCAGTGCCGCGGTCAGTTCATCGGATGACGCCCCGGACAAGCCGGCCGCGTATTCGAGTTCGGAAAGGGCTTCCGTCGTGATGCCGGTGGATTGGGCGAGCTTGGCGAGGCGGTCCGCGTTGTCAATGGCGGCTTTCGTCATAGTGGCGAACACGCCTGCGGCAGCAGCCGTGGCGACGCCGATCGCGGTGGCGACCTGCTTGACGGACTTCTCCATCTCTTGCAGACGCTTTTCGGCCCGCTTGGAGTCCGTCTCAAAACTGCCCGTCCGCATCAGCAAGTCGATAACAATACTTCCAGCAGCCATGTCTACTCCGGTCCGATAACGCCAAGCGCCCGCATAATGGCAAGCGCTGCCGCGTCCAGGCCATCCGGGAGCCGCGGCGGGTGCAGGTAGTCTAGCGCGGACTGCACGTCTGCGCCATTACGACCGGCGATCAAAGCGGCCGGACGATGGAACCGGTGCATGTCGTCAAACGGGTGAGCGCGGTAATACTCTGCCCAGCGCTCGAACTCCACGCGGGACATGGTGGCGCGCCACTCTGCAACCGTCCGGCCGCCAAGGGCGAGCGCGAGGGTGTGCCAGAACTCGTCCTCGCTGCCCGCCCTTAGACGTTTCCCGGCGCGGCAGCTCCGAAGCCAGACACTTCCATAATGTGCGTAACCATCTGCCCGGCGACACTCGACTTGAGGGTGGCCGCCTGCTCGATGCTCAGTACCGGCTTGCTGTCCACGGTGCAGAGGCCGACCGAGATCAAGCGGGCGATCGCTTTGTCCCGCACCTCGGGGTCGGTGCTCGTTTCGGCCAGGTGCTGTCGGCGCATCTCAACCGACGGCAATTCGCGGAAGTAGAAAACCTCCTCCTTGCCGTCCGGCAACTTGACCTTGCGGGCGTGCGCCTCGGTACTCGCAAATAGTGCCGGGTTCATGCGGTCTTCCAGTAGGTAGTCACGACGCCAGAGCGCTGAAGCGTCAGGGTGCCCCGGACAACTTCATTGCTCGCGATGTCAATGTTGACGTCGGAGATGTACGCGATGAACTCGAAGCACGTCCGGTCGGTCGGCACGTTGAACGTGTCGTCCGAGGCAAGCGTGGGTACCGTGGTGCCGTCCGACAGGCAGATCAGCCAGGACAGATTGTCCCCTTGCTCTTTCAGGTCGAACAGCACCTGGTGACTCTGCTCTTGCGGCTTGAGGATAAACGGCACGCTCACCTGGCCGGGCGTGCCGAGGCCGCGGACATAAGTCCGCTCGGTCTCCGACAGACATGTGTCCTCGATCTGGTCAGCCGGGCCGCCGAGGCCGGTGATGCCGGTCGGGCAAGCCATACCGACCAGCGCGGGGTCGCTGCTCGTCAGTGTGTCAATAAAATAAAGCCGCGTTCCTTGGGTTTTTACGCTACCTGCCATTTCGTTCTCCTATCGGGGGTAAAACCAGTCCATCTGGATTGCAATCCAGTAAAGCTTTGTCGCCGTGTCGCGTTGATCGATCGGGACGCCGGTCACATGGCCGGCAGTTTCAAGCGCAGCCCGTACCGCTGTCGCCAGCGTGACAATGCCCGCACTCGTTGGGTGCCAGCAATTAACCTGCAAGGTGCAGCGGTCAATGTCCGGCGCGTCGGCCAGGCTGTTCTCCGGCACGCCGGACACCATCTGCCACGTGACGTACGGCTGCGCGACGTCCTGCGGTGCGTCGCCGTGCGAGTAGACCCGCGTCGAGACGATCGCTGCGACAGCGGTCGCGGTGGTCAGGAGGGCGTAGACGGGCGGGAGCATCAGCGCGCCCCGTTCTGTGCGGCCAGCTTGCGCACAACGAGGTCAATCCGCCGCACCAGATCCGCCGTCACGACGTTGATAACCTGTTGCCCTTTCGCCAGCACGGCCGGGCGCAACCATGGTGTTGCCGGCTGGTGCACGCTGCCCCACTCAAGCAGGTTGGCTGTCTGCAGCGTCGTCACCGCCTTCCCGGTGCGGTCCGGGTAGGTCTTGCGCTTGACGCGCACAAGATACCGCTCGCCCTTTCCGCCGAATAATTCCTTGCCGCGCGAGGCGATCACATTCTGATCGAGCAGGCCGGTCGAGTCGGCGTCCCCGCCCGCCGCAATGGCGGCGCGCAAGTTGGCCTTCGCCTCGTCGCGCAGCAGCCGGGCGCCCTTGGCGAGCGCGAGCTTGACCGGACCGCCGCGCTTGCTGACGATCTCGGGCGGCAAGCTGCGTAGCGTGGCTATCACGCCTTCGACGCCGGACAGCTGGACTTCGACTTTCATAACTCTTCGTCCTGATCCCGTTCGCCCGGCAACGCGCTGCCGTCCAGATCAATCTCCGGCGCCTCGGTCTCCTCGTCTGCCAGCGCTGCCAGCAAGGCGTCCAGCTTGGCCTCGATGCGGTCGAGCTGAGAGGGCTCGTGGCGCGCGACAGCCCACGGGACGCCGGGGACAGGACGAGGCGGTGGGGTAGTAGGCAACGTACCACGCACGGGGCTAACCATTGTTCACTCCCTCCTCGGTCATAAGCGTCAAGTGCCGGGCAAGCGTCGGGTCGGGCAGCACGGCGCGGATATTGTACGCCAGGCCCGCGTGAGTGACGCGCATCGCCGGCAATACGCCCGGAATCTCACGGATCGTCACCCTGACTGTGACCCCGGCCTGTGTGGACTGCGCGGCGACAAACTCCCGGCCCGACAGTGGCACGATCTCCGCGGGCACGTTGGCTGCGAAGCTAACCCAGTCCTCGACGACGCCGCCGTCCGAATCGCGTGTCAGAGACAACGACTCAATGCCGACGCGGTGCCGCAAGCGGCGGTTCAGTGGCGCGCTCATATGCCGAAGTCCAGGCGGTGCGTGCCCCACAAGTGCTTGGCTGCATCGCGGTACTTTTCCCGGTCGAGCGGGTCGGCGTCGTAGTCGGCCTGCACCATCAGCACCACGCCGTTAATCACATCCTCGGGGACTTCGATCTCCGTGTCGTCGCTGTCGGTCTCGACGCCCGCAAAGTTCACGTACTCCTGCGTCGCGGACAGGATGAGCCGCTCGAGCAGGAGGTCGTCCGAGTCGTGAGTGATGCGCAGTGCGGCCTTTACGTCAGCAAGTATCGTCAAGTCACCACCTCAAAGGCAGGGCGCGGCCAGACGACAAGGATAAGCCCCGTCGCGGCCCCAAGGGTATCACGCGCGCCTCAACGGTCGAAACCGCAGGCGCGTGACCATGATACTCTGCTCGCCCGGCCGCGGGCGATAGTGTGAGTGCCCCGCCCTGTGCGAGCGTCGGCGCGTAGCTGGACAGCTCGACGCGGCCTGTCGTCGGCGAGACCGTCACGCCCTGCACGACGATCGGCGCATAGCCGGAGAGATCAAGGCGGCCTGCCGTCGGAGAGACGCCTTGCGGGTGCGTGACGGTCGGCGCGTAGCCGGTAGTAAGAGCATGGCCCGCGGCCGGGCTCACACCGGCAGCGCCCTGCGTAATGGTGGGGGTATGGCCAGTAGCAAGGGCCTGGCCTGCTGTCGGCGAGGCGGTCCGCGGCAAAGCCAGGACAGGGGCGTAGCCTGTTGCCCCGGCCCGACCGCTGGCCGGCGACAAGGTGGCGGGTTGGGAGAGCGCAGGCGCATGGCCGGTGGCGAGGGCCTGGCCGGCGGAAGGCGCCAAGGCATTCGGGGCGGTAACGGCCGGTGCGTAGCCTGTCACCTCTGCCCGCCCTGCCGCCGGCGAGAGTACCAGCGCGCTGCCCTGCGCGACCGTCGGGGCATATCCCGAAGCGAACGCCGAACCCGTCGTCGGAGATACAGTTGCTCCGCCGATCGTGATCGTCACCGTCTGCGGCGTACCGACTGCCACGCCATCAACGTACAACTGGAAGGCAAACGTATCGCTCGCCCCGTCGTACTCGAATGACGTGTCCTCGAAGGCTGTCAGCGTGCCGAGCGTGGGCCACGTCGTGATCAGTCCGCGGATCTCTTTGCCGTTGTCGGCAGGAAGTTCAAGCGAGTCGTAGGCGTAGCCTGGGCCGTATTCGCCCGTGCTCGGGATCAGCTCTGCGAGCGTACCCACGTACGGCGTCCCGAGAATTCCGGCCCAAACCCCGGAGGGGGCATTGAGATTGCGCAGCCTGCGCGCCATTACGCGAAAGCCTCGTAGTAGACGTCGTCGTCAGCCGCGTCGGTGTTGAGCACCGCGACCAAGAGAACACCAGGCGGCACCAGCCCGGAAACCGTAAGCTGGCCGCTGGCGTCGGTCGTGCCCGTGCCGTCCACCGGGGTTACGGCGTCGAGCGCGCCGACTCGACCCGACGGGAACCACGACCACGCCACGGGGGCAGATGCGTGCGGGGTGGCCGTGTTGTTCATCAAGATCGAGGTTGTGAGATCCGCACTCGCGGCAACCGTCGGTGCGTAGCCCGTAACGCTCGCCCGCCCGCCCGTCGGCGCGACGGCCTGCGCGTCTCCTCGAACGACCGTCGGCGCGTAGCCGGTAGCGTCAGCCCTGCCGGAAGCAGGTGTGATAACCGCCCCTCCGCCGCTTATCGTGTCGTCGGCCGTAAAGCTGGCGATGTGCAGGCCGGTTGAGTTCGTCGCCAGCCCGGTGCCGTACCCGAACCGAATTCCTACCTTCCCCGCAACATTGAAGTCTGCGTCGGTGAACGTCGTGTCGATAATAGACGTGCCGCCGAATTTGACATTGACCGCGATCGGTGCAGTGCCGGATACCTCCATCAAAAGAACGTGGTCGGCGCCGTTCGTCGTCGTCACCGAGACGCTTGAGCCAAGCTGCGTCGCCGTCCCGCCTTTGAGCTTATACAACCGGACTTCGGCCCCACCAGATTCAGTCCGCAGCTGCGCGACGATGCACGAGCGCGGGGCATACGCGCGGGCGTAAACACCGACGTTGCTGCCAGTCACGGCGGTGAATCGGCGGATCGTACTCGAAACGACTTGCGTCAGTCCGGGCGGCGTCTCCGTCCTGGAGTAGTAGACCTCTGTGCCCTCATTCTGGCGAGCGCGGGCGGCATCCGACACGACGGCGGATGTCGAGCCGGCCTGGTAATTGACCTCCCAGTTGGCGTCGCTGGTCGCAATGCCGACTCCAGCCGTGCCGGCGAACGAGGGTACGTTTACAAATTGAGTCATCGATCACCCCATGTGCCGCCAGCGATTGTTGCGTTGTTTGCTGAGTTGTTTGTTGCAGAGAGCGTCGTGCCAGATCCGTCCGTGTAGGCCCACTCTTCGAGAGGCGCCGCGTCAGGGACGGACTGGCCGAGCACGGCACGGGCGTACCTGCGGCGCACCTCCTCGGCCGACAGTTCGCGGTTATAGATCCTGTTCAGATAGACGCGCATCTGCCTGCTGTCCGCGAGCACGTCCGCAGCAGTTAGCCTCGCGCCGATGATTGCGTCATGCGCGCCTACTCCGGCATTCGAGCGCTCGCCCCACTGGACGTTTGTCATGTCCATCTCGCGCTGCTTGATGCAGACGCCGTCGAGATAGAGGCGCCAAAATCCCGAGCCATCGTGCGTCAGGATCAGGTGCATGTCCTCATTCAGCGGGGCAATCACGCCGGTATTCCACGAGTACCAATTCGTGTTTACCTCGCCAGTCACGAGCGGGCCGGCCAAATAGTTGGTATGCACGACGCGGAAGACATCGCCGACCCACCCGTGCGAGTACGGGTCAACGGGCGGATAGACGAACAGTCCCCATGAGTACTCACCGGCATTTGCGGCTTTGGTTCCGCTGATCGTGCCATTGCCGCGCATCCACAATGGGATGCAGGCACCAAAGGTCATGCGCCGACCGTACCACTCAAGCGAGAACGGGCCACCGCCAACATCGAGCACCGCGTTTTCACCGAACTGGATTGAGCTGCTCGACCCGGACAGCTCCACGTATTTCCCAGATGCGACCGGCGCAGGCTCGGCCACAGCCGCATCGGACGAGCGCAGCAGCAACGCGGCGTAGCTCACACCGAGGGCGTTCCAAGTTGCGTCGTCGAGCGTCAGCCCGGTTGTGGAAAGCGACACGCGCCCCGTGTTGTTTGCCGCCGTCGAGAGTGGCGCAGACGTCCCGGCGGGCATTGTGTCGGTGATGATCTCTGGCAAGGGCGCTGAGCCGTCATCGCGCACGAGCAGCGCCGCGCATGGGGCGAATCCACCAGCAATGCCGCGGACTGTAGTGCCGTTTCCGACCCACTGCACCAGCCGGCTGTGAAGCGACTCGCAGAAGGCGCTGCCCTCAACCCCTTCACCGACCGTGGCCGGGCCATCATTTTGATTGACGTGATTCGCCGCGCTGATCGTCGCGGTTCCGTGCGTTGTGTCTCGGATGTATGTGCCCGACCCGCCTGTCGTCAGGATCGAGCTATCCGTGCTCATGCCTGCGTGTCGCAGGGCTGCGGGAAGTGGGTTGTCGCGCTTCACGAAAATCAGGTTGATCGCCTGCCGCGCTCTCTATTTCGCGGTTGTCTGTGATGTTGCCAATCCATGCTGTCTGCGCGACCACGCCGGTTCCGTTCTCCGCCGTCGCGATGTAGTGGTACTCGACGCCATCGGCATTAACGTCCGCATGCGTCGTCAGCGAAAACCCGGTCGCGGTCAGTGTGACGAGATAGTCGGAATCGAGGTCAGTCAGGTAATTTGACCGGCCATGCCACCCGAGCGGGCCGTGATATACAGCCCGCTTGCCCGCGCTCTTGATGATGACAAGCTCAGGCGCCCATCCGAGCGTGACTGCATTTGCGGCGCCCGTCCCGGTGTAAGAGCCGGTGACGATGCGCGGGGCTGTGCGGCCAGCCGAGATGACGGCGCCCGCCGGCGCTGAGTACGAAACGGGGGCCGGGTTAACCACGGCTCATCCTCGCTCGCGCCTTCGCCAAGTCAGCCGTTGGCACAGATTCAGTCAGGCGGATCATTTATCCCTCCATTTGCGCCACTGCCGCCGAATCGCCCAGGCGGTCGAGCCGAACGCCAACAACCACGCGCTGATCAGCAGCCCCCGAACCGGCATCGGGTGGGCTGGCGAGGTGTCGAACTCCGACACTTTGCCCTCGAAGCCAAACAGCGCGTGCACCGGGTGGTCCAGGTCATGCTCCGGGGCATAGCTCGTCAAATACCCCGCGCTATCCATGTGCATGACGTGCGAGAGTACCCACCGCGGATGGCGCAAGCTCCAAGTATGTGCGGACGCCCGCACGATCAGCAAATACCCCCCTTCCCCTGCCCATTTGTCGAGCGCGTGAGATAAGCAGTTCTCGGGGACAAACCGGCCGTGCCGCCGGTCGCCCCGCCTGCGATCGCGGTCGGCTGGGCTCATGGCGACTTACACCCGGACGATGTCGAACCAGCCGCTTGCGTTACACTCGATCGTCAGCGGGTTGCCGTCCGAAGTAGCGGGCACGTCGGCCGGGGTCGAGTCGCCGAGGAAATAGCCGAGCAGCGGGTTGGTCTTGCCCCACAGCGTGCCCTCGACGTAGATCGCGCCGTAACGCCAAGCCGGAATATTGCCGCCGGAAGCCGTCCACACCGCATCATCTGTGGTCAGTTTCCACCCGTCGCCAGAAGCCGTCACAGCAACGGTGGTGAGCGTGTCGCCGCCCGCGGTATAGCCGAACGCCGTGGAAAGCTCGTTCGTCAGGTCCGCATAGACGCTGTGCCCACTGGTGCCGTCCGACGGCGTGTAGCTCGACGTGAGCAACGCCATTTTGAGGGTAGCGCCCACGAGGTCTTGCAGCCGCAAGTCGTCAATGTTCGCCGCATAAAGTACCACTGCGCCTGCTGCCATGTGCCCTACTCCTTAATGTATCGGTTGGCGTCTGAGCCAATCCAGTCCCGCAATAATACCCCCGAGGGGTCATCTGTGCCCCTGAATTCTGACCGGTGCCCCATGCCGATGCCGCCGCGGCCGGGCAGGCCCTTGATGCCGGTCACACGGTGGCCGCCAAACAGGTGGTGCGGGCGGAAGTTGTTCCATAGCGCCAAGTCAATGAACTTCGGCCGTTGCTGGCACGCGACCCGCAGAGCGGCGAGCCCGCGCCCCCGCACGGCCGTCGAGCATAGGCTGGCGTGTCGGTCGTTGCGGAGCTGGCGGCCCTTGCGCGTCTCGACGTTGTAGTAGCGCGCGAGAAACTCCCCGACCAGCTCGCCTTTCTCCAGCTCACGGTCGACAACGCGCAGCCAGTCCGGCTTGTAGTGGTCGTCGTCCTCAATGATAACAACCCGCTCGTCCACGCCGATGACCGCCAGCCCGGCCAGGATGTTGCGCGCCTGAGTATTGTCGCCGGGTTTCCAATACGGGCGTGGCCGCACGATGTCAATGTGCCAGCCATGCCGGCGAGCCGTGATCGGCTGCGCCTCCTCGCCGTCGTCAACGATGACCCAGCGCACCGGGCCCGCATACGTCTGCGCCATCATCCAGCGTTCACACAGCGCCCAAGCGTCGGGCCGGCAACCGGTGGCAGTCAGGAGGGTTATCATGCCGGCACCCGCGCGGCCGCGAAAACGTGCATCGGCAGCTGGCGACGGGCGTCACGCGACTCGCCGTGGTCATTCAGCCTGATCTCGATCGCCCCGGCGTACTCGGTTTCGATGTCGGTAAATCCCGCGTCGGCCAGCAGCAAGGCGATACCCGATCGGGTATAGCGGTAGTAATCGTCCGGAAACCCGTGCTCCGGGAATGCAAACAGCGTCGTGACGACCAGCCAAGCGCCGGGCTGCATTGCCTCGCGCAACTTCGGCAAGGCAACCCACGGCCGGGCGACGTGCTCCAGCACTTCGGAGCACAGCACGCCGGTAAAGCGGCCCGCCCACTCGTCGGGCAGAGCATGCAAGTCGGCCACGCGGTCGACGCCGTCGCCCGGCTGCATGTCGATCCCTGTCCAGGCGCCTCGCGCCAGGTCGCGGTTCACAATCCACCACGTCTCCGGATTCGTCAGGCGCGACCCGACTTCCAGCACGTCGACGCCGAGCTTGTCGGCGTGGCGCTCAATGTACCGGCGTATACGGCCGCGCACGCAGTCATCAGGCAGTTTCATAGCACGTCCTCGAGGCGGCGGCGCGGGAAGCAAGTCAAGGCCGTCTGCCGTGTTGCGTTGATGATCTCGACCCGGCCGGCGTATTGCCGCTGCGCCCTCTCGAAGTCACGTGGCCACCGGTGCGCGGATCCGGCGCTGCCCAGCGGTTGCGGGTGGTCGCCGTGCCAGTGCGTCCGGCCGTCAGTGTGCTGGGCATCGTACCCCAGCAAAATGACCCGCTGCGCGCCGCGCAGGATGGCTAGCGCAAGCGCTCCGTATCCTGAGTTCTTACCCTTGTCGTGCGTAACATGCTGTGCCGCATGAACGCCGTTGAGCGGCGTCGAAAGCCGTCCGGCAAACGTCTCCTTGACCTCAGTCAGATGGGCATTCCACCACTTCCGATCCATGGCGTACAACTCATCTGCCCACGGCGCAGCGCGGAACGTCGTATTGACGACGATCACGTATCGCTCATCATCGGCTTCGCGCCATGCACGCACCGCAGCAATATCCTCCGGCGTCAGGCTCGGGCCAGAAGCGAGGCATACGGCTTCCTTAATCACGGGCAGGCCTTCCTGGTAATCCTTGATCGCCCTTCTCTCCGTCCTTGCCGTGCCTGCCGTCGCGCCCCTTGCGCACCGCCAGGCGCCATTGGTCTGGCACGGTGCCCGGCAGGTCGGTCGGGCCGTCGACTTGAGCAATCCAGTAGGAGCCGAGGTGCGTTACGCCGTCCCCCTCTTCATACGCTTTGCCCGCGGCGTACACACCACGGTCAATGACGGCCGGGAGGCTCAGCTCGTGGCGGCGCGCTTGACCGTCGCGGGACCAGACGAGCGCGAAGCCCCGGTCGCTGGTGCGCTCAACCGTCATGTCGTCGAATCCGAGTCCGTCGACACCGTCTCGCCCGGGAGCGCCATCCTTCGGTGTCGGGATCCGCTCAATTGCGCGCTGGAGGGTGTCTTGTGCGCGCCGTTCGAAGTCCAGCGCCCATTTTGCGCACTCGCCTTCCAGCATCCCGCGCACGTCTTCTATTGTGAAAGACTTGCCGTCGATACCCTCACGGCCATCCTTGCCGTCTGCTCCTGGCGCTCCGTCCTTGCCATCGATACCGTCGCGGCCGTCAGCACCCGGCGCGCCATCGATACCGTCGCGACCATCCTTACCGTCAAGGCCTTTCTCGCCTTGCGGTCCGCGCTCCGGTCGTGAGGCCTCCAGCGCAGCCAGGCGGGCAGCGAGCGGGCTTAGCGCCCGCGCGAGGTAATCGTGGAAGCCGTCGACGAACCGTTCAAGCGCAGACATGGAGCGTCTCCGGAGATTTTTGGTATAGGCGGGCCAGCGCGCGGTCAACCTCTTCGTCCTCGTCCGGCTCGTCCGGGGTCGGATCGGCAGGGGGTGCGGGAGGCGCAGGCGGCGGCGCAGCCAGAGGGCTCGTTTTGTCGCGCTCGTCCAGGGCGGCAAGCGAATAATTTTGCTGTTGCAGGTAACACGTGTCGCCGCCAGTCACGGGGGCGAGCTGCTCGTTCGCGCGGGCTTCGTTGGGCGCCATCCAGCCTCCGCCGATCGCGTCGCTCCACGCCTTGTAACGGGTTGCCGTGTCCATACGCATCAGCGCGTGTGTATCCAGTTCGATGCCGATCGTGCGGCCGTCCAGCCCGAGGCCCTCATCCAGACACGCCTCCATGCTCTCAATCGGCTCTTGCAACGCCCGGCTGTAGTAGCCGATGTAGCGGTCTTCGTTGCTGTTCGCCGGCATCGGCGCCAAGTCAATCATCCACATGGGGACGTGGAACACTGAGCAGACGATTTCCGCCGTGAGCTTGAGCTGCTCGACCAGCTGCGCGTCGAGCGCCTTCACGGCGATCGGCGTGAACTTCATGTCATATCCGAGGACCGCGACTTTTCCGAAATTGTCGCCGCCGTAGTTCTCATGCCAGCGGGTGCGAATTGTGGCCGCCTGGTCGGTCTTGATCTCACCCGGGGCGGTCAGGATGCCGCTCGGCGTGGCGTTGTTCGCGAAGAACTTGGACTGGCTGTTTTGAATCGCCAGGCCTTGCGTGGCGGCAAGATTGCACGCATAGAGTGGCGAGATGCCGACAAGCGGGTGGAACAGGCAGTTCATGCGATCGTGGATCATCTCGCGCGCCGGCACGATGACGTCCTGCTCGATGCCGGGCATGTTGTCACGCCGAAGACGATAGAACACCTCGCCATCTTCAGACACGAGCGGCTCGACTTTGTCCGGGTCGAGCACATGCAGGCGGGTGACCACGCCGCGGTTGTCCCGCTCTTTCAGGGCGTACGTATTCCCGCGCGTCAGTCGGCTGATCTGCCAGGACGAGCGGAACTGAATTGGATTCTGGTAGGCGTTCGGCCGACGCAACACCGGGCTATAGGCGCCGTTCTCAGTCTCTTGCCAGATGCCACCGGGCGGGCGCTGCATCAGCTTGAACGGCAGCTTGGAGATGTCGTTGGCGATCAGCGTAATGCAGGAGAACACCGCGTGATACGCAAGCAGTCCGTCTTGGGACAGCGGCGACAGGTTCATCTGGAACCCGCCGGGCGTGCTGTCGTACAGCGTCGTCCACGCGCCGCCCTGATCGGGCGGGAGGAGTGCTTTGCGCCCGGTAATCCGGTCGACAAGCCTGGTCAGCACATTTGCCACGTGTTCATTCCTCAGCGGTAGGCCACGCGGCGAAGCGTATCATTCCTTGGCCTTCATGTCGCGGCGTTCATACGCGCGCTTGCGTGCAGGCTTCTCGGAGTCCGCCTCCTGCTTCTGCAAGTCCAGAAACGGAGGCGCAGGGGTTGCGACTGGAAGGGCCTCGACGCGCGTTGCCTCGAACACCTTGGCCGGGGCGCGCTCGGCTCGACCCGTAGCGATCAGCAGCCGAGCGTGGTCGTTGCGCACTTCGTCGGTATCGCCTGGGCGCCAGCGCTTGCCGCCGTATGGGAAATTCTTAAGGGCTTTGATGCGCATGTTCCGCACTCCAAAAGAGGCAGACCGCCCGAAGGCGGCCCGCCGTTACTGCTTAAGCCGAGGACACGGCGCCATAATCGGCGTCGTTGATGTACTGCACTGCGCCGGAACGACGCTTGGCGAAGTCAATCGGCATGACGACCTTGAGGGCCACCGACTCGGTCTGGAACATGCTGACCACTTTGCCGGTTGCGGCGGTCGGGGCTTGCGAGTCCATCGCGGGATTGTTCGCCATTTCGATCGAAGCGTCGCGCGACATGCTCACCTCGACGCCACGGTCGCCGATCCGGTAGATATCGGAGGGCTTGAGCAAGATCATGTGAGCAGCGTTCACGTTGTCGCCCGTCACGACGGCGTCGCCTTCCAGCGTACCGCCTGCCTGGGTGATGCCGTCGAACTCACGCTGACCCAACGCATTGCGCATCAGCTGGAGAGCCTTGGCAAGCGAAGGGTTCATGACGAGCTGCAGGCCGGTCGCGTTCTTTGCGGCCAGGAACGGTGCGTAGAGCGAGGCGATGTCAGCACGCACGTCTTCCGCGGTGCTGCCGTGGGTGCCGATCGCCGTTACGCCGTTGAGCATACCGGCCGGAGCGGCCAGGGTGCCTGCGTCGGCGCCGACGAACGTGGTGTCAAGGCGCTGCACGCCTGCGTTCACCAGGGCGTCGCGGACCAGCATCTCGGCCGCCGGGGACGACTCGCGCATCAGTTCCAGCGACATGACCGCCAGTGCAGCGACCTTGCGGTACTTCAGCTCGACGTCCATGAAGTCGGCCTTGCTCACCGGAATGGCTGAAGCCTCGCCGACCCAGTAACCGGTCGCCGCGCCGTCCTGTCCTTTGATCACAATGTTGCCCGGCACCTGACGCAGCGGCAGGCGGTTGTACACCGTCTGGCCGTACAGGTACTCGATAAAGTCACCGGTGAAACGGTTGTTCGCCGTTGCTAGTTCGAAGCCCCACGCATCGCTGTCGGCCTGGGTGGTGCCGCCGCCTTCCACGTCGGCCTTGATCACATCCACCAGGGTCGGGAAGGCCTTGCCCCAGCGATTGCTGGCGATCGAGACCGCGGAACGCCCATCGATCTGCGCCAGGGTTTTGGCGATGACCATCCGGGTGTAATTCTGGCCGGGGAAGTGCTCTTCGGCTTCGCGCTTCATGTGAATAGCCGGGGCGCCGCTGCGCGACTCGCTGCCTTGCTTGCTGGTGGCGCCGAGCGCCGGGGTGGCGCGGCTGGCCTTGACCTTTTCGAGCGAACGCAGACGAGTCAGGTCTTCATCGATGCTCTTGATCTCGGCTTCCATCTCGTCGAATTCGACTTGCTCCGATTCGTCCATCGAGCGGTTGCCGTCCATTGACTTCTGGACGATGGCCTCCAGGCCTGCCGCTTTGGCGGCGCGGGCGGCTTCGAGGGCCGCGATATGTTCTGCGAGTGTCATTTTGCTTTGCTCCGGTAGGATTTGAGAGATACAACGCGTTTACCCTGCGGAGCAGGCGTGGGGGCGTTACCCGGTGCGGCCCCGTCACCCGTACGGCCGATCGCGGCCAGGTGCTCGAGGTCGATACTCTTGACGGCCTGGATGACCGCCTGTGAATTCGCGGGGATCGTGACGAGGCTAAGCTCCAGCCACTCCCATTCTTTGAATCGGAGGCCCCCATTCTTCAGCTGCTCAACCGCCCCGCCAACGGCACGAAACCCGATCGAGACCGCGGAGACAAGCTGGTACTTCAGGCTATGGATGGCCTCGTCAACCCTGTCCTTCAGGCGGCCGGCCTCCGCGATACGCGGAAGGCGGGCTTCGAACGGGATGCCCGCCTTGGTCGGCTGGGCGAAGGTCACATGGCCCACCGGCGCGTCATGCTGGTGCTGCCACAGCAGCGGCATTGGGGTGGTGAATTTGGCGCCGAGCGGCTCGACGATGTCGCCCATTCGATCCGGGGCCGGGGTGCTCGCGATGCCGGAGATATGGACGAACTCTGCCTGCTCGTCTATTGACTTAACCGTCAATACGCTATACGCTCTGTCCACGTTGGGCCTCAGATGAAGTGAATCTCGTACTCGGGCGGCAACCCGGCGCCGGCCAGTGCGACGGCGCCACGCGCCATCGTCAGTGCGGCCATGCCATCTATGCGGCCGGTCGCCCGATGCTTGTCGAGTTTGCGGTTTCCCGCAGGGTCACGCGATATTACCGCGTTTGCCGCGCACATTGTAAGCACAGGATGCGCTCCGTGCGCAAGCCGCCCGTTCAAAAGGTCGGCTTCGAGCGCGTCGATCGCCGGGCTCATGTCCTTGAAGCCCTGCCCCATCTCGACCAGCGGCAGGGTAATCCCGAGCCCCTCGAATTCTTTGCGCAGCACGTCGATCCGCCAGCGATCGAACGCGATGCCCTGCAAATTCATCCCGGCGGTTGCCTCGGCGATGTCGGTCGCGACGAACCCATAATCGACCGTGGCGCCGGGCGTGGTGTGCAGGTAGCCTTGACGCACCCACACATCGTACGGCGCCCGGTCGCGCTTTGACCGCTCCGCCAGGCCGATCTCGGGTGTCCAGAAGCGGCACCAGACGTGCCAGACGCCGAGGATCTGGGCGAGCAGGACTAGTGCCGTCAAGTCGGTACGGGCGGAAAGGTCAAGGCCGCCGTACACGTCAGCGTTGCCGAAGGGGAGGACCACGCCGCCGCACGACTTCCACACTTCCTGCGAGACGAAAGGCGAGACGGTCGATACGCGCTGATTCAGGATCAGATTGCGGGCAGTGTTCTCCGCGCTCGGCATGCGCGCCGCCTGCTTCATCTGCTCTTCGACGTCCTTCAGCGACCGGAACACCCCGAGCGCCGGATTCGCTGCCGCCCAGGCTTTCCGATCCATCAGCCCGCAGCCCTTGGGCGCCTCATAGACGTGGCTGACGATGTGCGGGTCTTTCGACTCGGCGGCGTCGTCCAGCCAGATTGCGAACAAATCCCCGTCGTTCGCCGGCTGTGTGCTGATCACGATCAGCAGTGGGTCGTCGTACGCGCCCTGACTCGTGACGATCGCGTCGACGAAGTCGTCTTGCGGCCCTCGAATTTGCCCCGTCTCGTCCAGAATGGCAAGGGCTGGGGACCCGCCGTGCGCCGTTTTCGCCTCCGCAGAGCTGGCGCTGTACTCGACGTTTCGGGGAAGGCCGACCAGCGTTTTGTCGCTCGGAACCGTGCGGACTATTTTGGACAACACCTCGGACATCTGCACCATTTTGGCGGCGTACTTGTACACCTGGGCCGCCTGCTTGCGGGACAGCGCCCCGCTTTGCAAGTGCGAGTTTTGCTTTGCCTCCGGGCCGACAAGGTGCACGAGGATGATTGTGGCGATCGTTGCGGTTTTTGAATTCTTCCGGGCCATTGACAGGTAGGCGCGGCGGGTGCCGTGCTTGTTGTCGTAGACCGAATAAAAGAACCGCTCTTGGAAGCGCTCGAGTTTTAGGTGCTGCCCTACCAGATCGCCCTCGGGGACGAGGCAATAGGTTTCCACAAAACGCATGTTCCGCTCTGCGCGCGTCAGCTTTTCAAGCGGGAGATCTCGCCACTTTCGAACACGCGGCCGCGGGCCGCATTTGATCGGGTAGGGCGTCACTTGACCGCGTGCAAGCCTGGGATCAGCCCGTCGTCCGCCCCTTTTGCGGCGCCCTTTGCCGCGCGTTCAGCCGCCCCGCGCTTGCTTTGGTCCTCGCTGGGGCCCTGAGTTGCCTCGGCGTGGACGTGGAGCATCCGGGACACCGCGACCGCTCGCCGGGACAGCGTCTCGAGCAGGGTATGCCGCGGGTTGATCACAGGGGTTCCCTTCGCGTTTTCGAGCACGTCGCCCTCTGCGTCAATCTCACGCTGAAGCCGCTCGATGTCCGCCTTGCAGCGGGCCAGGCCTGCCGCCAGCTCGAGATCCGGGGCCGTCCAGGCATCGCGCGCGCGCGTGCTCACAAGCGAATCCCAGAAAGGGCGGTCGCCCTCGCGCAAATTGACGTGGGCTGGGGGTTCGAGCGGTGCGGCGGCAGCGTTGGCGGCGGCACGCGCGGCGGCGGTGATGCTGTCGGAGCGCTGACGTTTCATCTGAAATGTTTCCGGTTAGCACTAAAAAAAGAG
>Ga0172382_10001673_pt1 | contig 39120 bp, 43 predicted proteins | sample Leawel138RmetaG_FD_122245 | JGI IMG/M metagenome (GOLD analysis project Ga0172382, IMG submission 122245) | Leachate microbial communities from a municipal landfill in Southern Ontario, Canada - Leachate well 138R metaG | ecosystem: Engineered > Solid waste > Landfill > Unclassified | place... | reverse complement strand
GATAGCACTCGGCTACGACGGCAACCCGGTCAACGCGCTGCAGGGTGAGGACGGCCCTATCCCGATCAGCGGCACGTCGTTCTCGGCGGCCTACGTCTCAGGATTGGCGGCCCTGCTCAGGCAGCGATTCCCTGAGCTGACGCCTGCCCAGATCATCAACCGGATCACCGCCACCGCAAGGCATCCCGGCGGCGGGGTGAACAACGTCGTCGGCGCCGGCGTGATCGACCCGGTGGCGGCGCTGACGTGGGACGTCCCGCCGGGTCCGGCCGATATTCCCTACAACATCAAGGAGATTCCGCCGCCGGTGTACGTGCCGCCACCCGACCGCAGCCCCATCACCGGCGTCGTCCTGGTCGGCGTCGGGTTGGCCGCGCTACTGGGTATCGCAGCGTTGGGCCGACGAGCGTTGAGGCGCCGATGAGCAGGTTCGCGTCGATCTTCGGGCTGCGGTTCACCACCGGGCATGCGCTGTGGGCGGCGGCGTTGATCCCGGCGTGCATCCTGGTCTTCGCCCGGCTGGAGCTGCTGTGGCTCGGAATCACGCTGGGGGTGCTGATCGGTCTGGCGTCGGTGGTGACGATCCGCGGCCGTCGACTCACCGGCTGGGTGGCGGCGCTGTTCGCCTGGCGCCGCAGGCACAGGCAGCCGCCGCCCACTCCGTCGGAGCCCGCGGTCGGCGCCACGGTGATTCCCGGCGACCATGTCGCGCTGCGCTGGCAGGACGACTACCTGGTGTCGGTGATCGAACTCGTGCCGAGGCCGTTCACCCCGACGGTGATCGTCAACGGCGAAGCCTTCACCGACGACGTCGTCGAGACCAGGCTCGTCGAAGATCTGCTCACCGCTTACTGTCCCGATCTGGAAGCCGACATCGTCTCCGCGGGGTACCGGGTCGGCAAGACCGCGCCGGCAGCACTGGTCGCACTCTACGAACAAGTGGTCGGGCCCTACCCCGCACCGGCGAGCCGGCGAACGTGGATCGTGCTGCGCGCCGATCCGGACAAGACCCGCAAGTCGGCGTTGCGACGCAACGAAGGGGTCGCCGGGCTGGCCCAGTACCTGGTGTCGTCCACCACCCGGATCGCTGATCACCTGGCCAGCAAGGGTGTCGACGCGAGGCCGGCGCGCAGCTTCGACGACTTCGACCGCGCGACCGAGATCAGTTTCGAGCGCGAGACCTGGTCGATGGTCAAGGGCCGCAGCACCTTCACGGCCGCCTACCACGCGCCCGGCGGCCCGGATGTGTGGTGGTCGGCGCGCGCTGACCACACCCTGACCAGGATGCGCATCGTGCCAGGGTCCGCACCGACGACGACGGTGCTCCTCACCACTCTGGCGAATCCGTCGACACCACGCGGCTTTTCGTGCCTCTTCGGCGGTCAGCGCGCCGCGCTGCTGGGCGAGAACCCGGTGACCGACCGACACTACGAGCTGCCGATCGGATCGGCTGGTGTGCTGGTCGGCGAGACCGCGGACCGCTACCCGGTGTACATGCCGTTCGACGACGTTGACGTCAGCATCAACCTGGGCAACGCACGACTGTTCACCCAGTTCGTGGTGCGTTCGGCGGCCGCGGGAGCGGCGGTCACGCTGCAACCGCAATTCGAGGAGTTCGCCGGATTCGTCAACGCCCGAATCGGGCAGGTGGCGAAGGTGGCATGGCCCCATGCGACGACGTATCTGCGGCCGCACCCCGGTGTCGGACGAGTCATGTTGCGCGACGACTTCATTGCCACTCCGCGGCACAAGCAGTTGCCGATCCGGTTGATCAACCCGCGCGAGGAGAGCCGCTACCAGATGGTGCTCGAGCCATGACCGGGCGGACTCGATATCGGGAGGAGGGGTAACGGGGTAATGGCGGACGAACTCAAGGTCGACCCCGATGATCTCGACACGAAAGCGGGTACGGTCGAAGCGATTCCATGGGGGGAAGACCCCTCCGCGGTCGCGGTGGCCGACCCCGACAAGCTCACGCCGACGACAGCATCGGTGCGCAATCTGATCAAGAACGCCGAAGCTCTCGGCGCCGAGCAACGGTGGGGAATTGCCGAGAGCCGAAGACTCGCTGAGACGTTGAGACTCGTCGCGCAGGCATACCGGGCGGTCGACGAGGCCTCGGCGGGCAACATCGACAGCACGCTGCCGGGAGGCACGTCGTCACCGGCACCCGCGCCCGTCCCCATCCCACCCAACTCGGTGCCCGCACCGCCGCCTCCCCCGCCGATGCCCGGCTTCGAGAACGTCGCCGCTGATGGCGACATCCTCGATCCCATCGAGACCGACAACAAGCTGCTCGAGGGCGATCAGGCCGCGGCGCTGCGGGCGGCAGCGGCGCGGTGGAGCGCCAACGCCGTCCGACTGGCCGACGCCTCGGCCCCGTTCGAGATCAAGATCCAGAATTGGGAAGGCGTCGCCGCCGAAGCCGCGTACATCAAGTTCAAGTCCTTCGGCGGTTGGCTGCAGACGTTGGCAGGCAAGTGGACTCAGCTGGCGGCCGAGGCCGAGAAGCTCGCGGCCGCACACGACCAGGCCAAGGCGGCCAACGCACCGGTCCGGGCCCAGTACGAAGCCCTCCAGACCCAGTTGATGACGACGCCCATGGATGGCGGCGCCCAACGTGCCGTTCAGCTGCAGATGGAGCAGCTCTACCAGGAGTCCGAGGCGATCCGCGAGACCTACGCGAAGGCCGGGCAGCCCACGCCCGTGCAGCCGCCGCAGCCGCGGCCCGATGCCGTGGCGCCGGCCGCGCCGGTAACAGGCAACGGTGACCCGAATCGCCGTGGTGTGCCGGCGCACACGGAGGAGGAGTCACGGCGGGGCGGCGGTTCCGGTGCCGGACAGCCGTCGGGATCGGGTGGACAGCAGCCGGGCGGGCAGCCGCAGATCCCGCAGGAGGCTCCGGTGTCCCCGATGTCGGCGGCCGAGCAGGCGGCCCAAGGCGCGCAACAGGCTGCGCCGCAGGGGGGTTCGCAGGGCGGGTCACCGGGCGGCGGCTCTCAGGGCGGCGGGTCTCAGGGCGGCTCACCGGCGGGCGGTTCGCAGGGCGGCGCGCCGGGCGGTGGAATGCCCGGTCTCGGCAAGGGCGAGCCCAAGTTGCCCACAGATCCCAGCCTGAGGCCGGCCGCGGCAGGTGGCGGCGGCTCCGGCGGCGGTGGTGGCGGAGGCGGAGTTCCCGCCGGCCCGCTGCAACCGGCGGTCGGCGCGGAGACCGTGGCGCCGACGCCGATCGTGCCGGCGGCTGCGGCGGGGCCGGGGGTGAGCAGCGGTTCGGGCGGCGTCGCCGGCGGCATGGGCGCCGGGGGAATGGCGCCCATGATGGGCGGGGCACACGGTGGCGGAGCCGGTGAGAAGAAGCGCAATCCCGCGCTGTCACCGGACGAGCCGCTCTACGTCGAAGACCGACCGCACACCGAGCAGGTCATCGGTGTGCGGCCGAGGCGGAGGGGCGCTGCCGAGGACACGAAGAAGGGGGACACGTAGTGACTGACGACATGCATCCGGAAGTGGCTGCGGTGCTTCGACAGGCGCGGCGACTGCAGTCGCTGATGGACGAGCAGTTGGACAAGATGGCGACCGAGTCGTTCACGGCGACCGATGAGAACGACACCGTCGAGGTCACGCTGAACGGCCACCAGTGGCTCAAGGATGTCTACATCCAGGACGGGCTGCTGCGGCTGGGCGCCGAAGAGGTCGAGCAGCGCGTGAACGAGGCGCTGCACAAGGCAAGTGCGGAAGCCTCGGCCTCGATCGACGCCGACCGTGAGCGAATTGACGCGGTCGTCGCGGAGATCACGGCGGAGATTTCGGACGACGAGCGGGAGTAGCCCACCAAATACTCGCACCGGCTGACAGAATCCCCAACGTCGTCGTAGTCAGGTAGGCGATCGAATATGAACCCACAGAATCGTGTTGGTAATCGGCCGACCGCGTTCTGGGCCGCGGCCACGTTTGGTGTCCCAGTCTTGCTGTCAGCGGCGCTGCTGCTCACTTTGGTGTTGGAGATGTCGATAACCGCGAACGGCATTCACCACCTCGCAGCGCGATTCATCGCGGTTGCGATCGTCGAAGCGCTCATCGCTGTTGGCTTCGCCTGGGGCATAAGGAGATCGAGCGACCCGACGGCCGGCGTAGCGGTGGCCGCGGCGATCGTCGGGATCATCCTGTTAGCAGGATGGGTGCTGACACTGTGAAGCGGGGCATCGACTTAGGCCAATTCTTCGGTCCGGCGAGCCTCGTCGGTGTCATCGTCGGAACCACGTACTTGATGCTGATAGTGCTGCAGGTCGTCGAGATCGGCTACGGGTTCGCCGCCCTGGTGATCGCTGCGGCTCCGCTGATGCTCACGTGGGGTTGGGTAAAGCAGTTCGGTACTGGCCTGGCGCTGTCGATCATCGTGCTTCCCCTGACCGTCATCGCCTTTCTTATTGGTGCACGTTTGGGAGGGAGCGTGTTTGGCTGATCTTCCGGCTCCGGTTGCAGTAAGCCAACAACGGCCACACACCCGAGGCAGTCAAAACGGGGCGAACACGGGCTTCTAGTAGAGACTCCGAGGCGACAGGCGTCGAGATTCGCAGGTCTGGTCTCGTATCGACGAATGGGTTGGTCAGCCACTAAACGACGTGGCTCGACTAGCTGGAAATATCGGTGACATTTGAGGGGTCGCGGCGTCTCGTAAGCTGGTTAAAGCCGAACAGACGTCGACGCAGCGCGCGAATTGTGCGTCGACTTGGGAGGATGGGGATGACCGGGCGCGTTCTGGAGTGGTGCGCGTGAGTACACCTACTCCTGGCCAGTGGCCTCCTCCACCAGGTCCGCCGCAGGGACCGCCGAGTGGTTCCCAGCACGGGCCAAAGAGCGACGGCGGCGTAGCCAAATGGGTCCTCGGCGGACTCGTATTGCTTGTCGTGGTCGTCGTTACGGTCGTGGCGCGATTCTGGTGACGCGTGAGGGTTCGGGACAATCACCCCCAATCAACGCTTCCGACTCGTCGAGCACCGTGGTTCCTGCCCCAGAGGTAGCCAGCGCGGACGACAGGGATCCTGCGGGCATCATCCTCGACGATCCGACGTGTGATCGATGGAAGCCTATCGCCGCCGCATTCGGACACGCCTCAGATGCCGGATGGGGCCGACGGGATCCCGCGGTACCAGCTACCGAATGGACTCGTGAGTTGCGCAATCAATATGAAGCAGTAGGTGTCGCATTGAGCGACGCAACGGCTCGCGTTGTCAAGCTAGAACGCCAGACGCCACATCGAGTCATGCGCGAGATCTACGAGCAGTTCGTTGCGTACGGCCGCGAGTACGTCTCGCGTATCGACACCTATACCGAGCCCGCTGACTTGTTGGTCCGTGTCGTTATCAGCCTCTCCGCCACATTGGACGGGATTTGTGGAGCCATCACCTACGGCGCCGCAGGCGCACGTTCGCCACTGGTTCCTGCCGCGGCGCCCACACCGAACCTTTCCCCGGCGGGTGATCCAAACTCGCCGCAGGTCTTCCTTGACGGCCCCAATCCGGTTTGCCCGCAGTGGTTGAAAACTGTTGATCAGTTCTTCTTGGACACGGAGGCATGGCGAACCATCGACCCAAACATCCCTTCTACGGATTTCGATGACGCTCAGAGGGCAATCAATGCCGCCGTTATGCCGGTTATGGAGTCGTTTGCCACTGAGACACAACTTCTAGGCCGCAAGAGCAACAATCCGATCTGGACTGACCTATCCACGTTGAGCGCGCAATATCGGCGCGCGTACGTAAGCGCGCTTCTAACCTACGCCGTGGCCGACGACTACTTGCAGCTTGCAGCAGGCTCGGCGGCAGGCGCGATTAGCGGGGCGTGCCGCGCGGCTGAGGAATAGTCGCGCTGGCGCCGGACGAGCCGCTCTACGTTGAAGACCGACCGCACACCGAGCAGGTCATCGGTGTTCGGCCGAGGCGGAGGGGCACCGCCGACGATACAAAGAAGGGGGACACGTAGTGACTGACGACATGCGTCCGGAAGTGGCTGCGGTGCTTCGACAGGCGCGGCGGCTGCAGTCGCTGACGGACGAGCAGCTGGACAAGATGGCGGACGAGTCGTTCACGGCGACCGATGAGAACGACACCGTCGAGGGAACGCTGAATGGCCACCAGTGGCTCAAGGACATCTACATCCAGGACGGGCTGCTGCGGCTGGGCGCCGAAGAGGTCGAGCAGCGCGTGAACGAGGCGCTGCACAAGGCAAGTGCGGAAGCCTCGGCGTCGATCGACGCCGACCGCGAACGAATTGACGCGGTCGTCGCCGAGATCACGGCGGAGATTCCGGACGACGAGCGGGAGTGCGCCGACGTTGGCCACTTACCGTTGTGCGATGCACTGGCCAATCTGAGACGGAACTAGGGACTCATTCGACAGAACCGACAGCGGCGCACGAGCTGAAATCACCGACTTAGCGTGGGTACAACCGCTCGTAAACTAGTAGCAACCGGCATAGCCCTCGACACATATGAAGGCTTCTATCGATTCAGGAGGATTTGGAGATGATCCGGCAAGCACCGGTGACTAAAGCGTGAGCATGACGCCTCCTGGGCCGTCTCCCGCCGCGTCTGATCGAGGGCAAGGGCCAGCGTCGAACAGGGGCCCGCGAAGTCCGGGTTCAGGCTATCTGGGACCACAAAAGAGCCGAGGCGGAGCAAAGTGGGTCTTGGGAGGCCTTGCACTCCTCGTAGTCATCGTCGTTACCGTTGTCACGGCTTTGCTGATTACCCGTAACAGCCACGGGCCGAGCACGGGACCGCCGCCCTCACTTACCAACTCGCCAGCATCATCTGGGGCGGCTAGCGCCGACGACAAAGGGCCAGCCTCCATCGTGACCGAAGACCCAACTTGCGCAACATGGTCTCCGATTGTGGCCACACTCCATGATGCCCTTCAAAGAGGCTGGGACCGGCGAGATTCGACAGTTCCGGCAACCGAGTGGGCACCCAAGGATCGCGAACTTCATGAAGCAGCGGCCAGATCAATGTTGTCTGCGGCCGATGAGACGGTTCCGCTCGTCCAACTGACAACTCACAGAGTGATGCGCGAGCTGTATGAACAATCAATCGCATACTGGCGTGCCTACGCATCGTCCATCAATCATTATGTCCCCGAACACAATTACCTTGCAGCCGCTGCAAACGGGTTTTCGAGCGCTATCAACTGGATCTGCGGTGCCATCACCTACGGATCCGCCGCGGCTCGTGCACCGTTGATAGCACAGGGCGTGACCCCGCTGAGTGTTTCACCTCTCGGAGATCCCAACGAGCCGCGGCGATTCCTTGAGAACGGGACGCCGGTATGCGTCGACTGGGCGGAGATGGTTACCCAGTACCGCGCATCAACTGAAAAGTGGCTCACCACAGCCGACCCCAATGTCCCTGCGGGGCAATGGACACCGGAGCAGAGTGAACTGTTTACTAGCGTGGTAGGCATCATTTCGGATAATGCGAACGAAGTTCAGAATTTGGGTCTCCAGAGCACGAATCTTGTTTGGCGAGATTTTGCGGACTTGTCAGCCCAATACCGGCGGGCATACGTTCAATCGATTCCTAGCTACACTCCCGCCGACAATTACCTCGATAGCGCCGCCTCCGAACTAATTATCGCCGTCGATCAAGCCTGCAAAGCGCTGGGTAACTGAACACATGGGTATGGGCAAGCTCTCCGGAGAGTACATCGAGGAGATGACCGAGCCTAACGGCTGGCCACACATCGATGAAGCCCAACTTTCGGCTCGAGCACAAGACTTGCTGCGCCTGCGGAATGAGATCCACGCAGTAATCCAAGCCTGGGCGGATAAACACCGGGACATTTTCGACGGAGGTGTATGGGCAGGGAGCGCCGCCAATACGGGCAACGCTTCTATAGAAAAGCGAATAGCCGAAATGACTTCTCTTCACGACCATTTGGCGAAGGCCTATGCATATTACAATATGGCGGCCAGCCTCGTCACGCAATCCAAAGCCACCATCAATCAGAACCTTCAAAATGCACAAGGCATGATTGAGACGATCCGCAGCCTGCCTGATCTTGATCAAGCTGCCAAAGATGAGGCCATCAACAGCTACGTGATAGCGCAAAACGGGCTAAATACTGGCTGCGTCGCTGCCGCGAGCGGCCAGGTATCCAACTTTGACTCGTGGGTGGCGCCCTCAGGCGCCACTCCTCCGCCAACGCCCGTTTCACCGGGAGCCGGCCGCTCGAACCCGCCGCCTCCACCAACTGTGTCGATGCAGTCCTTCACCGCGAGGCAATCTGGACCGTCAAGACCGCTTGGTCAACCGTCTACACCGCAAGGCACCATGCATCCCGTTAGCCCGTCACCCACTGGAACATCGACGGAGCCCGTACCCGGCCAGCCAACGGGTCCCCCCGCTGCGAGCGCGCCTGCTGGCTCGGGCACTCCCGGCGGCCTCGGCAGCACCAGCTCGCCGTCGGCTCCCTCCTCGCCATCCAGCCCGATGGGCACCTCGGCCCCGTCGTCGGGAGGCACCCCCAGTTCGCCGTCGGCTTCGACACAGTCACCGTCGAGTCCTTCCTCCGGATCCGGTTCCCCGGCAACCGGCCCCGCGTCGCCGACCGGAGCAGGCGGCCAACCGGCCGCGGCCCCGCCGGCCGACGCGGCCAAGGCTTCCCGCACCGCTCCAATGCAGCCGCTGATGAATCAGGCGCCGCCGCCGTTGGCCTCGTCCGCGCCAGCGACATCACCGGCCCCACCACCGCCGGCGAGCAGCCAGCCCGCCACCACGTCACCGGCAACATCATCAGGCGCCGGACCAAGCAGCGGAGGCATCTCCGGCGGTGGCTCCGCTGGCCCCGCGCCCCTCGGCGGCCCAGCCACCAGCGGTCCTCCGCCCGCACCGCCTGTTCCCCTCGGCCCGCCGACCACTCCCGCACCGCCGGCGACACCACCCGCCACCGGTGCCCCGGCCGCGGGCCCGGCAGCAGTCGGCCCCGGCGTCGCTCCCATGTCGACGGCCAACACCAGCGGCACCGCCGCTGCCGCGCCCATCCCTGTGTCCACCGCCCGCGCCGAGCGTGACGCGATCGCGGCCGCGTCCACTGCGGGCGCCCTGCGCCGCAAGACCAACGGCACGGACCCCCTGCAACAAGCCCGCCATATCGCCGCCGCCCTCAACGTCGGCATCATGGACTTCGGCTTCTTCTGGGTCACCGGCGTCACGATGGAGGGCACGATCGTCGTCGCCAACAGCTACGGCCTCGCCTACATCCCCGCCGGGGTCGCCCTTCCCGACCAGGTCCGGATGGCCACGGCCGACGAGTCGATCCCGGCCGGCGAGCGCGCCAAGTGGGCGACCTACCCGATCCTCGCCGTGCAAGGTTGGGCACAGCACCACAACCAGCAGCTTCGTGCCGTCGTCGCCACCGAAGAGCAGTTCGCGAACTTCGACCCCGGCGTTGCGAAGATCATTCTCACCCAGGACGACATCCCTGAAAGCGGCCAGATGCAGGGACGCAGCCGTCTGGAAGTCATCGCACCGGAGGCGGCCCAACGCCTCAGCGCTGTCAGCGATTTCGGCTTGAACGATCTGCTGCCCCCCGCCACAGCAGACCTCGAACCGCCTGCGGACGACAGCGCCCGGCTGTGGTTCGAAGTGGCCAAGCCGCTGATGAGCACCAATCCTCAGCGCAGCGGTCCGCATCTGCAGGCATTCGTCGCCTATGCCAAGCACGCCCAGGAGTTGGCGCTCCATAAAGCGCACAACGCCGCGGAACCTGGCGACCAACGACTGGCCATCGCCGACTGGGTGTACTGGCAGCACCTCGAGGTCCTGCTCACCGACGCCGTCAGCACGGATGCTGCCGTGTAGGTACCGTCGGTACGGATGCTTCCGTCGCCTCCACGACAGTGGCCGCACCCAGGCCGTCTCAACGTTCCCGGCTCCCCGACCAGCGGCCCCACAGAGAAATGGTCGATCAGGGTCGCGGTTCTGCTGGTGCTCACCCTCGTCACCGTCGTCACGCACCAGGGGATGCCGCGCAACGCCGCACCACCACCCCCCGCGACGCCGGCGTCCCCTGCGGGCCCACCGGTCGACGCATCCCAGATTGCCAGCGCCGAGGACGAAGACCCGGTCAGCATCGTCACCGACGACCCCACCTGCCCGGAATGGGAACCCATCACCGCCGCGCTGAACACCGAACTCGGGAACGGCTGGCATCAGCGCGATCCCTCGATACCGCAGACCGAATGGACCGACGACCAACACACCCAGTACCGGGCGGTCGCCGTGGCGATGCGCGCGGCGGCCGACAAGTCCGTCGCGCTCGCGAAGCAGACCCCGCACCGGGTCATGCGCGAGCTCTACGAACAGGCCATCGCCTACTGGCGCGCCTATGCCGACACCGTCGACAACTACCGCCCATCGGCGGACCACCTCGCCGGCGCGGCCACCAGCGCCGCCGAGTCCATCCAATCCATCTGTGCCGCCATCGATTTCGGAGCCGCTGCCGGCCGAGCCGCCCTGACCCTTCCCGGACCACCCCCGGTGCCCGAAAGTCCGCTGGCCGACCCGACCCACCCGCCGCGGTTCATCACCGGGGCGTCGGCCTTCTGCAGCGAATGGGTCACCATGGTGGGCGATTACGACGCCGCAACCCGCGAGTGGCGCGACCGGCACGACCCGAATCTCCCGGCCTCACAGAGTCCCCCAGACCTACGGGAACTCAACGCCAAGGCGGCGACGGTGATGCAGCAGAACGCCGACCGCACTCAGCTACTGGGTCTGTTGAGCGGCAACCTGACTGCCGCTGACTTCGCCGCGCTCTCGTCGCACTACCGGCGGGCGTACGCGATGGCCCTCCCCAGCTATGGCCTGCCCGACACCCACCTCGACGACGCGGCATCCCGGCTTCAGTCCTTGACCGACCACGCCTGCCGGGCGGTCAGGAAGTAGTCACCTTGGCCCCGGGATCCCGACACCATCGATGGCGCGACCGGAGGTCTCGTCGGTCGCGTCGTACCGGTCTGCAGCACTCCTGAGGTCGGCACCGTAGGTGCGTGCGCTTCCGGCGATCTTCGTCATTTCCGTTGCCACCGTGGTTCTCGCCGCGTTGCAGGCAGCGGCAGTCTGTAACTGAGGTACCGCAGCCGCCGCGTCACCAAGCGGGGCGTCGGCCTGCAGGCCGGCCATCCGGTCGCCGGCGGAGTCGAAGTCACTTCCGGCCCGGCGCATCACGCTCGTGTCGACCTCCAGGGGCGCGCTCACAACTCGATCCTCTCGTCGGATTCCGCAGCACGGTGACGGCCCGGACGCTGTCCGCCGTCGGTGTCGGTTTTCTCCTCCGGCTCGGGCGCACGTTCGGCGTGAGGCTCAGCGGCGGCCGCACCCTCCTCGCGGGTTGCGGCGGTCGGAAGCTCCCCGGACGGTGTTCCTTTTTGCCCGTCCTTCGCGCCTTGATCCCCGAACTGCCCCACCATCTGCTGAACCTGTTGTCCGGCTTGCTGAGCGCCCTGCATGATCCCCTGCGGTACCGCCGCGACGGCACCCATCACCTGCATCGGCATCTGAGCCATCTGGCCTGCCATCTGCATCGGCATGCCCAGCGAGTCCGCGCCGCCGCCGGCAGTGGAAGGCAAGCTCCCTCCGCCGGCGCCTGTTCCGAGTGGGTCCAGCCGCGACTGCATCTGTTCGTGGATCGCCGCGCCGTTGCGCGCGTCAGTCTCGGCGTACACCCGCGCGGCGCTCACCACGTTCTGTGCGGTGCTGGTCGCCTGCGCCTGTATCAACGGCAGTTGGGTCGCGATGGGTGCCTCGACCGCCGGAATCTGCCCGATGATCGCCGCGGACAGGGGATCGTTTCCGACCGGATTGAACGGCGCCGGCGCCTGCGGCAACTCGCGCGCCGATTCCAGCAACGCACCGCCGGCTGCGCTCAGTTCCTCGGGGTCGACCGAAAGAGGGGGTGTGCCGCCGGTTGCCATGTCTCCCCCTCAGAACCTCAGGTTTCGCAGGACGTCGTACACCCCGGCGATCCACAGCAGCATCGGGATGACCGCCGCGATGGTCGCCCCGTCCAACAACTCGAGGATCCGTTTCGTCACCGGTGAGATCCTCCGGACGCCCTCACTTGCACCGATGACGATCACGGCCAGCAGAGCCAAGGCCGTGTAGATCGCCAACAACAGCCACGCACGCTCCGGGTACCACAGGCACAGCCGAACCACGACGCCCGTCGGGACCGCCACGGCCGCAGCCATCAGCGCCCACGCGCACCACCGCTCGGCGTACAGCCTCGAGCGAAACCCACACAGCATCGTCACCAGGCCGGCGACGATCATGCTGTGCAGGAAGAAATGGCCTTGCACCACAACGGCGATCGAACCGGCCGCGAGGATCAACGCGCCGGCGCTCAAGAATCCGATCAGCAGCCGCTTGGCGAGCCGACTGCGCTCCGTCAGCCGTGCCGCCGAACTGGGCACCGACGCGATGATCGCCTGCCAGGTCTCGGATTCCTCCGACGCGTCCGTCGTCGTCACCGGGTCCAGGAGCTCGTCGTTGGTCACCGTCTCACCCGGTGCCGGGATCGGCGGCAGCGCGATGCGGGCCACGGCCACCGTCAGTTTCGCGGCGTTGGTGACGACGATCAGGCCGAAGGCTATGGCACCGGCGGGAACCCAGTCGTTCCACCCGTAACCGAACGCGACCGCGGCGATCGTCAGCGCCAACGCGATCACCGCGAGGAAGGCCGCGACCTCTGCTCTTCGCCGTGGGCCGCCACGCGTCGCCAGCACCATCAACAGGACCAGGGCACCCGCACCCGCGACTTGCGGTGCACCAAGGCTGTCCACACCCTCCGGTAGCGGAACGGCCAGCACCACCGCACCGACGAGCGTCACCAGTGAGGAGACCAGCAGACTCTCGGCCATGTCCAGGTGTCGATACCGGTTCTGCGCCAGGACGCTACCGCCCATCAATCCGGCACCGAGCACACCGAGCGCGACGGCCCACCACCAGTCCCGGCCGGTTGATGACCACGACAGGATCGCAACGCAGGCGACCATGAATGCTGCGAGCGGCAGAATGAGGCCGACGAAGCGGTACAGCGCACTGCGGTCGAACTCAGGTGTCTCGTCGAGGACCGCGATCGCGTCGATCACGTCCTCGACGAGAGGCCGGTACCGCTCGGTGCGGCTCACCGACACGACGGTCAACAACGAGCCGTCAACGACGCCGGCGTCATCGAGGGATTCGGTGAGCTTGATCGGCGGGGCACCCGGCCGCGCGAATGACCACACCCCCTGCGCCTTGAAATCGAAGTCGGCCAGCACATTTTCGGGGGTATCGGCGAGAATGTCGGCCAGCACCGACACCGTCTCATCGACATAGGTTTCGATGGGCGCGGCCGACGGTAGCACCAGATCGGTCATCCGCCGGCCGGTCAGGATCGTCACGCGGGTGGTCGTCGGACGACCCGGAGTGACGTTCGACGACGTCGGGGGTGCGACCGTCGCGGTCAACGCCGCTCGAGCCTGTCGAAGTCGTCGGACAACGCCGCGGCGAGTTCGACGATCTTGCGGTTGAACGTCTTGCCCAGCAGGCTGAGTTGAATCTCGGTTCCCGCCGCGATGTGCTTGTCCCAGGGCAACACGATCACCCGTCCCGCGGGCACGTGGCGTTCGAACTGCTGCACGAGATCCTCGACGTCGATGTTCGGCTTACCCGGGGTCACATGGTTGATCACCACGCACGAACGACCGAGCAGGTCCTGATACCCGTTCTGGCGCAACCAGTCCATCGTGATAGCGGCCTGTCGCGCGCCGTCGATGGAGGCACTCGCGACGATCACCAACCCCGACACGGTGGACAGAACGCCGCGCGCGCCCGGCTGGAACAGTCCGGCGCCGCAATCGGCCAGGACGAGGTTGTAGTAGCGCGAGACGATCTCGGTGGCCTCGCGCCAATCCTCGTCGTTGAACTCGCGGCGCGCAGCGCTGTATTCGTCCGAGGAGAGCACTTCCAGATTCGAGGCGTTCATGCTCGTGTAGGCGCGGATGTCGTTGTACCGGTTGAGCTCTTTGTCCGACAACAGGTCGGTGATCGTCGCCGCGGACTGACGGCCGGCTCGGTCGGCGAGGTTACCGCCGTCCGGGTCGGCATCGATCGCGAGTATCCGGTCGCCGCGGATGCTGGCGAGCGCAGAGCCGAGCGCCACCGTCACCGCTGTCTTTCCGACGCCACCTTTGAGCCCGAAAACGCCGATGTGGTACGAGTCGCGGGCGTTCCGGCGGATCCGGGCGTGCAGGTCGAGCTCGTAGAGCTCGTCGGCGGAGAGCCCGAGATTGATCCTCGTCATCACGTAAAGCCAGTGCCGCCAACCGCGTTGGGACGGCATTTTCACCGCGGACCGGACTCCGACGTGCGACAGTGCGTCGATCGCCCGGTGGTTGCCCATCGCTGCCGCGGAGGTCGGTGCTGTTGGCTGTCGCTGGTCGGTCGGCTCGCCGTAGAACTGCGACGGCGGAGGGGCCGGAGCTGGGCGCGGCGCAGGCGGTGGCGCAGAACGTTGTTGCTCGTGGCGGGCACCCACCGGCGGCGCCTGCGGGGCGCGCATCATTCCGTTGTTGGGGACACGTTGCGCGGCGGTCTGATTCGGCGGCTGCAGACCGGTGATCGGGCTCATCACCTCCGTCTGCCAGGTCGGGGGCGCCTGCATGGCCTGTGCGCGCGCAGCAGGCATGGGGGGCGGGGTGGCATCGCCATTGGGCGCGTCACCCGGGGGCGCCACGGTGTCCCGGCCGGCGGGCGGGGTGTCACGGTCCGACTCGTCGGCCGTTCGGGCGGCATCCGGGGAGTGGAAGAGCCGGTCATAGTCGGCCGACATGGTTGCCTCTCAAAGGGTTTGAGTGATGAAGAACGGGGTGCACGCGGTGGGCGACAACACAGCGTGTGGTCGCCCATCGCGCACATGGTCCCCGACTGGTCAGGTGAACTGGCCCGCCACGCCCTGATCAGCGCCGAACATGTCGCCACCGGAGCGGCTCAGAGCTTCGCTGAGGCTCTGCAGCGCCAGATTCAGCTCCTCAGAGTTCTGGTTCCAACGGTTCTGGACGGCGTCGTAGGCCATCTGCCCGTCACCCGTCCAGACGGCCTGCAGACGGGTCAGCGCTCCGTGGCCTTCTGCCAGCAGCCCGGCCACCTTTCCGACCTGTCCGCTGATCTCGCCTGCGTCACTTTCGATCCCGGCAAAATTGTATGTAATCACCTGTGCTCCTTGAATGTCGAAGTTGGGTTCGGTAATGGGGCTCTACAGGACGCTGCCCATGGAGTTCGTCAGGCTGGACGCATTGTCCGCGTCAGTGGTGTCGTACTTGACACCGCTGATGTTGATGTTCTCCGAGATGTCGGCGAGCAGGCGATTCTGCTGATCGGCTGCCTCGCGGTACCGCATCATCGCTGCCTGCGCCGCATCACCGGCAGCACCTCGCAGATTCGCCGAACTCGCCGCGGCGATCGCCTCGATCTGCGCGCGCACTGCCTGGAGTTCGCCCGTGATCCGGTCGAATGTTGCCGCCTCGGCGGCCAATACTGCGACGTCTGCTTCAAGAGCCATGTGTTGACCTTCTCTCTGTTACCGGCGTTTCGGTTTCCCTGTGCACTCGCCACCTCGGCGAGCCCTCCCGACCCAGGTGGCCGGTAAGTCTGTGGTGGACGACTACCAGTCGTCGTCGTCGTCTTCGCTGAGATCGTGTTCCAAGGGTGCAGGCGCGTTCAGTCCGGGTTTGTTGCCGCCGCTCTTGCCGCGCTGCCCCAGCATTCCCATCGGCCCACCGCCGCCCATCCCGCTTCCTGCGCCCACCGGGGCGAGGCCTGCACCGGCGCCGGCGCCGGCCCCCGCACCCACTGCCACGGCACTCACCGTCGGCTGCAGTCCCGAGCCGACGAGGTTCGACATCAGCGGTGTGCGCGCCGCGGTGCCACCGGCGCCGGGTAGCGACGCGGCGCGAACCAGGCCCGCACCCGTCGCCGCACCCGAGCCACCGATTGCCGGGTGGTTGGAAAACGGTGTGGCCCCCAGCATTCCGATCTGGGCACCCCGGTCACCGCCGAGACCGCCCATCTGACCGAACAGCGACGACATCTGCTGCAGCGGCTGGGTCAGCTGCTGGAACGGTTGGGTGACCCCTTGCATCATCTGCTGCGGCAACTGCCCGAGCGTGGACCCGAGCTGCGACGCCATCTGCATGCCCATCTGCATGCCCTGCTGGGGCGCCTGCTGAAGGAGTTGGCCTTGTTCCGCTTGCGAGCGGCCACTGTCGGCCGCCTGTTGTAGCAGCCCCTCCGCGTGGCCCGCCTTCTGGTTGACCTCGTCCAGCTTGCCGACGACGCTCACCTTCGTGAAGGTCGCGTTCCGCGCGGCGGCGCTGGCGATCCCCGGAGCCGCACTTCCGATCGCCGTGGCCATCGCCGCCTGGGTGCTGCCGAACACCGTGATCGGCTTCGGCGGCGCCACCGGCTCGAACGTCGAGTTGAGGATCGTCTCGGTTTCGTAACCGGTCATCACCGCGGCGGCCTGGTTCCACATCCGTATGTAGTCAGCCTCGTTGACCGCGATCGGGACAGTGTTCACACCAAGGAAATTCGTCGCATTGAGCACCGCGTTGGTGATGTGGTTGGTCTCGATCTCCGGCAGTTGCGGGGTGCTCGTTGCCGCAGAAGCCCACGCGGTGGCTTGCGCCGACGCCTGCGCAGCGCGCTTCTGGGCCTGCAACGAGAGCATGCGCAACCACATGACCATCGGCATCGTCGCCATGACCGCCCGCTCGCTGGCCGTGCCCTGCCACATCTGGGACAGCGTCGCGAGGCTGGCCGCGAGTTCGTCCGCCTGGGTTTCGAGTGAGATGGCGAACGCTTCCCAGCCCGCGGCGGCCTGCAACATCGGCACCGCACCCGCTCCGGCCTGCAGGCGCGAAGTGTTGATCTCGGGAGGAAATGCTCCCCAGATCGGTGGGATGGGAATGCCGATGGTGGCCATGGCTCAGGCGACTCGAAGTACCGGTCGGGTCAGATCAGGGTGGTGGCGTTCGAAGCATCGACCGCCTGGTAGGCGCCGGCAGCTTCGATGATCGATGCGCCGGCGCGTGCGATCTCCTCTTGCGCCAGCGCGTTGATCCCCAGGGTCTGGATGCCCTCGGCCGCGAACGTCACCGCGGCGGCAGCCGACACTTCGTCGGCGCCCGCCGGAGCGAGCGCACTCACGGCGCTGGTCGCTGCCGTGCCGGTGGCCAGCCCCCGCGCCCCATTGGCCGTGACCTGACCGCCGACACCGATTGCACCGGGATTATGACTCAATGGTTGCATTTGCTAGTTCCTCGCTGTTCTAAACACATGGATGTATTTAGTTGTCAGGTATCGGCACCGATACCCAGCGGAGATGGGTATCAACCCCCCCGACAATAATGGCTTTTCTACCGCCTTTGCATTTGCTAGAGAAGCACGGAATCAATGTTAACCGCTCTCGGAGGGTGGTCAGAACACTTCTTCTTCCGGTGGATCCACATATGCCGCCTGAATCACTTCCTTCACATCCGGCGTGACGTAAAACGCCTGCCCAGGCGGCCTTTTCTTGACGATGATCTCGCGCGAAGGGAAGTCCTGCTTCTCCCCGGACAGGAACATCGTCGGGGTGCCCGCCCCGTACGCAGCGCCGACGAACTTGTCCATCACCGCCCGGCTTGCCTGACTCATCTGACAGGTCACGACGAGGTGCAGGCCGATGTCGGCGGCTGCGGGCAGCAGCGGCGCCAGCGGGGCCATCGGGGAGAGCATCCCGCCGGCCGCCGTGATCATGTGCCAGTCGTCGACGAGCAGCACCACATCGGGGCCAGTCCACCACGACCGCTGCCGCAACTGTGACGGGGTGAGATCGGACGGCGGCAGGCGTTTGGTCAGGTTGGCGACAAGCGCCTTGATCGACTCCTCCAGCGTCGCATGGTTTCGGTTGATCGCTCCGGCAGGCAGCAGATGCGACTCGGGGACGGCCTCGAGCAGGCCCGACCGGTAGTCGGCCACCATGAACCGCACCTGCTGTGGGCTGTTGCGGGCGCAGATGGCTCGCGCGATCGCATGCGCGATGGTCGTCTTGCCCGATTTGGCGGCACCGAAGATCAGGTGATGCGGGGTCGAGTGCATGTGGTTGTGCGCCACCGTCAGGTCCGACTCGCGCACGCCGACCGGGATCGTCCACCGGGTGCGGTAATCCGCCTCCGGCCCAGGCGGTGTGGGATCCAGTTCGTGGAGATGGATGCGGCTCGGCAGCACCCGCACGCGCGGCGCTTCCTCGGTATGACGTGCGGCGATCTCCTTGACGGCGGCCGCCATCGCCGGCACCAACCCCTCGGCGCTGTGCACCCCGTCCAGCCGGGGCACCCCGATCATCAGGTGGTGTTTCTCGGTGGACACCGCCCGGCCCGGGCGATTGACCGGGATCTCGCGGGTGATCCGGTCGATCTGGGTCTCGTTGACGTCGCCCAACCGGAACTCGATCTTGGTGCCGAGGTAATCGCGCACCCTGGACCTGAGCTCGGTCCACCGCGGCGTCGAGATCATCGTGTGGACACCGAATGCCAGCCCCTGGCCGGCGATGTCCTGCACGGTGGCCTCGAGGTCGGGGAACTCTGCGGTGAACGCCGGCCAGCCGTCGACGACCAGGAACACGTCCCCGAACGGGTCCGCCGACGCCGGGTGGTTCGGGTCCTCGCGCATCTGCCGGTAGTCGGCCATCGACCCGACCCGATACTCCTTGAACGTCTGCTCCCGTTGCCGCAGTACGGCTTTCACCTCGGCAACCACGCGGTTGACCCGGTCCGGTTCGGCGCGGGTGGCCACCCCGCCCACATGGGGGAGATCCTCGATGTACATCAACCCGCCGCCGCCCATGTCGACGCAGTAGAACTGGATCTGGCGCGGTGTGTGCGAGGCGGAGGCCGACAGGATGAACGTCTGCAGCAGGGTCGACTTCCCGGTCTGCGGTGCGCCACCGACGGCGATGTTGCCCGCCGCGGTGGCGACATCGACTCCCCACACCTCCTGGCGGTGTCTGCGCGGCTCGTCCATGATTCCGAGCCCGATGCGCAGCGGGCGGCGGTCGTAGTCGCGGGCGATCAGCTCGTTGACCGGGGTGGGATCGGCCAACGGCGGCAACCACATCCGGTAGGCGTGGTTCTCGCCGGTGGTCAGCTGCTCGAGAACGACCTCACGCAGGACCTTCTGTCCGGAGTCGATGCTCATCAGCCCAGCCTCGCATCCATGATCGGCGCCGTCGTGAAACGGTGGATACGGATGTTCCTGTCGGCGTGTGCTTTCGGCGCCTCGTCATCCCCCGCGTTGCCGACCGTGGGTACATAGGGGTTGCCGGTGTAGACACTCTGGAACTTGACCGGGTCCTCCATGCCGACGCGGAGGAAGCCGACACCGCTCTCCTTGTTGGTGATGTACTGCGCCTCCGGCGTGCCGATCACCGCCTTGGACTCGGCAGAGCTGGTGGTGCGCAGCGCGATCCGGTACGTGAGGTTGGGTTCGAGCTTGTCGATGCGGGTGCCACCGGTGTTCAACGACTGCGTGGCCAGCAGCAGGTGCACGCGCAGCGAACGGCCGACACGACAGATACGGTCGAACAGCTGGATGAAGTCCGGGTGGTTCTGCAGTAGTTCGGCGAACTCGTCGACCACCACGAACAGTGTTGGTAGCGGCGCGAGGTCGGCCCCACGCTCGCGGTGCTTCTCGTACTCGGCGACACCGGAGAGCGCGCCCGCGGCGCCGACCTGCATCCCTGCCTGACGCAGGATGGACTGCCTGCGGTCGAGTTCACCCGTGAGCACCTCACCCATGCGGCTGACCAGCTCGGCTTCCTCTTCCATGTTGGTGACCACCGCCGCGGTGTGCGGCAGCTTCTCCATGCCGAGGAACGTCGACCCGCCTTTGAAATCTGTCAGGAGCAGGTTGATCTGGTCGGGATGATGGGTGGCGGCCAGCGACAGGATGAGGGTGCGCAGGAACTCCGACTTGCCCGAACCGGTTGTGCCGATCAGCATGCCGTGCGGGCCCGCGCCGAACTCGGCACCCTCCTTGATGTCGAGGTACATGACGTCGCCGGTCTTGAGCTCGTGACCGAACGGGATCCGCAGCCGGTCCCGGTCGGTGTCGGTGAACATCCGCCAACGGGCCGGTGTCACCTCCTCGACCGATTGCGCGCCGACGATCTCGTGCCACTCGGTGGCGACCTTCTTCTGGACGCGGGTGCCCTTGTCGATGATCGTCCCCGTGATCGACCAGCCCGCGAGCTTGCGGGCCACCCGTTCGGCCTGCCGCGGGGTCATCCCGTCCACCTGGCTGGCGACCAGCCGGAACGATGCACCCGGCAGCTTGTCGTCGGCGGTGCCGTCGGCGTCCACCCGGATCCGGTAGGCCGAGCGGTGGTTGCCGAGCGTGATGACGGTGACCCCGGACCTTCCGTCCATCGGGAAACCCGCTCTGCCGCCGGTCAAGTCGATCACGACGACGTAAGGGCCACTCGGAGCCGCATCGGCGGTGTGCGGACCGCGGGCGGCCAGGTCGCTGAGCGCGTCCGGGCGGGTGAACACCATGCGGGTGGTGCCCGCGGCGTCGGTGTCCGTCTCGTGCTGCAGGTGCGGTAGCCACTTCAGCCAGGCCCAGGCCGGATCCTCGGGGTCGTCGGTGAGGACCCGCATCTGCAACATGTCCGGCGGGTGGAACACCGCGAGGTGGCAGATCATCGCCGCGAGGAGCGCCGCCGATCCCGCGCTGTCACCACCGACCGCGATCGTCGGAAACGTCTTGAGCTGCACCAGTTTCGGGCAGTCATGGATCAGGCCGTGCGTACGCAGGAACTTCGTCACCCACATATGGCTGACGGGTTCGAGATGGGGCTGCGGGGCACCCGCGGGCCCGGCGAGCTCCGAGCCGACCGCGGGCTTCAACAGGCGGTCGACGGCGGGCTCGGAGCCGAGCCCGATCCTGGTGGCGGCGTAGAAGTCATGGTTGGCCGGCCGCGACCACTGCCGGTGGGTGCCGATGATCGACAGCAGGTCGTCGGGATGCGGGCCGTGGTAGTTGAAGAACGTCACCTGCGCAGACGCCGAGGAGGTCACCCGGGTGCGCAGGCCCGCCAGGTAGCGCAGATATTCCTTGCGGTCGGCGTTGATCTCGGGCACCTTCTTGCCGCCGCTGCCGCCGCCGGCCATCATGCCGACCGCGCCCATGACCACCATCATCGGCATCATCAGCATGTACGGCGAGAAGTTGCGCATACCGCCGAAGATCAGGATGGCGATCATGCCGAGCATGCAGCCGCCCATCACCCACGGCAGCGCCTTCTGCATGCCCGACGGCGGGATGTCCACCCCGAGGTCCTCGGGAGGGGTCACGTTGATCTCGCCGGGGGTCAGACGCGGTCCCCGCTTGATGATCGGCGTGAACTTCCGTGTCGTCATCCGCCGCCTCCGTTGTTCGCCCCCACGGGTGCGGCCGCGTCGGCACCGACACTGCGCGGATTGGGATTCGGTGGCAGCGTGTCGTGTTCGACCAGCGCCGCCTGCTGCGAGAGCACCGGCCCGTCGACCAACAGACTGACCACCTGCCACGGCGCGGTGCGGGGGGACGACAGCCCCAGCTTGGCCGCGGTCTCCTCGTCAGGAAGCCCGTAGCGCACACCCTGGGGGTCGATGTAGTACAGGTTCTCGCCGTACCGCGGGTCCGGTGACTGCAGCCGGATGTACTGCCCGCCGTCGATGTACACGGTCGCGTCACCCGTGATCTGGTCGATGCCGGTGCTCAGGGCCGACGGCGGCAGCGGCAGGCGGCGCCCGGCGATGACGGTCATCTTCGGCGCCTGGTCGCCTGCCACCCGTTGCCACGCCCAGCACAGCGTCGGAAGCTCCTGACGCGACAGCACGTCCATCGGGACGTCGGGAAGCGGTGAGTCGTACACCTGTTCCGGAATCCGGGCTACCGCACTGGATTCCAACGACGGGGGCTCGATGAGGCCGAACGAATTGGTGGCACGGAGCGCGGCGGCGGTGGTGGTGTTGACCTTCGCGACACCGTTGGGCAACACCACATAGTTCTGTTCGCCGGCCTGCTCGCCCGCGTCGGTGACGGTGACGAACACCGACCCGACCACCAACTCCGGCGGCAGACCGACCGAGTTCGGCGATCCGCCGGCCGGAATGTCGGGCAGCCGCCACGGCCCCGCGTTGGGTAGTGCGTTGAAGAGGCCTTCCGATATCGGGGCTGAGCGGGCGGTGACCGGGATCCCCACCGCCGAGGTCACCGCCCGGTCGGCCAGATCGATGAGGTGCCGGCCCGCCTCGGTGACGAGCCAGTTCTGGTCCTTGAACGAGACCAGCATCCCCTGCTCCGGTCGCATCGCGCCGACGGAGGCGTCCAGTGCCAGCGGCGTGATCAGGACCGACGACTCCACTGCCGGTGCGACACTGTCCGGCTTGATGACGGTGTCGCACAGCGTCCACTGCGACTCGGCGGACGACGCCACCGGCGTGGCGTAGGGGGCCCCCGGGATGCCGACGGGCTGTCCCTTCGGCATCTTGTCCAGTTCCTGGGACTTGACCGCAACCGGCGTCTTGCCGTCACCGAGGATGAGCCGCGCCGAGGTCAGGTTGTAGACGGGTCGCAGCTGGCCACTGTCGGGCAGCACGATGAACAGCTGGTTGGTGGTGCGGTCCACCAGAAGCGTGTCGCCGCCGCGCTTTCCGAGCGGTTTGAAGTAGGCCAGCAGCACGGCGCCGAGACAGATCAACACCGCGATGACGATGCCCGTGGTGACGGCGCGGCTGTAGAACTGCAGCGGGTCGTCGAACATCCGGGTATCACGCCGCACGATCGCGTGCTCGACCCGGCGCAGCAGGAATCGCCAACCGCTGACCTGCACCTTGGTGGTGAGCCGAAATCCCGCCATGACCTACCCGCTGATGTCCATTCGCCCGTGCACCGACGTGATCGCCGCTGCCATGTCGTCTCCGTTGATCTCGCTGAGCTGTTCGACGTCGAGGGTGTCGAAGTCCGGTGATCGGGCCAGACGCATGTCCCTGGTCTGCTCGCCGGCCTCCACCAGCTGTCGCGCATATCGACCGTTGCCCGCGACGTCAAGTGCCGGTTTCCCGTTCGACGTGCTCTGACTCAGCAGCGTCGCCGCCTCGAGCACCCGCTTGGCGGCCTCATCGGTCAGGCTCGAATCATTGTGTGCTGCAATGACTCTGGCGATATCGACGATCTCCTCCGGCGAGTAGGAATCGAACTCGATCCGGGTCGAGAACCGGGACCGCAGACCGTCGTTGGTCTCCAGCAGCCGGTCGATGTCATTGCTGTATCCGGCGATGATCACCACAAGCCGATCGCGGTCGTTCTCCATGCGGGCCAGCAGGGTGTCCAGCGCCTCGGTGCCGAAGGGGTCGGCACGCCCGTCGCGCTCCTGGACCAGCGTGTAGGCCTCGTCGATGAACAGCACGCCACCCATCGCCCGGTCGATGGTGCGTGCGGTCTTGACCGCGGACTGGCCTTCGTATTCGGCGACGAAATCCTTGCGTGAGGTTTCGACGAGCTTCGGTTCGGCGATCACACCGAGCCCGGCCAGGATGTTGGCCACGACGCGCGCGATCGTCGTCTTACCGGTGCCGGGCGGCCCGGTGAAGATCATGTGCTTGGACGCCTGGGCGACCTTCATTCCGCGGGCGGCACGGACTTTCGCCATCTGAGTGGCCGCACGGTAGCGCTCGATCTGATCCTTGACCCGGGTCAGCCCGATCTGGCGGTCGAGTTCGGCCTGTGCGTCGGCCAGCAGCATCTCCCTGCCGGTGTTGTCGGCCTCCACGGTGGTCGGGTCCCACGGGTCGCGCCGCGAGGCGATCTTCTCCGCCGTCGTCGTCTGCAACCGGTAGGACGGATCCTTGAGCGCGGCAGCGACCTCCGGGGACGGGTGGGAGGCCTGCAGCCACTCCAGCAGCCGCACCGCGGCCTCCTCGTTGCCGAGCGCACGGTAGGCCATCGCCGAGTACCACGCGATGGTCCGGTTGCACGCCTGCCCGGCCGGGGCCGAATTCGCCTCCACCAGGCGGCGTTCGGCCTCGGTGAAGAGCCCCAGGTTCGCGGCCGCCACCCCGTGTGCCACCAGCGCGGCGCCCGCCAGGAACTTGTCCGGCCACCCGGCACCGGCGGTGCGCACTTCCTCGATCACGTCGGTCCAGCGTTGCGCCGCACCGTAGACGACCGCCTTCACCCAGGACACCAGATGCTCACCGCCGGCGGCCTGCGCCTCGTCGAGCGCCTCCATCGCATCGGCATAGTTGCCGAGGGCAGCCTCACTGACGGCGAATCCCAATGTGATCGCCAACGGCGAGTTCACCGGGTAGGTGATGTCGCCGTACATCCCGCCGATCGGAACCCGGGCGCCCAGGCTGTTCATCGAGATCTCGGCGGTGCCTGCCAGTTGGCCGAAGTTGTTGCGCGAGTACCACGCCCGGAACATCGTCACGCGGTCGGTGTCGCCGCACCGGATCCGGCCCACCCAGGCGTCACAGGCGGACTCGTCGAGGGTGGTGATCTCGGTGAACAGTTCCAGCGACCGTGCCTGCGAGGTGGGCAGCAGGCCTACCGCGGTACCGAAGACGCTTGCCAGGTGGTCGGTCATTCGTCACCTGCGTAGCGGGTCGTGAACAGCTCGGCGCGGGCCGCCCGAGCTTGTTCCGGGGTGGGCAGATCCAGGTCGCGGTTGAGAAAGTCCCTGGTGGTCACGTTGTCGTGGCCGTGTTCTCGCATCCCCTCCAACATGAACGTGTACTGGGCGGATCTGGCGTCCTGGGTGGCCAGGCCCGCGATGACCACGATCTCGTCGGCGAGCACCGCTTCGGGCAGCGCGGCCGCGCTCGGTGCCAACTCGATCTGGTGCACCCGGCCGTCCATGTAGGTCGTCACGGTCACGGTGCCGGGCGGGTTCGTCACGGTGAACATCGGCATCTCGCCGTCATCGTCACTCGCCGAGCCGAAGTCGCCGAAGATGACGCCGAGGTCGGCCTCGTCCTCGTCGCCGGCGATGCTGAAGTCCAGCGCCGCGAGGTCGTCGTGGTCCCCACCATCGTGAAATCCGGACGCGTCGAAACCGGACGCCTCGAAACCGGGCGGAGGGTTGGCCACCGTGAAATTCGCCTTTCTCAGTCCGAGTACGAGTTGTCGAGGGCGTCCGCGTGGTCGAACCATGCCCTGGACGGGAGGAACTCCACCAGTCCGTCGAGTGCACGCTGCAGGTTCTCCTGGGTGCCCGGTAGGAAGCTGCCGTACAGCTCGCCACCGACCTGCCTGGGAATGGACACGATCCTGCCGTGGGCCGAGTCGAGGACGCCGGCGCCCACCCCCGCCTGGGAGTAGGTCCCACCCGGGTGCCGTTCGGCGGCGGTGATCTCCACCCAGCTGTCCGGGTTGGCCGTCGCTTCGGCGTAGATCTTCGCCGACAACGGCGGCTGACCGTACGCGCCGATCTGCTCTGCGGTGCGGGCCTCCGCCAGCTTGGTTGCGATGCCGGTCAGCGGCTCGACGTCCGCCGCTGGGGCACCGCCGATCACCACGCCCACCATCGCTGCCAGACCGATCTGCGGTGCCACCCGCTGCAGCACGAGCATGTCTTCGTCACGGGCGGCGACGACATGCCGATCGCCCTTGCGGCAGACGACGAAGCGGACCATCTTGCCGCCGAGGTCCCTGCGCCACCACCTGCAGTCGAGGGTTCGGTCCGGGCGGCTCAGCGCGTCGACCATTGCCGCCACTTCCGGATGCGGGTCGCCGTAGGCGGTCAGAATGCCCTGAGCGGTCAGGTCCCGGGTCACCTGATCCCACACGATCTTGCGCTGATCCTCGTACGGGATGTTCGGCCGGATCCCCAGCGACAGCGGAAAGTCGACCAGGTGCAGCAGGTCGGCGATGACCAGCATGCCGTCGATCGTGACCTCGACACCCACCACGTCGTCATAGTGGGTGGGCTCGCCATCACCCAGGAACGGGCTCGCCATCACCACGACAGACCGGGCGCACGGACCCCGGACCCGCGCTCTGTCCAGGCGATGGCAAATTTGCCGACCGCCATTTGACCGCCCAACTCAGCCATGGTCGAGCCCCCTTCCCTTCGGGAGCGTACCAGCGCTGCGGACCCCTTCAAGACACTTTTTCGCGGGCACACCGACCCGCCGAAGGGCCACCACGTGACGACCGCAGCAATCACTCCTACTGCTTTGAACAGCTTTGGAATGGAACTCGCTAACTGTGGATCACTTTGGACCGGCGATCAGCGACGACCGTCGCGTGGTCACGGTGCCGCCGCCTGAGGAAGGTGAGCGGTGCATTCCAACACCGCACGTCGACAGCCCAGGGAAGTTTGCTGACCTTTCGCCACGACTAGCCTTGGGGCCGACGCACCGAAGAGGAGACATGTGGTGAACGACCGCGATGACCCCGCGACCGATCAGGCCGCGGTAACACCGGAGCCTCCGCGGCCCCGCGAGATGTTCCGCCAGCCGACCCGTCCGCTCCCCCCGCAGCCTCGACGTCCCGACGGGTGGGAGCAACAACAGCCGCCGCCGGGCTGGGCCCCGCAGGCACCACCGTCGGCGCCGCCCTATCCGCCGCGGCCACAGGCCGACGCGCCGTGGACGGCACCGCAACCGACCTCGTATGCCGAGTGGATCCGTCCGGCCGATCTGGTCCCCCACCGCAAGGTCGTTCCGGGCAGTGGCTGGCGGTTGGCCCTCTACAAGGCGAGCTTCGGGCTGATCAACCTGGGCCCGTCACCCGAAGACAAGCGTGTGGCGGAGCTGGAGGCCACGATCCGCACGCCGCTGCGCGGACGTTTCAAGATCGGCGTGATGGGCAAGGGCGGCGTGGGCAAGACCACCGTCTCGGCGTCGATCGGATCGGTGCTGGCCGAAATCCGCCAGGACGATCGAGTCGTCGCCGTCGACGCGGACACCGCGTTCGGCAAGCTGGGCAGCCGCGTGGACCCACGCGCGCAGGGGTCGTTCTGGGAACTCGCGGCCGACCGCCATCTGGAGGCGTTCGCCGATATCCGTAATCATCTGGGCTGCAACGCCGCCGGACTGTTCGTGCTCGCCGGCGAGGCGACACCGGCACGGCGCCGGGTGCTGGACCCGGCGATCTACCGCGAGGCGACCACCCAGCTGGACCGCCATTTCACGATCTCGGTGATCGATTGCAGCTCCACGATGGATTCTCCGGTCACCCAGGAGGTGCTGCGCGATCTGGACGCGCTCGTGGTGGTCTCCTCGCCGTGGGTGGACGGCGCCGCCGCGGCAGGCCAGACCCTGGACTGGCTCGCCGCCCGCGGCCTGACCGATCTGCTGCAACGCACCGTCGTGGTCCTCAACGACTCCGACGGACACGCCGACAAGCGCACCAGAGGTATTCTTGCGCAACAGTTCTCAGGTCACGGTCAGCTCGTCATCGAGGTGCCGTTCGACGGACATCTGCGGCCCGGCGGCGTGATCGACGGTACGGGCGAGATGTCGCCTTCGGCGCGCCGCAAGTTCATCGAGGTCGTCGCCGCGCTGGCCGCGTTCTTTCCGGCATCGGTCACCCGATCTGGCTGATCAACGTCTCGATCGCGGCGATGTCGGCGGGCGAGAGCGGTTCGTCCGCCTCGGCCTGTTGCACTGCGTCCTCGGAAACGCCTGCCGCCTGCGCGGTTTCGAGGACCGTGAGGTTGGCGCCGCGGCGCGCCGCGTACAGCCGTTGGCCTAGGGTGGCGTGCGGTGCGCGGGCGGCGCGCACCATGAGGTCGTCGTAGAGGCCGCGGACCGCGCTCAGCGCCTTGATGAGTGCGGGGGTCACCCGGCCGATACGCGCCGCCCTCGACGCGACGGCGTCGAGCTGGCGCAGGTCGGCCAGGATCGCCGTGACCCGGGGAACGAACGCCGCGTCATCGACGGGTGGGAGCGCGGCCACCGTGGAGCCGAACGCACTGACGGCAGTGGTCACGGCCTGGGCGATCAGCGACACCTCGTCATTGCTCGCGGGGGCCCTGGACTCGGGCGGCGGCGGGGCGGCTCGTAAGGGTTCGCCGCGACGCAGCCGGGCTATGGTGCCCGGCGGCCACTGCAGGATCTCTTCGAGCCGCGCCCTGGTGCGCTCCCTCGGCCAGCTTCGCCCCTTCTCGAATGCGATCAATGCGCCGGCGTTGATGATTCCCTCGGCGGCGAGACTCCGCTGGCTGATGTCGAGTTCGCGGCGCCGGGCCGCGGCCGCGGCACCCGCCCTGACCATGCCGGGATCCGGTGCACCGGTCGACTGGTCGACCGGTTCGGCGTTCGTCATCTCCCGGGTCCTCAACCTGTGTCGTCACGGCGCACTCATCGTACCGAGCAATGTAGCAACTGCCGCGGGCGCTGGCGCGCCCCGCTGCACGTCAAAACTACATCACCATTGCGGTCTATACCGTAATAACGCGACAGGAAAAATCTGACATCTCCCGCCTCCGGCACGCCACCCCTTGTTGTGCGTCGTTGCTGGTAATGAGCGAGTTCGAGGAGATACAGACGGATCTCCGCAACGTCCCGCCCGCCAGACTGCAGCATTAACCGTTGCATCGCTATGGTTTGTCGGTTACGTTGTGCTCCATCGCGGCGTCCGTGCCGCCAGCCGCACAGAGGAGCAGACCGATGAACGCAATTCCGTGGGACGAAACGCCGATCGGCGAGTGCACGAGGGATCCCGAGCGGTGGACCACCACGGCCGACGACGAAGCCAAAGCCATCTGCCGGTCGTGCCCACGGCGTTGGTTGTGCGCGCGCGAGGCCTGCGAGTCACCCCGCGTCGAAGGTCTCTGGGCAGGGATCTACGTCCCCGAGGCCGGCCGTGGCCGCACGTTCGCGCTCCGCCAGCTCAAGTCCCTGGCCGAACAGCACGGTTACACCGTCCGCGAGCGCCGGGTCTACTACGCCGAAAGCGCGTGACACCAACCGTCCGCCGCCGCTCGCGGGGGGTCGGCGGCGGACGGGCCCCGGAATAGTTCAGGATGCGGTCCGGTTAAATGCTGCGACGGTGCCGGGTATGCCCCGGGCCCCATCCAGAACAGTCGCTGCGAGCGACCACTCGCCGAGAGGCGCAGGCGGCACCGTCCCCAAGCGTTACCAGGTATCGACGAACCTGCCGAACCGGCTCCGTCCTGGAGCCGGTTTTCTCGTGTCCGTATCGGCCGCCGCGAACGTCGCCGCGATCACCGCGCGGGTCTCCGCCGGGTCGATCACGTCGTCGATCTCGAACAGCATCGCCGCGTTCAGCGCCTTCGCGTTCTCCTGCGCCGCCGCGGTCGCCAGCCGGACGCGTTCCTCGCGCTCCTGCTCGTCTTCGATGGCGTCGAGTTCCTTTCGCATCCCCAGCCGGACTGCGCCCTCCAGTCCCATCGGCCCCAGGTGCGCCCCCGGCCAGGCCACCGTCAGCACCGGTTCGTGCAGGCTGCCGCCGGCCATCGCCTGGGCGCCAAGCCCGTAGCCGCGCCGCAGGATCACCGCGACCATCGGGACGCAAAGTGCGGCGCCCGCCACCAACATTCGCGATGCCCGGCGCACCAGCGATTCCGCCTCGGCGGCCGGGCCCACCATGTAACCGGGGCAGTCGATCAGCGACACGACCGGAAACCCGAACGCATCGCACAGCTGCAGGAACCGTGCGGCCTTGTCGGAAGCGGCGGCGGTGATGGCGCCCGCGGTGAAGCGGGTGTCGTTGGCGATCACCCCGACCGGCCTGCCCTCGACGCGCGCCAGCGCGGTCACCATCTCGCGGGCGAACCGCGGCCGCAGGAAGGTCACCGAGTCCTCGTCGGCAATGGTCTCGATGACGGGGGCGACGTCGTAGGCGCGGCGCGCGCGGTCGGGCACCGCGGTGCGCAGCACGGTCTGGTCCGGCGCGCTCCACGAGTCGGCCGGGCCCTGGAAGTAGCCGAGCAGCGTCTTGGTCACCGCGACCGCGTCGGCCTCGTCGTCGACCACGACGTCGACGTTGCCGTTGGGCTCCTGCGTCGTCATCGGCCCGACTTCGTCGGGGGGCACGTCGCCCAGGCCGCCGCCGGCGATCATCGCGGGCCCGCCCATGCCCAGCGACGCGTCGCGGGTGGCCACGATCAGATCGGAAGCGCCTGCGATGACGGCATTTCCGGCAAAACAGCGGCCCTTGACGATCGCGATGCGCGGCACGACGCCGGACAGTCTCGCCCACAGCGCGAAGGCCCGGGTGTCGAGCGCGGACACGACGGGATAGTCGGTGTCACCGGGCCGGCCGCCGCCACCCTCGGCGAAGAACACCGTCGGCAGCTGCATCCGTTCGATGAGCTCGAAGAGCCGGTCCTTCTTACGGTGACCGAGCGCGCCCTGCGTGCCGGCGAGCACCGTGTAGTCGTACGACAACACCGCGCAGGGATGGCCGTCGACGCGCGCGGTGCCGGCGACCAGGCCGTCGGCGGGGGTGCGCGTGATCAGGTCCTCGACGTCGCGGCGCATCCGCTGCGGCGCGATGGCGAACCGTCCGTATTCCACGAAGGAACCCGTGTCGACCAGGTCGGCGACGTTCTCCCGGGCGGTGCGGCCCCCGGCCGCGTGCCTGCGCTCGACGGCGTCCGGGCGGGCGGCGTCCTCGGTGAGCGCACGACGGCGCCACAGCTCGGCCAGGTCGTCCCGGATCGGGTCAGGCATCGAGTTTCGCGATGGCCGTGGCGATCTCGCCGAGCAGCGCGTCGACCTGAGCCTCGTCGAAGCCGCGCTTGCCGAACGGCGGTTTGTTGAAGCGCACGTTGCGGACGTCCTCGGCGCTCAGGTGACCGCGGCCGTCGAGGCGGCGCGCGCACAACGCGACGAAGTCGCCGACCGCTTTCTCGTTGTATCCGCGCTTGCCCCACGGCGGCTTCTCGAAGACGAAGTTGCGCAGATACTCGGCCGTCACGGCGCCGTCGCTCATGGCGCCAGACTAGTGCCCGGGTTATCCACAGGGCGGGCGGTCGGCGCCTGTGGACTGTCGGGGCACGGGCATAACGTGCGGGCATGACGAACTGGATCAACACGGTCAGCCGCGACCATGTCGAGCGCGGCGTTCGCGGCCGTTTCACACAGGCCAACCACGGCAAGCCGCACATGCTGCGCAAGATGTCCCGGGGCGACTGGATCGTGTTCTACTCCCCGAAGACCGCTTATCCCGACGGGGAACCGTTGCAGGCGTTCACCGCGATCGGGCAGGTCGCCGACGACGAGCCCTACCAGGTGGAGGTGGCGCCCGACTTTCAGCCGTGGCGACGCAACGTCGACTTTCTCGACTGCGCCGAGACCCCGATCCGGCCGCTGCTCGACGATCTCGAGTTCATCGAGGACAAGGCGCGGTGGGGCTACAAGTTCCGCTTCGGCGTGTTCCGGATCGACGATCACGACCTCGAGGTGATCCGCTCCGCGATGGTCACGCCGACGGCACACATAGCCGGCACATAGCGGGCGATAAGCCCGCACCCACGAATCGCCCCTACCGTCGCAGGCACCAAACCTGCGAGGAGACACAGTGATTCATTCCAAGGTCCGGGTTGCGCTGGCCGCGGTGGCCGGTGCCGCAGTACTGCCCTTCGCCGTCGGGTGCTCGTCCGGTTCGGCAGCTGCCGAGCAGCCGTCGGGTAACCACGACGCGTTCGTGCAGTGCATGACCGAGCACGGGGTGTCCGCACCGCCCGGTGGAGGCCACTCCGGGCCACCCCCGGAGGGTGCCCCCGGGCCGCCGCCCGAGGGTGCAGGCGGGCCGCCTGGTTCCCCGGCCGACGGACCGCACGGGTCCCCGGCCGACGGCTCTCCGCCACCTGCTCCGCCCGGCGTCGATCAGCAGACGTGGGACGCCGCGACGCAGGCCTGTGGGTCGCTGATGCCGGGGCCGCCGCCGTCGCGCTGACCTGCTCGTGGACCGGGCCGGTAACGCCTACGCTGGCGAGATGAGCAACACCGACCCCGCGCCGACTGAAGTCGATTGCGTCGCTTCACCGTTCGCGGGTGTCCTGCACCCACGCGAGGTTCCGCTCGGCGGCCCGCGGGCGATCCGGGTGCGGCGCACCCTCCCGCAGCGGGAACGCTCGCTGATCGGCGCGTGGTGCTTCGCCGACCACTACGGCCCACACGACGTGCGCGGGGGCACGGGTATGGACGTGCCCCCGCACCCGCACACCGGGCTGCAGACGGTGAGCTGGCTGTTCAGCGGCGAGGTCGAACACCGCGACAGCGCCGGCGTGCACGCGATGGTGCGGCCCGGCGAGCTGAACCTGATGACCGCAGGCGCAGGCATCTGCCATTCCGAGGTGTCCACGGGGGCCACGGAGATCCTGCACGGCGCCCAGCTGTGGGTGGCGCTGCCGGAGTCCGACCGCGACACCGACCGCGATTTCGCCCACTACGCGCCGACTCCTCGGCAGGCCGGCGCGGTCACGACGCGGGTGTTCCTCGGGGAACTCGAAGGCCAACGTTCCCCGGTGCACACGTTCACGCCACTGCTCGGTGCGCAACTCGACCTGGATCCGGGAGCCGAGGTCAGCCTGGACGTCGACGACCGCTTCGAACACGGGGTGCTCGTCGACCGGGGTGATGTCGAGGCCTGCGGGTCCGCGCTGGCGGTCGCCGACCTGGCCTTCCAAGGCACCGGCCACCACCGGTTGCACCTGCTCAACCGCGGGGACATCCCGGCCCGGGTGCTACTGCTCGGTGGCACACCGTTCACCGAAGACCTGGTGATGTGGTGGAACTTCGTGGGGCGCAGCCACGAGGACATCGCGCGTTTCCGTGAGCAGTGGCAGAACCACGACGCCCGCTTCGGGGCGGTCGAGGGTTACCGCGGCGCCGTGACACGGCTCCCCGCACCGCCGCTGCCGAACGCCACCCTGCGTCCCCGGCGCCATCCCGGGGTATAGAGGACGACATGACGACCGACAAGACAGGCGCCCCCACCGACGTCGCCCAGGAGTCTGACCGCTTCAGCATCTCCGTCGACGGCAAGAAAGCCGGCTTCACCGAGTACGTCGACTTCGGGGACCACAGGAACCAGCGCATCTTCCCGCACACCGAGATCGACGACGCCTTCGGCGGTCGGGGCCTCGCGACGATTCTCGTGGGCGAGGCGCTGGAAGCGACCCGGACTGCGGGGCTGCGGATCGTGCCGGTGTGCGAGATGGTCGCGGGCTTCATCGACAAGCATCCGGAGTTCAAGGACGTCGTCGATCCGGTCACTGCCGACGTCGAGCAGCTGGTGTCCAACCGCTGAGGCTATCCTCTGTGCCCGATGACAACACGGGCCTACTTCCTCCCCGATCGGGATGGTTTCGTGCCGACGGCGCTGGCACGGGGTCCGTGGGGAGGCACCATCAGCGGCAATTACGTCGGAGGCCTGCTCGGCCACGTCATCGACCGCGACACCGGTGACCCGGAGCTACAGCCGGCGCGGCTGACCGTCGACCTCATGCGGCCGGTGGCGATGGCGCCGGTGCAGGTGCAGACCTCGGTGGTTCGCTCCGGCCGGCGGCTCAAGCTGGTGGAAGCCTCGATGACGCAGTCCGGCACCGTCGTCGCCCGAGCCTCGGCGCTGATGCTGCGGCGCGGCGAGCAGCCGCCGGGTCCGCGGTGGTCGACGCCGGTGAGGATGCCGCCGGTTCCGCCGCTGCCCGACCCGCCGCCCAAGCGGGCCGTCCTGATGGTGTGGTCCTACGGCAACAACGGTGACACCCCGGCTCCCGGCCTGGACGCGTGGCGGTACGACGGACCCAAGCGGATCTGGACTTGCGACCTGGGGCCGCTGGTCGCAGGCACCGAGCAGTCCGCGTTCACCCGGGCGGCGGTGGTCGGCGAGATGGCGAGCTCGCTGACGCATTTCGGCGTGGACGGCCTGCCGTTCATCAACGCCGACTACACGCTGACGCTGAGCCGGCTACCGGAGACCCCGTATCTCGGCCTGGCCGCGTTGACGCACTTCAGCCACGCCGGGGTGGCGACGGGGACCGCGGTCGTCGTCGACGAACTCGGCCCGATCGGGACGGCGACGGCCACCGCGGTGGCCAACCCGGGTTTCGACCCGGCGCATCCCATCGGCTAGAGGTACTGCGCGGTGCTGCCCGAGATCGGCATGCCCTGCATGCCGAGCTTGCGGTGATCCCAGCTGCGGGTCCGCGACGGCACCACGCGCACGCAGATGCGGTTGTTCATCATCTGGTCTACGAACGGTCGCATCTCGTCGGTGTAGGGCCCGGTGTAGCGCTCCCAGACGCTGATGCCGACGCGCAGGCTGGTCTCCGGATCGTCGTAGATCTCTGCCTGCCCGTCGATCGACACCCCGCGAAGCGTGTCGTAGGACAGCCCGTCCTCGATCATCACGGTGATCGTCGGATCCCGACGAAGGTTGACGGCCTTCTGCGACTTGGCTTTCGTCTCGAACCAGATCTCTCCGTCGAGCACGGCGTACCACATCGCGACCAGGTGCGGCCGCCCGTTCGGCAGCACGGTGGCCATGGTGGCCGTGCGGCTGCGTTCGATGAACTCGGCGATCTCGCCGTCACTCATCACGATCTTCGCGCGTTCGTTCTTGCCCACGCGTCGATACTCGCAGGTCGCCTCCCGGGCCGTGACCCCGCCCGACGCTAACCCGGCATGTTTCGAACAGATTTGCGACGGGCACCCCGGACGTCATGAGCGACAACACCACACAGGCGCCCCGGGAGAACGCCGAGAAGGACACCTCGCAGTGGGTGACGGGCGACGAACCGATGACCGGCGCGCAGCGCAGCTACCTGCACACACTCGCACAGGAAGCGGGCGCCGACGTTCCCGATGACGCGACGAAGGCACAGGCCTCCGACCTGATCGACGAACTGCAGCATCTTACCGGCCGCGGCGAATAGGGCTGTACTGCAGCGCTATTCGCGCAACCAGTAACCGGGCACGGGACGGCCCGACACCGCGAGCAGCAGGTCGACGGTGCTCCCGCGCACCGCGTCGCCGCGGCCGGCCTCGTAGTCGCTGTCCGTTGCGATCAGCCGCAGACCTTCGGCACGCTCGCGCCCGCCGCCCATCGCGACGGCGGTGCCGACCTGATAGACCAGTGCCGCCGCGGCGGCGTGGGCGTCGTAGCAGGCCTTGATTCCCAGCGGGCGCCGGATGTCCTCGCCGTGGACGATCGCTTCCACCAGCCGGGTTCGGCGCGGAGCGATCGGTGTCCGGGTCAGCGGCACCACGGCGCGCAGCGCGTCCAGCGTGTCGCGGGGATCGTCGCTGCGCTCCCGGGCGATGCCGAGCGCGTTGTCGGCGTCGAAGTCGAACCTGGCCGCCATCATCCGTCTCGCGAAGCCGACCCGGGTCGACTTCGCGCTGTCGACGAGGTGGGCCAGCACATCGTGGACATCCCAGCCGGGGCACAGCGACGGCGTCGCCCAGGCGTCGTGCGGTAGCCCCGCGAGGTCATCGGCGAGGCGGGCCCGTTCGGCGTGGACGAAACGCCACACGGCGGCTTTGTCGAACCTCATGCCCGTTGTGACCTTGGGCGGGTGCCAATCTCATCGCTCAGCGGTCGTCGAGGGTGGCCTCGAACGCCACCCGGTCACCTCGGTAGAGCGCGCGCACCACCTCGATCGGCACCCCGTCGACGTCGACGGATCGCCGGTTGAGCAGCAACATCGGCATCGCGGTCGTCGACTCCAGCAGCTCGGCCTCGCGCGGCGACGGTAGCACCGTCTCGATCCGCTCGGTCGCCGAGCCGAACTTCACACCGCGCGCCCGGATCGCCGAGTACAACGAGGTCGTCGGATCGAAGTGCTGTTCGAGATCGCCGAATCGGTGCCGCGGAAGGTAGGTGCTCTCCAAGCCGATCCGCACGTCGTCGGCGAGTAGCACCCGCTCCAGGTGCATCACTCGCGCCGAGGGTGAAACATCCAGTGCGGCCGCGATTTCCGCGTCGACGGTGATGTTCTCCCACGTCACCAGGAGTCGGCCGGGCGTGCGTCCCATACGTTGGGCACCCTCGGTGTAGGACCTCAGCGAAAGCGGCTGGACGAGTTTGGGCCGTGACACCACGGTGCCCCGCCCGCGCCGTTCGATTCTGCCCTCGACCAGCAGTTCGTGCAGCGCCTGGCGCACGGTCTCGCGGGCCACCCCGAACCGCGCCGCCAGTTCACGTTCGGGGGGAAACGGGTCCCCCTCCTGTAGTCCGTCGAGGATGCCGTCGAGCCCCGTACGCACCAGATACGGCTTGGGGACGTTCATCTCGCGAGTTTCTGCGCCAGATCCAGCACCAGGTCGGCAGACGCCCCGACCGCATCCGGATCCTTGGCGGCGTCGTCGTAGCGGCGCAGCCGCAGCGCGTCGGCGCACCACGGGTGCTCGGCGAACTCGGGGTCGACGTGCGCGCCACCCTGTGCCGCAAGCGAGGCCACCGATGTCGGGCTCAGCGCGGCGGTGTAGGCGGGGTCGACGGCGGCCAGGTGCCGCTTGGCAGAGACATGTGCCCCGGCCAGCCAGCCAACCCTCGGCCCGAACCGCGGGGTGATCCAGTCGCGGGCCAGGCCGCAGTGATCGTGCACGTGGGGCCCACCGAGCAAGGGGCTGTGGCCGATGTCGTGCAGCGCGGCTGCCAGCACCAGCTCATCGTCCGCGCCGTCCTCGATTGCGCACGCCGCGGCCTGCATGGCGTGGTCCCACTCGTCGACCATCTCTTCATCCCACACTCCGCGAAGGGATTCCAGCACGGCAGCGGTCTCGGCACGGATCTCTCGGGCTCGCAGTGACATGCCACCACGATACCGCAATTGGTCTATACCAATTGTTTACCGGCTGTTCCCGCGGCCCACATCGTCCGCTTGCGGCAAGGACGTCCGCGTGCAGTTACGTCGGCGGCCATGCAGGTCACCATCATCGGCGCGGGCATCCTCGGGACTGCCCACGCCTGGCACGCGGTGCGGCGCGGTCACCACGTCATCCATCTCGAACGCGAGGTCGAGGCCCGCGGCGCCACCGTGCGCAACTTCGGGCTGGTCTGGGTGTCGGGACGCGCGTCCGGTGAGCTCGAGGCCAGCCTGCGGTCCCGCGCGTTGTGGGAGGAGATCGGCGCCGAGGTTCCCGCAATCGGGTTCCGCCCCTGCGGATCTCTGACTCTGCTGCGCACGCCTGCCGAGGTCGCCGTCGCCGAGGAGGTGTGCGGCAGGGCCGACGCCGCCTCCCGCGGATTCCGGTTGCTCGAGCCTGTCGAGGCGCGCGAGATCAATCCGGTGTTGCGGGGGAAGTTCCTCGCTGCGCTGCACTGTGACCGCGACGGGGCCGTCGAGTCCAGGCAGGCGCTGCCGGCGATCCGCGCGGTGCTCGACGCGACCGGCCGCTACACCTTCGTCCCGGGCACCGAAGCACGCGCGGTGGACGGCACCCGCGTCCACGACGACCGCGGCAACACCTACGACGCCGACGTGGTGATCGTCTGCGCCGGCGCCGCCCACGGCGGGCTGGTGCGGGACCTCGCCGGGGACATGCCGGTGCGCCGGGTCCGGCTGCAGATGATGCAGACCGCGCCGCTGGACGAACAGCTCACCACCGCGATCGCAGACGGCGACAGCCTCCGCTACTACCCCGGCTTCGCCGGGGGTGCACTGGATACGTTGCAGCGCAGCGACAGCCAGGATCCCGTCGCCGACGAACACCACATGCAGCTGCTGTGCGTGCAGCGGCTGCACGGTGGCCTGACGATCGGCGACACCCATGAGTACACCGAGCCCTTCGACTTCGACGTGACCGAGGCGCCCTACAGCTACCTGACCGGTGTCGTCGAGGAGCTGCTGGGCCGCTCGCTGCCTCCCATCCGTCGACGCTGGGCTGGCGTGTACAGCCAGTGCGTCGATCCCGAACGGCTGGCCTACCGCGAGCAGGTCAGTCCCGGGGTGTGGGTGGTGACGGGCCCCGGCGGGCGCGGCATGACGCTCGGCCCGGTGATCGGCGAACAGACGACCAACGAGATCGGATTGTGACGATGCAACACAACGACATTCAACTGGCGGTCATCGACATGGCCGGAACCACCGTCGCCGACGACGGGCTCGTCGTCGAAGCCTTCGAGGTCGCGGCGGAAGCCGGCGGCCTGCCCGCCGCCGGGCCCGACCGCGACGACGCCCGCCAGTACGTGCTCGACACCATGGGCCAGTCGAAGATCACGGTGTTCCGTGCGCTGTTCGGTGACGAGGCCACCGCGCAGCGGGCCAACGCCTCCTTCGAGGACGCCTATGCCGCGTTGATCGCCGCGGGGCGCGCCGAACCGATTCCCGGTGCTGCGGAGTCACTCTCACGCCTGCGCGATGCCGGTATCAAGGTGGCGCTGACCACCGGCTTCTCCCCCGACACCCAGGGCAAGCTGATCTCCGCGCTGGGCTGGCATGACATCGCCGACGTCGTCCTCGCCCCCGGAGACGGTGTGCGTGGCAGGCCCTACCCGGATCTGATCCTCACCGCGTTGCTGCGCACCGGCGCCGATCGGGTGCAGGCGGTCGCCGCCCTCGGCGACACCGCCAACGACGTGGAAAGTGCGCTGCGCGCCGGATGCGCCATCGCCGCAGGCACTCTCACCGGCGCCCACGACGAACGGCAACTCGTCGCCGCCGGCGCCACCCACGTCGTCGCCTCCGTCACCGACTTCGCCGACCTCCTCCTGCGAGGCTGACCGGCAACACCGCGCGCACCACGCTCGCGGCAAGCGCCTGGTTGCCGAGATCGCGTCGTGTGCGGTCGTGGGGCGAATTCTCCCGCGTGGAATGCGCTTTCGGCGGTGGGCGCGCCCCGCAGCGCCGAACGTCACTCGGTTGCGGGGTCCGAGTTCTCCGTCCCCGCGGACTCGCCGGTGCCCTGCCCGTCGTCGGTCTCCGGTTCGCCGCCGTCTTCACCGTCGATGGTGTCGGCCGGTTCGCCGCCGTCTTCACCGTCGATGGTGTCGGCCGGTTCACCGCCGTCTTCACCGTCGATCGTGTCCGCCGATTCACCGCCCTCTTCACCGTCGATGGTGTCGGCCGATTC
>Ga0172382_10001672_pt1 | contig 39144 bp, 44 predicted proteins | sample Leawel138RmetaG_FD_122245 | JGI IMG/M metagenome (GOLD analysis project Ga0172382, IMG submission 122245) | Leachate microbial communities from a municipal landfill in Southern Ontario, Canada - Leachate well 138R metaG | ecosystem: Engineered > Solid waste > Landfill > Unclassified | place... | reverse complement strand
CCATGGTCTTGATTCTTATGTGGATGACTTTTTTTGTTTGACTTTCCTTCGGGTCTCGTTCGACCTATATTCGGATAAAGTTAATAATAAATCCAAGACAAATCCAAATAAAGTCCATAGTAACTATGGACTTGTTATGGACTTATTATGGACTTGGTATGGACTTGATTAAAACAAAACCCGAACAAGACCCGAAGAAGACCCCTGTCAACTCTGTTTCTAACCAAGCCGCAGAAAATGTTAAAAACAATGCCCTCCCTTTGAAATTCTTTGTTATATTTGTCTGACTGACAGCTCTCTTACTGAATACCAACTGCCGAAGGTTTGCTATTCTGGGTTTTGGGTAAGCGGTGATAAACGACAGTTACCGGATAAATGGTTCTCTTTTAAAGGATAATCCGTTTGTAAGTGTTTAAAATCGGGTAAGGGAATTGCGTATATTTATGAGTTATGGTTAATTTTAAAACGACACAATGAAACTATTCGGGTTCTTGAAAAACAAGGAAAATGACACGTTTCGGATAACCGAGCCTGACAGATTTTGGGTTGAAGATAACTTTAGGTGGCTAATCAAAGTTTTTGGCTATCCTTACCGAGAAAGTGAACAAATCCTTCTTTCAGAGAACTATTTTCCAAAGACCTTTAAAAGCGACAAAGTTTCAATTGAAAATATCATTAAAGACTTGTGTTCACTACTTCAAATTCAAGAAGAGAAGATATCTTTTGAAGTCGTTAACGACATTAGAGATTCTTATGGTATGCCCTACGAAATCGAAGGAAAACCATTTGAAACAGAATTGGAAATTGAAGACGGTAAATATAGAATCTATATAGCGAACAGCCTTCATAAACACCCTAAAAGACTAATTCATAGTTTGGTTTATGAATTTATCAGAATCAAACTTACAGACAATAAACTCCAATACGACACAGGTGATGACACAGACTTGTTTATATACTTGGCAGGAATATATTTTGGTTTTGGAGTTTTACTTTCTCAAAACCTAAAAGACACAGGTAGAGTTGATGATGGATTTTGGGAAACCAAATGGAATTACATTTCAGAAATTCCAAATGAAATAATGGCATTTGCCCTTGCAACATATTCAAAATTAATCGAGCAAGACACACCAAAGTGGAAAGATGATTTGCCCAGTGACTTGAAAAGCCAATTTGGAAAAGCAATAAAATACTTAAACGACAACCCAAGTGAACTCTATGACAAGCAAGAACTCGAATCTAATGAATTGTTTAAAACGGCTTACGACCTGTATTTAAAGAACGACTTTGAAGAAGCAATTGCCAATCTCCAAAAAATACTATTCCTGACCAATGATGATGTAATGAAAGCAGATGTTTACAACAACTTAGGCTATTACAGTATCAGGCTCAAAAATTATGAACAATCTGTTTCTTACTTCAAAAGTTCAATCAATATAATGCCGGACTATGGATATGCGAACGACAATTTAGGTTATGCCTTAATTCAACTAGGTAAATTGGAAGAAGGAAAAGAGTTTATAGAAAAAGCATTGAAGACAGAAAACAACGACATAGCTTATACTTATAGAAATTATGCCCTTTATTATCAAGCCAAAGGAGAATTGAATAAAGCAGAAGATTATTTCAAAAAGTCATTTGACACCATAACAGACTCGGTTGACCTTTTAGAATATCATTATGCAGACTTTTTAATTAAGAACGGAGAGACAGAAAAAGGACTTAAATTTTTGAAGAAAGCAATTGAAAAAGGAGAACCCGAAGCAATCGAAAGAATGAATGAAATCAAGAAAAACTAACCATAACAGGCGTTTGGCTCAATGGCGGGTGACGTGGTTAATTGAACATTCTACCTCGCATCAACATTTGTGGTGTATTGACAGTTTTGTGCTCCGAAATCCGCCACTGCGCCAAGCGCCAAAACGTTAGCGGCCATACAAAGACCAAAAAATATTTTACACTATTGCTTATGATAACCATAACTGATAATGATATCCGAGATTTTTGGAATGAGAATGCGGATACTTGGAGTTTACTTGCAAAAGCAGGTGGCGATATCTATCGAGACCACCTTAATACACCAGAATTTATAAAAGAGTTACCTGCAATAAATGGATTAGTTGGACTGGACGTTGGATGTGGAGATGGCCACAACACAGAGATATTAAGCAGCATGGGTGCATTTATGACTGGAATAGACATTTCTGAAAAATTTACAAACATCGCACTTAAAAATTCTAAAACGAATATTAAATATCTAACCTCTAATGCAATCAAGACTCCCTTTGCTGATAATTATTTCGACTTCGTAACTGGTTTCATGAGTTTTATGGATGTATTAGATATAAAGTCTCTATTTGTAGAAATCAATCGAATATTAAAGCCTAATGGATTTATTCAGTTTTCTATTTCACACCCATGCTTTAATCCAATCAATCGGAAAAATTTAAAAGATAAAGACGGAAAAGTTTATGCTGTTGAACTAAGTGATTATTTTAAAATAGATAATGTAATTATTGAGAATTGGGTTTTTGATAATGCAGAAGCTTTTTCTTCAAAAAAACTAAATGGTTTTAAAATCCCACGAATTACAAGAACTTTAAATACTTGGTTTAACGCAATTTCCGAAGGCGGATTTTATATTGAAATGCTTCATGAGCCAATTCCTCTTTCGTCTGATATAGAGAAATGTCCCAAATTGCATAATGCAACGGTAGTTGCTTATTTCTTACATCTACGCTGTAGAAAACTTCAAACTAATGAGAAAAATTAATTGGAACGATTGGGATCGTCAGCTAAGAGGCCCAAGTAGTTACGAAAGATACAATGCTCTAGCGAAAATTTATAAGAAGTTATACTATAATATTTTGAGAGCACAATTGATCGTTCTGTTACTAATATCACTTTTATCTTCCATCCCAAGTCCGACAATACAAAGTCTAAAATTCACTCAGTATGCAATTTTGGTGCTGATAATTGTGTATATGTGCATTTTAATTATCCAATATAGGTCAAACTACATGCCCAAGTGGCAGAAATCAAGGTTTATGGCAGAAAGTTGTTTAAGTGAGGCTTGGTTTTTTATGTTCGGATTTGACATTTACAACGGTGAAATTAGCGCGATAAAATCTGTTTTTTTAAACCAAATCAAAAAAATTAAAACTGAATTGAAGGTTCCGGAGATGAAGGTTGTATTTAATCCTGAAGAAGCTCTTCAGAATGAATTTCCTGAATGGGTAGTCTCAAATCGAAGCAAAGATTTATCACATAAGATGGATTTTTATTTGTCTAATCGAATTCAAAATCAAATCGACTATTATAGCCGTCGTACAGACAAAAACACACGAAGTAGTGAGATGTACTTTTATTCAGGCCTGTTGTTAAATGTAGTGGGAATAGTTTTAGCAATACTAAGTATTGGAGGCACAGTGCCTACATATACATATATCGCTTTATTTACCACACTTTCTGCTGCGTTTGTTTCGTGGACACAATCGAAACAATACGAGGAGATAAGTGCTAAATCAAGTGTAGCGATTGATGAACTTAATTTAGTCAAAGAGGAACTGATCTTACTTAAGTCAAATAATGATAACGTATCTGCTGTTAAGTCAAAAGTATATGAAGCTGAGAAACTCATAAGCAGAGAGCATAAAGTCAAAAGAAACAATGATTGATATCCATAACGTATACAAATCTTTGCCCTTCTCTAACGAACCTAATGAAGACAAAATCATTCAAATTTCTTCTAATTTACTCGCTTTATTAGGTATTGAGAGTAACCCTAAGTTGATATTAGCGCCAGCAGATGATATATTAGAAATTGAAAGATATTTTAGAATTAAATGGTGGACTGAAAAAGAAGATGTTTTAAGGGAAAAAATGCATATAGTTGGAAGGGAGTTAGACATAGTATCAGCAAATAATCAAGAGGCCAAAGCTTCTATTTCAAATGCATGGCAAAAAGCAAATATCTTGACAAACTCTACTGATTGGAGAAAACTTGCTCACAAAAGCTTTTCGAATCAGTCACAAGGCATTTATAACCAATATTTTCTTAGAATTGCTCAACAAAGCGTCAATCGAGCATTGAGATGGGAAGCCATTTTTCCCAAAACTAAATCTCCATATTTCTATATTTACAAGCTTATCACTTTTGGTGTTCTACCCCTAGGCATAGATCGTGATACTTTTTATATAACTAAAGAAAGTATTTTCAGTCTAAATGAAAATTTTAATTTTTTTAGATACAAAAAAATAGCTACTTCAAGTGATCTAAAAACTTTTGCTAAAAGAGCATTTATTGCTTTTGAATTCAGAAATCATTTCAATATTGAGAAAATATTAAGGTCTCTTGATATTGATATACTGGAATTTGACTTTGGCCCAGTTAATAGTTACATTATACCAATAGAACATCAACTTTACGATAGAATTAAGCAATGCTCTATTATGCTCGTCATTATTGACGAGTACGATAATGATTTTGGATTGCCAATCTGGATATACCAAGAGATTGATATTGCGAAGACATTAAACCTTCCAATAATAATAATAACTGAAGGAAATGAAATTTATCCAAGCTTAGAAGGAACAAGGATTTTAAGTAAGAGAATCTATTCAAATCTTTCAATTCGATCGGAAATATTAAAAATAATTAAAGAAAATGAAACTCATACTCGATAAATGGAGCTCAACTTTTGAGGAACAGTTGAGTAATGCGAATAAAGTCAAAATAATCTCACCTTCATTTTCAATGATTACAATGAAAATCTTGGGCAGATTCAACTTAATCAAAGAGACTGAATTAATCACACGATATAGCCTGTATGATTTCTTTGTAAAACTTTCGGATATAGATGCCCTTACTTATGCTGTAAGCGATGGCATGAAAGTCTTTGGTGTTAAAAATTTACATTGCAAGACATACATATTTAACGACGAAAAGGCAATTATATCTTCTTCAAATTTTACATGGGGCGGTCTTTTCAGAAATCATGAATGTGGTATATTAACTGACGATATTCAAATTATTTCGGAGCTGTTGGCATATTTTGATAAGTTGAAGGCATCGGCCGGCGAATATCTTCAAATTGATGACTGTGAAAAATGGAAGAGCGAACTTTTACCTGTAAAGGAAGATATTCTGACGCCATATATGATGCCCGATTACGGAAAAGAGGTTATCACTTAGATAAAATGTACGGCCGCTAACATTGCATTGGCATTATGGCGGCTGACGAATATAGGCTCAACAGTTATGCTACTATTTAGCTTTTGTGCTATATTCGGCTGACGGAATTCTATTTCCGCCACAACGCCAATGCTTCAACGTTGCCTGCAAGCTTAAAGATAAACTACAAAGACAAAAAGACAAGAATGATTGACCAAGATTTTTGCGAATTTTTAGAATATGAAATCTGTAAAGCGTTTGAGCATTCAGACAATGACGAAATAAAAGGGTTTTGGTGTGACGGAATTTTAACAGACCAACCAGACAGTTACTATTCTCAAAAGTTTGTAAATGACAACAGAGAATAGCATTTATCGGCAAAGACGGACAAATAAAATACGAATTGACTTTGAAATTTGGAAACAAGGCATTAAGTAGATACGCAAGAAACTTGGACATTAAAGAATGTGTGCCAAATCCGGACAAACAAAACTGGTTTGACATTGACACTAAACGAAATAAAATTGAGATACAACTTGACTAAGACAGAAAGCCAGCAGGTAACAGGCGTAACCGTTCCGCCCCGGCGGACAGAGTGCACAACCCTTAGTTCAATAACCATGAAAATCATAGAACTGACCTTATTGACAAATGACTTGTCGGAAACCAAAAGGTTTTATGGGCAAACCATGGGGTTTAAAATAGTCCATGAAACCGAAACCGACATTTCGTTTGGGGTCGGGACATCTAAATTAATTTTTCAACAGGTCTTAGAAACGCTAAAGCCAAAGTACCATTTCGCGTTCAATATTCCGTCCAATCAATTGGAGGAAGCCATCCATTGGACTTTGGAACGAACCGGTTTGATTGAAACGGAAGGTTCCCCGATAGCGGATTTTGACCATTGGAATGCCAAAGCGATTTATTTCTACGACTACCAATTGAATGTATTGGAGTTCATTGTCAGATACGACTTAAACAATCCGTCGAACGAGGTATTTTCAGTAGATTCGATTTTAAACATCAATGAAATCGGGATTGTGACAGACCATCCATTGCAACTTGCCCATGAAATCATAGAAAAGACCGGGACTAATTATTTTTCAAAAGGCCCCAGGCGGGCGGATTTTGTTGCCATTGGAGAGGAGACCGGTTTATTGGTCATTTCCGATCCGAACAGAAATTGGTATCCCACTCAGGATTCGGCTGATAAATGGAAAGTAAGCACCAAACTAAAAATAGCTGATAATGAATTTGAACTGGAATGGAATGCGGAAAACGGTTAACTATTCCTGTTTACGCAATGGTAATTCCAATGAGAAACACCAAAGCAACCGGAAAAATATAGTTCCAATTGGAATTATGTAATTATATTTGGAGATGCGTTGAACCACCAACCTTCCATAAATCATTTGATAAGACAAGTTTCCAGAATACCTTAATCCAATTATATGGACAATGATGAAAAAAACAAAGCATCCTGCGTGACCCAATGCGAAAATCCGCTTGACCAAAACTATTGGAACCAACGCTGGCAGAAGCACGAAACCGGTTGGGACATCGGCCGGGCATCGCCTGCCATCACCGAGTATATGAAGCAATATCCGAATAAAAATGCGAACATTCTCATTCCGGGTTGTGGCAATGCATATGAAGCCGAGTTTTTGGTAGCAAATGGTTTTACCAACATCACCTTGATTGACATTGCACCAAAGGCCGTTGAAGCCTTGAAAGAAAAGTTTGCAGACAAGCCAGAAGTAAAAGTTTTATGTGAAGATTTCTTTCAGCATCAGGGCAATTATGATTTGATCATTGAACAAACCTTCTTTTGTGCCATTCCGCCTTCCCGCAGAAATGAGTATGCTGCAAAAACAGCATCATTGCTCAACGTAAACGGTAAAATAATCGGTGTGCTGTTTGACAAAGAATTTGGCCAGGCCTTTCCACCGTTTGGCGGTCGTCCTGAGGAATACAAGCCTCTATTTGAGCCGCATTTTACGATTAAAACCATGGACGTATGTACCAACAGCATTCCGCCAAGAGCTCAATCGGAAGTATTTATCAACTTGGTAAAAAAATAAGAATCCAAACGGCTTCTTTTTGAATTGACCTGAAACAAAAAAGCCTGAATATTAAATTCAGGCTTCTTGATAATCCATATGTAAAACCTTTATTTGGCTTTCAAGTTGATTTCAGAAACAGCTAATTTCGTCAGGTCTTTGTCACAAGCCTTTTCTTCCTTGAGTATCTCCTCCAGTAAAGTCTGGGCTTCTTTTTCTTTGAGCAGTTTCGCATAAGCCACAAGGGTGCCGTAAGATGCGATTTCATAATGCTCTACTTTTTGCGCAGCAGCGATGATGGCGGCATCCCGAACGGCTCCGGGCTCGGTTTCTTCCATGATTCCCTCTGCTTCTTTCAACAATCCCTCCATGGCATCGCATTTTTCGGCCGTTGCTTTTTCACCCAAAGCCTTGAAAACTTCCTCCACCTTTTTCACTTGACCTTTGGTTTCTTCCAAATGCTTTTCAATAGCGGCTTTCAATTTGGTTGAAGTCGAATTCTTTTTCATGACGGGCAGGTTTTTGACCAATGCTTTTTCTGCCCAATAAATATCCTTTAAGCCGTCCAGCATAAAGTCTGTTAAATGTTCCGCAGCGTCCTTTTTAGGCGCCACTTTTCCTTTTGTAGTTTGTTTAGTTGCCATAATATATAGTTTAAAATTTCCGGTTTATGAATTTTCCCTTCTTCGATAAACTTTCGATTTACAAACATATTTCATGCCATTTTTTTAAGGCGAAAAACAAATGAACCTTCAACTTGAATCAATTAGTGGTTATTTTGTTCCGCAAAACAAAAGATCAACAAAGCCAATTCAGTGTGAAACCCATCGGAATTTCCACTTCAATGCTATATGGCAAAAAGAAAAATCAAGCTTTTATTTCGGGAATCCGGATGCCGGTGATGGCTTCCTTAAACCTCGCCAACTCCTTTCGAATGCCGGCCAAATCCTTAGTAAAAAACGTTGTTCCGGAAAATAGGTTTTCATAATAAGCAATCCCTTCCAAAAGGTTTTCTTTGAAACTCTGCCATTTTTTGATTTGGGGTACGGTGAAGTTGGAAGAAAATTCCGCCAATTCATTTTGGAGGTAATCCACGTACATTTTCAGTTCTTTGATAAAGAAATGGGGGCGGTTTTCAGCTTGTACGACATTGGCATTGCCATAGATATGCTGCACCATGTCAGCCAATGAAACCACTTTGTCAAAATAAGCCAGATTTGGCCCGGGGCAAATGACGACGCCTTGCTTTTCGCCTTTTAAAGGAATTTCGTTTTCGATGAGGGCGGAGTTGGCTAATCCAACGCAAAGGCAAGCTTTTTCGGTGATTTCCCTTTTTTTGGTCAGGAAATCTTTTTCGCTCAATACTTCCTTTTCAGCCTCCACCGCAGCCAATTTGATGTCTTGGTATTTTTTGGAAGCGGTACAAATGCCTTGGGGTGAAAACTCTTTGCTCAATGCGAGAAATTTCTTCGGGCAAGAGCTCCCCGACTTCCCGTCTGAAATCCGTTTCTGTTTGAGGGCTTCGTTTGAAGTCCCTTTCAGGGTGTTGAAAGGAACGCCCAAAGGTGAAATCTTACTCAGGTAAAAATCCTCTTCCCTTGAACGGGCCAATAATTCCCGGGTCTCATCGTCCACCGAAGTCGCTTCTGGAACCAATAAAAACGGGGAGCCCCAGCCCACGCTGTCCAAATGGTAGTTTTCCAATAAGAATGCATGCTCTTCTGCCGTTCCTACGCCTCCCTGAACGGTGATTTTGGTTTCCAAAGGTTGGGAAGGAGCTTTGATTTCTTTTTGTTTAAGCGCATTGGTAAACAATTCAAATGCAGCATCGGAAAGTTCGTTTTTCTTCTGCTTGAACTCTTCAAGGATGGGGCCCAACAGGAATCCATTGGTTGCAAATGCATGGCCGCCGCAGTTCAGTCCGGATTCAATCCGGTATTCGGAAACCCAAAGGCCTTTCTTGGCCAAGAAGTTCCCTTGGATCAATGCCGAACGGTAATCGCTTACTTTTAATATGATTTTCTTTTTTAAATAACCATTTTCATCCGGATAAAAATCACCAAAACTTTCGAAATAACTGTAAAGTCTGGGGTTCATTCCTGCCGAAAGCACTACCGAAGAACTGAGTTGGCTGTTGGCAAACCCTCTGAGTGAAGCGTGCGCATCGTTGTAAATCACGGGTAACTGTTCATTTTTGATGAAATTATCCTTGTCGATTTTGGTCATGATATTCACATCAATGGAACCGGGAGAAAGGTGTTTTTCGAGTAGATTCCGCACATCTTCCATGAGGTTTTCCTTTTGTTCCAAAAGATGCTGCAAAGCCTTTTTCAAATCGGATTTATGGGGAAGCATCGCCACATAATTCTGGAGTAATTCTCTGTTTTTGGACAAATCCTGTTTGAACGATTCAAATTTCTGGTTAACGACCCGATTGACCATATCGAGGTAAGCAGTAATCCGTTTCGCGCGGTAATCCTCCATTTTAGTCGTAATTCCTTCGTAATTAAAATTGAATTTTTTGCTGTAGAATTGGTTCATCTTCTCGATGAGGTCATCATCAATGATTGAAATGGCCGAAGAAATCCCGTATTGTGCGACACGAATCGGGCTGTCGATGGTGAAAGCCAGCCCCATGACCGGAATGTGAAAAGTATGAACCGGAAGTTTATTGAACATAATTTGTAAAAAGTATTTTGATTAATGTAGCATTTTAATTAGAATGAAGCCAACCGAAGACCGCTAATGAAACCTGATTTTTCCGTCCTCTTTGATGTCTTTTATTTTGAGCGTCAATATTTCATTCAAAGTCTCTTTGATTTCTACGACACGGTAATGAACCGGACAAGGATTCACGTCACTGCATTCTGAAATGCCCAAGGCGCAGGCATTTAAAATATGGCCATTGTCAATCACCAAGTAAATGTCTTTGATCGAAAGGGATTTCTGTTGGACTTCACTGAGATAGAAACCTCCTGCCCTGCCCTTTGAAGAAGAAATGACACCTGCTTTGGCTAATTTCTGTAATATTTTAGAAGTAAACGGTATCGGAGATCCTATAAAATCAGAGATTTCCCCAACACCGACTTTGGCGTTTTTATTGGCCAAATAAATACAAGATTTGATGGCATATTGGCAAGAATAAGAAAAAATCATGGTTCTATTTTAATGGGCTCAAATATAAGACATTTAGGTCTTATAATAACATCTCAAGAAATTAATTAATTAAATTCAGGTTGGAATTGAAACTGATTAAATTCAGGTGAACTTTTGGAATGCATCTAAAATTCCTCATGAAAAGGAAAATAGAAGCTTTTGTCGATGAAAAATACTCCGGAAGATTTTACCTTTGTAGAAATCTGTCCTCCCAATGAAAATTGATTGTTCGGATAAAATCTCGCAACCTTTTTCTTCGGAATCTATCTAATTTAAAACGTTCTCCATGGAAATTTCGCTTATCCAAAAATACAATGTTCCCGGTCCACGCTACACCAGTTACCCAACCGTTCCTTATTGGGATGAGGAAAACTTTTCACGTGAGCGATGGATAGAAACTTTGCAAAAATCCTTTCAGGAAAGCAATGTTACCCAAGGAATTTCGCTCTATATCCATTTACCCTTTTGCGAAAGTTTATGTACGTTTTGCGCCTGCAACAAACGGATTACCAAACAACATTCCGTCGAAAGGCCTTATATAGAGACGGTTTTGAAAGAATGGAATTTGTATTTGGAATTATTGGTTGATAAACCGCTCATCAAGGAAATTCATTTAGGCGGTGGAACGCCAACCTTTTTCTCCCCGGAGAATTTAAAATATTTAATTGAAGAATTATTCGAAACCGTCGACATTGATCCTGAACCCGAATTCAGCTTTGAAGGCCACCCAAATAATACCCGAATGGAACACCTCCAAACCTTATATGATTTGGGTTTCAGAAGGGTTTCATTTGGCATCCAAGATTTAAACCCGGTGGTACAAAAAGCGATTCACCGCATCCAACCTTTTGAACGAGTGAAAGATGTCACGGAATGGTCACGGCAAATCGGTTATTTATCGGTTTCGCATGATTTGGTGTTCGGCTTACCGCACCAAACCATTGAAGGAATGCTGGAAACCATCGAACGCGTAAATACTTTGAGACCGGACCGGATTTCTTTTTACAGTTACGCCCATGTACCTTGGATCAAAGGCGTCGGGCAGCGGGGATTCAGTGAAGAAGACCTGCCCTCGGCCGCGCTCAAAAGAAGCCTTTATGAAGTTGGCAAAAAGAGTTTGGAAGACAAAGGTTATATTGAAATCGGAATGGATCATTTTGCTTTGCCGACCGATTCCATGTTTACTTCTATGAAAACTAATAAGTTGCACCGGAATTTCATGGGTTATACTTCCTCTAAAACCAAATTAATGATTGGTTTGGGCGTTTCATCTATCAGCGACTCTTGGTACAGTTTTGCCCAGAATGCAAAAACCGTTGAAGCCTATACCGAAATGATTGACAAGGGTGATTTAGCGGTTTTCAAAGGCCATGTTTTAACCGGCGAAGACCTCGTCATCCGTCAACATATCTTAAATATTATGTGCCAAATGAAAACTTCTTGGGCAGAACCCGGGATGCAATTTGCCGGAATGGAGTCTATTTTACCGATGCTCAGCGAATTGGAAAAAGACGAATTGATTGAAATCAAAAACCAAACACTTACGGTGAAAGAAAAAGGGCGTCCTTACCTGCGTAACATTTGTATGCCTTTCGACCGAAAAATGATGGCAAACGAACCTGAGAGTCGGATCTTTTCCATGACCATTTAATTATTTAATCCGATACCCAAGCTGGCTTTTGACGAGGGAAATCGGCAAGTCCAATTTCAAATTACAATAAGACAAAAACATGACATTTGTCATTTTATAAATAAGACATTAAAATCCTATTAAATTTGTGGACTAATGGTTCTTGTCAATCGAAATGCGCTGTTATGTATAAATTAAATGGTTCCATTTTTCTGGGTTTGCTTTTGCTCTATTGTTTTTACAACCTAATCATTTACACCGATAAGATGGACTACGGCAACGTTAAACTCTCCACGAAAGCTGTAAAGGGTGAAACAATTTGGTTGAAAAATAACTGCAACGCCTGCCACCAGATTTACGGATTGGGAGGTTACTTGGGACCCGACCTCACCAATGTTTATTCGGCACCCGGAAAATCGGAGGAATACCTCAAAGTTTTCATGGTCAGCGGAATAAAATCCATGCCCAAATACAATTTTTCAGAGGAAGAAAAAGAATTTCTTCTCCAATTTCTGAAAGAGGTAGATCAAACCGGTTATTATCCTACCAAAGATGTCCGGTTCAAGTACAGTGGTTGGGTAGATTTCAAGCAAAAAACCAGTGATTATGAAAGATAGAACTTATCCGTTTTACTATATCATCGTGGGTTTATTCAGTTTAGGCCTTTGTATCTTAGTCGGGATTTTAGCGGGGGTTCAATACATTGTTCCCGATTTTATCAAAGAAATTCTTCCGTTTACGGCATTGCGGCCCTTGCATACGCTTTTCGCCCTCGCATGGATATTCATGACTTCCATTGGCGGAATGTTCTGGTACCTACAAAAATCGGAATTGTACCGGGAAAAAATCTCTCCTGTCATGAAATGGCAATTTTGGGTTTTTACCCTAACGGGCGTTGTGATTGCATTCTGTTATATTTTCAGAAAGTTTGAAGGGAAAGAATACTTGGAATTTCCACATATTTTTTACGTCCCAATTCTGAGCGGATGGGTTTTATTGGGCATCTATTATTTTCGTTCCATGTTGTGGTCGTTCACCCGATGGCCGGTCTATTTCTGGATGTGGGGAACCGGAATCCTGCTGATGATTTTCCACTTTACCGAAGCCCATTTGTGGATTTTGTCTTATTTCAGGGAAGATTACATCCAAAACCTGACGATGCAATGGAAAGCAGGCGGTGCTTATGTCGGCGCTTGGAATATGTTGGTTTACGGCACTTCGATTTACATCATGGAAAAAACCAGCGGCAACACCCAAGCCAGTTATTCTGGGACGGCATTTTTCTTTTTCTTTTTGGGGCTGATCAATGTGATGTTCAATTGGGCGCATCACCTATACCCTGTTCCCAATGCGGAATGGATTCGTTATTTTGCTTACCTGATCAGCATGACTGAATGGATTATTTTGTTGCGAATCATTTACCTTTATAAAAAAAGCCTTCCCAAAGAAAAGAAAGAAAAATACAGCCTTTCTTACCGGATGATGATGCTGGCTGATTTATGGATTTTTCTGAACTTGATTCTTGCGCTGTTGATCTCCATTCCGGCCATCAACTTTTTCACGCACGGAACGCACATCACCGTAGCGCATTCCATGGGAACCATCATCGGCATCAATACCACCATTCTGCTTTCTTCCATCGCTTATTTGCTTGAAAACACCAAACCGTTTTCAGAGAAAGCGGAAAAACAGACGGAAAAGGCAATCAAGGTTTTCAATCGTTCCTTTATCGGATTTTGGCTGGTTTTGATTTTTATGGGAATCGAACGGTCGAGGTGGTTGTATTTCAGTGAAAATGTATTGTTTGGGAGTTTCACGGATTCATTGTATTACGCCTATATTTTATTCGTCTTGTTCGGACTGGGGATTTTGGCGGGATTGTATTTTTTAATTTATAAGCTCATTCAGCAAATTGCTTTGATTTTAAAAGCTGTGAATTAATTGAATTATGTGTTTAAATGGTTCAAAAAAGAAAGCCGGAATGAATTCCATTCCGGCTTTGGTTTTAGTTGATTGAAAGGTCAACTTTGGTTTTTCACCTGAAAATACTGATTCAATATTTCCCCGGATTTAATATCCAGAAATTCCTGGTTCGTCGTTGGGCTGTCAAGACCGCCGAGTTTTGAAATCCATTTTCCGGTTTTGATAAAGTCCAGTTCATCCAGTAATTCCGGGTATTTCCGATGAACTTGTTTGATATTTAACCCTGTATATAAGGCAACTTTGAGCTGTTCCAACTTTGCGGTTCTAATCAGCCCGAGCAATTCCTGATTCCGCCATTCACCGCCCATAAAAAGAATACAGCTGATGGTTGGCTTATATTTGTTTATCAACGTTTGGAACAGTTCCGGAGTCAGTTCTTCCCCGTTTTCCGGGTTCCAAATGTACTCCGAATGGCAACCTTCGCAGGCGAGTTGGCAACCGGTTATGGTAAAACACAATGAAATCTCATTCGGGACTTCCTGCAAAACAACATCGCAACTGCTAAACCTTAACATCGCCGTAATACCTTCTGCGCTCTTCAAATTGCCTGTCCTTGGAGAAATTGGTTACTTTTTTCAGGTAGCCGATTACCCTTGTAGCATAGTCAATATTCTTCGAATTGCATTTGGTACAATAATCCATCGTATGTTTATTGATGTATCCGCAATCATTGCAAAATGTCACTTTTATATTGAAACAGAAGTAATTACAACCCGTTAAAGCGGCCACATTGAGCAATTTCCGGAAACCTTCTTGGGTAGGGTATTCTTCCAAATTACAATGATAGGCCGAACCGCCGTCTAAATATTGGATGAATTCGTTTCCGTGGAGAAAAAACTTATCAATCAAATTCTGGCTTTCATCTTCCACGATATAAAAATAGGAATTGTAACAATCCCGTGGGACCAAAATTCCGTCTGCCCTGTCCCAATTGGCATTTTTCACACCTAAATTTTCGGCCGGGACAAACTCGGTATTAAACATATAACCGTAGCGTTTTTTAGCTGATTTGTTTTTGTCGTAAATTAACTTCAGGTTTTGATTGATGAAATTCTTATACGCTTCATTATTCGAAATTTCGATTCCCAAAAATTCGGCAGCTTCCACCATTCCATTGATTCCGATCGTCAGAAATTGTTTATCAAGCGAAATGAAATTGGCATCGTAAACGGGCAACATTCCCGCGTCTTTATAATCCTGCACAATTTGGCGGTAAGCCACTTGGTATTTATGGATATTATCAATGGTTTTTTCCAATGAAATTTGTTTTTGGTACAAACGGTTCATATTGATGGTAATCACGTTGATGCTTCCGGTTGAAACGCCTCCCGCGCCTAAAGAATAGCTAAACGTATTGTCGGAAATTTCATTGCGCAACCTGCAACAACTCGCTAATGAATCCGCGTTTTCGGATTGGTACACAAAAAATGAATTTCCTTCGCTGAGTTCTTTGGCGCAAAAATCCCCGAACTCCTGATCAAAAACTTCTTGGTTTTTGGTCAGCATGGCGGCGGTTACGACGGGGAAAGTCAGCACGGCTTTGACCCTTTCCTTGTTAAACCATTGCATGAAATATTTCTGAATTCCAAATAAAGATTCATAATCAGGTGTAGAGCCGTCGGGGAAAACAAACGACCCAAACATCGATTCAAAATAAGGCCGGTCATATAAGGAAATATTCCAAAATACCGATTGGTAACCGCGTGCGGCAGCCGGTTGGTTAATGGCATAGACCACATGTTGCAATTCGTTTTCCACAATTTGAAGATGGGTTTCTAGGTATTTATCTCCGAAATCTTTCCGCGCGAAATAATCAAAATACAATAGGAATTCAACGGTTGCAACCGCCCCCGCAAATTGGGAAGAAACAGAGAAAAGGAAGTTCACAAAAGAACCGCAATAACTCGCTAAATGCTTGGGTGCTTTGGATTCACCACCGAGTTTGGTCAATCCGTCCAAAAGCAAAGGATACATGGAAACGCTGACACAATAAGGTTTCAAGCTGGTTTCGTCATGGACGTAAATCTCGTGCTCAGCCAGTTGCCTCAGGTATTCCTGTGCCAGTTCTTCCCCGAATAATTCGGTAATCTTATTGGCTACAAGTTTGCGGTTGACCTGGATGTTGATGTCTTTGTTCAACTCAGCTTCCATGGTCGCAATATTTTTATTGGAAACATTCGCATTGGAATCAAACAAAGATCCGCTCGCGGCATTTTGAGACGCGATGTAATTTTCTATAAAGTTACATTTTGTGGCTAGTTGCGCTTCGCTCAGTTTGGTAAATTTTAAATTTTTCATGATATTTTTCTTTACAAGATATAAAGATGTTTTACTCTTTTATTTTAAAAATTGAATAGTTATTTACAACAAATCAACAATGGAATTTTTGAAAACTACATTTATGTTATTTGTCATTTTCAGAAAATTATAAAAGAGTTTGATGTCCTTTATTAATGGTTTATGGTTAAATTTGTCTAAACAAAAAACAAGATTAATTTTTAAAATGATGATGCATAAAATTGATATTGACTTGATTGAGATGGCATTGGACATCACCAAATACACGGTCAACCGGCTTACCCAAACCGATCCGCATTTGGGTCCGATTAAATCGGAAAACGAGTTAAAAGAGCTGGTGGGCGATACCATTACCGCAAAAGGGATCGGCGGTGAAAAAGCGTTGCAAATTTGGAAGGATGTCCTTTCCCGAAACGTCATTCCGATTGACCATCCCCGCCATTTGGCTTTCGTGCCCGCTTCCCCTACCCGTGCAGCTGTTTTGTTCGACCTGGTAACCGCTGCTTCATCCATCCACGGAGCATTTTGGTTAGAAGGTGCAGGCGGTATTTTTGCCGAGAACCGGGCGATGGAATGGCTTGTTGAACTGACCGGGTTGCCAAAGGGCGCATTTGGCGTTTTCACCAGCGGCGGAACCACGGCCAACCTTTCCGGAATCGTGACCGCCAGAGAACATTGGCGTTCCCAAAACCCTGAAAGGAACCAATACAAAGGAATCATCATCACTTCATCCGGGGCGCATTCTTCCGTCCGTTCTATGGCGAAAATCATTGATGCGGAAATCATTAACATTCCCACAGAAGACCGGCTGACAGGAGCATTAATCGAAAATGTAATCACCTCGTTCAGCCCTGAAAAACGCAAACAATTGTTCAGTGTGGTGGCTACGGGCGGTACGACCAATGCCGGGATCATCGATGATTTGGAAAGCATCGCAGCAATTTGTAAAAAATACGGTTTATGGATGCACGTAGATGCGGCCTATGGCGGCGGTGCTTTGGCTGCCGATTCCGTAAGGCATTTGTTCAATGGAATTGAAAAAGCGGACAGTATTACCATCGATCCGCATAAATGGCTGTTCTCTCCTTACGATTGCGGAGCTATTATCTATAAGGATCCGGAACTGGCCAAAAATGTCCACAAACAAGAAGGTTCTTATTTGGATATTTTCAAAGAAGCCGACGGTTTTAACCCTTCGGATTACCAAGTCCAGCTAACGAGGCGTGTGCGTGGAATGCCTTTGTGGTTTTCACTCGCTATGCATGGTACCGACCGCTATAAACAAGCAATTGAATGCGGAATAGAATTGGCCAAAATCGCAGCCGAAAAAATCAACCTACACCCGGATTTGGAATTGGTTCGGGAACCCGGCCTCAGTTGTGTTTTGTTCAGGAGAAAAGGTTGGGTGGCCGAAGAATATTCCAAATGGACATTCAATAACTTAAAAAACGGACTGGCTTTGGTAGCACCTACCCAATGGAAATCCAACGGCAATATAGAAACCGTAGCCCGATTTTGTTTCATCAACCCCGATACCAACGAAGAAGATATCGAAATGATTTTACAAACGATGTAAATAAAATCGAATTATAATACAGATGTGGTCGCACAACCCATAACCATTAATTAAATTCTAATTTAAAAAAAGAATACGGCTTGAATCACCACCGCATCAAGACGCTGCCCCAGGTAAACCCACTTCCAAACGCGGTCATGCAAATGAGATCGCCTTCTCTGAAACGGCCTTGAGCCAAGGCTTCACTCAGTGCGATTGGAATCGAAGCAGCGGTCGTATTACCATAATTTTGAATGTTGTTAAAAACTTGGTCATCGCGCAACCCCAATTGTTTTTGCAAAAACTGGCTGATGCGTAAGTTGGCTTGGTGGGGAATGAATAATTTCAAATCTGCAAAATCTTCTCCGGCATCTTGGAATGCTTCCATCATCGACTCCGGGAAACGGGTCACTGCATGTTTGAACACGAAATTCCCGTTCATATGAGGGTATATTTGTTCAGGCGTCAGGGTATTCCCTTCCTCCAGCATCACATCTGACCAACCGAGTTTGGTACCGGGAAACTGCACGGCCAGTTCCTCGGCATATTGCCCTTCGCTGTGCATATTGGTCGAAATAATCCCGCGGCCTTCGTTATCCGATGCCGAGACCACCACCGCTCCGGCTCCATCGCCGAAAATCACCGAGACTCCGCGTCCGCGCGTACTCATATCCAATCCGAATGAATGGTTTTCCGCTCCGACAACCAATATATTTTTGTACATCCCGGAACGAATGTAAGCGTTCGCGGTAGCCAGCGCATAGATGAAGCCTGAACATTGGTTGCGCACATCCAATGCTCCGATGGTATCACAACCTAAATTTTTCTGTAACAATACGCCGCAGCCAGGGAAATAATAATCGGGGCTCAGCGTGGCAAACAATATAAAGTCGATGTCTTGGGCCGTTAAGCCTGCATTTTTAATCGCGATCTCCGCAGCTTTGGTTCCCAAATCGGAAGTCGTAACACCGGAATGTTTGCCCAAATGGCGGCGTTCTTTGATGCCGGTGCGTTCCTGAATCCATTCATCATTGGTTTCCATGACTTGCGCCAAATCATCATTGGTGACGGTATTTTCGGGAACATAGTGCCCGACCCCTGTTATAATTGATTTTTTCATGTTCAAAGGTTCATACAACCCACAAAGTTAAATTATTTTATAAGTTTTATCAATTCTCCAATCAAATCATTGGGATTGGGTGAAATGAAAAAACCTCACGTCGTAATGGATGAGGTTTTCTTTTAATATAAATCGATTTTTTAATTAATCCTTGATTCTTTCCATATAGGAACCGTCTTCGGTATTGATTTTCACCTTATCACCTTCATTGATAAAGAGCGGCACACGGATTTTCGCACCGGTTTCGGTGGTTGCCGGTTTAGATGCATTTGTGGCGGTATCGCCTTTCAAACCGGGTTCGGTATAAGTGATTTCCATGATGACGAACTGGGGAAGTTCGGCTGAGAGCGGCATTTCATCCTCGGCACGGAACATGATGGTCACTTCATCACCCGCTTTCATGAATTCCGGATTTTCAATCATTCCTTTATTGATATAGACTTGGGAAAAATCATCATTGTTCATGAAATGGAATCCGTTATCGTCTTCATAAAGATATTGGTATTTTCGGGTTTCAACCCTCACTTCCTCGATTCTGTGACCTGCTGAAAAAGTATTGTCGAGCACTTTCCCGGAAGTTACGCTCTTGAGTTTGGTACGGACGAATGCCGGGCCTTTTCCGGGTTTTACGTGTTGGAATTCGATGATTTTCCAAGTATCGTCATTCCATTTGATGCACAATCCTTTTCTTATATCTGCTGTTGTTGCCATTTGGGATTTCTTAAATTTATTTTATTGATGATTAAATTTCGGCTCTGGCATTGTATCCTTTCATGATTCCACGCGGACTGCCTTGGATGAACTGGATGATTTGGTCTCTCTCCGGAGTCGCTTCGAATTCCGCTTCAATCAAAGCCAGTGCTTGGGTAACATTTTTTTTCTTTTGAAAAATTTCACGGTAAATGCGCTGTAATTCAGATATTTTCTCTGAACTAAAACCCCTTCTTCTCAGCCCAACTGAATTGATTCCCACATAGGACGGCGGATTCCGGGCGGCCTTCACAAAGGGTGGAATATCCTTGCGGACGTGTGAGCCACCTGCAATAAAGGAGTGTTCACCGATTTTTGTGAATTGGTGAACGGCACTCATTCCCCCGATAAAAGCATAATCGCCGATTTCGATGTGACCTGCCAAACCAACGCCATTGACCAAAATCACATGGTCACCGATGACACAATCGTGCGCAACGTGCGCTGTGGCCATGATCAGGCAGTTATTACCTATTTTGGTGTAACCCAGGGCATTGGTTCCTTTGTTAACCGTTACACATTCTCGGATCACGGTGTTGTCACCGATATATGTCAGCGTTTTTTCACCTTCATATTTCAGGTCTTGTGGAACGGCTGAGATAACTGTACCGGGGAATATCTTACAATTTTTTCCCACCCGGGCACCTTCCATGATGGTGACATTGGGCCCAATCCATGTTCCAGCCCCGATTTCAACATTTTCATAAATGGTAGAAAAAGGCGAAATAACCGCCGAGGGATCTACTTTGGCGGTTGGATGGATATAAGCCAAGGGCTGATTCATATTATTTTCCAAATCTAAACGGATTCTTTGGTTATTAATGCCATCATTTCCGCTTCGACGGCGATGGTGTCGTTTACGTAACCGTATCCCTGCATGTGGACAATCCCTCTGCGGATGGGCTGAAGCAGGTCAACTTTGAGGATGAGTGTATCTCCGGGTACTACTTTTCTTTTGAATTTAATTCCTTCTATTTTAATGAAATATGTGGAATAATCTTTTCTGTCTTCAATTTCACCCAACACCAATATGCCTCCCAACTGTGCCATCGCCTCTACCTGTAAAACGCCGGGCATAACAGGTTCTTGCGGAAAGTGCCCCACAAAAAAAGGTTCATTCATGGTGACGTTTTTAACACCTACGCAAGAGACATCCGTGCGCTCTATCACTTTATCTACCAATAAGAACGGTGGGCGATGCGGCAGGATTTCCATGATTTGGCCAATGTCGTATATGGGTGGTTTTGTCAAGTCGAATTCCGGGACATTTTTACGTTTGGCGATTCCGATGTGTTTGCTCAATTTTTTTGCGAAGTTTGTATTGATTTGATGGCCGGGTTTATTGGCGATGATTTTTGCTTTGAGTTTGGTTCCCACCAAAGCCAAATCGCCGACGACGTCCAATAGTTTATGTCTTGCCGCTTCATTGGGATAATGAAGGGTAATATTATCCAAAACCCCGTTGGGGCGGATGGAAACATCATCGCGTTTGAAAGCAACACAAAGTTTTTCCTTGGTTTCGGGTGTTATTTCTTTATCCACATATACGATGGCATTACCCAAGTCACCACCTTTTATAAGCCCAGCACTGAGCAGGTATTCGATTTCATGCAAAAAACTGAAAGTCCGCGCATTGGCAATTTCGGATTTGAATTCCGATAGGTTTTTAATGGATGCGTTTTGGGTTCCCAATACCTTCGTCCCAAAGTCCACCATTGTGGTGACTTGGTATTCATCTGCCGGAATGGCTGTGATTTCGGAACCGGTTTCGGGATCGGTATAAGTGATGATGTCCTTTACCACAAAGTATTCCCGGTCTTCTTCTTGTTCAATGATGCCTGCATTTTCAATCGCTTCGACAAAATACTTAGACGAACCATCTAAAATAGGGACTTCAGAATTATTTATCTCAATAATCACATTGTCCAAATCCATTCCGGTCAAGGCTGCCAAAAGGTGTTCGGTCGTATGAATTTTGACGCCTTTTTTTTCAATGGTCGTGCCTCGTTCGGTACTTGTTACATAGTTTGCATCAGCTTCGACAACCGGGTTTCCTTCCAAGTCCGTACGGACAAAGACGAAACCTGTATTTACGGGAGCCGGTTTCAGTTTCATCGTTACTTCCCGGCCGGTGTGCAATCCCACACCATTCAATACATATTCGCTCGCTAAAGTTTTTTGTTTATCAGACATCAATCTTTTATTGTGTGTTGCTTGAATTCTTTTTCTATTTCTTCTATTTTTTTGACAATCGTAGGAAGATTCCTGAAATGTACGTAGGATTTACGGAAATCCCCTGCATCCATCGAAGGAGAACCATAGATTTTGGCTCCGTTCGGGACATCATTGTTTACCCCGCTTTGAGCCTGAATCTGTACGAAATCACCGATTCTCAAATGGCCAACGATACCTACTTGGCCACCAATGATGCAATTTTTGCCGATTTTGGTGGAACCTGCAATGCCGGTCTGGGATGCAATTACGGTGTTCTCTTTGATTTCAACATTATGTGCAATCTGGATTTGGTTATCGAGTTTGACCCCTTTTCGGATAATGGTCGAACCCAAAGTAGCACGATCGATTGTACAAGCCGCGCCAATTTCCACATTGTCTTCGATCACCACATTTCCAATTTGAGGAACTTTTTCGAAGGTTCCGTCCGGTTGGGGTGAAAAACCGAATCCGTCCGCGCCAATAACCGTGTTGGAATGAATAGTGCAATGGCTGCCAATCACCGTTTGGGTGCAGAGTTGAACTCCTGAATAAATGATGGTTCCCTCGCCTATCGTTACGCCTTCGCCGATGTAGCAATTGGGGTAAATGATTACGTTGTTTCCTATTTTTACATTTTCCGAAATGTAAGTAAACCCGCCTACATAAATGTTTTCACCGAGTTCGACGGAAGAATGGATGTGGGAATTCACTTCGATTCCCGTCTTTTGATTCTTCAATTGGTTGTGGTAATCCAATAATTTTACAAATGCCTTGTGGGCATCGCCGACATAAATCAAAGTAGAAAGAACTTTCTTTTCCGGAGTAAAACCTTCGTTTACAATCACTACGGATGATTGCGTATCGTATAAATACGGTTCATATTTCAGGTTTGACAAAAAAGATATCGAACCCGGCATGCCTTCTTCAATCTTAGAAAGTTTAGATATCTTCACTTCTGAATCACCGACAACCTTCCCCTCTAAAATGGATGCAATTTCTAACGCAGTAAACTCCATAGATTGCAAAAATATAAATTTTGTGTACATCTCATGATTGAATCATGTTTTTTTCTTAACAGCTAAGTAACATAAATGAAACTTTTCAATAGGATTGGTCAAATGAGCGGAAAGAATTTGTTGCGAAGATTTGGTAATTTCAGAAAGTTTACCATCCTTATACTTGATCTGAATCGGATTGATGTTCCGGTCATAGGGAATGACTTCAATTTTTGACTGGTGGACGAAATAACTTCCGTCAATCACCCCGACCATCTCTGCGGCCCCTTTTTTCAACGTTTCTATTTCTTCCGCCCCGAAATTTTGATTCCCAACTTTTGAAACGGGAAGATTCCGGTTAATTAATGAACGCGAAAGAAAGGATAAAATTTTATCCGGATGATTTTGCCATTGTTTCAGAGACGATAAAATATCGCTGTCATCCAATTCCACAAAAAAGTTCAGTTCATCCTCGTTCGCGGTTTCTGTTTTTTTGGAAAGAAAGTAATTCAGGGTTTCGGAGGTGGAATCCGTCCCCAGTTCTTTTGCCCTTTTGAGTGCTTGGGTCAAGAAAACTTCGGCTGAAAAAGAAGTTTTATGGTTATAAACCTGCCAATACATAAACATTCTGGCGATTAAATATTTTTCGACCGAATAAATTCCCTTCAAATCGATTACCAATTCATCGTTGACGACATTCAACGTAGAAATAATCCTTTCCGGATTGATGTTTCCTTCCACCACACCCGTAAAAAAGCTGTCGCGCTTCAAATAATCCAATCGATCCATATCCAATTGACTGGATACCAATTGCGTCAAAAATTTACGAGGGTGTTTTCCTTTGAAAATTTCGATGGCTAAATCCAATTCACCTGAAAAATCGACATTCAACAATTCCATCAACCGCAGTGAAATGTGTTCATGGGTAAGGCCTTCGATCAATGTTTTTTCCAAAGTATGGGAATACGGCCCGTGGCCGATGTCGTGGAGTAAAATCGCGCAATAAACCCCGTTTTCCTCTTCCGCGGAAATTTCAACATTTTTCAAACGCAAAGTTTCCACCGCTTTCTGCATCAGGTGCAGCGCACCCAAAGCATGGTGAAAACGGGAATGCCTTGCGCCCGGATAAACCAACTCCGTCATTCCGGTTTGGCATATTCTTCGCAAACGTTGGAAGAACCGATGTTGGATGAGGTCAAAAATTAATTCGTTGGGAATGCTAATAAATCCGTGTACCGGATCGTTAAATACTTTGAGTTTATTTAGATTTAGATACTCCAAAATTGAAGTTTAAATTTTTTAACAGAATACAAATTTAACAGAAAAAACCATGGCACTGAAAATTTTATGGATTGATGACGAAATCGATTTACTGAAGCCGCACGCGATTTTCCTCGAAAAAAAAGGATATGAAACCCAAATGATTAACAATGCGACAGATGCACTGGAAATCATACCCAACGAAAATTTCGCTGCGGTACTCATCGACGAGAACATGCCCGGAATGGGCGGTTTGGAAGCTTTGCAGAAAATCAAAGAAATCAAACCGCAACTTCCCATCGTGATGATTACCAAAAACGAAGAAGAACACATAATGGAAGAAGCCATCGGTTCGCACATTGCCGATTACCTCATCAAACCCGTGAACCCCAACCAGATTTTACTCAGCTTAAAAAAGATTCTCGATAGCACAAAAATCATTACTGAGAAAGCCGTTGTCAATTACCAACAGGAATTTCGGTCGATTTCTATGGACATGATGAATGCCCGTGATTTTGAAGAATGGCGCGACATTTACAAAAAACTCGTTTTCTGGGAACTGGAACTCGAAAACATCCAAGACGGTGAAATGGCTAAAATCCTCGAAGCCCAAAAAGAAGAAGCCAATTCATCCTTTTTCAAATTCGTTGAACGGAATTATTATGACTGGCTGCATTCCAATGACGGCCCGGAATTGTCCCATACCGTATTTAAAAATTACGCCAAGCCTCATTTGTCCAAAGACGAAAATACTTTGCTCATCATGGTGGACAACCTCCGCTACGACCAGTGGAAAGCCATCGAACCGCTCTTCAATCAATATTACAATGTGGAAAAAGAGCAAATGTATTACAGCATCTTGCCTTCAGCTACACAATATGCCCGGAATGCGTTTTTCGCAGGAATGATGCCTTCCGAAATCGAAAAAAGATTTCCGAATTATTGGTTGAATGACCCCGATGACGGTAATAAAAACCAATTCGAAAAAGAGTTTCTGGATGACCAGATGAAAAGATTGGGGCTTTCTGATTTGAGTACCCAATATTTCAAAATACTGAATTCCGATTTCGAAAAGAAAATTTTAGACGATTTCCATCAATACAGAAATAAAAACCTGACGGTCATCGTTTACAACTTCATTGACATTCTTTCGCACGCAAAAACCGATAACAGGATTGTCAGCCAGATGATTCGTGACGACAAAACCTATCGTTCCACGACACGAAACTGGTTCCAAAATTCTTATTTATTGCAAATTGTACGAAAGGCCGCTTCGGAAGGCATGAAAATCTTATTGACCACCGACCACGGAACCATTTTCGTAAAAAAACCTTCTCAAGTTGTAGGCGACCGCGAAACCAGCACCAACCTGCGATACAAAATGGGCCGGAAATTACAATATGAAGAACGCGATGTTTTTGCCATCGACAATGCCGAAGATTATTACCTGCCCAAGGTCAACGTAAGTTCGAAATACATCTTTGCCAAAGAAGATGTCTTTTTGGCTTATCCGAAAAATTACAACCATTACGTGAATTATTACAAAGAAACCTACCAGCATGGCGGCGTTTCCATGGAAGAAATGATCATTCCTTTTGTAACTTTGACGCCAAAGGTGTAAAATGAGATTAGTTTCAATTTTTCTTTTATTTATTTTTTTCAATTATTCATTTGGACAAGATTTACCTAGCTCAGTTTTTAAATATGAATATAAAAGAAAAGTTCATTTTCGATATCAAAAGGAAATAATAAAAAATGATATTGATGAATATCTTTTCGGAGAAAGAGTAATTTATGTTGAAAATAAAAATTCAGAATTATTAACTAAATTAATCGAGTCGGGTGTTTTTAATCCTGATGAAATTTTCGGTAAAGAATTAGTTAAAGTTGATACTATTAAGAAATCAAGTGACGGATATTCTATCACAATTGAAAAATTTGATACAATATCCGTTTGCTGTCTTAAAGAATTAGGAATATTAAATCCTGATATAAAAACAAAGAGATTCATTTTTTTAGTAGCGGTTTCGGATGTTGTAAATCCTTATGAATTTTATTTTGAATTGTACAATGAAAATGCAACGAAAGAAACTACAATTGAAGAATTTATCCAAAATTCTAAAATGACTTTTTCATACAATGCTGGTTTAATGTTTTAATAAAAAAGAAATGACCACCACAATAAATTCTATCCAAGAACTACCCAATTTAGCGCAAGAACTCATTTCCAAATTCCAACACAAAATCATTTTGTTTGAGGGCGAAATGGGCGCGGGAAAAACAACGCTTATCAAAGAAATCATCAATCAAATGGGAAGCAGTGATGAAACCAGCAGCCCGACTTTTTCTATCGTGAATGAATACGAAACCCAAATGGGAAGAGTTTTCCATTTTGATTTTTATCGTATCAAATCCGAGGAAGAAGCCATGGATTTCGGTGTGGAAGAATATTTTTATTCAAGTGATTTTTGTTTCATCGAATGGCCCGGTAAAATTGAAAATTTAATTCCCGAAAACCACCATATTGTTAAAATTATTGCTGAAAACCGCTCCAGAAGTATTACTTTTGTGTAATTTTAGAAGATGGAACACAGCGGGATTTACACGCCTTTTTCGCGCCAAGAACTGATGCCAAAAGAAGAACGACTGGAAGTCGTTCATTCGGAAGGGAAAATGAGCATTGGCATTCCGAAGGAAACCCATTACCAAGAAAAAAGGGTTTGCCTCTCGCCCGATGCCGTTCAGGTTTTGGTTGCCAACGGGCACGAAATCACAGTAGAAACCGGTGCCGGCGATGGAGCCAATTATTCAGACCAAGAGTATTCAGAAGCCGGAGCGAAGATTTCGTATAATTCACAGGAAGTATTTTCCAAACCGATTATCGTGAAGGTCGGCCCGCTTACCCAAACCGAAATCGAATGGCTCAAACCCGAATCTTATTTGGTTTCGACCGTTCAAATCAATACCCGTACACGCTCTTATTTCGAAAAACTTTCGGCTAAAAAAGTTACGGCTCTTGGATTTGAGTTCATCAAGGACAACCACGGGAATTTACCCGTCGTCCGCTTACTGAGCGAAATCGCAGGTTTGACTTCCATCTTATTGGGAGGAGAACTCATGGCGAACACCAATGGCGGAAACGGAATCCTCATGGGCGGAATTGCCGGGGTACGGCCTGCAGAAATCGTCATTTTAGGCGGAGGAACAGTCGGTGAATACGCATCTCGGGCAGCACTCGGCCTCGGTGCGAACGTCCGGGTTTTCGACAATTCCCTGAGCAGGCTCAGGAGGCTGCAAACCGATTTGGGTGTGAGGGTTTCGACTTCCATGCTGGATCCAAAGGAATTGAGCAAATCCCTCAAACGTTGTGACATCGCCATCGGTGCGCTTCGGGGAGAAGGAAGGACTCCTTGCGTGGTCACGGAAGCCATGGTCGAAAACATGAAAAACGGTGCGGTAATCATTGACCTGAGTATTGACAATGGAGGTTGTTTTGAAACTTCAGAAATCACCACCCATGACAAACCCATTCTAATCAAACATGGCGTAATCCATTATGGTGTTACGAATATTACTTCGCGGTTTTCACGGACTTCTACCAAGGCGTTGAGTAATTTTTTCCTTCCTTATTTGCTGTCTATCGCAAAAGAAGGCGGGTTTGAACAAGTCATTCAATGTGACCGCGGCCTTCGTTCGGGGATTTATTTATACCACGGAAGGTTGACCAAAAAAAAACTCAGCGATTGGTTCGGGCTTCCTTTTCACGACATAAACTTATTGATTGTATAAAAATAAATAGGGGTTGGGAAAACACTCCATCGTAAAAAAATGAAAAAATGAATTTTTGGAAAAGGTTGCGTTTTTATTTGATCGGATTCTCAATCGGTATTTGCTTCGTGCTGTTATTCTTCGGACCCAGAGCTGTTTCATGTTCTTATTTCCCGAATTCCAGGGCATTGGAAGAAGCCAGATTCCACCCGATGACTTTCTCTGATGAGGCCGCAAAGGTAATTGAAGCCGAGAAAATAGACAGTGTTTTTATGTTCAACGAACTCCTGAAAAAAAGTAAAGTCACCAACCTCGGATCCGATGAAGTCCGTGCAACACCTTGCAGAACTTACCGCGCTGAATACCGGGAAGAAAAATCCTTTGATTTGGTTTACGACATTTGTAAAAACAAAACCATCATCAAAGAATTGAAAAAAGTAAATTAATCAGGGCTTTCTGAAAACCACCATATCTTGGTATTCAATTTTGGAAGGCGATTTAACTTCATCTTTCCAGAAACCGTCAACGATGTTCAGAATTTCCAAACCCGAACGCTCGGCCATTGCCTTGAGTTCGGCTTTGTGGATGGCGATATTGGCGGATTCGACTTTTTCACTCATCAGCTTGTAATTTCCTTTATCAACCGGAAACCGAAAGTTTTGCCGGGTGCTGATGTATTGTGCATCAGCATCTTCATAAAGAAAGAAAGTATGCAGGGATAGGCCACCCGGTTTGGTTACCCGGTTGATTTCCGTGAAATAATGTTCGATTTCAGAAATCTTCATGTGGGTGAATACAGAAAAAGAAAATGCTTTGTCAAAAGTGTCCTTTTCATAAGGGAAGACAAAATCAGTCGCTTGTTTTTCCGATTCATTATACAAATCATTGAACAAGGGAACGTAGGTAAAATGAAAATGCGGAAAATCCTTCGCGATTTTTTGACTGCACCAATCCACACCCTTTTTAACTACATCAAAACCCTCGTAACGAGCGGATCCGCTTAAAAATTCCGTCAACCCGATTGCAGTCCTTCCGATTCCGCTTCCGATATCTAAAACTGCGTCATCTTGCTGAAGTTGAACGAAATCTATCAAAAGTTGAACTTGGTGCCGACCTTGTTGCACATATTTTTCGGCACTTGCCGGTGAACCCGTATAGATAAATCCTCTTGGAGGAACATATTTATGGGATTTCCCACTCAGTTTATCCATCAAATCCTTTGGGAAATAATAAAGTCGCCGGATGAAATAGCGCTGGTTGGAAGATAAATTGTACCAAATATTACGTAAACCTCTGGTTCTTTTCATAAGATTTTAAAGAACTTTTGTGATTTCGGCAATGAGTTTGGAGGTGATATCGGCAATCTCTCCTACTCCGTCGATTTCCACATATTTATTTTGGGCTTTGTAATGTTCGGCCACTTCATCGGTTTTGGTATAATATTCTTTGATTCGGTCACGAATAACGCTTTCATTCGCATCATCTGTCCGGCCGCTTTCTTTTCCTCTTTCCAAAAGTCGTTGAACCAATATTTCATCGTCCACTTTTAAAGAAAGGGTAACCGAAACTTCTTCTTTCAGGTCTTCTTTTAAAATCAAATCCAAAGATTCCGCTTGGGAAGTCGTTCTGGGATAGCCGTCAAAAATATATCCGTCAAATCCTCGGTGTAATTTCAGTTCTTCCCGAAGCATATCGGTCGTTACTTCATCGGGAACCAGAAGCCCTTTATTGATAAAGGATTGGGCAAGTTTCCCCAAATCGGTTTCGTTCTTCATGTTGTAACGGAACATATCGCCCGTGGACAATTGTTTGAGGTTGAATTTCTCTTCTAAAAATTTTGCCTGTGTACCCTTTCCGCTGCCCGGAGGGCCAAATAATACGACGTTAATCATTCTTCTGTTTTGATCTGGTAAATATCCGGTAAATTCCGACCCAGCCCGTCATAGTCCAAACCATAACCGACCACGAACTTATCCGGTATCGTCAGTGCAATTAAATCAATATTTAAACTTTTCTTGTAAGCATCCGGTTTGTAGAGCAAGGTGGCTATTTTAATGCTTTTTGCGTTCTTGGTGTGGAGAATCCTGTAAAGTTCTTCCAGTGTGTTTCCGGTGTCGACGATGTCTTCCATGATGATGACATGCCGTCCGCTGAGGTCCATGGGGATGTCCATCACAATTTCCACTTTCCCGGAAGTTTGGGTACCTTCGTAAGATTTGAGTTTTAAAAAAGAGATTTCACATTCGCCCGGGTATCTTTTCAAAAAATCGCTCATAAACATCACCACTCCGTTTAAAACGCCGACAAATACGGGGATTTCACCTTTGTACTCCTCATAAATCGTGTTGGCCATTCGCCGGATTGCGTAGTCTATTTCTTCAAAAGCGATGTAGGGGACAAAAACTTTGTCGTGAATCTTAATTTCTTTCATAAGGTAGGATTCTTTCATACATTTTATTGAAGCCCAAAACTAAACATTTTTTCTGATTTAGAAATTTGAAAATGAGATATTTTGAAAAAATGAATTCTTGTATCCCAAACGCAACTAATCAATTAGAATGAATTACAGGCTTTTTACTTTCAAAAATCATGTTTAATATCAGTTTTAGGCTTTACATTTGATTCCAAATCACGAATCGATGAAAGACCGATTTTTCAAATACATCCAAAACCTCCAAAAAACCATCACCCACCAACTCGAAGAATTGGATGGCAAAGCCCGGTTCGAGAAAGACGATTGGCAACGAGATGGCGGCGGTGGCGGATTGTCCATGGTCATTGAAAACGGAGATATATTTGAGAAAGGCGGTGTAAATATTTCCCGCGTTCACGGCGATTTGCCCGAAACCATGCAAAAAGCACTCAAGGTTTCCTCCGGGAAGTTTTTTGCCTGCGGACTGAGTTTGGTGTTGCATCCAAAAAACCCCAAAATCCCGACTACGCATGCCAACTGGCGGTATTTTGAAATGTATGATGAGAATGGCAACTTGGCAGACCAATGGTTCGGCGGCGGGCAGGATTTAACACCTTATTATTTGGATGAAAACGATGCGGTTCATTGGCACCGAGTCTGTAAGCAGGTTTGCGACCGGTTTCACCCGGATTTTTACCCCAAATATAAAAAGGAATGTGACCGGTATTTTTGGAATTCACACCGCAACGAAGGCCGGGGATTGGGCGGATTGTTCTTTGATTACCTGAAACCAACTACTGAATTCAGCCCTGAATTCTGGTACGAATTTGTGACAGCCGTAGGCGATTCATTTCTGGAAGCCTATTTGCCGATTGTTGATAAACACAAAGATGAAACTTATACGGATGAAAACCGGAAATGGCAAGAAATTCGTCGTGGGCGTTATGTGGAATTTAATTTAATCCATGACCGCGGAACCCATTTCGGGCTCAAAACCAATGGTCGGACCGAATCGATATTGATGAGCTTGCCGCCCTATGTGCAATGGCATTATAACCACCACCCGGAGCCCGGTTCGGAAGAAGAAAAATTGGTGAAAGTTCTGATGAACCCGAGGGAGTGGGTTTGAACCTATCCAAAAAACGAAGTTTCGGTAATTTCATTTCGACATTTTATATATTAAGATGATATCCGCAACAATAGATTCCTTCGTTCCGCTACGCTACACTTTGGATGGCAAACTACCAACTTAAAATAAAGGGAAGCTGTCATTCCGACGAAGGAGGAATCTTTACTTGAGCCAATGACAAAAAGCAAGGTCATAAGGAGCGATAAACCTCAATCAATTCACCAAAATACTTATCTTTGGATTATGAAAATTGACAAAGGACTTATCATCAGCGGCATCTTTTTAGTGGTTTTGGGGTTGATTTTTTTTACGCCTTTGGGTAAGAAATTCACCACCAAAATGAATGAATTGACCCTTTCGGGACCAAGCACCGAAAAACCGGTGCGCGAATTTTCATTGAACGATGAAAACATGGCCATTTCGCTGAAAGGTTATAACGGGACGCCGGATGCCAACCTGTCTGATTTCCGGGGAGAAATTGTTTTCTTGAATTTCTGGGGAAGTTGGTGCCCGCCCTGCGTTGCCGAAATGCCGAGCATTCAAAAACTCTACGAATCCAAAGGGAAAAACATAAAAATGGTGTTGATTACCATGAACGACCGGCCCGAAAAATTTGTGCCTTACCTCCAAGAAAATAAATATTCCATGCCGGTTTATGAGGCCAGCAGCTTGATTCCAAAAGTTTTAATTCCGAAATCCTTTCCGACCACCTATATCATCGACAAAAGCGGCGAAGTGGTGTTGAAAGAAATCAAATCTGCCGACTGGAACGACCCGGAAGTCCATCAATTACTGGAAAAATTGTTAAAAGAATAAGTAAAATCGTCAGTTTTAATGGTTAAATGGGCATGGTTTAAACAAAAATCTTTAGATTTACCGTTTATGTTTTTATCCAATAAATTGACAGGAATAGGAGTTTTGGTTTTGTCGGCTCTGTTTGTTTCCTGCACGCCTTCTCAAAATATGTCAGAAAACGGAACCCCGGTTGAATTTACGGAAGAAAGACGATTGAATCATTCGATTGATTTACCGGAAACGAGCACCATCCACACTTTGGATGAATTGACTGAACTCTATGGCAAGCTGGAAGACCCGAATGTTCCACGTTCAGCACCTATCCCGCCTTTTGATTCGGAAACAGAATCAATTCTCGTTTTGAAACCTATTCTAAAGGAACTTAAATACGGTGAGATTCAGATTGAAAATATCGAAAAATCCAATGCAACGCTGACGGTTCATTACCGTGAAGTGGAGAGTTGGGAATCTGCCGAAAACAATTGGAGTGACCCAATAATTATCCTGAAAGTTTCCGAAAAGCCGAGCAAAATAAAACTAAATAAAATCAATTAATTCATTAACACACACAACATGAAACAGCAATTTTTACTATTATCCTGTTTTTTGATTATCTCCGGAACTTTGTTTTCCCAGCAAAATCCTTGGAGCAAATACAACAGGACAAGCATTGAAAATCCAAGAGAAAGGACGGTTATGCCCGGTGAATTTCAACTTTTGAAACTCAACACCGACGCAATCTCCCATGAACTGGCCAATGCACCGCAAAGAAGTCAACAGGGCGCAAGCGGCATCACCATGAAATTCCCCAACACCCAAGGAGGTTTCGATACCTTTATTGTATCGGAAGCCTCTACCATGCACCCTGACTTGCAAGCCAAATTTCCGGAAATCCGGTCTTATGCAGGTTATAAAGCGGATGAGCCTTCTACCAAAATCCGGTTCAGCCTTTCGCCCTATTTCGGATTCAATGCGGTCATCAGAAGCACTTCCGGATTGCGTTACATCGATTCCTATTCCCAGGACAACCAAATTTACATGATGTATAGCCGCAACGAAGTAGAACACCAACATACTTTTGAATGTAAGCACGATGGTTCCGATATCTACGATATGAATTTCCTTCCGACCGAAGAATTAGGCGAAACCACCGTCATTGACGGACAAATGCGCAAATACCGTTTGGCCCTGGCTACAACGATTGAATATACCGCATACATCGCACAACAAGCCGGTGTCGGCAGTGGAACCGATGCAGAAAAAATTGCCGCGGTTATGGATGCTTTGAACGTAGCCGTGACCCGTTTGAATGAAGTATATGAAAATGACCTTTCGGTTCAAATGGAGCTTGTCGCCAACAATGATTTGTTGGTTCATATCACATCAGATACTTATAACCCCATGGATGCCGGAGCGATGCTCGGCCAAAACCAAGCCCGGGTTGATGCGGTGATTGGAAATGCAAATTACGATATTGGCCACGTTTTCTTCCGCGCAACCGCAGGAAACGACAATGGTGTAGCTTATCTGCGTTCGGTTTGTACGAACAGTATCAAAGCCGGTGGGGTAACAGGTGCCGGAACTCCGGTAGGCGATCCTTTTGTAATTGATTATGTTGCCCATGAAATGGGTCACCAATACGGCGCAAACCATACCCAAAATAACAACTGTAACAGAAACAATGCGACTGCTATTGAACCCGGAAGCGCAAGTACCATCATGGGTTATGCCGGGATTTGCCCACCAAACGTACAAAACAACAGTGATGCTTATTTCCATGCTGTCAGTGTAAGAGAAATGTACCTACATGTAATCGCCGCCGGAAATTGTGGACAAAATACCGCAACCGGTAACAATGAACCGACCGCGGACGCCGGGCCTGACAGAACGATTCCCAAAGAAACGCCATTTGTTTTGACCGCAATCGCAACCGATCCCGATGGAGATTTGTTGACTTACAACTGGGAACAAACCGACCCCCAAAGTGGTCAAATGCCACCAAGGCCGACCAATACCGGCGGACCCATGTTCCGCTCTCTTTGGGCAACGGAATCACCAGATCGTTATTTCCCGAAATTGTCAACCATCGTTGCAGGGTACCAGCCCAATATGAACAATCCCGGAAACCCACTTTCTTGGGAAAAATTACCGGCCGTTTCCAGAAATTTAAATTTTTCTTTGTTGGTTAGAGATAATAATCCCGTGGGTGGACAATCAGCTCGCGACAACATCCGGTTGACGGTTGATGCAAACGCAGGGCCGTTTGTGGTAACTTCTCAAAATGCCAGCGGAATTGTTTGGAACTTAGGTGAAACCCAAACCATTACTTGGGATGTTGCCAACACAAACCAAGCACCGGTGAATACGGCCAACGTTACCATTTTGATTTCGACCGACGGCGGATTGACTTTCCCGCATGTATTGGTGGATAGTACTCCTAATAACGGAACTTATACATTTACGGTTCCCAGCGGATTGGGCGTGACTTCGGATGCAAGGTTGATGATTAAAGCCATCGACAATGTATTTTTAAATGTGAATGAAGAAGATTTTACCATCAATTCCAATATGGACGTGGATGATGTGACTGCGGTTTCTGAATTGACCATTTACCCAAATCCTTCCAATGGAATTTTCCATATCGAAATGGAAACCAAATCCAACCAAGTTAAATATTCGGTATTTAATTTAGAAGGTAAATTGATTTCATCCAACGTGGCCGTTCCTTCCGGTGGGAAATTGAACCAAAAATTGAATTTGTCCCATTTACCAAACGGCACTTACATCATTCAAATCACCAATGGTTCAGAAAAAGTATCCAAAAAATTAATCATTAAAAAATAAGAATTTAAAGAATCTATCAATCAAACCGTCTCCTACCGAGGCGGTTTTTTTATGAATTTATGGAATGTTTTTTGCTCAAACCACTCCGAACTTAAATCCATTCCAATGAATAAATTAAAATTAATCAAGCTGGCAGGAGTCGTTGCATTGCATACTAAATCCGCGGACGGATCCATCGGAAATAAAGCAAAAGCCTTTTCAAGGTTGCTAATCGATACGGTAACCAGAAAATACACACCACGGAAGCGCAATATATTGATAGGTTCGGCCATCATTGCATACGTTCTCTCGCCCATCGATTTGATCCCGGGGTTTTTATTGGACGATGCCGCCATCGTTTTAATTGCCATGAAGTACTTTTCTCGGGAAATTGACCGATATTTGGCATGGGAAAAACAACAAAAGGAAAAATCCGAAGTTGTTTTCACAGAAGCTGAAATCGTCAATGAATAAAAAAACCAAAACACTTATTGTTATCGCAGGCCCCACTGCCATCGGCAAAACGGGGCTTGCTGTTTTTCTGGCCAAACAACTAAAAACCGAAATCATTTCTTTTGATTCACGTCAATTTTACAAGGAAATGAAAATCGGAACTGCGGTACCCAGCGAAGAAGAATTGGCCGAAGTTCCGCATCATTTTATTCAAAATTTAAGTATCCACGATGAATATACCGTCGGGGATTTTGAACAAGATGCTTTGGAAAAATTGGATGAATTATTCCAAAAATATGATGCTGTCGTGATGGCCGGAGGATCCGGCTTATTTGAAAAAGCGGTGACCGAAGGCTTGGATGAATTCCCTGAAGTCGATAAAACCATCCGTCAGAATTTGATTTACGAGTTTGACGTTTATGGCATTGAACCGTTGCAAAAAGAACTTTTTCAAGTTGACCCTGTTTATCACCAATTGGTCGATATACAAAATCCCGTAAGAATCATCCGAGCACTTGAGATTTACCGAGGCACCGGCAAACCTTTTTCTTCCTTTCGAAAAAATAATAAGGTCAAACGAGATTTCAATGTGCTCAAAATCGGGCTCGAATTACCGCGAAAAGAAATTTATGAGAGAATCAACAACCGCGTGGATTCGATGATGGAAGAAGGTTTGCTTGACGAAGTAAAATCACTTTGTAAATTTAAAAACCTAAACAGTTTACAAACAGTTGGTTACCGTGAGTTATTTGATTATTTAGATGAAACGATCAATTTGGATTTTGCGGTGGAAGAAATCAAAAAAAACACACGCCGTTATGCCAAACGGCAGCTGACTTGGTACCGGAAAGATGAAAGAGTCAACTGGTTTTCTCCCCATGAAAAAGAAGAAATTCTAAGTTATATCCTCAGTTTTCACGATTAGGTTTCAGCCCATATCGATGGATGAGAAACAAAAAAATTCCTCCTAAAAACTGCCAACAATTCCAAACCATGCATCCACAATGTCGGGTGTATTTAAAACAGGAATAAACAATTCATAAATTAAATTTAAAGCGATTAGAGTCAATCCCAAATACAGAATATGTTTAGTGGAAATACCAGCCATCAACCAGAAAAAACCAATGCCGGTATACAGCAGGTAACTCAGTAAAAAATTGGAAATATTCTGATAAAATCCCGGCCATATTTTCATAAAATATTCAACTCTTAAACTTTCTGTCCTTCGGCCGTAGAATAATAAAAAACCAATATTAGCAAGAAGAAATAGAGCATAAACGACCAAGTTTTCGGAGTATATTTTAATGTTTGATTGAAATTTCTTCTATCCATTTATATGATTATGGTTCAATTTAAATATTTCATTCAAGATTCCCAATTCATACGATTTTTATCCCCTTTCCAATACCAAATAATTTCATAATTTAGCACCTTAACTCTGAATAAATGGAACTACTGAAAGGAAAAACCGCCATCATCACAGGCGCGACGCGTGGAATCGGGAAAGGAATTGCCGAAGTTTTTGCGAAAAACGGATGTAATATTGCCTTTACATTCGCTTCATCCGTAGAAAAAGCCAAATCCTTGGAACAAGAACTTTCCGGTTTCGGAATCAAAGCAAAAGGTTATCAGTCTGACGCTTCCGATTTTGACGCCGCCCAGAAACTCGTGGATGAGGTTTTGGAAGAATTCGGGCAAATCGACATCGTCATCAACAACGCCGGAATTACCAAAGACAATTTACTGATGCGCATGAGTTTGGAAGATTTCGAAGAAGTTATCCGTGTGAATTTGAATTCTGCATTCAACTTGACCAAAGCGGTTACCAAACCGATGGTGAAACAACGCAAAGGTTCCATCATCAATATGAGTTCGGTTGTGGGTCGAAAAGGCAATGCCGGGCAAGCCAATTATGCGGCTTCAAAAGCAGGATTAATCGGTTTTTCAAAATCGGTTGCCTTGGAATTGGGTTCCAGAAATATCCGTTGCAACGTCATCGCGCCAGGTTTCATTGAAACTGAAATGACCGAAAAACTGGATCCAAAAGCGGTTGAAGCTTGGCGGGCCGGAATTCCGTTGAAACGTGGCGGAACGCCTGAAGACATTGCCAATGCTTGTTTGTTTTTTGCTTCCGATTTGTCGGATTATATTACCGGACAGGTTTTGAGCGTGGACGGCGGGATGTACACTTAAATCTAAGTTCAAAATAAAATCCAGAAATGAAATCCTTAACGCTACTCCTTGTTTTTCTTTTTTCGGTTGCAGTTTATTCGCAAGAAACTGTTGATGAAAAGCTTATCCGATTCTTTCAGATTTATGAATCCGGTTCTTCCGAAGCCATTGAATACTTATTTGAAGACAACAAATGGATGGAGAATAAATTTGAGGAAATGCTCAATTTAAAGTACCAATTGGTTGAACTTCAGAAAGAATTGGGAGAATATTACGGCAATGAAAAACTTTCAGAACTCAATTTAGGCGAAAGTTTAAAAGAAGTCACTTATGTGGTAAAATATGAACGGATGCCACTGCGGTTCCGTTTTCATTTTTACAAGGCAAAGGACAATTGGATGGCGTTGAATTTCTATTATGACGACAATTTCACAGAAGAATTCCTGACCGCAAAAGGGATTGAATAATTTATTTTACTGTATCAAATGATGAGGTTCCGATTTCTCGGAACCTTCTTCATATATTAGAGATTAATCATTTTCTTAGTCAGAACCTCCCCTTTCTCCGTTTGCACTTTCACCACCAAAACTTGGGTTTTGAGAGATGCAGATGGGATTCGGTAAATGTTTGCATTCACTTTCGTGTTCCGGTGAAGGTTCCTTCCGCTTAAGTCGAATAATTCCACCGAAAGGATTTTCTCGGTTTTGGATGAAACGATGATGTGGTTTTCATTTTGGTAAATTTGAACCCAATTCGAATCCAATTCACCGGTTCCCATCGTTTCCTCGGTTTCGTAAACCACTTCAAACCTTTCTTTGAAGGTTCCTTCATTGGATTCAAATTCGTAATCTGATTCCATCAAATCATGGATAATATTCAGATTCTTGTCATTCAGATAAATTTTGGTGTTTCCTTCGGCAAAGATTCCATCGAAATCAGCTAACGAGATTTTGAATTTACCGCTTTCCGCCGCTCTGAATCCGAGTGGAACCACATCGCTTGCTTCAAATGGCAATGCCCTTCCCTGAATCACAAATTTTTCTTCATCAATGATATTGTAAATTGCCGAGCCTTCGTAAGCGAACAGTTTTGCGTCAATCTGCGCATCAATCAGATTCGTTGCTTCGCTGACATAGCCAATCAGGATTTGATTGAATTTTTCTTCGTCCTCGCCGTTGAGGTTCAGTCGGAACCGATGGCTTTCCAATTCATCGACTTTGAAGAAAATCCCGCTGTCGTCTGCTCTCATGGTGTTATTGAAAACCACGGAATTCTCATCCGTATGGACGATGAATCCCTGTCCGGTTGTGAGGATTCCATTGGGTGTATTTCCGCCGCCCATCGCTGCAACGCAACCTAAACCGTTGGTACAAGTCGCATAATTGTTGCCCGCGCTG
>Ga0172382_10001671_pt1 | contig 39158 bp, 18 predicted proteins | sample Leawel138RmetaG_FD_122245 | JGI IMG/M metagenome (GOLD analysis project Ga0172382, IMG submission 122245) | Leachate microbial communities from a municipal landfill in Southern Ontario, Canada - Leachate well 138R metaG | ecosystem: Engineered > Solid waste > Landfill > Unclassified | place... | reverse complement strand
CCTCTGTTTCACGAGAGATTTCCAAGTTCTATGAAGAAACCAAACGCGGAACGCTATATGAATTGGCACAATACTACACCCAGCATGCGCCTAAGGGGGAGATTGTGATTGTGGTGGCGGGGGGATAAGGCTTATTTGATAAATATCCAATCTTTGATACGGTAATGTTTAGTTTTATAATTACCGGTTCTTTTCATTTTACCTTTTCCTTTTTCAACTGAAAGATGAATCAGATTCAACTGATTCTGTTCATAATCGTAAGAGACACCATCATCTTCAACAAGCATAAAACTATCGGGTTTATCACCGAATACATGACAGCTAATGTCAAATCGATAATCCTCACCAATATGTTGCAAAGGTTCTGCAAGCGGTATAATGCTGTTTTCCTTCACATAGATCGGTAATTGATTATATGCGGTTTCGATCTCATAGGACTGCCCTCCTTGATATTTTTGATGCGAATAAAAATTATACCAGACACCTTCAGGGAAATATACCTTACGTTTATTGCCTCTTCCATGTAGGGGAGCAGCCATGACATTTTTACCCATCATATACTGATCATCAATTGAATGCACTTCTTTATCGTCCGAGTAATCCATAACCAATGGTCTAAAAGGTGGTGTACCTTTCGTAGCATAATCATGAAATGCTGAATATAAATACGGTACTAAACTCATTCTCATATTGATGATGGTACGTGCATAACCTTCAAGCTCAGAAGCATTTTTTAAGAAAATGGATTCATTGTTGCGTCCTTTATCATATTGCAACCAGGGTGGATTTGTTAAATACCATGCGTTAATTAGCGCTTGCGGTGCTAACAAAGCTGTTTGCAATCTGTGGAATAATTCTTCATCTGAACCTGATTCCCGCAACTCAGGCGACCACAGCAAACCTCCAAAGGCAGTATTACATATCATCTGTATATATTCTTTCAAATCATATGTGTCACTATATAAGGCGGCAGGATAGGATGACATAAATAAACCGGAGGCACGATAATCCTGATAAGTTCTTAAATTGCGTTCTCTGAAAATATCATTTAAAGTTTTAAGATAAAGTTGTCCAAAAACCTGATGCATTCTCTCGCCGTCAATTCCTGAAGGAAACTCTGTCATATCGGGAAATCCCCAGGTAGCATTGCCATGTGCAATATTAGAATTATCACATTCATCTAATTTGAAGCCCATGACGCCATCATTCAGTAGTTTCTTGTGATATTCACCAAAAATTGAACGAGTCTCTGCTAAAGTAAAATCCGGTACTAATCCACCCCATACAACAAAATTTCCCGAATAATTATATAATGTATCGTGTATAGGTGAAGCAGAATTTACATAAGCATGCTCCCAGAGATTCACTCTATACCCATTATTTTTAAGCGTTTGTATAGTTTCTTTAGGAGTAGGAAATCTATCACTCCACACGTATGAACATGAATAAGCACGGGTTTGCCATCCGGGTTCTAAGCCCAACACATCGCAAGGAATCTTGTTGTCTCTAAAATATTCCGAGGCATTTAGTAATTCTTGATCATTAAAATCGCCCTTTACCCTGTATTTCAAGCCTAAGCCCCAGAGAGGAGGTAAGCAACCACCTCCTGAAAATAAATTATATCGTTCAACTACTTCTTTGATATTATTCCCTTCAAGTACAAACAACTCAATGCCATCTACATTGGGAATATCAACGAACACATAGCTGCCCTGTTGCAGGTTTCTGTAAAGATCCTCTGTATTAGTTTTAATAGTATTATCATGTTCTTTTATTGTGTTGCTATTTTTTAAACTATTGCTGCCACAATGAAAAGTAGTGTATCGTGCTGTATTGACAATAATGCCATATCCGGCTGTTGAAACATAGAAAGGCTGTGGTGCATGTGAATATCCCAAGTTATTCAATGGATAATCATTAACAATAGGTCTTCTTTTCAATCCTCTTTGTTTAAAACTACCCATTTGCATTCCAAAACCGTAAATTTCTTCACCGTCTTTCAAGGGTATGATAACGGAGCAACCTCTATCATTCTGAATGATTTTAATGTCATCAATAGCAAAAGGTAATTTACCCTTTGGCATGGACTCCATAGCCTGGAGTTTAGCTTGCACAAATGAAAGATCATAAGGATTAAAAGGATCTTTGACGCCGGCTGATATCTTTAAAACTCCTGGTGCTATTTCAGCTGTTTGGACTTCAGAGGCTTGAAGATTAACTATAACAGCACTTATTAAAAAACTCAAAAATAAAATGAATGCTCTTCTCATTTGTGCAAATACTTAAACTTTAAATTAATTTATCTAACTATGATTTTGGAATTACTTTTATCATCTAATGATACTAAGTAAACACCCGGATTGATATCAATTGCAAATGCAGAATTATTAACTTTATATTTCTTAATTACATTTCCAACAAGATTATAAATCACAAGATCCTTGATTTCATTTAGGTTGTTGAAAAGAATTTTTCCTTTTCCTCCAATTACTCTATTGTCATATGCAACTGCATCAGAAAGACCAGCTTGATTTTCTTCGCCTTTTTCGATAAACTCCCAATGATCAATCTCACCGATACGTCTGCCATTTTTATTGCCCGCAACTGTGTTGTTGGTTGAGCTTCCACCTATATAGTTTCTGTCATCTATTCCAATAGCATGATAACCCTCTTCGATAGGCGTAATCAACATGCCATATTTTGTTCCTTGCGATCCGGCATCATTTCCAATAATAACAGAAGCTCCAGCATTTTTAAGCTGTAATTCAGATTTAGTATGACGAATACGATAAATATTATATGAGAAATTTTCGAATGTAAATAATTGTTTAGCTGCACCTATTTCCATATTTTCGAGTGTTAGTGCGGTATTTACTTTTTCAGAATCACAAGTTAACACTTTTCCGTTTGCACGATTTCTTATATAATACTCTTTCTCAGGATCAGGAATAAATTCACCTACTACTTCAGGACGTTCAAATGGTTTGCCTTTAATAGCTTCGTAAGCAGCTAAAGCCATCACGTAATGTCCTCTATGGTCAGGATGTACCCAATCAGGAAATCCTCCATCTTTGGACTCTCCCGGCATATATTCAGGATGCATTTTGGTAGGCGTATAGAAATCAACAAGTCCAATGTTCAATTCTACTGCCAACTCTTTAACAGCCGGATGAATATATTGGGTCATTGCCTGATTATTAAACCCACCCAAGAAATTACCGGTCAAACTATCTTTCAAGTTTCCATTGGGATAGAACATTGCCGGTGGAATACAAATAAAGACTTGAGGATTAGTAGGCAAATCTCTAAATTTATCAATTAAAAGGGTATATTCATCTTTAAATCTTTGTTTACCGTCAATATCCTTTTTTGTGAAATTATTCATATTGGCATCATTAGCACCAAACTTAATAATGACAATATCAGGATTAAACGCTAGAGCGGCTTCACATTCAGTTGAGTTTATATATGCCCATTGATGTTCATTTAACTCCTCTCTATATTGCTTGAAAACTCCAGAACCGCCTTTACCAAAATTGTCAACTAAATATTCATCACCCAACATTTGTCTCAGTGGTGTAGCATAATACGGATACTGATGAAAGCCGGTGATACTGTTTCCTACACAAGCAACCTTGGTTCTGGCTGTCGCAATGTTTATGGATATTATACCTAAAAAAAGGCAAAATATAAAAAGATTATTTTTTTTCATTTTAACTTATTTGAAATTGTAAAATACTATTCAGTTATACCTCTCCAACTATCAGTTCTGAAAGGTGATGCAGGCAATCCTGCGCCATTGTATAAATTGCAAACCGGATTGTCAGCCCAAGCATAACGAACAGCTATAGGGAATTTCACATGAGGAGATGATACAATAATTTCATCCCCATCAAAACTTGCATCAGCCCAGTAGAATTTATGATCTGCTCCTGCTATTGTAAATCCTTGAAGCTTTTCACCGTTTTTAGTTCGTAAACCACCCTCTGTATGCTCGAATGAGAGTCTGATGGATTCACCTTCAGTTTTGAAGCTTTTATATATAGGACCACTATATGCTATCTTTTCTCCATAAGTCTGCGCACGTGCAGCCAAAGCCAATCTTTTGCCTACATCTTGTTTGTTGCGCGGGTGTATGTCATCCGCTTCACCTATGTCAATGGCAACAGCGATACCTGTGTTGTTAAGATTTTTAGCAGTGAGTGACTGAGCTTCCCTTAACTCTGCCCATGAAGACTCAACGGGTTCAGTTTGTAATTTCATGAAATTTGCTAATTGCACAATGTAGAAAGGAAATTCATGACCAAACTGCTTTCTCCAACTGTTAATCATCAGTGGCAATAAATCCCTGTATTGAATTGCTAAACCTGTGTTAGATTCACCTTGATACCAAATTGCACCTTTCAACGCATAAGGAACTATAGGATTAATCATAGCATTGTACAATACTGTGGGTTCGTTGGCATTACCATCTAAACGCCGAGGCATGGGTCCAATAGCATTTAGGTCCAGTGATAATTTTGCTTTCCAATTACCTGAAATATCTATTTTTCCTTTGGAAGATGACAGCCAATAACTATCTTTTCCACCACCTAAACCGCCGGAACCGCCAGTATCCATAACTCTTACTGCTATCATTGATTTTCCGGGTTTTACTAACTTACCCGGTATTTTATAATTGCGTGGTGACATCCAACCTTCGGTTTGTCCGATTAGTTCACCATTAAAGTATGTAAAATCATCATCATCTATAGGTCCCATGTTGATGGTAATATCCTCACCTTTCCAGTTAGCAGGGATTTCAACTTCTTTTCTGAACCAGAAAATACCATTTTTAGGTGTCATTCCAATATCCTGAATCATAGCTGGAACAGGAAAATCATACCAATCTTCATCGTCGAAATGCACATCAGCCCAAATCAACTTCCCGTTTTCTACACCCTGATCATTAGTATTGAGTTCATCCAGCCAGTTAGTCATGCTTTCTTGATAAATTTTTTCAAGTTCTTTTTTATCAGAAGGCATTTGACGAATTCTTTGAACATAATCGTGGTAGTATGGCATTTGAAGTAAATAATCACCTTCAGTCCAAGCTTGTGCAACTGTTCCACCCCAGGATGAATTAATTAGTCCAATGGGGACATTTAAATTTTCATGTAAGTTTTTACCAAAAAAATAAGCCACAGCCGAAAATTCACCCACTGTTTCAGGCGTACATATCTGCCAGGTGTCATCTACGATTGAGCAGTCATCCATAGGGACAAATGCAATTTCCTTTTTAACCGTAATCATGCGTATCTGTGGATAGTTGGCAGCAGTAATTTCCTGTTGCTGATTAACCAGCCCTTCACGTAAACGCCATTCCATATTTGACTGACCGGAGCATAGCCAAACCTCTCCTATTAAAACATTCTTCAAATTTATCTTCTCTTTTTTACCTGCACTTACGATGATTTCATACGGTCCGCCAGCTTTTGGTGTAGCCAAATTTGCATTCCATATGCCTTGATCATTCGTAATAACTGTTTGCGTTTGCTGATCCCATGAAGAAAAAATATCAATTTGTTGTTTAGCTTTCGCTTTCCCCCATATGGGAGCATCGCTTTGTTGTTGTAACACCATGTTGTCGGTAAACAATGGAGATAAACTAATTTGTGCTTGTACACTTATCAGGCACAAGGAACAAAGCAAAGTGAGAATAACTGATTGTATATGCATATGATTTGTTGTTGAAATTACTGTTTGACGAACTTACTTACAAACTGCTCGTTTGTAGTTTGTATTTTCACTAAGTAAGCACCGGGTGATAATGATGAAATATCAATTCTTTCAAAATTTACTGCCCGTTGTACTTCTTGTCCGGAAGTTGTGTAAATATTTATTTGGGACTGTTTAGTATCTATGCCGCTTACAGTTATGTAGTCATCGGCAGGATTAGGATAAGTATTTACAGTATTTTTTGTCATTGTTTGCACACCTGTTTCGTTCGCTTGTGTAAGCGTAGTGTTGTTCCAAATAAAACTTTTAAATTCTTCAATGTAGTCGATGCAATCTCCTCTGGCTTTTGATAAAAACTGCGCATGTCCGGCACCTTTCATCTGATAATGGATTACTTCACGTCCGCTTCCAACTCTTTCATAATAGAATTTTTTAGCTGTATAGCCTGTCTCATTAATATCAGGATATTCAGTTTCTACAGGTGGTCTTTTTGCATTGCCTTTTCCAACCCAATAGTTGATAACCTCGTCCTTATGATCACCCCAAAATAATTCAATTTTCAATGAGTCGCCGCCTTCTTCTTGCGGAGCAACAGTCATTTTCCTGGAACCTTCATAAGCAATGACTTCGTCATCAAGACTGTGAAAATCACATAAGTTAACACGCCCTGATCCTCGATTTTGCATTTTACCACTCATAGATCCACCAAAACTAATTAAGCCGGCAATCTTAGAGCTGTTTTTTAAGGTATATTGATAACCCATATAGCCTCCCATGGATACCCCAAATACGAAATGATTTTTGGCACTGATATTATATTCAGATTTCAAATCATTAATAATTTTAGACAAAAAAGCCGAGTCATCCACATCTTCATTAAATACTAAATTTTTTAACTCCCATTCTGGAATTACCATATCACCAAACATAACATCAAAAACTTTCATTCTAAAACCCATGTTAGTACCCCACATAGCATTTAGAGGCATCATAGGTATTTCTGCCATATCGTTGATAACATTTTGGCTTTGCTCAGGGAGTGCGCTGGGTGCAATCAAAATAAATTTAAATTCAGACATGACACTGTCCATTTTAAGCATATTGAACATATCTGCACCTGATTGTCCAAAGCCGTGTAACATTAGGAATACTCCATAGGGATCAGATCCGTCATAATGATCCGGCACATATTTGTAATACTCGCGATCATTACCTTGTGTGTCTTTTAAAGTTATTTTTTCAACTTGTGCTGCAAAAATTGACATAGATAACAAGCACAGCAAACTAAAAATTAGATATTTTTTCTTCATAAACACAACATTTTAATAATTGATAATAATAAAAGACTCTTAATTGATTAGTATTTTTTTGATTGATTTTATTTTATTATCCTGATTTTTCACCAGGTAGATACCTTTTTTAACCGGGATTGTGCAAGTTGAAAAGGGTGAGAGCAGATCTGAAAAAACCAGTTTACCCAAAACATCTAGCACAACGACAGACTGACTCTCTTGTTTATTTTGGATGATAATATTTTGATCAACTGCATAAATATTAATGGTAGATGATTCGGTTTTTTCTACATCGGCTTTATTTAAATCTTCTGCTTTCACAAATTTCCACATATCCATATCTGTAGCTTGCGAATCCACAACATTGGTTTTTACCTGATTGGATGCAGTAAGCCCAAAACGTCTCGTATCCGAAAGTCCAAAAAGAAAATATCCTTCTCCAACAGCTTTGTATCGCATCACAGCTCTATCTTCTGCTCCTCCTGTATATTCAGCCAGACTAGTCCCTTTAATGGCTAATTGCTTATCTCTGTCAATGACAGATTTAATGAAATGAACACCATAAGAAAACTGGCTGAAATAAAATCTCTGATTTGTATTTTCCAGACTTGGCGTTTCCATCTTTAAATTTGCACCATCAATTGTAAGGGCTAAAGATGTCGCCTTATTGATCAGATAATAAACTTTATTTTGTTCATATGCAAAAGGCTCGAACTCTTCTTTGACACGAACAGTCTGCAATACTTCCTGCCGGTTAACCCTTTTGACATAAAGATGATGTTTGTCTGTAATTGCTCTGTCATGGATCACACTGCCAATGCCATCTCCGCCAATCTCACTGACCGGTATTGATGCAAAGGCTACGTCTTCATCGTCTAAATAGAATTCAAACTGACCGGTGTTGACAGCAGGAACAGACTCAACTTTAATTTCAATTTTATTATAGGAAGCAATCGACCCAAAGTGAATTTTACCCAAATAAATTTTTTCATTCAAAACAGGATCTTCTGTTGATACATTAATTTTAACCCCTCCTGGCTTCATATAAAATGGAGTACCCTTCACACCTTCATACATGGCCAGAGCCAATTGATGAGAACCACGATAATTCAAATGTATGCCATCCCAAATATAATAAGTGTTCAGGCTGGGTAACAAACGCATTTTACCATAAGCATCCACCAGGGTTAACCCTAATTCATCGGCAACTTTTTCGAGAATAGCCGTAATGTCTTCTTTGATAATTTTATCGTTTATATCATAAACACCATTATTATATGCAGGAATAGGTCTGCTTAAAATAATGCGTGGATTAGTCTCCAAAGCTTGGAAAGTAGCAATCATCAGTCTCAAATCCGATTCATATTGATCTTTGTATTTAGCCCAAAACCACGTTTTTGAATCATTAGAGCCGAGCTTGATAATCACAATATCGGGTTTAAAGTTTTGGGCATCTTGAAATTTTTGTTTTTCCATGTAAGCCGGATTGCTTTTTTGGTCTTCAGCATCGGCTATTATCAATGTATGTCCCCAATTTCCAAAATTCCCCACCTCATATGTGCTCCCCAACATGTATTGGAGAGAGGTTGGATAATTGGTAAAACCTTCGGTGATACTATTTCCTACACAAGCAATCTTAATCTTAGCCGATACATTGAGTGTACCGGCTAAGATTGCAATAATGAAAACTATTCTTTTTAATTTAATCATAAGTGGATTCACTATTAGTCGACGAAGCTAAATACCTCGTGAGCATCTACCCATTTCCCATTCACATTTCTATATGAATAGAACAATTCGAATTTTTTAGTTTCCGGAGTATACGTAGAAGTTTCAGTAGTACTTTGCTGCACGGTTATCATATCATATGGATCAATGGAGACTGTGTTATCTGCATTGACTGTTAGAATCATCCCATAGCGTCTGATGTCATTAAATTCATTTTTACTTGATGGATTATATGTCTCCGGATAAAATCTCACTTGGTTTTTACTGATAGGTTTTATCTTTTTTACTCCACTTACAAAAATTGCTGATTCGTCACCCTCGGTCAAATAAAAACCTTGAAGTTTATAGTTGGTATCTCGACTGGTAGTAGCATAATCATTTTTCAAGAAAATTTTAATTAATGCTGAAGATTTCACCTGATTAATTGTGTATTTGGAAACCTCTTTGATTCTCAATGGCACAAAATAGGTAGTATCTGGTGATAAGCCTGCAATTCTGATTTTAAGTGGAAATAGTGCGTAATTTCTTGAGTCTGTTTGCTTCATTGTTACTGTCATGCTTTCCATGTCAAATCTTTCTGCAGCCAATTCTTTTGCGAATTGAATAGTGTCGATGTCAAATTCTCTTCGATTATAATATGGAACCAAAGTGGTGTCGTATTCTAATTCGATTTGAACGTCTCCCTCAACAGGTAAAGATCCTGTACAGTGGATGGGCACATAGCCAACGTAACCTTCATCGCTGTATTCATATTCAACATTAAAAGTATTATAGTCTCCCTGTCCTAACAAGAAAATACTTTTTTCATATGCTTCTTTGTCTAACCAATATGTGTTATTATTACATGCATTGAATGTTAATAAAGCAATACTGAATAAAAATATAATTTGAAATTTAGTTTTCATATTTACTGTATATTTAGTTTGTTAGTACTCCCAGCCAGGATTCTGTGCTAGACCTTTAACTTTCCTAATTTCTTTCAATGGAATTGGGATATAAATCATTTTAGCTTGGAAATTTCTCTCTCTTACAACCCTGTGGGATACGGGAACTCGTTGATAGTAACCATTAGTTTTAGTTTTAGTAACATCCATTCCCATGATAGGTTCACTCTCTTCCTGTTCAACAAGACCCCATCTGCGCAGGTCATAATACCTTCTGTTTTCATGTAAAAACTCTATCATTCTTTCTCTGACAATCACGTCGAACAAGCTAGCAGTCGTAGCCATATCAGTAGTGCTTAAGCCCGGCAAACCAGCTCTATAACGAATCATATTGAAGTACTTGCTTATTTCATCTTTATCTCTAGAATAAGTATAAGTGATACCATTCTCTTCAATCTCATGCGTTTGTGTAAGGTTATTCAAAGCTTCTGCATAGGCTATCAATATCTCTGCATATCTGATTATCGGAAATGCTTTTGAATACAACCTTGATTGATCTCCATCTCGTGCATCTTGAGGGTGAATGAATTTTTTAATTGTATAACCGGTCAGATTGTAATAATCTTTGTTCACATTCATACCTGCATTACCATTAGAGTAGTATGTAAAGGTTTTTTCCTTTTTATTAGCAGTAATAGTAGATGACATAGGCCAAAAACTTTCACAGAAATAAATGCTGGCATAAAAACGCATCTCCCGGTTGACATACATGCTATTTACTCCTTTATTCAATTGATAACCGGAAAAAGTCACAGTCTCAGAAGTAAATGTTTTTTGGTCTTCTACGTAGGGATACTCAGCACTTGAGTTATTGATATCCCGTCCATCTGCCATATAATAAGCATCAATAATTTTTTGTGGAACAGATAAGTTGCCAATCCCACCATTATTGTTTGGAAATACAGTATAAGATGCATCATTGACTGCACCTGAACTCATACGTGCAAATACATGCTCAGGGTTAGTTTGTGGACTCGATCCTGCTTCAACGTCACCATTGAATAAATTTGAATAAGAACGGAGCGGATCAATATCGCCGGCACCATCAGGAAAAGGATTTGCAGGGACATTGGCGGGCAATGCTGGTGTTGTTGCATCCTTAGCTATCGTATGCAGTTTATACAAATCGTTGTTGCTTTCAGACAATTCAATTACCCTATATGCAGCATGCGCTGCTACTGCCCATTTCTTCTCATCATAAGTTTGAGAAATGTAGTTTTTACCATCTGACTCGCGTGTCCAGTTACCAAAGTATTTCCGAGCAGATGCACCTCCATTAAACATATCACTGGCCTGTTCCAATCTTAAACGAGCTACTAATGCTAAAGCCGCTCCTTTGGTTGGTGACCCGGCCATATACAATGGTTGTTTGATTGGTAATCCTTTAGCTGCTTCCTCAAATTCAGTACAAATGTAATCAACGCATTCATCGTATGTTGCTCTCTCAGCAGCATAATAATCGGATTGTTCATTAGTATTTAAAATTCTATCACCTAACAATAAACAGGGACCGTAATTTTCCAACAAATGAAAATAAGCATATGCACGTACAAATCTTCCTCTTGCTCTCAAATCATTGATATCTGCTGTTTGCATATCCGGTACTTCATTGATATGAGGAAGCATGGTATTAATTTTTCTAATAATTTTATACATCTGCTCCCAAAGTCCGTTGAAAGGTGAATTGTCAGCTGTATATTTGTCACTCATAAACTGAGAGCCGTTCCAAGATTGAAATATAGGGAATCCATAATCACAAGTTACCGCTTCATCTGTAGCTGTAACACCAGGTATATATGAATTTTGCCAAATTTTTCCTTCGTCCGGAAGCAAAACAACAGCACCATTATAATAGCGTTCAATATTGTATTTGCTGCTAAAAATTGAATCCACGTTAAAAGTATCTTCAAAATAAGAATCAACGTTAAGTGCATCACAGGAGCTAAGCACCAAAAGTGTAGAAACAGCTACCCAAAACGTTACAATATTTTTGATTTTCATATTTATAATTTTAAAAATTGATATAAAGTTGGAAGGTTACTCTTAAAGGTATAGGATAAGATTGTCCCGAACTGCTAACTTGTTCAGCATTTACGATTTTAACGCTGTCCCATGAGTAAAGATTGTCTCCAACAAGCTGCATGTCAACAGAATTAATACCTAATATTCTCTGTAAAGAAGCCATTTGTAACTTATAATTCAAGCTAACTTCTTGTAATTTTAAATATCTTGAATTTCCCATCCAGAAAGTGGAAGGTTTGGTGTTATTTTCGTTTTTGCCATAAGATAATCTTGGAAACAAAACATTTGAATTTTCAGTAGCAGGATTTCCCGAGTATTCCGCTGAAGTCCATCTGTTTTTTTGATCGTAAGCAATGCTCAATACATTACCTCTATCGCCTTGGTTGAATGGCATATATCCATTGAATCTGCCTCCATCCGATCCTCCCCATAGATAATACCTATTACCTATACCTCTAAAGAGGAAGTTGAGCGAGAATTTTTTGTAATTGACAGAACCTCCTGCTCCATAACTAAATGCCGGAGGGCTGAAACCTCCAAAAGAGGCAAATAAAGGAACCATATCATCTTCATTAATTCTTCCGTCACCATTGATATCTTTATACTTGATATCCCCGGGTCGAACTTTACCAAACTGGGTTGGGCTACTTAGTACATCCAACTCATCTTCAAATAATCCCAATGAAATATATCCTCTCTGTATATCGGTAGGATATCCACTTCTTTCTTTATAGGCAAAGCGTTGTTCCGGTTCTTCCCAGCGTAAAACTTTATTTAATGAATATAGGTAATTGGCACGTATGGTAAAACTTAAATCTCTATCGATTTTCTGAAAGTATTCAATATTACCATCCGACCCCCAGCTAACCATACTTCCTACGTTCCCATAAGGCATAGTAACAGCCCCGATATAACTAGGCACTTGTGTTCTTTGTTGGAAAATACCATCACGTTCGTCTTTGAAAAAATCAAGTGTAATGGAAAGATTATCTTTTAAGAATTTGGTATCAACACCCAGGTTATATTTCATAGCCTTTTCCCACACTAAGTTATCTGCTCCAATAAGATCTTCACTCAATATACCGGTTCCACCCCAATGTGTTGAGGCGTTTTGGTCGCTGTTGATGGTTGTCATATAAGGGAAGCGTTGGCTACTGATAGCATCGTTTCCGACTTCCCCGTATGACCCTCTTATTTTGAAAAATGAGAGCCATCTAAGATTTTCTTTTACGAAATCATAATTAGTTGCTACCCATCCAAGAGCGATAGAAGGGAAGAAACCATACTGAGCTCCGGGTCTAAAATTTTCTGATCCATTCCAGCCAAAGTTAAAGTCGAAGAAATAAGTATCATCATACCCATACATAAATCTGCCGGCAACCCCTTGGTATCTTCTAGGAATAAAATCTCTGATGTTACTAAGCGTTCCCGATGTATTGCTTACTTCGTTTTGATAATAATATCTTGAGAAAAAGCCTACACGATGGTAATCAGCAAAGAGACGGTCATAGCCAATATTACTCTCAAAATATAATTTCTGTCTTTCGCTCACATATTTTGAAAATGTCATTTCTCTTTCCGAGGAAACTTTAGTTAACGGGATATCACCATTTACGCGATACCCCCCTGTACTATTATAGAGTGGTGGCTGGTAAAATCGATTTTTATACGCACTGCTTGTATGATCCAAAGAACCTTGAATTCTAAGATTCAAACCTTTGGTAATGGCATCCAATTCTTGATTGACAGCTATGGTAATCAAGTTATGATTTTCATTTTTCTCCAATGCTCCCGAGTAGTTCAACATCACATAGGGTGTCATCTCATTATTGGCACCATAGCTTGAGAAATAACCTCCGGGGTAAGTCTTTGGATAACTAACCGGCGTAGTAGTAGCTTGTGACTCCCACAACCAGTCGGTGGTTGATTGCTGACCAGGGCTATAAGAGCTTCCCATGCTGGGAGCTTGTGTGTTGGAGATGTAGCCATTAACACCAAAATAAGCTGTTGTGGTTTTGGTGATGTTCATGTCCAAGTTGGTACGATAATTATAGGTATTGTAGGCTACACTTGAAGCATACTTGCTATCTCGTTCCAATCGGTATGCTGCAGGTTCCAAAGACATCCCCATACTTAAATAATAACGGGCAACGCTACCGCCACCTCTTGCGTTCACAAAATGGGTTTGCTGAAATGAAGATGGTTTCAACATTTCTGCCTGCCAGTCAATATCAGGATAAATATTGGGTGCTAAACCATATTTGAACGACTCAAGTGCAACGTCATCGTATAAGGGTGGTAATCCCGATTCAAAACGAGCTTCATTGGCTAAATCAGCGTATTCGTAAGCTCTCAGATACTTGGGCAATCTTTTTAATTTCGAATAAGTAAAGTTAGAGCGTGTAGATATGTTTAATTTGCCGGATTCACCACGTTTGGTCGTAACCAATACAACTCCGTTTGCTCCCCTTGATCCGTAAATTGCTGTAGCAGAGGCGTCTTTCAACACAGAGAAACTTTCAATGTCAGCCGGATCTATTTCATTTAAATTACCTTCCAGACCATCTACTAACACCAGCGCACTGCTGTTTGCTCCAAAAGTACCAATACCACGAATCCAGAACTCTGATAAATTTTTACCGGGTTCACCGCTTGACTGGAGAGATACAATACCCGGAACACGTCCACCCAAAGAGTTTACAATATTGGTTGCCGGAATATCAAGCTGTTTGGCTTCAACACTAGAGATAGCTCCCACAACACTTACTTTACGCTGTACTCCTGTTCCTCCCAAAATCACAGCCTCGTCCAACATAATGCTTGCGGGAAGCATTTGAACAGTAAGGTTCCTCTCTTCTTCGGTTACTTGCCGTTCTATGGTTTGATAACCCACAAAGGAAAACATAACTACATCACCCCTTGAACATCTGATAGAGAATTTTCCATCAAAATCACTGAGAGAACCAACTCCTGGCCTGTCTTTTAAAAACACAGTCACATTGGGAAGCGTTTCACCGTTTTCATCAATGATGACTCCCTGCACCGTAAAAACTGTGCTCGCTTGCTGCGCAAATACAGGTAAAAGATAAGAAACTACTAATAATACAAGGATTATTCTTTTCATTTTTAAATACTTATGATTTAATACTAACTATTCAATTGCCAATCTACGAACAGATCTATTCTCTGTTTCAGTAATATAAAGTACATCTTTTGAGTTAACAGCTATACCATATGGGTAATGAAACATCGCATCCTCATCCGCTTTCCCATCATTATATCCTGCAACACCCGGCTGTCCGGCTACGGTTGTAACCTGATTGGTAGTGAGATTTAATTTCCTGATGCAATGGTTATTGCCATCTACAATAAACAAATCCCCATTGCTGTCGAATGCGAGACCTCTGGGTGTATTAAACAATGCGCTCCCAGCCTCAGCATCCCAGTGTCCAGATTGTCCGGGAATACCTGCTACTAATTTAAATTCACGTGTCAACACATTATAACTAAAGATACAATGCCTTCCATTGCTGCTCAGATACATCATTTCCGGATGGTCAGGATGAAAAGCCATGCCGTCGCAATCTCCGGTAAAGGGTATCGTAGAGGCAGTTTCAATCACTTCTCCCGTGAAAGAAACAGGATCAAGTTTATACATCAGGTTGGTGGTAACAACCATACAATAGATATTGTTATCGACAGGACAGGCTGCCATTGCATAACGAAACTGACCGTCTATCTTCTGTGGACCGGTGGTCACATCTATTAAATCCCTATTGGTAACTTCGTAATCATTAATAGGGTCGAAGACGAGGAAGTGTTTGTTATGAATGCTAAATGCAGAATAAATTACTTCTTTATTGACATCGGTAATGATAGCTTTCATCCATGATAAAAATCCTCCATCAATATCGTATAATTTTTTAACAAGATTATTTTTCTCACTGATCCGGAAGATATATACGCTACTTGTAATAAAAATATCATCATTCTTATCTATGCAGATACCTTCTACCTCCTTGTTGAATTGTGCCAGTGCCAAGTTTGACTCCTCGAAGGTATCTTCAGCCGTTCGACTTCCTCCAGCTACTGTTGACACGTTGGCTGTTGTCTCGTAAACATAAGGTTGACTATATGTAACTGAGTCTTTCCCGATAACAACGGATATGTAACAGGTGTCTTCGTACGTGCACTTCGGGGTTACAACAAACAGCCTATTACCTTTAGCAGAAGCAATAAACGCCTCATTATTATTAAAATAGACTTTTACGTTTTTCACATCCCCACCAAAATTATCCCCTCTCAATATAACAGGGGTGGAAATCATTCCTCCATTGGGAGAAAAATCATTAACCTTAATTGGTTTATTTGGATCATAACGATGCTCTACGTTTTGGTTTGTTGAATCACAGGCTGAAAAAACAAACAACTGTATGAGCAACAGCGGACCAAATAGTAAAGACAAATTATTCTTTTTGTTTTGTTTCATGATTGTCGAAAATAAATTATGATGTTTAAACTTTGAATTTACGCACTCTAATAACAGAACGAATCCACAAACAGGCTATTAAGGGAACAAAAGATATAAAATGTTCCGGCAAGAAAAATATCAATACCAACATAAACAAAATAACTATCATATTTACAATATGATAATAATAAAGCATTCGGTCACATTGGCGAAACGGTATTAAAATAGCAGCTGCCAAATGCAGCGGATGCAACCAAATCAACATCCAATTGGGAAATGTGTACCATTGAGCAAACACTGTATTGGTCAGGAATAATGCTATCCCAATTAAGCCTGCAATACCAAACAGCATGCTGTCAAACCACCTGAAATATCTATTTTTTATATGTTCAATTATTGAGAGCAGAATGACCAAAAGTAATACTATATAACTTACTAAAGTTGGGGTTATCAAGGTTTTTGACTGTTGATTGTCGCTTCCTTCAAACAAAATATCCTCCCCAACAATCAAAGATCTTTTATTTCCTGCTTGATCAATAATAGATGCATTTAAAAAACTTTGAATTAGTCTGTCCGGTAAAAAATCAGCATCCCTATTATTCAGTATCATATCAACTCCACTTCCAAAAAATACATCTGTTGCAAAATTTACCCAAGGATAATTCTGTACATATTGTTTTCCTAACTTTCTAAATGTTGAGTGTTGACTTTCTTCCATTACTTGATATACAATTGTCTGCACATTGTTTTCTATCAGATTGCGAGGTAAAGTCACACAATTTTTTTTAAAAATATCATATACATAATATCGTTGAGTGGTCTGTGCATCCTGCATTAAATTCTGCCATATACTCTCCTTTTCTTCCGGCTTTAGATTCAGTGTATAAGCCATCAGTTTTCTTCCTTTTTGACGTACTGATTCAATGAATTCTTCAGTTGATATAGCATATAATTCACTATGAAGATTTCCTCTTAAAAGATAAAACGTATTGATTAAAGCTGATGGGTGATTAAATATACCGTAATTAAACACATAATCCATCCCTAAGTCCGGATCATTTATTCTTAAAGAAGCATGTCCGAACATCGTAAAAAACTCAGAATCTGAAGGAGAAGCTATTAACAATGAAATTTCAGAATGCTCACTTAAACTCGCAATTGGTCGCTGAGAATACGCAAGACTCGAGTACGTAAGCGCACAAAATACGCTGACTACGAATAGCCTGAAATGTATATTAACAAATAAATCCATTATTCCGAACTTTACACATGTAAAGACGAAACTATGTCGATAAACCACTAAAACAGTCGAGATTTTTGTTAGATAAATTAGCAAAAAGTTAAAAGCATTCATTTTGCAAAATTTGTTATCCGGGGTTTATCTGTCGAGCCATGGCTTGTTACTAAACATATTTAGACAGTTCGTATATGGGTTCTGTAATGATTACTCCCAACTCCTATTAGTCCGAAACAGATAAAAAACACTCATATCTATATGGCGTAAAAAAAGCAGGATACTTTGAAATAAGTATCCTGCTTTGCTTTAAAGAATGATTATTAGTTCTTTACTATTTTCACCACTAAATCCTCTACTTGAACGAAATATATTCCATTTGTATAAGTAGATAGATTCAGAACAGGTTCCTTAGAAGACATCAACTTGACTCCTGAAAGATTAAAAACTGTTACCACGGAATTGACTTCTTTATTTTGAATATAAAGCAAATCATTGGTCTGCCTAGGATACACCTTCAAACCTTGTACAGCATCGTTTGTTACATCAGTAATCGGACCACCGGGAAGGTGTACAAGAGTGTTTAGGGGCTGATCCTCAGCAGATAACCCCTTTAATATTGGCAGCGGGTAATCTGCATTTGTATCACGCATCGTCCATACATTGTCAAAATCCCAACCGACATTTACATAAGTAGCTTTTGTTCTAGCTTCAGTGCTGGTTATATCTGCTCCGTTACTATTACTTGCATCACTTTCTGATATCGTCGAACCCTTTAAAGAAAGAGTATTTAAAGCGTAGTTATTACTTTTAACACTTCCCTTGTCATAACCTATGATACGCTTAGTATCATTATTTCCATCACCCACACTTGGATTCAAGGCAAAACAAGCAGTTACTTTTGGAGCACCCGCATTATAAGAACCAACAACACCACCTCCACTGTGTTGTGTAACTAAAACTTCTGAAGTCGAATAACATTTTCTCACTTCAGCATTATCATCTCTGAGCAATCCTATCACACCACCAGGTCTGTCATTTGCCGTAACACTTCCGGATGTATAACAATTTTCAATTAATGAACTTCCTCCAGATACATAACCGGCAATTCCTCCAGCATCATTGCCACTACATTCAATAGTACCATGAAAATAACATTCTTTGATAGTACTGTTTTCAATTCTGCCGGCAATTCCTCCAGCCTGTTCCTTAGCTGATATAGAGCTAGCAAGCACTGTCAAATTTTTTATTTCTGCACCATTTTTCACGATGCCAAACAATCCAACATTTTTACTGCTCGGACGGTTAATCATCAATCCAGAGATAGTTTTTCCTTTACCATCAAAATCTCCTTCAAAATCCTGAATTGCTTCCCATCCTTCACCACTCAGCTCCAAAGTAATGTTATTTGCTAATTCGTAATATGCATTTAGGTCATAACGAACTTGATTCAACTGCAGTTGATTTGATATTTGATAGGGAGATGCAAGTGTACCTTCGCCTGTACCACTATAACTATCATCATATTCCGCAGCAATGGTATATTCATCTTCAGTCAATTCAAAAATATATTCATTGTTTGAATCTAAACTTTCTGCTGTGTTATCAATTTCGAATGAGATAAAGTTATAATAGCCGCTGCTGGGCCTTACTTTTATTTTAACTTCATCACCAATTACAGGAATTATACCCGGATTGGTAATGTTCTCAATTGTAATGCTGCATAGCGTTTCATCCAAATTGAAACTTACCGGCGTGCCAGCCAATAAATCAAAATGATATGTGATTTCAATATACGGATATTCAGCATTCGACAAAGTCAATTCAACTTCGGACTGATCAAATTCATATACGTTTCCGGATACTGATACAGGTTCAACAGACCAATCGGCTACTGTCCCCGGACCATTGGCAGTGATAACCTGATTTAAATCGACCGCAGCCATTGGAGCTTGTTTATTACCTTGAAACTCATACTGAAAGGTTCCATCCTCCTTTAAAGAAATCATATCCCGGATATCTGCTATAGCCGGAATGGTCAAATCACAACCTTCCACATCGACATAACTCAAATTCGGACAATTGATAATCTCAAGAGCTTCAAGGGTTGGATTATTAGACAGATCAACTGTATTTAACGCAATAACATCCTTACCATCAATAAAAATATCCCTCAACTGATTATTTGAAAAATCAATCAAATGTAATTGAGAGAGGTCTTCTTTCTCAGCGGCAGCATGCTCTAATGAAATACGTGAATCGGTTTGCACATAGTCCAGCCCTCCCCATTCAATGGTCAGCAACATATAAAAGTTCTCATCTTCCGACCACGTAGGTTTTACTTTATCGGTTGTAAATGTAAATCCAAAATTATTTCTCCAGGCATCATTGTCAGAATTCTCCGGATCGGGATGCTCTGTGTCCCCCACAGCCTTAAGCAATTTGTCCAACTGATTAAGGCCTGTGTAGTAAGGTCCTGCATGTACGATTACTGTCACACATGCCAACAACATGATCAAAGTAAGTTTTTTCATGACGGTAAAATTTAATAGATTATAATACTAAAGACAACTCATCTCTAATGATTAGACGATTAACATTTTACTAATCACTAATAACAACTAAAAAATTTTTCAAGGTAAGTTGAAAAGGCATTAATTCTTATTTTTTGACAACTTTCAAGCTTGTATCTTCAACTTTGATAAAGTAAATACCCGATTCAAAATAACTCATATCTATAGTTGTTGAACTTTCATCGGCTACAAGAGCGCCTGTAAGATTGAAGATCTGTACTTTTGTGTTTTCAGCTAAACCTTCGAGTTGCAGCTGATCAACTACAGGATTTGGGTACAATTTAATTTGGTTTTTATGTTCAAATGTTGAAGCTGAAGATGTGTAGGGTGACAAAGCTTTTAAATTGGCTTTCAAATAAATAGGTAAATAAGTACCTTTATCAGCCATCTGTTGAGGAACATAACCCCCGAAAGGGTAAAGAGAATATGATAAGGTATAAACCCCTGTATCTTCAGAATCTGCCCTGTTGTGTATATGCCCAAGATAAAACAACACTCCTTCTTCCTGTGGCATTTTGTAAATAATAGTTTTGTTCCCCCACGGACCCCATGGCGTTTGTGAAAACCACACGCAAAACTCATTGCTTAGATTGGGAACACCCGACATCACATAATTGCCCTCACCTAATTTCCGCACGCTACAACCTGGAGAATTTACGATCCTGTATGCTTTGGATATATCAGTATCCCAGTCACCGGCTTTTGTATAAAACTCCCAAGGAGTATTGTTAGTGTCTAATTTACCCGCCGGAACCCTGGCAACTCTGGTGTAACGAGTGAATCCTCCGGGTCTTTCTTCTGTATATATGTAAATGTAATCCCCGTCATGCAAAAGTGCATTGGGTATGTCACCTCCCACGTAAGAGGGTGTGAGTGTTTTTTCTTTCTTCAAATCCGGCAAAGAGAAAACAGCTACTCCGGCTCGATTATTAAAATCTATTCCTCTCCATTCATTATACATTACTTTTAGTTTTCCATCTTCAATAAATCCATCTCCAACCCAATAAGTTCTGCCTGAAGGTCCCGGTACCAAAGTTCTTGGATTTGATTGTGTTCCTTCATATACGGAAGTCAGGTTTCCCTCGTTATCTTCAAGCACTATCAGATTGTTAATCATGGTGCTTTCCCGTAAGAAATTTTCTTTTGAATTAGGCCAACCAAGAAATGAATCACTAAATATCCATGCAACTCTTCCATCCGGCAATACAACCGACACGTCATTATCGCCTGAAACCCATCCATATCCTTTGAGGTTGTTCTGCCACATTAATTGTGTGTTTAAATCTAAGGCTTCATGAGTATCATCGATAATTTCAATATCATCAATATAGTAAGTCCCGACAGTATTAAATGTTACTTCCATATTCACTTCAGTATCAGTAGTCTTGAATAGATATTGAAACATTTGCCATTTGTTTTGCCATGAACCAAACTTGTCATCTATCCTAAACTCACATTGCGTATCTGTTTGATTACCCGTAAATTTCACAATCATCCTACTATCATTTTGTGCTGCTTTTGCCCAGAATCTAACCATATAAATACGATCACTTGAGGTACTGATTGATTGATAACTTAATTTTACTGCATTCATCGGTCTCCCCCTATTAGTTACATTCACTTCAAGCATTTTTTTTCCGGAATGTGGAGAATTAGTTTTAATGATTTTAAACTCTGCGATTGCGCCATTTATCAAGTCAGTTTCCCAACCGTTCAAATCATTTTCAAAACCACCATTATTGATGTATTGAGATGCAGAAATCATTTGGATACTTAGGAAAGTCATCAAAAAAATAGAAATTATTTGTTTCATAAATAGATAATTAATTGTTCAGTTAGTTTAAAAATTATTTTAGTTAAATATACCTTGGCACGTGATGATTTACTCCCATTGCAGCATAAGTATTCTTATTTACTGCCATACAAATTTATTACATGCATTATTATGTTTGAGTAGATAGATGCCTTTGGGCAAGAAGGACAAGTTTAATCCTGTCGTAGCAGGCTGAATATATTGTTCGTATATTAAACTGCCTTTTATATCGAAAATCTCTATTTGGGTTGCTTGTAAAAGATTGTGAATCAACAATATATTATCCTGGATTGAGATGTAGGGCTGTTCGTTGGATTGAATTAGCCTGACATTATTTGGATCTCGCGGAACAGTTGACATCTTGGTAAATAAAGCCAATTCATGAATACTTACATAACCGCCTGAAATACATTTGGCGTAAAATCTAATTTTTGAGCATGTAATATCGAAGTTTTGAACCTGCCAGCCTGCTGTGTTAGATTCTACATAGGGAAAAATATCTTTCCATTCAGTGCCTGTCCAATACATTACTTTCCAGTGCGTAACGCGGTTTCCTCCATTATCTTGCCACAAATGAGCTTCAGCAATCTGTTCTTCTTGTTTAAAATCAAATTCTATCCAAGCTTCAACCTGTCCTTTAGCTTTGCTGTCGTTTACACCCTCTGCTGTGTTGCCATCCCAGAGCCAGTGTATAGGAGTTGAGGCTAAAAAACCACTATCGTCCACATAAGTAGTTTCATTCAACAGATTGTATTTATATAAGGTATTAAATGAACTGTTAATCATTTCGAGTCCCGTTACATTCACTTCTACTATATAGGGTCTCTTGTCTTCCGGGCTAACGGTGAAATTACAATCCTCAAAAGAAATACCCTCTACATGTCGCAGAAAAAACCCACTTGCCGGTAATTCTTTCCACATATCTACTTCAGGATACTGACCATAATATTCTCCGGGAATGCCGGGAGTGGTTTTCAACCCTCCTCTGAAATCAATGTTCACATTTTTAAAACTAATGTCTTTAACTGTGTAAGTATTATTAGCTTTCTTAGTCCCGGATATAGGAACACCAATGTTTTTCTTCATGCTGGTAGCAGTAATATTTTCAAATAGAATATTTTCTACCTTGCCAACTTTATGCGGATCTCCCGTGGGGGTTCTGCCTCTGTCACCTAATATAATAAAGAATGGGCTACCTACATCTTCCATGGTAATATTTCTAAAAACAATATTTTCAATATCTGCACCATCTACTGCTTCGATGGCAATGGCTGCATTGTTGATGTTTTTAATCGTAATATTTTCAAAAAGCATATCTTTGAAACAGCCATAACCAAGTGTGCCAAATTTAATGGCACTGGCTCTGGTACTTTTATTTACTACGCAATTACGCACAATGACATCTCTAACTCCTCTTGCGTGTCCACTTTTTGGACAAATACAATCATCATCGGTATAAAAAGTACAATCTTCTATCAATACGCGGTGACAATCAACAATGTCAATACCATCTCTGTTTGCCATGATATCACTATCAATGTCAACATTACGAATCACTATATCATCACTTTCAAAAGGTACTATAGTCCACATCGCTCCATCCTTTATTTTAAGATTTGATATTTCAATATTGGTAGATTGCACCAACCAAATGGGTATAGGACGATCTGTCTCGTGTGGCATAGGATTGGCAAAAACAAACCAAGCTCCATAATGCCCATTTCCATTAATAGTTCCACCACCTGTTATACGTACATTATTGGCTTTATGCGTTATGATTAACCCACGTGCATTTTCATTTTTATTCCAGTTGTTAGTTTCCGGAATTAATATTGGATAGTCTTCGTCCATGCGATCTTTATCAGCTACTCCAAACAGAACAGCATCAGGACTTATAAAAAAAGTCATGTCTGATTTCAACTCAATACATCCGGAGCTAAATGTACCCTTAGGAAGAAGAACTGTTCCTCCAGTTCCGGTGCAGGCATCAATAGCAGCTTGAATGGCTGCGGTTGAATTAGTTTTGCCGTCAGCTACTGCACCATAGTCAAGGACATTAAAAATAGGTTCGGGCATTTCAACTGCAAGTAATTGAACGGCTATAAAAGCGAATACTGAAAGCAATAAGTGTTTGTTTTTTTTCATTTTTATAGCTTGTTATCATGGTTATTAAAAAATTAATCAAAAATATACTCGTAGCTCGTTGTTGTTATTTGATAATCATTTTCCCGGTATATTGAGATATGATTGTGTTGCCTTTTTTAGCATACAGTGTGTAAAAATACAAACCTGATGAAAATCCTTTGTTTTTCCATCTGATTTCTTGAGTTGGTCCGAAGGCATCATAAATGCTTTTGTCTAATAATTTTCCGGAATAATCATAAATTTCAAGTTCAATTTTATGGGCTTCAGCAGGCACATTGCATTGGATAATTGTAAAATCATCAAAGGGATTGGGATGATTACTCAAATATATTTTTGAAGTGTCGATTGTAAGATGAGAGCCTACAAAATCCTCTGTTCTTCCATATACATAAAAAGAATATATACGTGCAGCTGCATTAGCTTTCTGTTCAGCTTTGGTCACAGATAGGCGAACCTTCTGCGTTATGAAAGGAGCAACTTGTCTATTGGTGCGAGATATGGTATTGTTTTTCACAACATCTACATCTATAAACTGTTTACTTTGTGCGTCATAACGCTGTAAGGAAAAATCTGAAGTAATAAAATCATCATGTTCTATACCTGCGTGTGTCACGTCCCATTGGCATATCTCCACGTCTTGACCGAAGTCGTATTCCAACCATTTGGTTTTTGAATTGTCACACCATTTCGTGTATGGGTTATCGTCAGCAGCATATTTAGGGGCTTCATCAGCAAACATATGTCCGGATGCTTTGATTGCAATAGGACTTAGACGTTCCCCACAAGATTGCACTTCTTCAACGGGTTGTAATGCCTGATGTTCCGGCAGCGACATAACTGATGAGAGTGGAGTAATATCATCATTTTGATTATCAGATACAGTAATTGCAAATATCATGATATCCGGATTGTCGGGTAATGTAAGTGTTTGAGCATCATCAGCGATGGGAATAAGATATTTAAACATATATAAATAACTATATGCTACATCCTTTTTTGAAGCTACGTCGTGCGTATGTGTTGCCACAAAAGCTACATTTTCTTTTTTATATCCTCCTTCGGAAAAAGGAGAATCAAACAAACCAACAAAATCAGCAAAGTATTCAATGTGTAAAGGAAATATTTCTCCATCAATTGAAAAATCAGCTTTAGATCCGGTTTTGTTCTGACTGGCAGCAAGTATATATAATTTGTTACCGATATCATTTTTGTTGAGTTCAATTTGTTGTCCTACGCATTGCAGTGCATTTTTTTCTCCATCATCGCGACTACCAATCTTAAATTGAATGCCATCTACAACTATTTCGTCATTCAATAGCTCAGCAGGATATGCAAAATTGGTTTTACCAAAACTTCCATCATGTCTTTTTTCATTCCGACTCATCACGTCAATATTGTATGCTAAGTTTATAGGATAGGAGGAAGGGTGTTGTAACGAACCCGTGGGCGTATCCAATCTAATTGCAAAAGTTTTTGGTTGATATTTATTGATAGAAAAACTTAATTTATTAGCTGTATAATCTAAAGTACTTGATGTCAATTCTTCTTCTACACCATTGACTTCTCTTGCTGATAATATATTTGCTGCAAAAGAAATTTGTACGTCTTCCTGATTTTCGCCCGTTATTTCGTAAAGGCGGATAATCATTTCGTCTGACTGTTCAGCTTTTTTTAAAGCCTTAACAGCCACTTTCTCACTGTTTAGCTCCACAAAGCTAAAAGACTTCCCTTGTTCACCATCATGAGTTGAAGTTTGATAAACTAATAATGGTTGATTCAGTTTAGCAGCTTCCCATTGTGTAGTTTCGTTCCAACGTCCTAAATGCCGATAGAAAGAGTAAGTGAAAAGATTCAATCCTATGTCTTGAATTGCCTGATACGGGTAAACATGGGTAGCCTTTGGTGTATGTATCAGAGTTAATCTTAACTTATTGTCTTTTGTTTTATCCCATCCATATTTGCAATCATTTAAAATAGATATACCATAAGAATTATCTTGGTGAGTAATATCTGCCCATTGGTGCCCGTTAAGCTCATAAAGATCTGAGGTCGCATTGGGTCTTTGTATAGTACCAATTGAAGTGTCGAAGGTTGCTAAAGGGTTGGATGCGGTGAGCGGGAATTCAACTTTCAATAAACGATTGCGGGTTCTCCAATCCACTTCATTCACAAAATCAATTCTGTCTGTTGAGCCAAAAGCGCTCAGTTGCACGTATTGAACGAATTCTGATCCGGCTCTGCTACGATGAATTTTTATACTTGCTCGCAGTGGACCAGCTTCCTCAACGGAAACACTTATTACCTCATCGACGTATTCCATAGGACGAACTTGCACCGCTGCATAGGCAATCTCCCAAGATGGATGGTCGCTTTTAGGGTCGTTATAAATCATTTGCATATTGATAGCAGATTCCAAAAGTTCTTTATCGCCCTGTTTTTTATCAATGATTGAAGAGACATCACCATTTGCATCTATTGTCAGCAAGTATTCTTCATTTTCTAAGGAATGTGTGCTAACTGTTAAGTTAGTTGCTATTTTAGAAGAAGTATCATCCCCTAGTCTTAAATCATAAAGTTCATAACCTAATGATGGAACAGTAGCTAAAAAGATAAAAGTTAACTCTCCATGTTGATAATCAATTATTTGTGTAGGAACGGGAGTTCCGAATTGATTATACACACTTATTGCATCAACAGTCTCTGTCAATTGAATTTTTGCTTCTACAATATCTTCACGTACAATGGATAGTGGATTGAAAACTACCAATGGTATTCCTTCAACCCGTGTGTCTAAATTTCGGCTTATTGCACCTATAGCCTGTGTGAAGGTTTGCGATAAATTCAATTGAGCAATCACATGATCGTTTTGTGTAAAACTATAGGCTTTTGGTGTTGAGGTCCCGGTCAAATCATCGTGAAACTGATGCCATAAAATCCTTATCCAACTGTCTCGTATCAAATCTGACTGATAATTTAATCCTCCCATCCAATGGGCGGCATAGGAGGCTTTTTCTGTGGCATCGGCTAAAAGTTCATTTTTACGATTCCAGTATTTTAAAATACTTTTAGAAGTATAACAACCTACACCATGTGTTCTCATAGGAAGCTCGTTGTCCCATACCGGAAATGCTGAGATTTGTTCGGGCGTGAAACTTTCATAGAAAGCAGTAGGGGAGGACAGATGTACTTTTAAGGGACCGGTGCCGGACAAACTTGTCTCCATCCATAATCCATTAGCATCGGGCACCGCACCGCCTTGATCGCCTACAGGTCCAATGTATCGGAAAACAGTTGGGACTCCTAATTTTCTTTTATTGTCGGCAGCCTCTTTGATTAAATCATTGTCGTTTGACAAATCTTTCAGATATCCGGTATGATTATCATAGGGGTTTGGCTTAAAAACTCCTAATATCTCAGATCCATCAACTCCCCTCCATCTCTGATAATTCTGTAATTTCCCATAATCTGAAGAACCCCAAGCTAGTTTGGCTGTGTGGAAAAGGTCTCTTCCGCAATGTTTTCCCAAAGTCGGCAAGGAGTGCGGAAAGCCAAAACAATCGGGTAACATAATGTCTCTACCGCCGCGTACGCCAAATTCTTGCATGAAAAAATGCTGACCATATAAGAAATTGCGGATAATAGATTCGGCTGAAGGAACCATCACATCGTTGGCATCAATGGCACCCCCGGCTGGGACCCATCTTCCCTGTGCTATATAGTCTTTAAGAATTTCATACTTTTCAGGATAATATTCTTTGATAAACATATAGCGAACAGCTCCTTCAAAATTGAAATTGAAATTGGGATATTTCTCAAAAAGAGCAAAATTTTTATCCAGAGTTTTGGGTAAAAAATCATTGATGGTTGTCTCGACGGTCCAACTCCATTGTGTGTCTAAATGTGCATTCGAGATAATATACAAGTTACCATCATCAGCAGACTGGTTAGTATTACTATAATGCTGAGCTGTCAGCTTACTACATAGTAACAACCCTACAATTACCAAATATGCCATTATCTTTTTTTTTCCCATGTTAGTCACAAATTCGGTTAATCTACAATTATTTGTTGATAAGCAAACAATCCACCGCCAAAAATGAATTGTTTGCTTATGTAATTTTGGCTATCTATTATAAGGCACCACTTCTAGTAGGTACTGATCATCTTTCAGTAATTCAGCATCAAATGCTATTTTTATTTCTTTCGATTCACCCTTTAACAGTGTGAAATAATTATCATTTAGAATGGCAGGTAGTAAACGTTCTCCGTCTGATTTCCGTTTTGCCTGCACGTGAATGGCAAATGCCGGTGTTTTAGCTTTATTGCTTATCTGCACTGTTATCAAAGCTTTTCCCTCCTGTATCGTTAATGTTGATTTTGTATCTAATTTAGCTTTGGGTAATTTATTCAATGCTTGGTAATCTCCTACGCGATTGGAGCGCCAATAAAAATTTTCCGAAACAAGATGATTTTCTTTATCTGTCATTTCTAACTTAATAAAATGCACATCCGTTAAATCCGACCTTACTCTTTTAGCTGCATAAAGTTCAATTTCATACAAAGAGAAGCCCCACTGGGTAGCGCGTTCTATGCATTCAACTTTTACGAACTGTGTCTTTAGAGGCTTGATTTTAATATCTTCAATACCTCCTTTTGAATCCAGATTTTGATAGATTTCTTGCCAGTTCTGTCCATCATCCGAAACATGAAGCTTATATGATTTTGCATGTGCGTTTTCCCAATTAAGTACGATATTGGCAAATTCCTTTGTCTCTCCTAAGTCAATGTAAATCCATTGGTTGTCAATATATTCACTTGCCCATCGCGACCCATCGCTCCCATCAGCCACAGCTTCCGGTCCCATAGCATCTTTTGAAGTGGAGGAGGCATATGCTTTGGCTCCCACAGCTAAATTATCAACTGTAAATTGTAATTGAAATGCTTCAGACGCTGTATTGGGTTGGGCTGTTATGGTAGTTTCATTTCCATATTTCGACATAACTTTCCCATCCAAATTATATACAGTAGCATTGACTTTCAAATCCGGCACTTCATTTAAAGTTGTATTAATGACTTTTACTGAATTATCGGCATAACTCCATTGTACATGTAAGGGTTCACAGGCTTTTTTAACTCCCCAATATGCACCGGTCATGTCATAATAATAATCATAAGTTTGCCATACAAATGAAGGATATGCTGATTGGCTCATCCAAGTTAAAATACCGCTTGCGTCATTCCAGATATGATGTTGCCAACCTTCGTACATGGCTCGATTAGATTCGTAATTCACCAATTGGGCTTTGCGACAGAAATCCTCTATACCTTTTGGTTTGCCATAATTCATTTCTATAGTAGAGAAATATTTAGCAGGACCTGCATTACCCGCTAAAGGACCAAAATAATGTTTGTTCCACATTTCATTTTTCGACCAATCTTTTGGCCACCAATCCTCTTGAGGCATAAATTTTTTAAAGCTGTCGAAGTTTACAAAAACAGCCGTTCCAATTTCAGTTCGTAAGCCCCAATCACCATGCATGTTCTTTCCAAAACCCAGCGGTTTTTTGGAAAAATACCAAATAGGATGAAAATTAGTCCAGGGTCCACTCCCCGACAAGCCATCGCTATTAGAGTTTGCGTGATAATGTCTGTCTCCTCCATCGAAAGTTTTGACATTTTCTTCTAGCCAGCCATTCAGTGGAGGAAGCGGATAACCTTCATTATCGCCACACCACACCGCTATAGATGGATGGTTTCTGAATCTTTTAATTTTTTCAACTGCATTATGATTGAACGCAAACACATCATCAGGCAGATTGGTATGAGAATTTAACCAGAAGTCATCCCAAACCATGATGCCGTATTTATCACAAGCTGCATAAAACTCCTCATCAGTTGTAGAACCAATCCAGTTACGAATCATGTTGTAATTCATATCTTTATGCAGTTTAACTTTCAAGTCGTATTCTTCTCCGCGACAACGCAGCATATACTCACTCATTCCCCAGTTTCCTCCTTTGAGATAAATAGGCTCACCATTGATTTTAATCCGGAATACTTCATCTACAATCTCATAACTATACTCTTTTATACCAAAGCTGATGGTTCGCTGATCTGTGAGTTTACCATCAATTTCACAGCTAAGGTCGCAGGTGTAAAGATTCGGTTCTCCATAACCATTTGGCCACCATAATAATGGATTAGGTACCAGAATTTGATCTCGGCGTGAGCCACCAATTGTAAAATCACGTTGTTTGCCTGCCGATATTTTGCTGCTTTGTGAAAATCGGATGCCACCGGGATTAATTACACCATGGATAACAACCCGTTGATCTTCATTGGTATTGTTTTTCAATTCATACTGAATCTTTAAAACAGCTTCTTTTTCAGCAATCTTATTGGTGCGCACCCAAGGATCAATGAGGGTGACCGCTCCTGACACAGTTAGAAAAACATCATCCGTAATACCGCTCAATAAACCGGGCACATAGGGCATCCAGTCCCAGCTGGCACTGGATATATAGGTTGGGCTGGCATGATTGGGAATGGGTACTCCGGGCCAATAAGCCAATACCACCAAAGTGTTTTTACCGGATTTATTGATGTAGGGTGTAATGTTGAAATGACCGCGATGCATAAATCCATCCAACAAGCCAAGGCGTTGACCGTTCAAATAAATCTCACCTTTTCTATTGATACCATCGAAATTCAGCCACAGCAATTCACCTTGTGCCAACTCCGGCGTATCAAAAGATGTTCTGTACCAGAAATCTCTATCATATTTGGTTTTGTCAACCTGATGGATATTATCACCAAAATTAGGATCTTTTTCTAAGCCTGCTTCCACATAAGAGCCAAATACAGTTCCGGGTACTACAGCAGGAACCCAATTGCTGAGGTCGATGTTGGCAGCCAACACTTGATTTAAACTATAATCAGATGCCGATGCTATATGCCACGTAATCTCCGAGCTGTTCAGTGATATATCTTTTAATTGTGCGGATAGGCAGCTAATTGACAAAATGAAGAAGAATGCTATAAAAGAAGTTTTAAATAGTCTCATATACAATTGATTAAATTTAGAAAACAGCGATTCCAGACTTTATTGATTTTTCTTTTTAAAATTTGGTAGCAAATAAGCCAATGATCTGATTAGCATGCCTGCAACAAGTGGGAAAAATGCAATATTATAATCTTGATTAATATAAAAAATGCCGGATAAATAAACACACAGTAATATCACATTGAGCAAATGGTAATATTTGAGAAGATAGTTTAGTTTCGGAATTACCATCAATAATACCGCAAGCAGATGTAAAGGGTGTATCCACAGCACTTTAAAATCATCCACAGCATACCAAAGGTCGAAATAATAAGTATATATAAATAGAATTACTCCTAAAAATCCGGTTATTCCAAATAATATAAGATCAACATAAAACCAATATTTTCTTTGTTTTATTTCAAAATAAACTATTACAATAAGAAATAATAGCAAGATACTACTTATCAAGAATGGCGTAATCAAGCAATTCTTCTCTACATATGGAGTAGTTGCTTCATACATAATCCTACCATCTAACAGTAAAGGTTTCTTGACCTGATCGTCATTAACAATATAAGCTTTTTTGAATGCTGTCTCTAAATCGCGAGGTATAAATAAGGCTCTCACAGGATCAGCTTTTCCGCTTAAATGTTTACCAGCCAGAAAGTCAATTAATAATTGGATCCATGGGTGTTCAGTGCTTGTAAATGCTTTGGCGACTTCTCGGTATGAATACTGAGCAATACTATCCGGAACTTCAATATTAAAATCCAATTCTTTGATTAATATATCCCTGGGAAAGGTAGTGCAATTTTCATCAAAAAAATCAAAATAATAATTTATATTTTCTGACTGTGCTTTTTCAATCAATTTATGAAAAACCTGATCTTTTTCTTTTTGGGAGAAATTAAAAACATGTTCAACTACAGTTCTGTCTTCCATAACCACCATGTCGTAATGTTCCTCAAAGGAAGACACCCACATTTCATACTGTAAATTACCGAGAAATAATTTTGAATATGCGATGGGTTCAGATATTGTCACATCAAAAATTCCGTAATTGAAAACAAAATCAAGATTTAATTCAGGATCGCTAACCCGCAAAGCTGTATGTCCAAACATACTGATTATATTATTACTTGATAGAGGTTCTGCTGTAAGCAAAGAAATATAAGCGTTTTTGCTCAAAGAAGGTTTTTGAGCAAAAACACTTATAAAGGAGAGTGTTAAAACTAAAACTACACAAACATTTTTAAAATGCCGCATAAGACTACTATTTTTAAAAACTACTATTCAATTTTTTGAAACTTATTTGTTATTAACTGATTCTTAATCAGAGCTTGTAAAATATACATACCATTGGGTAGATGTCCTACATCAATTTGATTAGATGCCACGCTACTTAATACTTGTTTCCCTTGTAAATTGTAAATATGCAAATTATGAATATCTGATATAGGATAGTGAATAGTTAGTTTGTCCGAAACCGGATTTGGTGATAACCATACGTTTTTACTGTCTGTATTATCCTTTACAGATTCTAAACTATTAACAGTTGGTGTTGAATCATAATCTCCATACTGTTTAAGTTCCACAATGAAATCATCTGTTCCAACCAATGATTCATCAAATTCTATTTGTATGGTTTTACTTTCGTTGGGTAACAAGGTAAAATAATTATCATTCATATAAATAGGTAGCACGCGCTTGGATGTAGTTGTATTAATTACTTTCAGCCTGTTTCCGAAAGCTACAGTAGATGAGTTGTTAACTACTTCGCAATTAATATAGCAAGTACCATTCTCACGAGAAGAAGTTTGTGTGATGCTTACATCTGCCTGAGGCAGTGAATTAAGTGCCTGGTAATTATGATTGTTCAAATTTCTCCAGTAGAAATTCTCTGAAACCAAATTATTTTCGTTATCAAAGAGCTCTAAACGTATGAAGTTAAGCTCAGTGAGTTGCACTTCATTATCATCATCTTCTCCGTTTGTTCCATCTTTTTCATACACTTCAAATTCAAAGAATGAATATCCCCACATACTGCCACGTTTAATTCCTTGAAATTTCACATAGCGAGCATTTACAGGATTAAAAGATAAAACTTCCTCTTTTCCTTTGCCATCGTTTTGTGTATAGACAGTCGTCCAGTTTTCAGCATCATTAGATACCTGAATCAGATATTCCTTACCGTAAGCACCTTCCCAATGTATCTTAACTTTGTTAATTTCGAATTCATCTTCGAGATCAACATAAAACCAGGCATCATCCTGATAACTGCTTCCCCATCTTGAAGTCATATTACCATCTACAGCCCTGGAAGGAACACCTTCACTGTCACTGGTGTTTGTAGAAGCAAAAGCTGGTTTGTTCAAAGCTAAATTTCTATCAGAATGATCCAATAGGATAAAACATTCGGTAGCTGTATTAGAATTTGAATTTATTAATATTTCCCGTGACAATGGTTCGTAAACCTGCCCATCTAAATTATATACTGTGGCTTTAGCTTTTAAATTAGTATAATTATCCAGGGTCGTATTAATTACTTTTACCGAGTTGTCGGCGTAACTCCATTGGATATGCAGCGGTTCACAAGCTTTTTTAGCACCCCAATATGCGCCGGTTGCATCATAATAATAATCGTAAGTTTGCCATACAAAAGAGGGATATGCAGATTGACTCATCCATATCAGAACACCAGTTGCATTGTCCCACATATTGTGATTCCATCCTTCAAAAATAGCCTTCATGGTTTCTAAATTCAGATATTGAGATTTTTCACAAAACTCATCAATTTCTTTAGAAGCACCATAATTGTTTGTAACCGTATTAAAATAATTGTCTGTTCCTGCTGTTTGTGCTTGGTTGCCAAAATAATGTTTATTCCACATTTCATTTTTGGGTGGCCACCAGTCTTTTACAGGCATGAACTCCTGAAAACTTTCAAAAGTCGTAAAAGTTGCAGTTCCTATTTCTGTTCGGAGTGCCCACGTACCTGCTCCCTTCCAATCACCACCACCTGAACTTCCTGGTCCACTAAAATAAGTTTTGGGATGCATATTGGTCCACCAGCCACTACCTGAAAGTCCGCCTCCTGCATTGGAAGATGACTGATAATGTCTGTCGTTACCGTCGTATTCAGCTACAGCAGCCCGCAACAAGCTGTCGAAATCTGCTCCGGGTACACCCTCATTGGCACCACACCATACTGCAATGGAAGGATGATTTCTCAATCTTTTAATTTTATCAACGGCATTGTCCATGAACACTTTTTCGTCGGGTGTAAACAATCCTCCATGAAACCAGAAGTCATCCCATACCATGATGCCGTACTTATCGCAATAATCATAAAATTCATCATCCGTCACACAACCTGTCCAGCAACGAATCATGTTGAAATTCATATCGGCATGCAACTTAATACGGGTGTCATATTCTTCTCCACGGCTTCTTTGCAGGTATTCAGTCATGCCCCAGTTGCCACCGCGCATCAGCACCTTAGCATCATTTATATAAAGTGTGAATGCTCCATTTTCCTTACGATAATCGTATTTTTTGATGCCAAAATTTACTTTCTTCTGATCGGACAGTTTGGAATCGGCCACATTAAACTCAAGTGTACAAACATACAAGTTTTGGTCTCCGTAGCCATTGGGCCACCACAGCGAGGGATTATCAATACTTAATTGACTGAACTCATTCTTGTCTAATATAATGTCGGTTGAAGAATTGGCATCCAGTGTGATGTTTTTCGATATCTGAATATCCCCCGGCATGATCGTAGCTTTCAATACGCCTGTTACCTGTTCAGAACCATTGTTTTTCAATGTCGTTTGTATGCTTAAATCAGCCTTGTTTTTATTCGGCAAAACAGAACGAACCCAGCTATCTTCCATAGCTACAGAACCTGTGGTTTCTAAATATACATCGTTGGTGATGCCACAGTTTAGACCTGGAACATAGGGCATCCAATCCCAACTAGCACTACTCATAAAAGTGGGCATGGCAAAGTTTGACCATATGTCAAACATACCTGCGGATGCACGTGTCTTTCTGACATCCGGCAAGTCAACTTTAACCAAAATCACATTTTTCCCGGCTTGTAGCTTGTCTGTCACATCAAATTTACTTCTTAACATAAATCCTTTTACAGCACCGAGGTTCTTACCATTCAGATAGAAGGTTCCTTCTTTATTGACTCCCTTGAAATGAAGCCATAATTTCTCATTTTTGAAATCTGCCGGAACTTCAAATTCTGCCCTGTACCAAAAAGCTTTGTTATATTTGGTTTCATCGACTTTGTAGATATTATCACCAAAGTCAGGATTACTTTCTAAGCCAGCATTGACATGATCGACAAAGAAAGTTCCGGGTACAGTAGCATCAATCCAGTCATCATCATTAAATTCTGTTTTTGATAAATTAACAATAGAATTAACTGTATTGTCTGTTCGACAGATTTTCCAATTTATATTGGACGAATTCAAAGAATAGATCTCTTGCGCATGGATAGACACTGTAAATAAAACAGTGGATACTAGCAACAATATCTTTTTGTACATGATTCTATTTTTAAGGATTAATACTGCTGAGTTTAACGAATGATTAATTTCTGTATATAGGAATCCTTGTCAGTATATACTTTTACTAGATACACACCATTGTTGTATGTTGAAAATGACAATTCAACCTGTTGAGAATCACTTGTCTGATCGATAATGACACTGCCGCTTAAATTAATTACTACGACACGCTTAATGGTTTCAGAGGATGCAGAACTAATATTTACATAGTCTGATGCAGGATTTGGTGATATAATAATATTGTTACTACTGATTGTTTGTTTTGTTGAGCCGGGAATATCAGCCGGATTTAATAAATTCCATAGACCTCCGTGTTGCCCTAAATCTGTACTTTGATAGATTTTGACATCTGCACTATGTAAGCCATCCAACACCTCTATCAACTTATCACTTGCTTTATTGATGATTCTGACTGTTCCACTATTAACTTCTTGTAAAACGAATCTTTGAACGTCTAAATAGACTCCGTCTGTTGCTCCTGTTGATGCGTATAATTTTAATTCTGCCAATTGCAAGGTAGTACCTGCCAGTGATGTCATATTGATACGATAATAGCTATAGCTGTCGGTGTTATCGTCAATGCTAAACGATTGTTCTTCTAATCTGTTCTTGAACCTGAAATTTGTGATTTCATCCAGAACTTCCCAATTATCTCCATCGTTTGAACCGGATAATACCCAGTTTTTAGGGTCACGTGTAGCTACATCATTAGCAGATGTGAGCGTATATCTCTTTAAGACACAAGCTTCGTCCGTTTTGAATTGTACCCAAGCTTGGTTATGAAATGTCAGATATTTTGTGTTGACATTTTTGTCAAAAAGATTTTCTACTTTTTCATTTGCCGGAGAATCATCATATTGAGTCAGAATCTCGCCTCCGGATGCCGTAATTTCTCTTTCTTTTCCATCCCATTGCTCAACATAAGCTCCTGAGTTTTTGCTTTGTCCAACTATGCTCAGTGGTTTGTTGGAGCCTACATTGCGAATGCTATATTCGCCATTTCCCAAATGAGTAAATTCAAATTTTTGGGAATCATCTCCATAAAAATCCTTTTGGACAAGCAGTGCATTATTTAGGCTGCTGGCATCAACTACACTTAAAAACAATTCACTTTGCTGATTTTTAACTGCATAAACACCATCTAAGTTTTCAGTTCCTACACGCCTAATAATCAGCGAATTCATTTTGTCGTTAAAAGCTTCTCCTTCTAAATCCTCAATATTGCTTGTGAATGCTTTCATTTCTCCGGAGAAATTATCCTCTGCATATAGTTCGACAATATAACCTTCGTCTAAGGCTAAAGAAGAAAGGGTTTTAGCATTGAATCCCAAGTTGCTTAAATCAGCAGCTGTATATGAGCCAACATTTAAACCTATACTCTTGCCTGAATAGCCGGCGTTTTCGTATAATATTAAACTTCCGGTAACACAAGCTTCTTTACCAGTGGTTCCTCCTACGCATTCACCGCATGAGTCATAAAATGCATCTCCATTTGCTACTCCTGAACAATCTTCTAAGTCAGTAGTATAAGGAGATAAGGCAAGTAAATCGACTTGGATATATCGCTGGCGATACCAGTATTTATCGGTATAAAGTTTATTTTCGCAATCTTTACAGAAAAACAAGCAACCATGATAATTAGCCGACATGGATATTGAATATTTACCATTATCCAAACGACCGTGGAAATTAGGCATATAATACCAGAAATTTGCACTTCTATCGCCAATATTCACTAACTTCTCATGCCCCCAGGGTCCTTCAGGTGATGGAGCAAAGAGTACGTAAACCTCCGGACTCATAGCCGGCATTGCCAACTGTACATAATTTCCCGGTCCCAGCTTGATAATATCATCAGCACCTCTTTCAGATACTTCATATTTTTTATCTTGCGTGTTCCAGCTTGTTCCATCCCAGAATCTCCATGTTCCTTTTTTTCCGTTCATATCACCTAATTCGCATTTTGCAGCCATCATGGTACGGCGAAAACCTGAACCTCCATTTTGGTACAAATATACCATGCCTTCATCTTCATCTACAAAAAACTTCTCATATCTGCGGCAGAATGGTTCTTGCTCTTCTATTCCCACAAACTCCAACTCAGGGTAAGTGAATTTTCCGAGATAAGAACGATCGTTACCGTAAACTTCAATCAGATAGACCTTTACCATACCATCTTCCATCAGCGCATCACCGACCCAGAAGCAGTTTTTAACGCCACTACCCGAATTGCCGGGAGTGTTGTAAATAACATCTTCATCGGGTATTCTAAAGTAAGTGTTCTGACCGCCTTGGTTGGTAACAGGCAAACTGTGAAGTGAACCATCAGTGTTTTGGATTACCACAGCATTTCTTACAAATTTTCCACCCGGAAAAACATTAGATTCAGGTTTGTTCTGTCCATAAAAGGAATCATTGAAAAACCACATACGCCTTCCGTCGGGTAAATCAAAAGATACATCATTGTCACCGGCAGTCCAAGCTTCATTGTTTTTATTGGGTACTTGATTGTAATTCCACAAGTAAGTGTTATAAACATCAAAGTGCATATCGTTTGATTGGTCAACCAACACCAAACCATCTATATAATAAGTTGCACCATCATACGTGTTTATATAACAATCGTTTGGGTTATTGGATTTATCCCTTGTTTTGTCGCTACCAAAAAAGAAAGTAATAGTTACCTCCCGAGAGGTATTAGATTTTTTAAGTTTGAAAGGATAATGAAAGGCAACCATTTGACCCTTCGAACCTTCGTTGCCAACGCGTGTCTCAAAAATTACAGTTTTTTGTTCAGCTCCATCTATCTCAACAAAGAGTTTAGCTTCTTCGGGTCCGTGTGCCCAAAACTGCAAGAGATACAAGGAGTCACTACCGAGCTTAGCATGTGTCCTAGCATAAACCGCCTTTTGACTTTCAAGGGAGTTCACTTGAACTTTTAGTCCAACATTGCTATCATCAAATATTTTATTTCCTTCATAGAGTGAAAATTGAGCATTAGATCTTCTACCAACAGAATACTCCCAATCAAGGTTTAAACCTAATTCGAAACTACCATTTCGTAAATAGTTGGTGGTTTGTTTTGCGGACGACAACGTTATAGCTACCGCCAACAACATCAATAAAAAGAGATTTTTTTTCTTCATGAGTACAATTATATATAATTTTAGTTAGAATGAAACATTTACTATAAGAGTCTTTAATTAAGACTATCTTTTATGTGAAATCCACTAAAAAAACCGCAAATTAAACTTGAATAATTCTAAAAGAGCCCGACACCATCATGTATCAGGCGCTTAATAATGATCAACCATCAAATAAATTTTTGATAGTCTTATTTATTTACTTTTGTTACTGAATCATTAATTCTCACAATATACACGCCTTGGTTGAACGTTTTCATGCTGATGGTACTTTCAGTTGAACTGATTAAATTACGACCAAACATATCATACACATTCACCACGCCATTTTCAGGCATATTGCGAATTACCAAATTGTCACCTTGTACATGTGCTCTGTATTTGTTTTCGTTAACTAGTTTTACTGAGCTTGACTCATCATTAATGATAACAGCACCAGGAGAATAT
>Ga0172382_10001670_pt1 | contig 39170 bp, 29 predicted proteins | sample Leawel138RmetaG_FD_122245 | JGI IMG/M metagenome (GOLD analysis project Ga0172382, IMG submission 122245) | Leachate microbial communities from a municipal landfill in Southern Ontario, Canada - Leachate well 138R metaG | ecosystem: Engineered > Solid waste > Landfill > Unclassified | place... | reverse complement strand
GCTTTCATGACGACATGGCCGCCGTACATTTCCTCGATGTGGCCGTTGACCTCGCCCAGCACAGCCTGCTGCTGCGAGAAGTACTTGTGCGACCGCTTGACGACGAATCGGATCAAAAAGCCCGTGATCGGCACGATCAGGAGCGCGGCCAGCGTCATGACCCAGCTGATCGTCAGCATCATGACCAGCACGCCGATCAGGGTGGTGACCGAAGCGATCAGCTGGCCCAGGCTCTGCTGCAGGGTGTGGCCGACCGTGTCGACGTCGTTGGTGACCCGTGACAGGACCTCGCCGTGCGTCTGGCGGTCGAAGTACCCGAGCGGCAGACGGCTGATCTTGGCCGCGATGTCTTTTCTGAACCCGTAGCTGATCCGCATGGCGACGCCGGCCATGACAAAGCCCTGGATGTAATTGAATAGCGTGCTGCAGGTGTAGATGATCACCAGCCAGACCAGGATGCGGCCGATCGCGGCGAAGTCGATCGCAGCGCCCGCCTGGTTCATCACCTTGGCGACCGCGCCTTCAAAGAGGATGGTGGTGGCCTGGCCGAGCACCTTGGGGCCGATGATGCCGAAAATGGTGCTGCCGGCAGCGAAAATCAAGGCCAGCAGGGACGGCAGGCGGTAGGGCTTCATCGTCTGCAGCAGACGGCGGGAGGTTCGGCCGAAATCCTTCGGTTTCTCGCCGGGGACCATCGCGTGGGCACCCGGTCCGCCCGGACCCGGCCCGCGCCGCACCGGCCCTGTTTTGGGCCGGTCGGGTTGGCTCTTGATGCCGTTTACCGCGTTTGGCTTGGTGTCTGTCATACAGCCAGCTCCTTTTCCGTCAGCTGCGAGGCGGCGATTTCCATGTAGACCGGGCAGGTTTTGAGCAAGTCCTCGTGGCGGCCCTGGCCGACGATGCGGCCCTGGTCGAGCACGATGATGTTTTCGGCGTGGCGGATCGTCCCGATGCGCTGGGCGACGATGATGATCGTAGCCTGGTGGGTCTGCCGGCGCAGCGCCCGGCGCAGGGCGGCGTCTGTCTTGTAGTCAAGCGCCGAAAACGCGTCGTCGAAAATATAGATGTCCGGCTGGCGCACCAGGGCCCGGGCGATCGACAAGCGCTGCTTCTGGCCGCCGGAGACGTTGGCGCCGCCCTGGGCGATCGCCGTCTCCAGTCCCTCCTCGCTCGCGTCGATGAAGTCGAGCGCCTGAGCGGTTGCGGCCGCCGGGCGGATTTCGGGTTCGTCGGCGTCCGGCTTGCCATAGGCGATGTTCTCGCGGATCGAGCCGGTGAACAGGATGCCGCGCTGGGCGATGTAGCCGATCTTCTGGCGCAGGCCGGCCTGGGGCACCTGACGGATGTCGGCGCCGTCGACCAAAACCCGGCCGGCCGTGACATCGTAGAAGCGCGGGATCAGGTTGACCAGGGTCGACTTGCCGCAGCCGGTGCTGCCGATAATCGCGGTGGTCTCACCCGGACGGGCCGTCAGCGAGATGTCGTGCAGGACATCCTCCTGTGCGTTTGGGTAGCGGAAAGAGACGTGATCGAAAACAACCAGCCCGCGTCGGGCGGGGTCGAAGTCGCTCGTTTTGGCCGGGTCGACGATGCTTGGCTCGACCGCCAGCACCTCGGCGATCCGCTGCGCGGACACACTGGCGCGCGGCAGCATGATGAAAATCATGGACAGCATCAAAAAGCTCATGATGATCTGCATGGTGTACTGGATGAACGCCATGATGTCGCCGACCTGCATCGCGCCCAGGTCGACCTGTTTGGCCCCGACCCAGACGATCAGGAGCGAGACCATGTTCATGATCAGCATCATCAGGGGCCACATCAGGGCCATCAGGCGTGAGACAAACAGGTTGATCCGGGTCAGGTCCTGGTTGGCTGTGTCGAAGCGCTCCTCCTCGTGCCGCTCGGTGTTGAAGGCGCGGATAACCATCAGGCCGGAGAGGATCTCGCGTGTCACGAGGTTCAGGCGGTCGACCAGTTTCTGGATTTTCTTGAAGCGCGGCACCGCGACCTGGAACAGCACGATGATCAGCGTCATCAAGACGGCGACGGCCAGCGCAATGATCCAGCCCATGGCGATGTTGGCGTTGACGACCTTGATGATCCCGCCTGTGCCCAGGATCGGTGCGAAAAAGAGAATGCGCATCAGCATGACCAGCGCCATCTGGATCTGCTGGACATCGTTGGTGGTGCGCGTGATCAGCGAAGCGGTGGAGAAGGTGTCGAACTCGGCGCTGGCAAACTGCTCGACCCGGCTGAAGGTTGCCAGGCGCAAATCTCGCGAGATGCCGGCGGCGGTCCGGGATGCGAAATAACCGACCGCGACCGCACAGGCGGCGCCGAGCAGCGCGATCACCAACATCAGGCCGCCGGTGTTCAGGATGAATCGGCTCTGGATGGCGGCCTGGTCGAGGCCGACTTGTTCGTATTCCGCGCCGATCCAGGCGATCGCCGACTGGTTCAGCATCAGGTCCGGGACGGCCTGCAGCCGCTCCTCCAGCTTGTTTGTCAGCAGCGCGCGCTGCTCAGGGGGAAGAGAAGCCAGGACGACGAAAGGATCGGTTCCGGCTGGCAGTTCCGGAACCGCAAACCCGTCCTGCGTCAGCATCGCCAGCACAGCCAGGGCCCGGGTGAGCTCGGCACGCAGCTCCTCATCGAGCCTGGCCTTGTCGTTCAGAACGGCCAGCGCCTCGGACGATAGCAGGGGATAGCGGCTCTGCCATTCGGCGTAGGCGTCCGGGCTGAGCGACGGACGATCGAGGGTGCGGTAAGTGGTTTCCAGGCTGTCGGCGGCCGATGGGGGCAGCAGCAGCTTGATCCTGTCGAGCGAGGTGCGGCGCAGTACGGTGGGCAGCGGCTCCTCGATGCCATTTTGCTGGATGCCGACGTTGACGATACGCGACATGTACTCCGGCAGGGACAGGTCGATCATCGCTTGGGCGAACAGGAGCAGGAATATGATAACCATCACACCCGCGTAAGGGCGGATGTAGCGGACCAGCTTGAGCATGCGGTCATTGCCTCCTCGTACCAAAAAAATACGCGCTTCTTGTGCCATTATACTGCAAACCAGGCCGGTCTGCTTCGGGCCAGGAAATTTAACCTGTAATCGGCAAGCAGCCAAGCAAAAAACCTGAAAAGCCAACGTGCAACGCACTTTGACAAATAAGGGACTGTTAAGAAATTAGTAGCTCTTTTCATCGAGAGATTGACGAGTCTGGTCAATCTCTCGGGGAACCTATAGAGCTGCTTATTGATGAACAGTCCCTAAATATGGTGAAAAATATCTGCATATAAAAACAGGTGTTTCAATCTGGTCAAAACGACCTCAGGTCGCACGTCACATACGTTGACCATCTGGCGCGAAGGCACGCTCTCTGTTATGATCGGATGCGATACGACCCCGGCAAGCGGGCCGATCGGGGGGCGAGCCATGAAGGTGAATGTCCGGTCTTTCTGGCGCAAGGATCCTGTCCTGTTTTTGTCCGGCCTGCTGGCGCTGCTTTCGCTGCTCTGGGTGCCGCCCGACCGGGCGTATGCCGGCTACCTCGACTTCAAGGTCCTGATCTGCCTGTTTGTCCTGATGCTCGCGGTCGAGCTGCTGCGCGAGGCAGGCTGGCTGGATGTCGCCGCGCAGCATGTTTTGTGCCAGGCGGGCAGCCGGCGCAAACTCTCCGTCCTGCTCACGGCCTTCGCGTTCTTCCTGTCGATGCTGGTCACCAACGATGTCGCCCTGCTGACACTGGTGCCGCTGACGCTTCGCGTCACGGGCGATGGCCACGATGCGCCTTTGACGGTGCGGCTTTTGGTGCTGCAGACCCTCGCGGCCAACATCGGCAGCATGCTGACGCCGGTCGGCAACCCGCAGAACCTGTATTTGTATGCGCACGGCAGCATGACCTGGCCGGTCTTCTGGGGCGCGGTCTGGCCGGTCGGACTGGCCGGCGGCCTGCTGCTCGGCCTGCTGGCGCTGCTTGGCCCGGATCGGCCCCTGCCACAGGGACCGCATCCGCCAAAGCTAAGCCCGGGTGACGCGCCGCTGGCAGGCCTGATTCTGTTTGTCGCCGCCGTCCTATGCGTTTTCGGCGTGCTGCCGGCTTGGCTGCTGCTGGCCGGCGCCTTGCTGATTGTCCTGCCGCTGCGCCCGGCCAGCCTGGCTCGGGTCGATTACGCCCTGCTGCTGACGTTTGCCTTTTTCTTCGTGTTCGTCGGCAACGTCAGCCGCATCGATGCGGTCGCCCGCTGGCTGGGCGGCATGCTTGCCAGTCCGGCGCAGGTCATCTTGACCGGCAGCCTGGCCAGCCAGGTGATCAGCAACGTTCCGGCCGCCATTTTGCTGTCCGGTTTCACCACGCGCTGGGCGGAGCTGCTGCGAGGGGTTAATGTCGGCGGCTGCGGCACGCTGGTCGCGTCCCTGGCCAGCCTGATCACCTGGCGGCTATACAGCCGAACGGCGTCCGCTTCGTGCGAACGCCGCCGTTTCCTGCTGGTATTCTCAGGCTTGAACGCCCTGTTCCTGGCCGTGCTGCTGGCCGTCGCCCTGCTGGCGCCGTTTTGACGCTCAGACGTTGAACAGCATGTCGCTGTAGGTCGGGATCGGCCAGTAGGCGGCGTCGATCAGTTCCTCGAGCCGGTCGCCGTCCTGGCGCAGCGGTGCCATGGCGGAAAAGACCAGGTCGCGATACGCTGCGGCCTTGTCCGCCGCGCTGCTGTCTGCCGATTCGGCCTGCTCGACTGCCTCTTCAAGCCGGGCCAGGTTTTGGCTGAAGGAGACCAGGCGGCTGCTGATCTCGCCGCACAGCGCCTGCTCGACCGAAACGTCGCAGCCGGCCTGGCTGACCTGGGCGATCGTGTTGGCGAGGTGCCCCTTGTAGGAGATGACAGCCGGCAGGATCTGGCGCCGGGACATTTCGATCATGGTCAGGGCCTCGATGTGCAGCGTCTTGATGTAGTTCTCGTAGAGGATTTCGGCGCGTGACGCCATCTCGCCGCGGGACAAGACCGCGTGCTTTTCCATCAGGGCCAGGTTCTTCTCCTGGCGGATGGCCTGGATGGCCTCGACCGTGGTGGCGATGTTGGGCAATCCGCGCCGGTCGGCTTCCTCGACCCATTCCTGGGTGTAGTTGTTGCCGTTGAAGATGATCCGCCGGTGATCGCAGATCGTTTCCTTGATCAGGGCCGCCAGCGCCTTCGGCAGGTCTTTTGCCGCCTCGAGCCGGTCGGCGAACTGGCCCAGGGTCTCGGCGACGATCGTGTTGAGCGTGAAATTGGCCTGGGCGATCGTCTGGGACGAGCCGACCATGCGGAACTCGAACTTGTTGCCGGTGAAGGCGAACGGAGAGGTGCGGTTGCGGTCGGTGCTGTCCTTGTAGAGATCCGGCAGGTTTGTCGTGCCCAGGCTGAGCGTGCCGCCGTTCTTGCACGAGGTGGCCCCGCCGTTTTGCAGCTGGTCGAAGATGTCGGTCAGCTGGTCGCCGAGGAAAATGGAGATGATCGCCGGCGGTGCCTCGTTGGCACCCAGGCGGTGGTCGTTGCCCGGGCTGGCCGCGGCGACGCGCAGCAGGTCCGCGTAATCGTCGACGGCCTTGATCACGGCGGTGAGGAAGAGCAGAAACTGCATGTTCTCGTGCGGCGTACTGCCCGGGTCGAGCAGGTTCTGGCCGTCATCGGTCGCCAGCGACCAGTTGTTGTGCTTGCCCGAACCGTTGACGCCCGCGAACGGCTTTTCATGCAGCAGGCAGACCAGGCCGTGGCGCAGGGCGACTTTTTTCATCGTCTCCATGGTCAGCTGGTTGTGGTCGTTGGCGATGTTGGTTGTGTTGAAGATCGGGGCCAGCTCGTGCTGGGCCGGCGCAACCTCGTTGTGCTTGGTCTTGGCCGACACGCCCATCTTCCACAGCTCACTGTCCAAATCGGACATGAAGGCGGCGATCCGGTCCTTGAGCTGGCCGAAGTAATGGTCTTCGAGGTCCTGGCCCTTGGGCGGCTTGGCGCCGAACAAGGTCCGTCCGGTCAGGATCAGGTCCTTGCGCTGGTCGAAATAGCGCTTGTCGATCAGAAAATACTCCTGCTCCGGGCCCACCGTGGTTGTGACGCGCTTCACGCCGCTGTTGCCGAACAGGTGCAGGACGCGCAGGGCCTGGCGGTTGAGCGCGTCCATCGAGCGCAAAAGCGGCGTTTTCTTGTCGAGGGCTTCGCCGGTGTAGGCGCAGAAAGCGGTCGGGATGTAGAGCGAGTTGTCCTTGATGAACGCGGGCGAGGTGCAGTCCCAGGCTGTGTAGCCGCGCGCCTCGAACGTGGTCCGAAGGCCGCCTGAAGGGAAGGAGGAGGCGTCCGGCTCGCCCTTGACCAGTTCCCGGCCGGAAAACTCCATGATCACTTTTCCGTCGGCGGTCGGTGAAATGAAGGAGTCGTGCTTTTCTGCGGTCACGCCGGTCATGGGCTGGAACCAGTGCGTGTAGTGGGTGGCCCCCCTGGATACGGCCCATTCCTTCATGGCGGCGGCGACAACTTCGGCGACCTCTTCGCTCAGCGCCAGACCCTCCTCGATGGTCCTGCGCAGCGATTTATAAATTGCCTTGGGCAGCGACTGGCGCATGACGGCATCGCTAAATACGTTGACACCGAAAATCTCGCCCAGGTCGACGGCCTTTTCCTTAACTTCAAACATGACAAACGCCCCTTTCCTTTCCGGTCTGGGCGGTTTTGAAACAAAAAAAGGTGTTGCGCTCCCGGAGGGGAACGAAACACCTTTGTTTCAGAACCGCTTATTAAAACTCAGTATAGCATAGGTTGCTTAAAATGCAAGTGCGCTTTTACATAATTTCATAATCATGTGAATAACTAGCATTTCGGGCGATAATGACACCAAAAAAGCAAGATTCACTGGCGACTTGCATGAGTCAGGCCTGCTTCACCAGGGCGAGTGCGGCTTCGGCAACCCGGTCGGCCGTGAAACCATACTTCTCGAACAAGGTGTTGGCCGGGGCGGAGGCGCCGAAACAGTCGATCCCGATTACCTGGCCGTCCAGCCCGACATAGCGGTACCAGGGCATCGAGGCACCGGCTTCGACCGCCAAGCGGCAGCGCTTGCCTTTCGGCAGGACCTTTTCCTTCCAGCTGTCCGGCTGCATCTCGAAGATCTCCATGCTGGGCATCGAGACGACGCGGGCGGATACGCCCTGCCCGCGGAGCGCGGCAGCCGCCTTGACGATCAGCTCAACCTCTGAACCGGAAGCCATCAGGATGATGTCCGGATCCGCGGCGTCCTCCAGGATATAGCCGCCCTTGAGCGCGTCGGGTCCGGTCGCCTCGTAGGTGGGCAGGTTCTGGCGGGTCAGGACCATACAGGTCGGCCCCTGGTGCTGCAGGGCATAAGCGTAGCCCGCAGCCGTTTCCTTGCCGTCCGCCGGCCGGAAGACCGTGATGCCGGGGATGGCCCGGATAGCCGCCAGGTGCTCGATCGGCTCATGGGTCGGGCCGTCTTCGCCGACCCCGATGCTGTCGTGGGTCAGCACATAGATGACCGGCGCTTTCATGATCGCGCTCAGACGCAGGGCGCCGCGCAGGTAATCGCTGAAAACGAAGAAGGTGGCGCAGAAGGGGCGCAGACCGCCGTACAGGGCAATGCCGTTGGCTGCGGCGGCCATGGCGTGCTCGCGGACACCGAAATGGATGTTGCTGCCGTCGTATTGCTCGGCGCTGAACCAGGGTTTGCCGTTCAGGACTGTCTTGGTCGAAGGAGCCAGGTCGGCGCTGCCGCCGATCAGGTTGGGCAAACGGTCCGCCAGCCGGTTGAGGCAGACCCCGCTGGTGGCGCGGGTGGCCTGGGAACCGGAGAACGACCAGAATTCCGGATCCGCCAGCAGGTCAGGCACCTCGAGGCTAAGGCAGCGCTCGAGTTCTCCGCCTGCTTCGGGGAAGGCGGACTGGTAAGCGGCATAGCGCGCCTGCCAGGCTGTTTCAGACACGGCGATCGATGCGGCTTTCTCTTTCAGGTAGGCCAGCAGTTCGGCGGGTACATCGAACGGTTCGCGGCTCGGCCAGCCCAGCATTTCGCGTGTCTTGGCGACATTGTCCTCGCCGAGGGGCTCGCCATGGGTCTTGGCCTGCCCGGCCAGGGGCGAGCCATAACCGATTTTGGTCTTGACCACGATCAGGGTGGGGCGGGTCAGGTCGGCCTTGGCCGCGGCGACGGCTTCGGCGATCGCCTGGCGGTCGTTGCCGTCCGCAACCTCGAGCACCTGCCAGTGGTAGGCGGCAAAGCGCGCCGGCACGTCTTCGGTGAAGGCGACGTCGGTGTCGCCCTCGATCGAGATCTCGTTGTCGTCGTAGAAGACGATCAGGCGGCCGAGCTTCAAGGTTCCGGCCAGGGAGGCCGCCTCGCTGGTGATGCCTTCCATCATGCAGCCGTCACCAGACAGGACATAGACGAAATGGTCGAACAGATCGTAACCGGGCTTGTTGAAGCGCGCGGCCATATGAGCCTGGGCCATGGCCATGCCAACGGCCATCGAAAAGCCCTGGCCAAGCGGGCCCGTGGTCGCTTCGACGCCATCGGTGTGGCCGAATTCCGGGTGGCCCGGCGTCTTGCTGTCCCACTGGCGGAACTGCTTGAGGTCGTCGAGGGTCAGCCCGTAGTCGAACAGGTAGAGCAGCGCATAGAGCAGCATCGAGGCATGGCCGGCGCTGAGCACAAACCGGTCGCGGTTGATCCAGGCCGGGTTCTTCGGGTTGTAGTGCATCTGGTTCGCGAACAGCTCATAGGCCAGGGCGGCAGAGCCCATCGCCAGGCCGGGGTGGCCGGACTTGGCCTTCTGGACACTTTCTGCGGTCAGGACCCGGATGGCGTCGATCGCCAGCTGGTCCAGCTTGTGGTTATCGGACATATGATCACCTCTTGCGCTTATTCGACCTGCCGGCAGACGCCCGGCAGCGGTCGTTTCGCAAACATTATACACAAATTTGCGGCAGATGACGATCTCAAATGCCGGTCGACCGGCTGGCTCTTTGGCTCTTTTCGGGTTATGATGAATTTACGGGCTGCAGTCATCTGCCGTTCGCCAAACGATCGAGGTGATGGATATGCGCATCGAAGTAGTCCTCTTAAACAGTCTGGCCAAACGGCTGCCCGGTCAGGATCCGCAGCTGGGCGACCGGCTGCAATCCGGTGACTGGACGGCACTTAGGGGTGAACGGACAGCGGTTCAGCTTGCCCTGCGCTGGCATCATGAACCAGGGGTGTCCGGCAACAGCGCCACTGTCTACTTGCAGCTGAACGGTCCGGTTGCGCTGTCTGTCAGCCGTGTCATGCCGGTTCCGGTCCGCCTGCCGGTCTATCCCGGCCACGACGACAACATCCTGACCAGTCAGCCTGGCCTGATCCCCGACCTGCTCCAGGCGTTAAAACCCGTGGAGCACCCGGCAGGGCCCGCTTACCTGCTGCGCCTGACCGACGGGCAGTGGCAGGTCTGCTGGCTGGAGCTGGTCGTTCCCGAAAACCTGGCCTCTGGCCGGCATGACTTTAGCGTCATACTGCTGGACGGCGATGGCGAGCGCGTGGCTGATGCCGGTTTTGACCTGTCGGTCAGCCCGGCTTCGCTGCCGCCCCAGACGCTGCTGCACACCGAATGGTTTCACGCTGACTGCCTGGCCGACTACTACCGGGTGCCCGTCCGGTCCGAGGCCTGGTGGCAGATCGTGGGCCGTTTCATGGCGACGGCCGCTGCACACGGCGTCAACCTGATCCTGACGCCTATCTTCACCCCGCCGCTGGACACGGCGGTCGGCGGCGAACGGACGACCGTCCAGCTGGTCGATGTCCGCCGCGACGGCGATGCCTGGTCGTTTGACTTGACCGCCCTCAAGCGCTGGATCGACCTGGCGCGCGAGAATGGCATCCCCAACTTGGAAATCGCCCACTTGTTTACCCAGTGGGGGGCCCGCGCCACGCCGAAGATCATGGCCTGGACCGAAAACGGCCTGGAAAAGGTCTTCGGCTGGGATACGCCGGCGGACAGCCCCGCTTACCGAGCGTTTCTCGAAGCGTTCCTGCCCCGGCTGGTCGCCAGCCTTAACGCATGGGGCCTGGCCGGCCGCGTCTATTTCCACATCTCAGACGAACCGTCGCTTAAGGACCTGGCCTCTTACCAGGCAGCCCGCGACTTGGTCGCCCCCCTGATCGGCGACCACCCCGTAATCGACGCCCTGAGCGATTTCACCTTCTACCAGACCGGCGCCGTCACGAAACCGATCCCGGCCAACAACCACATCGAGCCATTCCTGGAAGCGCAGGTGCCTGGCCTTTGGACTTACTACTGCTGCGGCCAGCACCAGGTGGTCAGCAACCGCTTCATGGCCATGCCGTCGGCCCGCTGCCGTGTTCTGGGCGTCCAGCTCTACCGCTACCGGATCGAGGGGTTCCTCCACTGGGGCTACAACTTCTACAACAGCCAGTACTCGGTTCGTCATCTCAACCCTTATGTGGAAAATGACGCCGACGGGGCGTTCCCGGCCGGCGACGCTTTCCTGGTCTATCCCGGGCCCGGCGGCGTCCCGGAATCCTCGCTGCGCCTCAAGGTGTTCCACCAGGCCTTGAATGATTTGCGCGCCCTGCAGCTGCTCGAATCGCTGATCGGGCGCGTGGCCGTTGAGGACTTGATCAGCCAGGATCTGGCTGAACCATTGACCTTCACGAACTATCCGAAGGACAGTTCCTGGATGATTGGGCTGCGCCGCCGTGTCCACGCGGCGATTGTGTCGGCCCTGCAGTGAAAGAGAGTGATGACTCATGACCGGAAAGACTGACCTTACCGCCCGAACCCCATTCGCCGAAGCCGTGCGCCAGGCGCTGCAGGCCCAGGTGGAAATCGTGATCACCCGCTTGAAGCAAGCGGCTTCGACCGATCCTGCGGAAGCGGCCGAGGGCGTCCACGAAGCCCGGGTGGCCCTGCGGCGCGCACAGTCCCTGCTCGGCTTTGCCATCCCCTGGATCGACGCCGGTTGGGCGAAAAAGCATCTCAAGAGCTACCGCGGGCTGTTTAGCCTGCTTGGAAAAGTCCGTGACAGAGACATCGCATCCGAACGGGCCGGTGCCTTCTTCTCAGCGGATGAACCTGACGCGGCGCCCCTTCTGGCGGCGCTCAACAGCCGCCGCGATAAACAGCACGAAGCCCTGCGGAAAAAACTGGCCGACAAAAAGACGTTGCAGATCCTGGGCCACGAACTATCGTCCGTGGCGTCGGCCGACGCGCTGCTGGCGATGGCGCCAGTACCGGTGAGTAATCGCGGACAGGTACGCTTGTTCGATCTGGCGGATGTGCTGCCCGCAATGCTCGGGCAGGCTCTGGCTTGCCTGACGGCATACAGCCACGTTCTCAACGCACCGGAGTCGGATGCCGGCGAGGACATGCTGCACCAGCTGCGCCTGGCGGGCAAGGACCTGCGCGATTTGGTCCTATTCGCCCGGCCATGCCTGGACGATCAGACCGATGCCCTGATCCAGGACTTGCGCGAGATTCAACAGACGCTGGGCGGCTGGCATGACACCGTCGTGGCGCGGCGCCAGCTGCAAAAGCTATCATCTGAATTGCAAAAAGAAGAGGCCGCCCGGCGTTGGCTTGAATTCGAAAGCGCGCGCGGGGAGAACCTCATCAAGGCATTTTATACGGCCTGGGAAAAAATGTCACCGGCCTGTTTGCGCGGGCTGCTGGCCCAAGCATTGGCAGGTCTGGACAAGCCGTCCGGCTGCTCCGGCTGCGGCGGACAGCCGGAGCCCGCAAGTTGATACCAGGCCTCAGACGCCGGCCGGAAGGCCGGGCACAACCGGTGCGGTAAAGGTGCGTGCCCCGAGCTGATCGTCGATCATGAGCAGGGCGTTGCTGTTGTCGCCGGCCAGGGCCAGCCGGTCGATGATATCGTTGGCGTTGGCTTCCTCTTCGACCTGTTCCGACACATACCATTGCATGAAGTTATAAGCGGCGTGGTCGTTGGCCTTGAGGGCGACCGTCGCCAGGTTGTTGATCGATTCGGTCACATACTGCTCATGCTTAAGGACATGGCGGAAGACATCCAAAGGGGACTGCCAGCTGCTGGTGGGGTCGTCGATCTGTTTCAAGGTGACGCTTTCGCTGCGGTATTGCATGTAGTGGTAGAGGTTCTGGGCGTGGGCCAGCTCTTCCTGGTACTGGACATAGGTCCAGTTGGCCATGCCGCGCAGCCCTTTCTGGTTGAACCAGTTGGCCATGCCGAGATAGAGAAACGCGGAAAAATACTCTTTGTTAATCTGGGCACTGAAGGTTTCGGACAATTCTTTGTTCATGTTATCGCCTGCTTTCTGTAGGATTATTTTACGTTGTTTATATTATCCGGGATGTCACCTGCCGTGACAGTATCCCGCGTTACCGCATAAAGAGTCGGAAACAGACAGGAAAACGCGTCGCTTTTGCATTGATCTCATGATGGATTTCATTATAATGAAAGGGATTGGTTTTCGATCCGAACCGGAGGTAGCGCTTATGTATCCGATTATCCGCAAGCAAACGCTGAATTCTGCCGTGACCCGGATGGATGTTAAGGCGCCGGCGATCGCCCGCAAGGCCGAGCCGGGCCAGTTCATCATCCTGCGGGTGCATGAGGACGGCGAGCGCATCCCCCTGACGATAGCCGATTTCGATCGCGAGCTGGGAACCGTGACCATCATCTTCCAGGTGGTCGGCAAGACGACCCGGCTGCTCAACGAGCTTGAGGCCGGCGACAGCATCCTGGACTTTGTCGGGCCGCTGGGACTGGCGACCCACCTGGCGGGCTACCGGCGCGTGGCCGTGATCGGCGGCGGGCTCGGGTCGGCGATTGCCTACCCCCAGGCGAAAAAGCTCCATCAGCTGGGTGCCCATGTCGACATGATCGCGGGCTTTCGCAACCAGGACCTGATCATCCTGGAAGACGAGATGCGCGGCGTCGCCGACCGATTGATCATCACGACCGACGATGGCTCCAACGGGCGCAAGGGCTTCGTCACGGATGTGCTTAAAGAATTGCTCGACGCGGGCAACGCCTATGACCTGGTCATCGCGATCGGGCCGCTGATCATGATGAAGTTTGTCGCCAACCTGACCCGGCCTTACGGGATCAAGACGATCGTCAGCATGAACCCGGTGATGGTCGACGGAACCGGCATGTGCGGCGGCTGCCGGGTCACCGTGGGCGGGAAGACCAAGTTCGCCTGCGTCGACGGCCCGGATTTCGACGGGCATGAAGTCGATTTCGATGAGGCGATCCGCCGCCAGCAGATGTATAAAGGCGACGAGAAAAGAAGCGAAGAGATGCACCGCTGCCGCCTGACCGGAGAGGAGCACCGCCATGGCTGACATGTCCCCGAAGAAAGTGCCGATGCCGGAGCAGAACCCGGCAGAACGAATCCGAAATTTCCGCGAAGTTGCCCAGGGCTACACGCCTGAGCAGGCGATGCAGGAGGCTAAACGCTGCCTGCAGTGCCGCCACAAGCCCTGCATGCTGGGCTGCCCGGTCAACGTCGACATCCCCGGCTTTATCGCCCTGGTGGCAGCCGGCGAGTTTGCCGCCGCCTACGACCTGATCACGGCGACCAACAGCTTGCCCGCGATCTGCGGCCGTGTCTGCCCGCAGGAATCGCAATGCGAGCAGCTCTGTGTCCGCGGCAAGAAAGGCGAACCGGTCGCGATCGGGCGCCTGGAGCGTTTCGTGGCCGACTGGGCCATGGCCCGCGGGCTCGCCGTGCCGGAGCAATCCGAGCCCAAGAACCGCAAGGTCGCGGTGGTCGGATCCGGTCCGGCCGGGCTGGCCTGTGCCGGCGACCTGGCCAGGCGCGGCTATACCGTCACCATCTTCGAAGCTTTCCATGTACCCGGCGGCGTCCTGATGTACGGGATCCCCGAATTCAGGCTGCCTAAGGCGCTGGTTCAGGCTGAAATCGACCATCTGCGCCAGATGGGCGTCGAGATCCTGACCAACCAGGTGATCGGCAAGCTGTACACCCTGGACGAACTGGGGCAGCAAGGCTATGAGGCGGTTTTTGTCGGTACGGGCGCTGGCCTGCCCAGCTTCATGAACCTGCCCGGAGAGAATCTCAACGGCGTCTATTCGGCCAACGAGTTCTTGACCCGGGTCAACCTGATGAAGGCCTATCGCTTCCCGGACTGCGACACCCCGGTCAAGGTCGGCCGGCGCGTGGCCGTGATCGGCGGCGGCAACGTTGCGATGGACGCGGCCCGTTCCTCCAAGCGATTGGGCGCGGAGACAGTCTCGATCGTCTACCGCCGTTCGGAGGCTGAAATGCCGGCCCGCGCCGAGGAAGTCCACCACGCTAAGGAAGAAGGCATCGCGTTCCAGCTCTTGACCAATCCGATCCGGATATTGGGTACGGTCGAGGGCTGGGTCGAGGGCATGGAATGCATCCGGATGGAACTCGGCGAACCCGACGCATCCGGACGCCGGCGGCCGGTCGCGATCAAGGACTCGGCTTTTATCCTGCCCCTGGAGACCGTGATCGTGGCGATCGGGCAGAGCCCCAACCCCCTGATCAAGGCGACGACGCCAGACCTGGCGACGCAGCCCTGGGGCGGCATCGTGGCCGACGACGAGACGATGGCCACCAACCTGCCGGGCGTCTTTGCCGGTGGCGACGCGGTCACCGGCGCCGCCACGGTTATCCTGGCGATGGGCGCCGGCAAGAAAGCTGCCCAGGCGATCGATGCCTACCTGGAGGGCAAGCCCTACGACCCGCAGCATCCGGCCTGCGTCTTCAGCCTCAACCGACCGGAGATGTAAGGGCGAACATCATCTTGCACAGGAAACGAAAAGAGGCACGATCTTTAAAGATCGTGCCTCTTTTTTCCTGCGCCGACAAAAAAACGTGTGCATCCGCTTTTGTTTTTGGCATATCTCAGCTGGTTGCACATGCTTGCGAAGGTCGCAGATGACGTCATGACGATTCGATTGCCGTTTTTTGTTAGCCATATTTGTCATGTGCCATACTTTGCATTGACGTTTCATGGACCAATGCATAAAATGAAGATGTCATATCTGAAATCGAGTTACAAATAGTGTAACACTTTTGTTTGGAGGTCTTCATGGACAAGCAGCAAATCCTGGCCAAAATCGAAGCGTGCGACCTGGTGGCCGTTGTGCGCGCCGAATCCAGCGACCAGGCGGTCCGTATCGCCGACGCCTGCATCGCGGGCGGCGTGGCGGCGATCGAGATCACCTACACCGTTCCCGGCGCCAGCGCCATCATCGAGCAGCTGGCAGGCCGTTACCGGCCGGAAGAGATCATCATCGGGGCCGGTACCGTCATGGACAGCGCCACGGCGCGCCAGGCGATCCTGAGCGGGGCCTGTTACGTCGTCAGCCCCTGTTTCGATCCGGAGACGGTCCGGATGTGCCAGACCTACCAGATCGCGGTCATGCCCGGCGCGATGACGATCAAGGAAATGGTCGAGGTCATGCGCTCCGGCGCCGACCTGATCAAGCTCTTTCCCGGCGAGCTGTTCGGGCCGGCCATGATCAAGGCGGTGCGCGGCCCGCTGCCCCAGGCGCAGATCATGCCGACCGGCGGCGTCACGGTCGCCAACGCCGGCGAGTGGATCAAGGCCGGCGCGGTGGCCCTCGGTGCCGGCAGTTCCCTGACCGGCGGCGCCAAGCGCGGCGATTACGACGCGATCACATCCGTAGCCAAGGACTTTATCCGTGAGATCGCTCTGGCCCGCGGCCAGGCCAGCTGAAGACCATCCCGTGGCGGATAGCGGCCTCAAGACCGTTGACCGGGCGCTGGACCTGCTCGAGCTGCTGGCCCACGAGGCACAGGGCCTGCGTCCTGTGGAGATCGGCGCGCGCATGAGCCTTAACAAGGTGGCCGTGCACCGGCTGCTCAGTACCTTGATCCGGCGCGGCTTCGTCGAAAAGAGGGAAGACGGCCGCTGCCTGGTCGGCCTCAAGCTGGTTGCGATTTCCAGCCTTCGCCTGAACAACCTCGAACTCAAGACGGAAGCGCAGCCCTGGCTGCGCCGGCTGGTCGACAAAGTCGGTCAGCCGGTCCACCTGGCGATCCGCGACGGCAACGAAATCGTCTACATCGAAAAGATCGAGACAGTCCATTCGATCCGCATGTATTCCCAGATCGGCAAACGCAGCCCGCTGCATTGCACGGCCCTGGGCAAGGTGCTGCTTGGCGCCCTGGACGACCGCCAGGTCATGGCCCTGCTGCAGGCCGCGCCGCTTATTGCCTACACCGAAAAGACAACGACCGACCCGGCACGTTTGCTGGACGAAATCCGGCAGGTGCGCCAAAACGGCGTCGCCTTCGACCGGGAAGAGCACGAGCCGGGCGTCTTTTGCGCGGCCTGCCCAATCCTGGACTACCGCGGCCAGATCATCGCGGCCCTCAGCACCGCCGGCAGCCGGAACGATTATTTCGACCAGCCGGAAAGCGACGTGCTCGCAGCCATCCGGGAAACGGCCATGGTCATTTCCCGGCGTATGGGCTGCGACCCGGAACGATTCGAAAAAAATAGCAGCAGGCCGTTGGTCCTGCAAGCAAGGAGGAAAACCCAATGAGCAAGAAAATCCTGTCATTCGGCGAGATTATGGTTCGCCTCAAGTCCCCCGGGCACGAGCGGCTGGGCCAGAGCGCCCTGTTGGAGATGACCTTTGGCGGCGGCGAGGCCAATGTCGCAGTCTCATTGGCCGGGTTCGGCCACCATGCGGTCTATGTAACGGCCCTGCCGGCCAACGAGATCGCCGACGCCTGTCTGGCCGAACTGCGCCGCTTCGGCGTCGATGTTTCCGAGATCCGGCGCGACAAGGGGCGCATGGGCGTCTACTATGTCGAGACCGGTTCCAATCAGCGCCCGTCCAAGGTCATCTACGACCGTGACAACTCCAGCATCGCCCGCTCCGGCCCCGGCGACTTCGACTGGCCCCGCCTGCTCGCCGGCGCCGACTGGTTCCATGTCACCGGCATCACGCCGGCGATCAGCGCGAGTTGCGCCGGCGCCGCCCTGGAGGCCGTCCAGGAAGCAAAGCGCCTGGGCGTGCCGGTCTCGATTGATCTCAATTACCGGGCCAAGCTATGGAACTGGGGCAAGAAAGCCCATGAGGTCATGCCGGAGCTGGTCAAGCTGGCCGATGTCCTGGTCGGCAACGAGGAAGACTGCCAGAAGACCCTGGGCATCGAGGCGGCAAGCGACGTGGCGTCGGGTGAGCTGGACGAGGCGGCCTACGCTGACCTGACCGAACGCGTCCTCGCGGCCTACCCCAATTTGCGCCTGGTGGCCATCACGCTGCGCGAGAGCATCAGCGCCGACCACAACAACTGGTCTGCCTGCCTGCGTGACAGCCAGGGCTTTTACCGCAGCTGCCGCTACGAGATCCGCAACATCGTCGACCGCGTCGGCGGCGGTGACTCGTTCTGCGCCGGCCTGATCCACGGCCTGGTCAGCGGACAAGACAACCGCCAGTCACTGGAGTTCGCCACAGCCGCCAGCTGCCTCAAGCACACCATTCCCGGCGATTTCAACCGGGTGAGTGCGTCCGAGGTCGAAAAGCTGCTCCAGGGCGACGCATCCGGCCGCGTGCAGCGCTGAGAAAGGGGACAACAGCCATGAAACTGGTCCAATACGAATTGTTCAAGGTTCCGCCGCGCTGGCTGTTCCTGCGCCTGGAGACCGACGACGGCTTTGTCGGTTGGGGCGAACCGGTCATCGAGGGACGCGCCGATACGGTAGCCGCCTGCGTTACCGAGCTCTGGTCCTACCTGGAGGGGCGCGACCCGCGCCAAATCGAAGACATCTGGCAGAGCATCTACCGCGGCGGCTTTTACCGCGGCGGCCCGGTGCTGACATCCGCCCTATCGGGCATCGAGCAGGCCCTTTGGGACATCAAGGGCAAGCTTTATGGCGTCCCGGTCTACGAGCTTTTGGGCGGACGCTGCCGCGACCGCATGCAGGTCTACAACTGGATCGGCGGCGACCGACCGGACGATGTCGCCGAAGCGGTCAAAAAGCAGCTGGCCAGCGGCTTCAAGGCCGTCAAGATGAACGCGACCGAAGAGCTGCACTACATCGACAGCCATGAGAAAATCGACGCGGTCCTGGCCCGGGTGGCCGCCGTGCGCGAAGTCGGCGGGCCCGGCCTGGGCATCGGGATCGACTTTCACGGCCGGGTGCACAAGGCGATGGCCAAGGTCCTGGCCCGCGAGCTGGAGCCGTACCGCCCGATGTTCATCGAGGAGCCGGTCCTGTCCGAGAACCTGGAGGCGCTGCGCGACATCGCCGCGTTGTGCTCGATCCCGATCGCGACCGGCGAGCGGCTCTTCACGCGCTGGGATTTCAAGACATTGCTCCAGGAAGGCTATGTCGACATCATCCAGCCGGACGTGTCGCACGCCGGCGGCATCCTCGAGTGCCGCAAGATCGCCGCGATGGCCGAAGCCTACGACGTTGCCCTGGCACCGCACTGCCCGCTGGGGCCGATCGCCCTGGCCTCGTGCCTGCAGCTTGACGCCTGCTCACCCAATGCCGTGATCCAGGAACAGAGCCTGGGGATCCATTACAACGTCGGCAACGATGTGCTCGACTACCTGGCCGACCCCGGGGCGTTCGCCTATGCAGACGGATATGTCGCCTTGCCGGACAAGCCCGGATTGGGCATCGAGATCGCTGAAGAAAAAGTCCGTGAGCTGGCCCGGATCGGCCACAGCTGGAAGAACCCGGTTTGGCGCCAGGCTGACGGCAGTGTTGCGGAGTGGTAGAATAAACGTATGGAAAAACAAGACAACGAGCAAAAACTGATGGACCTTTTGACCCGGTACCGCGTGGTCGCCATCGTGCGCCACTTGCCGGAGGATCAGCTCGAGCCGGTGTTTACTGCCTTGGCCGACGCGGGCATCCGCCTGATCGAAGTGACCATGAACAGCGCCGGCGCCGCAAAACAGATCACCCGGGCCCAGGAGCTTTTCGGTGACCGGATGCTGATCGGCGCCGGTACCGTCAGCACGCCGGACCGCGCGCTGGCTGCCCTTGCGGCCGGTGCCCGCTTCCTGGTGACGCCCAACCTCGATCTCGAGGTGGTCGAGATCGCCCGCCGCCAGCACTGCCCGGTCATCCCCGGCGTGATGACGCCGACCGAGATGATGACGGCGATGAAGGCCGGTGTTAAGGTGCTCAAGCTGTTTCCGGCCAGCCAGCTGGGGACGGCCTATGTTAAGGACGTCCTGGCTCCGCTCGACGAATTGAAACTGGTTGCCGTCGGCGGTGTGACGCCGCAAAACAGCGCCGACTGGATCAAGGCCGGTTGTATCGGTGTCGGCATGGGCAGTTCGCTCTTGCCCAAGGATCTGGTCGAAAACAAAAACTACGGTCAGCTGCGCCGGCAGACCGAAGCGTTCATCCGCCAGCTGATCGGCTAAAAGCCCGTCGGACATCTAAATAGCCAGGCCAGAGGAGGAAACACCGTGCGTTACATCCGTTATGCTTATGAGGATCTGAAATTCTGGGGCATGCTGCTGACCGACGACCTGATCCAGCCGCTGACGGCGGCGCCCTACTTGAGCGGCGTGCCGCTCGGCCAGCCGGTTCCCCTGATGTCGGTGCGCTTGCTGGCGCCCTGCGAGCCCGGCAAGATCGTGGCGGTCGGCAAGAACTACCGCGACCACATCGCCGAGTTCGACAGCGATGTCCCCGAGACGCCGATCCTTTTTATCAAGCCGTCGACCGCGGTCAACGATCCCGGAAGCCCGATCGTGCTGCCGCCGCTTACCCTGAGCAGGCGGATCGACTTTGAGTGCGAGCTGGCCGTCCTGATCGGAAAACGGGCCCGCCACGTCAAGGCCGACCAGGCGAGGGACTACATCCTCGGCTACACCTGCCTCAATGATGTGACCGCCCGTGACATCCAGAAGCAGGACGGCCAATGGACAAGGGCCAAGGGCTTTGACACTTTTGCTCCGATCGGACCGGTCGTGACCGACGAAGTCGATCCGGGACGCCTGGCTATCCGCACCCGACTGAACGGCAAGATCAAGCAGGAGTCTTCGACCGCCAACTTGATCTGGCCGGTCGGCGAGCTGATCGAATTCATCACGACCTGCATGACGCTGGAGCCGGGCGATATCGTCACGACCGGAACGCCTTCGGGCGTCGGCCCGATGCAGCCCGGCGACGACGTCGAAGTCAGCGTCGAGGGCATCGGTGTCCTAAAAAACCCGGTAATCGCGGCGCGTTAAGAACGGTTATGAAAAGAGCGGCTCAATGAGGTGTCGTCTCTAAAGTTTTGTTTTTTGCCAACTGCACCTGACGGCGGCTTTTGTCCTGGTACATCAACTGGTCGGCAAAGCTTAGGAACTTAGCTGCCGTAAGGTGTTTTTGCGCGTCGTAGACGGCCGCGCCCATACTGACCGACAGCGGATAGGGGGAGATGGCCTCAGCGTTGTGGCGGGCGAAGGTCTCCTCGATCCGGCGCACCTTTTCCTGCAGCAGCGCATCGTCCTGGATGTCGAGCAGGATGTAGAACTCGTCGCCGCCGAAACGGGCGATCAGGTCGTCCTGGCGCAACGTCCGGCGCAGCAGGGATACGGCCTGCTGCAGCGCCTCGTCGCCGGCCGCGTGGCCGAAGCGGTCGTTGATCTGCTTGAAGCCGTTCAGGTCGGCGATGATCACGGAGAAGCTCTCGCGTCCGGCACGGCTGATCTTGTGCTGGATGATCCGCTCGAAATGCCGCCGGTTGTACGTGCCGGTCAAGGCGTCGGTGCTCAGCCCCCTGTTCTGGATGCGCAAATAGACGATCAGGGCCGAGATCGTGATCGAGGCGCCGTTCAGGCTGAGGCCGTAAAAGATCATCTGGGCGATTGTCCCGACCAGGGGCGGCACGATGAACACAAGCAGCGCCCGGTTCAGTTCCGGTTCGGTGCTGGTGTTGGCGCGCAGGATCATGAGAAATGAGACAATCAGCAGCCCGTAGGGGATCAGGATGTGCAGGATGAAGAGCGGGCCGCGCTGGTAGTTGTTGGCCAGGTCGACGCTGAAAAACCAGCCGGTTTTGACGGAAAGTGCCGCTAAAACGGCGTTAGCGGCGACCAGCACCGCCAGCAGACGCGACAGGCGCAGCAGCTGACGGGTGCTGCCGAAGAGTTGGTAATGGACATAGAGCAGCCAGGTGACCGCCGGCAGAGGCGTGACCAGGTATAAAATCAGGTTGCTGGTCAGGTTGGCGATGCGGGCGTTTTGACCGGGCAGATCCTCCCAAACCCAACTGAGATAGTCAAAACTTGTTTGCAGCAGGATACAGACGAGGAGCAAGCCGAAAAGCTGACTGCTGATCCGGTGGCGCTTCTCGATGTTGCGCAGCAGGGAAAAAAGCAGGATCAGCAAGATGACTGCGCTGAAAACACCTAAATCATACTGTCGGGCCAAAGTGACAATCGAATCGTGCATTGTTATTCCTCACGCAACAGGCACAGGACGTCTCATTGTATCACAATTCGCGATGGTTGTTGACAGGGTGAGCCCTAAAAGTTATGCTTATTGTGTACCGTGCTCGAGCACGAAGCGCCTTTGAGGAAAGGAGGCCTTCAATTGGGCCTTTCCATGCGCCAATTGGCCGAACTGGCCGGCGTTTCCCGCGGAACGGTCGACCGGGCGCTCAACAACCGCCCGGGGGTCGCGCCTGACGTGCGCAAAAAAATCCTGCAGTTGGCCCGGGAGCGCGGCTACCGCTCCAACCGGGCCGCGCGCATGCTTGGGCAGAACAAATCCCCGCTCAAGATCGGCATCCAGATGCCGGCCAGCCATAACCCCTTCTTCGAGGACGTCCGCGCCGGCATCGAGCGCGCTGCGCGCGAGCTGGCCGATTTCGGCTTGTCAGTGATCTGGCGGACGTCGCCCGGCTACGAGGTTGCCGCCCAGGTCCGCCAGGTCCAGGAGCTGTTGCTCGACGGCGCGCACGGCCTGGCGCTGGTCCCGCTCGACGAGGAACCCGTTCGCGTCCTGCTGGACGAGCTGGCCGTCCGGCAGGTTCCGGTTGTCGCCCTGAACAACGATGTCTCCAGGGGAGAAAGGCTTTGCTTTATCGGCAACGACTACCTGCAGAGCGGGCGCATCGCTGCCGGCTTGCTCGGTCTGGCGACCGGGCCGGAGCCGGCGCCGACTTTGGTCCTGACCGGCTCGAACCAGATCCTGGGGCATAACCTGCGGGTGCGCGGCTTTTGCGAGACCGCCGCCAGCCGCTACCCCTGGATCCGGGTCGACGCGATCCGGGAGACCCTGGATGACGACACCCGCGCCTGTTTTCTGGTCGACGAACACCTCGACCGCCATCCCGGACTTCGGGCGATATTCCTGGCCGCGGGCGGTGTGGCCGGCGTCTGCCGGGCCCTGGCGTCGCGCAGCCTGACCGGCCGTGTCCGGGTCGTCTGTTTCGACCATCTCGAAGAGACCGCGCGCGGTTTGCAGGAGGGTCGGATTACGGCTGCGATTTCCCAAGAGCCCGAGCGCCAGGGATACCTGGCGGTCAAGACGCTTTACGACTACCTGCTGGACGGGACACGCCCGCCCGACAGGATCATCACCAAAAACGAGATCATCATCCGGGAACATGAAGACGCAAAGGAACACACGGCCGCAGGCCAGAGGAGGACCTTATGAACGCATTCTACCCCAGTGTCGGAAAAATTCGCTACGAAGGCAGCCGGAGCGACAATCCGCTGTCTTTCAGGCACTATGACCCGGACGCCGTGATCGCCGGCCGCACGATGCGCGAGCATCTGCGCTTCGCCATGTCCTACTGGCATACGATGGTCGCCGAAGGCACGGACATGTTCGGTGTCGGGACGGTCGACAAGCACTATGGCGCCAGCGACCCGATGGAGCAAGCCCGCAACAAGGCACGGGCGGCCTTCGAGCTGATGGACAAGCTGGACATCGACTTCTACTGCTTCCACGACCGCGACATCGCGCCCGAGGCAGACAACCTGACCGAGACCAACCGGCGCCTGGACCAGATCGCCGATCTGCTCGCCGAATTGCAGCAGGCCAGCGGCAAACGGGTCCTGTGGGGCACCGCCAACCTGTTTTCCCATCCGCGCTATCGCCATGGCGCTGGCACGGCCTGCACGGCCGATGTCTTCGCTTTTGCCGCGGCCCAGGTCAAGAAGGCGCTGGAACTGACCGTCCGGCTGGGCGGCGCGGGCTACGTGTTCTGGGGCGGCCGCGAGGGCTACGAGACGCTGCTCAACACAAACATGCGCCTCGAACTGGACAACCTGGCCCGCCTGATGCGCATGGCCGTCGATTACGCGCGCTCGATCGGCTTTAAGGGCGACTTCTATGTCGAGCCCAAACCCAAGGAGCCGACCAAGCACCAGTACGATTTCGACGCGGCGACCGTGATCGGCTTTCTGCGCCAGTACCGGCTGGACAAGGACTTCAAGCTGAACATCGAGGCCAACCACGCCACCTTGGCCGGCCACAGCTTCCAGCACGAGTTGCGCCTGGCCCGGATCAACGGGATGCTCGGCTCGATCGACGCCAACCAGGGCGACTTGCTGCTCGGCTGGGACACCGACCAGTTCCCGACCAACATCTACGACGCCGCATGGTGCATGTACGAAGTGCTCAAGGGCGGCGGCTTTTCCAACGGCGGTCTCAACTTCGACGCCAAGGCCCGCCGGGCCTCGAGCAGCCTCGAGGACATTTTCTACGGCTACATCGCCGGCATGGACACCTTTGCCCTGGGCCTTAAGCTGGCGGACCGGATCATCCAAGACGGCCGGCTGGACCAGTTCATCACCGACCGCTATGCCAGCTGGAACGAGGGCCTGGGCGCACGCATCCGCGCCGGTCAGGTCAGTCTGGCCGAGCTGGAGCAGATTGCCCTGGCCAAGGGCGATGTCGAGACCGGCAGCGGCCGCCAGGAATACCTGGAGACCTTGATCAACAACCTGATCATCGGATAAGGGAGGTACAGGATGGCACGCGATATTCTGATTGGAATCGATGTGGGCACGTCCGGCGTCAAGGTGCTGGCCGTCACCACGCAGGGGGAGCTGGCCGCGTCGGCGATCGAGACCTATCCGCTCTATACGCCGCAGGCCGGCTGGACCGAGCAGGAGCCGGCCGACTGGTGGCAGGCGACCCAGACCGCACTTAAGCGCACCCTGGCCGATTTGGCTTCCGACCGACTGCTTGCGGTGGGGCTGTCCGGCCAGATGCACGGCATGGTCGCCCTGGACGCGCAGATGCGGGTCGTCCGGCGGGCGATCCTCTGGAACGACCAGCGCACCGCCAGCCAGTGCCGGGAATTGACCGAACTGGCCGGCGGCCCCGACGCGCTGCTGGCGATGACCAACAACCAGATGCTGACCGGCTACACGGCCGGCAAGATCCGCTGGCTGCAGCAGACCGAACCGGACAACTTTGCCCGCACCCGATTGATCCTCAACCCCAAGGACTATATCCGCTACTGCCTGACAGGCACCGTCCTGACCGAGGTTTCGGACGCCTCGGGCACCGGCTTTTTCGATGTCAAGAACAACGGCTGGCACACCGGACTGATCCGGATGGCCGGATTGGACCCGGACCTGTTTCCGCCTTTGGTCGCGTCGACGGAGGAGGCCGGCCGCATTTCTGATACGGCGGCTGCCCAAACCGGCCTGCCGGCGGGATTGCCAGTCAGCGGCGGCGGCGGCGACGCCGTCATTTCGACGACCGGGCTGGGCCTGGTGCGGCCGGGGCGGATCGGGATCACGTTGGGTACTTCAGGCGTCGTGGCCATGGGGCTCGACGCGTTCATGGCCAACCCGGAAGGCAAGCTGCAGGTATTCCGCGGCAACGCGCCCGGCAGTTTCACCGCGATGGGTGTGACGCTGGCGGCGGCCGGTTCCTACCATTGGTTCCGCCAGGCGCTGGGCCAGCATGAAAGCGAACAGGCCAAAATGACCGGCCAATCAGCCTTCAAGCTGCTCGACGCGGCCGCGGCCGCGACCGAACCGGGCGCCGAGGGCCTGATTTTCCTGCCCTACCTGACCGGCGAGCGCTGCCCGATCCATGATCCCGAGGCACGCGGCGGCTTTATCGGGCTGACCGGCCTGCATGAGAAGGGCCATTTCGCCCGGGCTGTCCTGGAGGGCGTCGCCTATTCCCTGCGTCAGGTCCATGCCCTGATCGCCGCCAACAGTCCGGACAGCCAGGGAACCGGTACGGTCGTCCTCGCCGGCGGCGGCGCGGCCAGCCCGCTCTGGCGCCAGATCTTCGCCGATGTCTTCCAGATGCCGGTTCAGACGGTGTATGGCAGCGCCGAAGGCGGATCCTTTGGCGCCGCCCTGGTCGCCGGGGTGACAGCTGGCGTCTGGCCCAACTTGACCGAAGCGGTCCGCCTAATCCGGACGGAGAGCGAAACGTTGCCGGACCCGTCCCGCGCCGCTCTCTACGCCGAGCTCTACGAACGCTACACCCAAGCCTACGGGGCGCTGCGCCCATTGTTCGCATAAACGGCCAGATCAGGCAAAAAAGTACAAAAAAAGGCAGGGTGTTGCTTAGACAGCCCCCCGGTTATCCCGGAAAATGGTAGCGACAGCCGCGCCAAAAAGGCGCGGCGCTACCATTCAGGAGGGGTAACATGCAAGCGAAAGAACTGGTTCTGGCCGCCCTGCGCAACGAAGAGACCGAGCGCACACCCTGGGTGCCCTTTGTCGGCTGTCACGCCGGCAAGCTGATCGGCACGACGGCTGACCTCTATTTACAGTCTGCGGACCTGATCGTCCAGGGCGTGGAGGCGGCGATTGAGCGCTACCGGCCGGACGGGCTGCCGGTCGCCTTCGATTTGCAGATCGAAGCCGAGGCGATGGGCTGCCGCCTGCATTGGTCGCCCGATAATCCGCCGGCGGTCGTCAGCCATCCGCTTGATGAAGGCAAGACGCTATCCGACCTCAAGGTACCGGGCGCCGCCGACGGCCGATTCCCGGTTGTCCTCGAAGCGCTGCGCCGCCTGAAGCAGGGTCCCGCACGGGATATCGCCCTCTACGGCCTGATCACGGGTCCGTTCACGCTGGCGCTGCACCTGATGGGCACCGAGATCTTCTACCAGATGATCGATGAGCCCGAGCAGGTCCACGCCCTGATGGAACTGACGACGCAGGTCAACATCGAGGCGGCCCGGCTCTACATGGAGGCCGGCGCGGACATCATCGCGGTCGTCGACCCGATGACCTCGCAGATCTCGCCGCAAAACTTCGCCGATTTCGTCACCCCCTATGCCCGGCGCGTCTTTGACGAGGTGCACAAGCAGGGCAAACCCGGCACGTTTTTTGTCTGCGGCAACGCCAAGAACAACATCGAGGAGATGTGCCGCTGCCACGCCGACGGCCTCTCGATCGACGAGAATATCCCGCTCGACTATGTCCGCGACACCTGCCAGCGCTACGGACTGTCGTTTGGCGGCAACATCCGGTTGACCGTGACCATGCTGTTCGGGACGGCCGCGGACAACGTCAATGACGCCATGAACTGCATGTCGATCGGCGGCACGCGCGGTTTCATCCTGTCGCCGGGCTGTGACATGCCCTTCGATGTCCCGCCGGAAAACGTCGAGGCGATCACCGCCCTGGTCCACGGCGAGATCGGCTGCTTTATGGCCGCCAGCGACCCGCTGAGCGACGTGACTTTGGAACTGCCTGACTACACGGACCAGGCACACGTCTATGTCGACGTGGTCACGCTGGACTCCTCGTCGTGCGCACCCTGCCAGTACATGATGGAGGCGGTCGAGCACGCCGCCCGTGCGATGGACGCTCCGATCGTCTACCAGGAATACAAGATCAAGAGCAAGGAGGGGATCCTGGCGATGAAAAAGCTTGGCGTCGAGAACATCCCGACGATTGTCATCGACGGCGTCGTCAGCTTTGTTTCGGTGATTCCCGACGAGGCGACCTTTATCCAGGCGCTGCGCCAGGCGTTGGCAAAAAAGGGACTGGCTTGACGGCAAATGGGTTGTCTGGTAGGCCTTGGCAATGTTACAATCGAAAAAATAGACGATGTGGAGGCCTGCCCTTATGGAGAATGTGTTTGTTTTTGACCACCCGCTGATCCAGCACAAAATTTCCCTGATGCGCGACAAGCAGACGACGACCAAGGAATTTCGCGAACTGGTTTCGGAGGTGGCCATGCTGATGGCCTACGAGGTCACCCGCGACCTGCCACTCGAAGAGATCGAGATCGAGACGCCGGTGGCGGTTGCCCGTACCAAGGTCCTGGCCGGCAAGAAACTGGCCCTGCTGCCGATCCTGCGCGCCGGACTCGGCATGGTCGACGGGATGCTGCAGCTGCTGCCGATGGCCAAGGTCGGCCACATTGGGCTCTACCGCGACCCGGAGACGCTCGAACCGGTCGAATACTATTGCAAGCTGCCCGAGGACGCCCAGGAGCGCGACACGATCGTGCTCGATCCCATGATGGCGACCGGCGGTTCGGCCTCCGCCGCCGTGACCTTCCTCAAGCAGAAGGGGATCAGCAACATCAAGTTCGTCTGCCTGATCGCGGCGACGGAGGGGATCGAGCGGCTGCACCGCGACCATCCGGATGTGCCGATCTTCTGCGCGGCCGAGGACAAGAAGCTGAACGACCACGCCTACATTGTGCCTGGCCTGGGCGATGCCGGCGACCGCCTCTTCGGCACCAAGTAAGGCATAAAGCATCTTTTTCATTCCAAAGCGGAACGGGCAGGATCCCACCTGCCTGCACCCGTTTGAAGACAACTTAGAAGCAGCAGGCAGTTTAAGAGGAATTGCCTGCTGCTTTTAACGTGTGCCACGCAAGGTGCCGTTCGCCGCTGGAACCAAGATACGTTCCGAGATGGATTTCAAAAAACCCGGCAGCTTTGTCTTGACCGGATGAACATGAGAGCAAGCGCGAAGCATTGGCCTTGCCTGTTTGCATAACAAATATTTAAGTGAATCGTATCCTTCCTCGATGGTTCATGGCATAAATAGAAGTCGAATAATTTTGAAAAGTTATCGATTTAGTGCAAGTATAATATTGAAAAGTAGATTTATGCTTGCTATAATTTCATTGAAATGTCATACGGAGGTGCTCTATGCTCTTTCGCAAGATCGCGGCTTTGATTGAAAGCCATCTAAAATCACAGTCACAGAAGATCCTGCTGGTTGACGGTGCAAGGCAGGTCGGGAAGACATATATCATTCGTTATGTCGGCGCGCAGCTATATGAGAACTTTGTCGAGATCAATATGGTAGAGGACGCCCTTGGCGACAGACTGTTTGCGAATTCGAGAACGATAGATGATTTCTATCTACGGGTCAGCATGATCGCGGGAAATCGGCTTAAGAAGAAGGAAAACACCTTGATTTTCATTGATGAAATACAGGCTTATCCGCATTTGCTGACCCTGCTGAAATTTCTGTCCCAGGATGGGCGCTACACCTATATCGCCAGTGGATCATTGCTTGGCATAACACTTTCGGAAACATCTTCTATCCCGATTGGAAGCATCCGCAAGGTGCGGATGTTCCCTCTGGACTTTGAGGAGTTCTTGTATGCAAATGGAATGAACGAAATGGCTGTTTCTGCATTGCAGAAGAAATTTGAACGAGTCGAAGCGCTAGACGAATCGATGCACAGCAAGATGATGGATCTGTTTCGCAAGTATATTCTGGTCGGCGGTTTGCCCGATGCGGTCAACGCCTATATCGAACACAGAAATATCCAAGCAGTACGAGAGATTCAGGCGGAAATTCACGATTATTATGCAGCAGATGCTTCAAAATATGAGGAAGAGAGGCGATTGAAGATCAGGAGAATATTTGATCTGATCCCCACCAATTTGGAAAACAAGAAAAAGCGAGTCGTAGCGCAAAGCATTGAAAACAAGAAAGGCAAAACGTTTCGAGATTATCAGGATGAATTTGACTACCTGATCAGTGCCGGAATTGCTCTGCATGTTCAGGCGATTGCCAATCCGGTTTTTCCGCTGATTGAATCGACAGGAAAAAATCTGCTGAAGCTTTACCTGAACGATGCAGGCATCTTATCCGGGATTTTGTACGGCAACAATATTCGCGCCGTGCTGGATGATGTAAGGAGCATCAATCTTGGTTCGTTATATGAGAATGTCGTTGCATGCGAGCTGATCGCCCACGGCTTCAAGCTCTTCTATTACGACAACAGAAAAAGGGGTGAGGTCGATTATTTGATCGATGACTATGACAGCCTTTCCGTCATACCCATAGAGGTAAAATCCGGCAAAGACTACACCGTTCACAGTGCTTTAAATAGCTTTTTGACTTATGAGGATGACCACATAAAAAAGGCATTTGTGCTTTCCAATCAAAGGTCTGTCACCAAGAAGGGGAAAATCACCTATCTTCCAATTTATACCATCATGTTCTTTCACAACAGGAAAGCGTCTGATTCTGCAAAGACTTATTTTTGATGACAGCGCTTTGTTACGCGGCAATACGAAAGACAAACCTTTTCTAAAATCACGGATCGATTAGCTATCGATTGCCGTTCCCCCCCGCAAAGCTTTACAGGATCCGGCGGATCCGCTACAATAACCTTAACTTAAGAACGAGATGCGGTTTCGGCTGAGAAAAGAGAGCCCGGAAAACGTCTGCGCGACGTGTTCCGGTTTCTTTTTTGTTTGCTGCAAGAAAACGGAGGTCAGACATGTTTGATGTCACGGTCATCGGCGGCGGCGTGATCGGTGCTGCCATCGCCAGGGAACTGGCACGCTACCGGCTTTCGGTCGTCCTGCTGGAACGCAAGAGCGATGTCGCCGAAGGCACGACCAAGGCCAACAGCGCCATTATCCATGCCGGCTACGACGCCAAGCCGGGCAGCCAGAAGGCGCGCACCAACGTGCTCGGCAATGCCATGTTCGAAGACTGGTGCGCTGAACTGGATGTCCCCTTCCGGCGCAACACCTCGCTGGTGGTGGCCTTCAGCGACGCCGATCTGCCGGGCCTTGCCGACCTGATGGCGCGCGGGCACGAGAACGGCGTGCCTGGCCTCAGCCTGATCGACGAGGCCGAGCTGCGCCGGCGCGAGCCCAACATCGGGCCAAAGGCGCGCGGCGCCCTGCTCGCCGAGACCGGCGGGATTTGCTGCCCGTACGAGCTGACCATTTCGCTGGCGACCCACGCGCTTTTAAACGGCGTCGAAATCCGCCTGAACACGCCGGTGACCGGCGTGTCGCGCGAAAACGGGACGTTCATCTGCCAGACACCCCAGGGCCCCGTCGTCAGCCGCGCGCTGGTCAACGCCGCCGGCGTCTATGCGGATACGATCAACAACCAGCTGAGCGAAGGCACCTTCACGATCACGGCGCGGCGCGGCGAGTACGTCATGCTCGACAAGCGCTTCGGACCGGCGTTCAAGGCGACCATCTTCCAGATGCCGACCCCGATGGGCAAGGGTGTCCTGATCACCCCGACCGTCGAGGACACCGTCATATTGGGCCCGACCGCGGAGGATATCGAGGACAAGGACGATGTGCGCACGACCGCAGCCGGGCTGGAGCAGGTGCTGCGCGTCGCCGCGCTCAGCTGGCCGCAGATCCCGACCCGCCACTTCATCACGGCTTTCGCCGGGCTGCGCGCCCATTGCGACCGCAATGACTTTATCCTGGGCGAAGCCGCCGATGTCCCGGGCTTCTTCAACGCGGCCGGCATCGAGTCGCCGGGATTGACCGCGGCGCCGGCCATCGCCGCCGAGCTGGCCGGCCAAGTGGCCGATCGCCTGAACGCCGGCAAGAAAGACACGTTCAACCCGCCTTACTTGGCGCGCAAGCCGTTCCGCCTGATGAGCCACGCCGAGCGGGAGGCGGCCGTCGCGGCCGATCCGGCTTACGGGCGGATCATCTGCCGCTGCGAATCGGTGCCGGAGGCCGAAATCCTGGAGGCGATCCGCCGCCCCCTGGGCGCGACGACCCTCGACGGCGTCAAGCGCCGGGCACGCGCCGGTATGGGCCGCTGCCAGGGCGGGTTCTGCGCCCCGCGGGTTCTCGAGCTCTTAAGCTGCGAGCTGGGCGTGCCCCAGACCGAGCTGACCAAGTTCGGCGGCGCGTCGCGCATCCTTAGCGGAACACTCGGCGAGATGGCCGAACCGCAGCCGCGCGCGGCCCAGGAAAGGACAGGTGAAACGCATGCCTGAAACAAGAAAAATCGACCTGGTGATCATCGGCGGCGGGCCGGCCGGCCTGGCCGCGGCGGTCGCCGCCTGGGACGGCGGCTGCCGCAGCCTCCTGATCCTGGAGCGCGACGTGCGTCTGGGCGGCATCCTGCAGCAGTGCATCCACAACGGTTTCGGGCTGCATGTCTTCCACGAGGAGCTGACCGGCCCGGAATACGCCGACCGCTACATCCGCCAGGTCCAGGAGCGGGGCATCCCGTTCCAATGCGACACGATGGTCCTCGACGTATCGCCGCAGCGCCTGGTCACCGCCGTCAGCCCCGCGCACGGGCTGGTGCAGATCCAGGCCGGCGCGGTTATCCTGGCCATGGGCTGCCGGGAGCGCCCGCGCGGCGCCCTGGCCATCCCGGGCACCAACTGTGCCGGGATCATGACCACCGGCACGGCGCAGCGCCTGGTCAACCTGGAGAGCCTGGTGCCGGGCAAGCGCATCGTTATCCTGGGCTCCGGTGATATCGGCCTAATCATGGCCCGGCGCATGACCTGTATCGGTGCCGAGGTCTTGGCCTGCGTCGAGCTGATGCCGTTTTCCAGCGGCCTGACCCGCAACGTCGTCCAGTGCCTGCACGACTACAACATCCCGCTGCTGCTCAGCCATACCGTGATCGCGATCGAGGGGCGCGAGCGATTGACCGGCGTGACGATCGCCGAGGTCGATCCCGCCACCCGAAAGCCGATCCCCGGAACAGAGGAAAAAATCGCCTGTGACACCTTGCTGCTGTCGGTCGGCCTGATCCCGGAAAACGAGCTGTCCCGTTCGGCCGGTGTCAGCTTGTCTGAGGTCACGCAGGGCCCGCTGGTCGACCAGAACCTGCTCACCGATGTGCCCGGCGTGTTCGCCTGCGGCAACGTGCTCCACGTCCACGACCTGGTCGACGAGGTCTCCGAGGAGTCGGCCCGCGCCGGACTGGCCGCCCTGGCTTGGATCCGCGAACCGGCCAGCCAGACCGGATCGGGCCTCGAGCCGATCCGGGTGCGCGACGGCAAGGGCGTGCGCGGCATCGTGCCGCAGCAGATTACACGGCCGGTCCAATTGCCCAAGCTGCACCTGACCTTCCGGCCGGACGCTGTCTACAAGCAGGCGACGATCCGGGTCGAGGTTGACGGCGAGACCGTGCTGCGCCAGAAGCGCTTGATCATGACCCCGGGCGAGATGGCTGTGGTCGACTTGCCGACCGGTCGCTTTGATCCCGCTTCAGCCCGCGAAATCGCCGTGCATGTGGAGGTGAACGCATGAGTGAATCAACACCCGATGTCCGCGAACTGATCTGCATCAACTGCCCGATGGGCTGCCGGTTGCAGGTGACGGTCGAACAGGGCCAGGTGCGCACCGTCAAGGGCAATGTCTGCGCGCGCGGCGACCGCTACGCACGCGACGAGGTGCTCAACCCCAAGCGAATGGTGACCAGCCTGATCGTCGTGCCCGGCAGCTCCGAACCGCTCAGCGTCAAGACCCGGACAGCCATTCCCAAGGATCGCATCTTCGATTGCCTCAAGGCGATCCGCGCCTGCCAGGTTCGCCTGCCGGTCCGGATCGGGGATGTCATCCTGCCCGACGTGCTGGGTACCGGCGTCGACGTGGTCGCGACCCGCAATCTGCCCGACGCGCCTTGCCAAGGGTCAGGCCAGACGGCATAATAAGGGCAAAAAGACGGGAGATACCCGATGGACATCCAGTCCTTGCTCGACGAGATGATCGCCAACCCGATCATCGCCGCCATCCGATCGCCTGAAGCGCTCAGCCAGGCCCTGCAGTCACCGCCGACGGCGCTCTTCTTGCTGTCATCTTCGATCAACGACGCCGCGGACGCTGTCCGCCGCGTCCGCGCGGCCGGCAAACACTCTTTTCTGCATGTCGACCTGATGGACGGCCTGCGGCCTGACGCGCAGGGCATGAGCTTCGTCGCCAGCCAAATCCGGCCGGACGGGATCATCACGACCAAGCCGGGCTGCATCCGGATGGCCCAGAACCTGGGTCTGCTGGCGGTCCAGCGGATCTTTTTGCTCGATTCCAGCGCCCTGCGCGACGGCGAGGCCAATGTCAGGTCCTGCCGGCCGGACCTGGTCGAAGTGCTGCCGGGTGTGGCCGTACAGGCGATCCGCCTCGCGGTGGACGCCTTTGACCGCCCCCTGATCGCCGGCGGCCTGATCCGAACCCGCGAAGAGGTGATGGCGGCCCTCGGCGCCGGCGCGCTGGCGGTGTCGACCGGCGAGCGCGCGCTCTGGTCACTTTAAAATCACGAGAGGATGTAATCCCATGCCCAAAACCTTGCTTGACTATGCCAAAGCCGACTATCTTTGCTCCTGCGGGAAACGCCACCGCACCGATTTGCGCAGCCTCCTGATCGCGCCGGATGCAGGATTCCAGCTGGCCGAACTGCTCCGTACGCCGTCGTTTGGCGATGTCAAGTCCGTGCTGCTGGTCGCTGACGAGAACACCTGGCAGGCAGCCGGAGAACAGGTCGCCGCCCGGCTCGGCGAAGCGGGTATCCGGTTTCGCCAAATTGTTTTTCCGGGCACGCCGGCATTGGTGGCGGACGAGCGGGCCGCCTTTGCCATCCTGAACGCCCTGGACGATAAGATCGGGCTGCTGGCGGCCATCGGGACCGGCACGCTTAACGATTTGACCCGGTTCGTGTCCAGCCGGGCCGGCCGCCCCTACGTGATCGTGGCGACCGCGCCCTCGATGGACGGATACGCCTCGACGGTCGCTGCCATGACCATCGCCAACATGAAGCAGACTGTCCCCGGGCAGGGGGCGCAGGCGATTATCGCTGACCCGGCCGTTCTGGCCGCCTGCCCGCAGGCGATGAGCGCGGCCGGCCTGGGCGATATCCTGGGGAAATATTCCGCCGTCTGCGACTGGCGGCTCGGCCGGATGGTCGAAGGGGAGTATTACTGCGACGAAATTGCCAACCTGATTTCAGATACGACGGCCAGCTGCCATGCCCAGGCGGGCAACAGCAGCCCGGAAGCGGCGGCCGAACTGTTCTCGGCCTTGATCATGACCGGGATCGCGATGAGCTATGCCGGCAACTCGCGTCCGGCGTCCGGATCCGAACACCACCTGTCGCATTTCTGGGAGATGGCTTTTTTGCGCCAGAACAAGCCCGCCGTGCTGCATGGCAGCAAGGTCGGCCTGGCCACGATCATTACCTTAGCGCTTTACCACCATCTGACCGGTCTCAAACCGGATTTCGCCGCGGCCAGGGCGCAGGTCCGTCCCTTCGACCGGGAAGCCTTTGCCAAAAAGATGCGCCAGGTCTTCGCCGACGGCGCGGATCCGATCATCGCACTCGGTCTGGGCTCGGGCGCACACGACCCGGAGCGCATCCTGGATCATATCGACCGGCTGGAATCCGGCTGGACGGAACTGCAGGCGCTGATCCGCGCCAGTGTGCCGGCTCCCGAAGCAGTGCGCGACGCGCTGGAAAAAGCCGGCGGGGCGACCCGGCCGGAGACGCTCGGAATTGGCATGGACCTTATCGAGGACAGCTTGCGCTATGCCTGCGAGATGCGCGATCGCTACACGGTGCTGCGTTTGTATGCCGACCTCGGCCTGACCGACGAAGCGATTCGGCTGGTCGCGGAGCTGTTCGGCTAAGGGTTTAATCGTCCATTATTGAAAATCACCCGAGAAGCGAACCAGCGAAGCGGACTGGACGCCGTCGATCTGCTGCAGCTGCTCGACCAGACGAACGTCCTGGTTACGCAGGGAAAGCTCCAGGACCGCTTCGAAGCCGGCGGCGGTCGCCGTTTTGCTCTTGAGCGTGTAGGCGGGCAGCACCTGGCGCAGGTCGGTCTTGAAACGGCTGTCGTAACGGATGACCAGCAGGAAGGGTTTCTTGCGGCTGCCAGACTGCAGCGCCGTCGCCACCATCAAGACGGCGGCCAGGATCAGGCAGCCGACGATCGCCAGTTCGAAAAAGCCGGCCCCGGCCGTCAGCCCCAGGGCGATGGCCCAGAACATGTAGACGATATCGAGCGGATCCTTGAGCGCGGTGCGGAAGCGGACGATCGAGAGCGCGCCGACCATGCCGAGTGAGAGCACGATGTTGGAGCTGATCGGCATGATGACCAGCGCGGTGACCATCGAGACCAGCAGCAGGGCGGTGCCGAAGCTGCGGTTGAACAGCACACCCCGGAAGGTAAACCGGTAGACGAAGAGGATCAAGAGCCCCAGCAGCAGCGTGATCGCGAAGGTGATCAGGATCCGCGGCAGCGTCAGGGGCTGGTTGACGTTGACGTCGAGCAGTTTGGCTAAGAGTTCTCTCATGGGGCGTACCTCCGGTTTAGATGGCTTGGGTGGGCAGGATAAGGTTACATGTCTTCCCAGCTTTGCTGGCGGCACCAGGCGGCGCACTGGACATACTTGCTGACCGAAAGTGGCATGGCCCCGGACAGTTCGAGCGCGTCCCGGATGAAATCGGGCATGAATCGGTCGTACTTGACTTCCAATATAACCGTGTCGGGCGGCAGGACCGGCACCAGGGCGGCATCCGGATCCCACAAATCCTGGCGGTACAACCCGGTGGCCAGGTGGCGGTCGAACGTGATCCGGACGTTTCCGTCCGGCCAGAGCAGGGGCAGCCGGTGGTAGTCAACCAGCAGCGCGGGCCGCAGCAGACGGGTCTGCCAGTCTGTGTAGAAGCGACCCAGAAGCGTCTGCTGATCCGCCTTTTCCGATTCATGGAAGGCCGAAAAGATCATCTCGGCGTCGCCGGCGAGCAACTGGTCGGTCATATCTTTGGTCAGGGCGCAGCTGTGCTTGCGGGACAGGTTGCCGGACTTGACCTTCATTTCGAGCCGGATCACCTGGTCACTGTTGTTGTAGATGCGGACGCGGTACTTGTAGCGCGGGTCGGAGCCGGCCAGCTTTTCAAAAATGCCGCGCTTGGCGTCGTCGTCGAAATAGAGGCTGCGGATCCCGTAACCGCCTTCGCCGTCCCCGTGGCTGTCGTGATGCAGTAGCGGCCGCAGCCGGTAATAGAGCCGCAAGAAGGTACCCGAGCTGATCAGGAACTTGAGCTCGTGGCGCCAGGTCATGGGAAATCCTCCGGGAACAGCGCCTTCATCTGGCTCGCTGGCAGGTTGAAGGTCTCCTGCAGGATCTGGATCACCCGGCCGCGCTTTTCCGATGTGATGCGGCGCAGCTCCTTGACCTGGTTTTCCCAGTAGGCGAGGGAGGACGGCCCGCCCCAGCGGGCGATCTGGCGCGCCATCTCAGGCCGGATCTCCTCGGTCATCTCATCCAGGATCGCCAGCATGCGATCGGTATCAAACACCTCGTTGAGATACCAGGCGTAGCGCTCGATGAACGCCTCCCGGAAATCCGGGTTTTGCATCAGCTTGACCTGGAGGGTGGAATCGAAGATGTCCTGCTGGCCGTGGCCGTTGGGATCAAGTAGGTCGTATTTCAAGATATTCTTCTGGTAGGTCGTCGGAAACATCGCCCAGTCGAGGTCGAAGAAGACCCAGCGCCACTCGGCGCCCTCCGCGCGTTCCCGCCAGAACTTCTTGTTGCCGGAGTCGAGGTTGTTGAAAAAGGTCTGCGTGATCACAAAATCCATCAGGCTGTGCTCGTCGATCTGGCTGAGCACATGGGCGTAGGCATCCGCGTCGCGCATGTCGTGGTTCTTGACGAAGCGGAGCAGCTCGCCGTAGGCGTCATAGTCGCCGTTCAGGATGATGCGGTTGCCCTTGATGATGTCGACCTGTTCCGGGTCGGTCCCATGGTGGGACGCCATGTAGAACTGGTCGACTTTCTCGCGCAGGTTGTAAAGGCCGAAATACTCGCCGTTGATGTAGACGACGCAGGCGCGGTGGTCCATCGTGTCCTGGGCGGTGTAATCGGCGATCACCTCGGTCATGAAGGCGTCGCGCAGCTTGGTGAAACGCCAGTCTTGACCGGATGTGCGCAGCACCAGGCGCTTGAACGTCTGGACCGGGTTGTCCGGGAAGAAGGGGTAAGTGACCTGGCTGTCGCCGTACATCGAACGTACCTTGAGCTCGAGGGATTTTTGCTTTTCCGTCCGGCTGTAGGAGCCGTGCAGGGCGACGCCGGCCGCAAAGACGACGCCCCGGGTGCCGTCGGCCTCGTAGAAATCGATCTTAGCCTCGCGCTCGATGTCGGCCTGGTAGTTGGCCCACACACCGGAGGAGGCGTCAAAGAAATCGCCCGACCGGCCGTAAATGGAGACGACGGGCAAGGTGTGGCGCTCGCCGGCCAGGAAGGTCCGCACGGCGTTCGCGCTGTCCAGGCTGCCGTCGCGCGCAGCGAAGCAGCGGATGACCGTCGTCTTGTCGACGCGCAGCGGTTCGCTGTAGCGCAGGCTTGACGCACTCGGCGCCGAGCCGTCCAGAGTATAGTAAATGATCGCTCCGGGCTGCGGCGAAGACAAGCTGACCCGGGCCGGCCCATCCAGGTACAAACCATCAAGCGGCGTCTGGCCGTTTTCTGAAACCGCGGTTATGACGGGCGTCATGGCGATCCCGTCGGCCGCTGCGCCGCTGTTGGCCTGCCCGGGTGTCGGCTGACGGTAGTAGAAGCGGCTGTCTGCCGGCTCAGTGCCGGCCGTGTCGCCGCGGCCGCTGCTGATCTGGTTGGCCAGGGCGCCGGTCGTGAAGCGGTCGACCCAGACGCCGTCCGGGGCGGTCAGCTGGAGCGTCTCGCCGCTTGCGGCGATCCCGAAGGCGGCGGGCTCGACGAGCGCGTAGCCGCCCGGCTCGATCACGAGGCCGGACAGCGTCTCCAGGAAGGGGTTTTCGGGATCGTCGCTCAGGCCGAAGCCGCTCAGGTCGACCGGGATGTCCTGGCCGTTATAAAGCTCGATCCAGTCATCCTGCCCGGTCTTGACGCCGCTTGAGACCGTGGCCTGCAGCGCGATCACCTCGTTGATCCAGACGCCGCGGTTTTTCAGCTGCAATGCGCCCGGCAGGTCGGCGAAGCCCTGGGTGTCGTTGGCCCGCCCGGGCGTGGGGGTCGGGAAATAGAGCCAGCTGTCCGGGTCTGCCGGGCTGCGGCCGTATGAGACGTTGGCCGGCAAAACCTCGAGCGGATGCGTCAGCAGCAACCGGCCGCGTGCGTCCGCCAGCAGCAGCTCGCTGTCGTTTGCGCCCAGGCGGAACGGGGCGGTCAGGGTGGCCGGTTGGCCGGGGATGTACGTGGTCTTTTCCCCGCTAAGCCAGACGACAAGATACGCACCCGGTGCAACGGTCAGATCCGGAAATGCCCAGCGGTCCAACTGATCTGGATCGTCCGAGAGCGTGCAGCCCAGCAGGGGGAACGGTTCGCTGCCGGCGTTGTAAAATTCGACCCAATCCGGATAGAGGCCGGCGGGGTCGGGCAGCTTGTCCTGGTCGGTGACATATTCGCTGACGACGAGCGGGCAGTCCGGAACCCGGATGGCGTCCTGGGCCTGTTCATGGCCATCCTGGCCGTTAGGACCGAGCGGCGTCGGTTCGGCGAAAAAATAATAGGGGTCGGTGTTGCCTGCGGCGCTGTCCTTGAGTCCCCAGGAAACATCCGTCGGGATCTCCGGCACGGCCAGGCGGGCCAGCACATTGCCGGCGGTGTCGGAGAAGATGAGATCTTCCCCGGACTGGGCCAGGCGGAAGGCGGCGTGAATCTCGCCCCGGGCGAAGGCGTCGTCCGCTTCTTTGCCGCTAAGGCCGGAGGCGTAGACCAAAAGGCGACTGCCGGGGGTCATCGTGACAGCCGGGAACACCCAGTCCATGGGGCGGTTGAGGTTGTCGGACAAGCCGTACCCGGCCAGGCTGACCGGTTCGGAGGAGAGGTTCCACAGTTCGATCCAATCCGGGGTCAGCTGGTCTTGTGTCTGCAGGATCGAGCGGTTCGATGTCACGATCTCACTGATCACGACGGGGCTGGCGACGACCGGCTTGACGGTTTCGGTGGGCTCAGGCGGCTCGGTCGGT
>Ga0172382_10001668_pt1 | contig 39225 bp, 36 predicted proteins | sample Leawel138RmetaG_FD_122245 | JGI IMG/M metagenome (GOLD analysis project Ga0172382, IMG submission 122245) | Leachate microbial communities from a municipal landfill in Southern Ontario, Canada - Leachate well 138R metaG | ecosystem: Engineered > Solid waste > Landfill > Unclassified | place... | reverse complement strand
GGTCAGCACGGCATCCAGGGCATCGGCCTCGGCCCGCAGGCGGGCACGGTCGGCGGCGGCGCGTTGCAGGGCCTCGCGCGCCTCGTCATGGGCGGTGCGGGCGGCGGCTTGCCGTTCCTCGGCCTCCTCGGCAGCAAGACGGCGGTCCTCGACGGTCAGCCCGGCGTCTTCCAGGGCTTCCCGCGCGACGTCCAAGTCCAATCCGTCGCCGGCCTCGCGCCGCACCTCGGCCAGTTGAGCCTCGTTGTCGGCAAGGCGGCGGTCCAGCCGCTCGACCCGCACGCGGGCATCTTCCAGACGGCGGCGGGCGTTGGCGCGGGCAGCCTCCTCGGCGGCCAGCCGTTCGGTCAGTTCGGCCAGCTTGGCTTCCAGATCCTCGACCTGAAGGGCCAGAGTTTCGACCCGCTCGGCGGCGGCGGCTTCGAGGTCTTCCTCGCCCTCGCGGGCATCTTCCAGGGCGAGGCGTTCTTCCTCCAGGCGGTCGAGCGCCCCGTCGGCATCGGCGGCGCGGGCCTGTTCGCGCTCCAGGTCGTCGGCGATCTGGCGCAGGCGGCGATCGGCCTGGCTGCGCGCCTCGACCAGCCGACGCTCCTCGGCATCAAGCTGTTCGCGGGCGACGACCAGCCGTTGCAGGCGGGCGGCGGCCTCGGCCTCGGCATCGCGCAGGGGCTTGAGGGCATGAGCAGCCAGCACCTGCTGCTTGGACGCCTCGGCCGCCACGCCGGTCAGCCGGGCCACCTCGCGCTCGGCCTCACGCTCGGCGGCGCGGGCGGCGTCGAGGGCGGTGATGGCCTCGGCCCAACGCAGATAGAGAAGGGTCGCCTCGGTGGTGCGGATGTCGTCGGACAAGGCGCGGTAGCGCTGCGCCTGCCGGGCCTGACGGCGCAGGCTGCCCAGTTGGGTATCGAGCGCCGAGAGAACGTCGCTCAAGCGTTCCAGGTTGGCATCGGCCGCCCGCAGGCGCAGTTCAGCCTCGTGACGGCGGCTGTGCAGGCCGGAAATCCCGGCGGCTTCCTCCAGCAAGGCGCGGCGCTGCGCCGGTTTGGCGGCGATGAGCTGGCCGACCTTGCCCTGGCTGACCATCGCGGTGGAGCGCGCGCCGGTCGCAGCATCGGCGAACAGCAACTGGACGTCCTTGGCGCGGACCTCCTTGCCGTTGAAGCGGTAGGTGGACCCTTCGCCGCGTTCAATGCGGCGGGTGATCTCGATGTCGTCGTGGTCGTTGAACAGGGCTGGCGCAGCCCGCCCGGCGTTGTCCAGGACCAGCGTCACCTCGGCCAGATTGCGCGCCGGACGGTGAGAGGTGCCGCCGAAAATGACGTCATCCATCTCGCCGCCGCGCATCTGCTTGGCCGAGGTTTCACCCATGACCCAGCGCAGGGCTTCGACAAGGTTGGACTTGCCGCAGCCGTTCGGGCCGACCACCCCGGTCATGCCGGGTTCGATCAGCAGTTCTGTCGGATCAACAAAGGACTTGAACCCGACCAGCCGCAGCCGGGTGAACTGAAGCACTTACTGTATCCTTAGCGGTTCTCCAACCCCTTCAGGATGGCGGCAAAGTATTCATAGTCTCGGCCACCGGAATGGACTTTGCCGTCGATCACCAGCGACGGAGTGGAGGAGATGGCATAGGTCTCATTGGCCGCCTGGCGGACGTCCTGGATGGCATCGACCAGCGGCTGGTTCTTGAAGCAGGCCTCAAGCGCCTCGGTCGACAGCCCGGCCAGACGGCCATAGCCCTGGATGGCTTCCAGCGGATTGGCCGACTTCGCCCAGGTTTCCTGGTTCTTGTAGAGCATGTCGAGCATCGGGAAGAAACTGCCCTCGGGCACGCAGCGGGCCACCAGGGCGGCACCCAGCGCCAGACGGTCGAGCGGGAAGTCGCGGTAGACCAGCTTGACCTTGCCGGTGTCGATGAAATCCTTCTTGAGCTGCGGCAGCGTGTTGGCGTGGAACGCCGCGCAGTGCGGGCAGGTCAGCGAGGAATATTCGACAATGGTGATCGGCGCGTCGGGCTTGCCCATTACGCGTTCGGGATAGGCTTCGGGCGAGGCCACCGGCTCGAAGGCCCCGGCGGGAACGGCAGCCAACACCATCAGGGCGAAGGCGGCGGCAAGGCGGGCAAACAGCTTCACGGTGACGATCTCCTTAAGTGTCTTCGGTGGGGCCTGTCTAAATCGTGCCCCGCGATTGCGGTGACTATGGGGCAGAGGTGGGTTCGGCCGCAATACGATGGTTCAGGTCTTTCTCCGCCGGGCCACCGCCTGCCCCAAACGCTCCAGGGCGGCACGCAGTTCGTCGGGCACGATGGGCGCCACGATATCGGCCACCGCCTTGGCCTCGGCCGGAGCCAGCGGCGGCGGGTCGGGTGGACGGCGGGGGCGGCGCACCGGCAGCGGCGCCTGCACGATCTTGAGCCGCACGACGGCCGGAAAGCCGTAGTAGCTGTTGACCCGCTCCAGGATGCGCGGGACGTCATGCTGGATCTGCACGGCCACCGGGCCGGACGACACGCGCACCGTCAGTTCCCCGCCGTCGCGCCGCCCCTTGGGGAACCGCACCCGTTCCGGCAAGGCCAATGCCGCGACGGCTGGGCCGACGATGGCCTCCCAATGGGCCAGCAGGTTGCCTTCGGCCAGCCCGTGCTTGCCGAGAATCGGGCGGGTCAGGCGATCGGTCACGGCGCCTACGGCGAGCATCTTGTACTTGCGCTCGGCCGTAGGGTCTGGCTTGGCGGGCGGGGCTTTTTTCGGCGGCTGGGTCATGGCGCGTGTAACTCTTGTGTTTCCGAACGGCCGTGCCATCCTGCAGGCCACTGTACACCCCCGCTGGGCCAGCATGGAAGACACCCCCGACAGCCTTCTGAAGCAGGCCCCGGCCATGGCCGCCGCGCTGCTCGATTGGTACGACGCCAACGCCCGCCCGCTGCCGTGGCGGGTGATGGGCGGGCCGCACCCCGACCCCTATCAGGTCTGGCTGTCCGAGGTGATGCTCCAGCAGACCACGGTACAGGCGGTGGGACCCTATTTCTCCCGCTTCGTCAGCCGCTGGCCGACCGTTGGCGCCCTGGCCGCCGCCGACGACGACGCGGTGATGGCCGCATGGGCCGGACTAGGCTACTACGCCCGTGCCCGCAACCTGCTGAAATGTGCCCGCGCCGTGGTCGAACGCCACGGCGGCGAGTTCCCCGATACCGAGGACGCCCTGCGGACCCTGCCCGGCGTTGGCGCCTATACGGCGGCGGCGGTGGCGGCGATTGCCTTCGGGCGGCGCGCCGTGGTGGTGGACGGCAACGTCGAACGGGTCATGGCCCGGCTGTTCGCGGTCGAAGACCCCCTGCCCGCCGCCAAGCTGCGCTTGACCACGCTGGCCGACGCACTGACCCCGGCAGAACGGTGCGGCGACTATGCGCAGGCGGTCATGGACCTGGGGGCGACGCTGTGCTCTCCGCGCAAGCCGGCGTGCGGACTGTGCCCATGGATGGCGGGGTGCCTCGGCCGCCGCCTGGGCATCGCGGCCGATTTGCCGCGCAAGACCGCCAAGGCCGAAAAGCCTCTGCGTCATGGCGTGGCGTTCTGGACCGTGCGCTGGGATGGCGCGGTGCTGCTGCGCAAGCGCCCGCCGAGCGGGCTGCTGGGCGGCATGATCGAGGTGCCCTCGACGCCGTGGCGCGACTCGCCGTGGCCGCTGGACGAGGCCGTCAAACTGGCGCCGTTCACTCTCGACTGGCACCCCCTGAGCGGCGTGGTGCGGCACACGTTTACCCATTTCCACCTGGAACTGGTGGTCGTAGCGGCCGTGGCACGGGGCGGCACGGTGGCGGCAGGGCGGTGGGTCGCGCCCGAAAACCTCGGCGAGGAAGCCCTGCCGACAATCATGCGAAAGATCGCCCGCCACGCGGCTAAAACCCCTACCACGATTGCATGAACTTTTGATGCAGTGCAGAACGTGGCCGCCGGAGGAAATTTCGTAAAAAATTCATGGGTTTGCCGATACCCATCATTAACGTTTCGGCAAGTTGTGCAGCGCAACAACGCCGCTGCACACCTATCCATTTGAAAAAAATGGTGAAATATCGTCTAGGCCCGCCGGGAAACCTCGCGCCGGGTGGCTTTTTCGGCTAGAATTCCATCACTCACGGACCTGCACGGCATTGGCCGCAGGGACCGTTCCGGGCACGGCTCAGACTAAGGAGGTCCCGCCATGCTGACCCTTCAAGACTGCCTCGAGATGTCCGGCATCGATTGGGACGAACTGGTCGCCATTGCGCATCACGAACATCTCCCCGACATGGTGGCGCTGGAAAAGGCGCACGCGTTCCTGCAACAGGAATGGGGTGCCCCGGCGGTCCGCCAAATGGTCGTCGACGAAATGCGTAAATGCCTCGAACGCGGCGACTGCAAGGAAGCCCAGGCTGCCCTGCGTCTGCTGGAGCACACCTTCGAGGTACACCCCGGCGGGCACGACCGCCGCCATGACCTTCGCATCGACGCTGCCGAAGACAGAGCCACCGAATAGCCCCGGCTTCCGGTCCCGCCCCTACCCATGCTACCTTTCCGGCACAAGCCGGAGAGGTAGATGGTTAACGCCCTTCTCGCACTGCTGCTGTGTCAACTGGCCGGTGAGGCGCTGGTGCGCGTAACCGATGCGCCCGTTCCCGGCCCTGTATTGGGGCTGGTGATCTTGCTCGGCGGGTTGAGTCTGCTGCGTCTGGCGCGCGGTCCCGGCGTAGAGTCGGTGCCCGAACCGCTGGAAAAAGTGTCTGCCGGACTGCTCTCCCACCTGTCCCTGCTGTTCGTGCCGGCGGGCGTCGGCGTGATGGTCCACGCCCAGCGCATCAAGGCCGACTGGGCGCCGCTGACCGTGGCGTTGATCGGGTCAACCCTGCTGACCATTGCCGTTACGGCGGTGGTGTTCAAGTTGGTTGACCGCGCCCTGTCCCGGCGGCGTCCATGATCCCCCTCTCCCCACCCCTCACGATCCCCGCTGTTGACCTTCTGTGGGTCTATCTCAGCCAAAGCCCGTTGCTGTGGCTGACCGCCACGCTGGCCGCCTATGCCGTGGGGCACAGCCTGCACCGGCGCGCGGCCGGCAATCCACTGGTCAATCCGGTGGCAATCGCGGTCATGCTGCTGGTCGGAGTGTTGACGGCGACGGGCACCGACTACGCCACATATTTCGACGGCGCGCAGTTCGTTCATTTCCTGCTCGGTCCCGCCACCGTGGCCCTGGCCGTGCCGCTGTGGCGCAATCTGGCCGAGGTCCGCCGCCGCCTGCTGCCGATGGCGGTTGCCCTGGTGGCCGGGTCACTGACCGCCGTGATCTCCGCCGTGGCGCTCGCGTCACTCTTGGGGGCCGGGCCGCAGACCGTGCTGTCACTGGCGCCCAAGTCGGTGACGACCCCCATCGCCATGGGCGTGGCCGAGCGCATTGGCGGCCTGCCGTCGCTGACCGCGGTGCTGGTCATCCTGACTGGCATCGTGGGCGCCATGGTTGCAACACCCCTGCTCAATGCCCTGCGTCTGTCCGATGACGCCAAGACCGGGGACTGGGCGGCGCGCGGGTTCGCCGTTGGCGTCGCCGCCCACGGCATCGGCACCGCGCGGGCGTTTCAGGTTCATCCCCTTGCCGGGACCTTTGCCGGAATCGCCATGGGCCTGAACGGACTGCTGACCGCCATCCTGGCACCCGTTCTGGTCAGCTTTTTCTAATTTCATCCGCCCCGCAGGCCGCAGAAAGCCCGCAAAAAATACGTTGGTATATGAGCGTCGCCCGGCCGCGACCTTTTTCCTGCCTCAAGCGACCTTCGCTCGCGTGCCGACAACCGGGCGCGCAGGCATAGTGGTCTCACAACACGAATAAACATCGCCCGCAAAGGGAGACAGATCATGCGCTCGACCCCCACCGCCTCCGCCACCCTGAAGCTCGTCCTTCCGGCCCCCGTCAGCGACATCGTCGCCATGGCCCGCCGGACCCGCAAGAGCGCCGAGGCGTTCAGCGCCACGGTCGCCCGCTTCGGTGCCGAGATGCCCGACTGCATGGATCGCTTCCACGAGGCGATGAAGGCCTTCCGCTCCACCGCAGCCGATCTGCGGACCGGAGCGCACTAGCGCGTCGGACCGACCCCCCTGGAAACCGTTAGTCTGCCCCAAGCAGCCTGACGCCCCAATCGGTCCGACCTGCCGAGCGCCCCGTGCCCCCCTGCACGGGGCGTTCATTTTTTAGGCCCGCGCCTTGCGCGCCCGCAGGCGCTTCCACACCCGCCAACGGCGGCGGAAGTCGATGCGCAGTTTGAGCATGCACGGGGTCACTACCAGGGTCAGCACCGTCGCCAGAGCCAAGCCCGAGACGATGGCGATGGACAGTTGCGACCACCACTGCATCGACGGCGCTCCCACGGTGACCTCGCGGTTCACGAAGTCGATGTTGAGCTTGAACGCCATGGGCAGCAGTCCAAGTATGGTGGTGACGGTGGTAAGCAGCACCGGGCGCAGACGTTGGGCGCCGGTCCGCACGATGGCCTCGACCGGGTCGGCGAACTCTTTTCTCAGGCGGTCGTAGGTGTCGATCAACACGATGTTGTTGTTGACCACGATGCCAGCCAGACTGATGACCCCTACCCCCGACATGATGATCCCGAACGGCTGCCCGAAGATCAGCAAGCCGAGCATCACGCCGATGGTCGACATGATGACCGCCGACAGAATGAGGAAGGCCGAATAGAAGCTGTTGAACTGAGTGACCAGGATGATCGCCATGATGAACAGCGCCACCCCAAAGGCCTTGACCAGGAATTCCTGCGACTCGCGCTGCTCCTCGTCCTCGCCGCGGAACGTCACCGTGACCTGCGGCGGGATGTCCGGGTGATTGAACAGTTCGGCCTCCAGGGCGCGCACCTTGTCGTTGACCAGCAACCCTTCGGCCACGTCGGCCTTGACGTCCACCACGCGCTGCCCGTCGGTTCGGCGAATTTCACCGGTCTTGGGCCGCGCCTCACGGGTTACGAATGCCGATAGCGGAACCGCCCCCTCCGCGGTGTTTACGAACAAATGGTCGATCTGGTCGAGGCTGCGGTTTTCCACCGGGAAACGGGCCACGATGTCGATTTCGTCCACGGCATCGTCCGGCAGATAGTCGGTGACTTTCAGCCCGCGCGTGACCATCTGCACCATGTCGCCCACCGCCTGAACGTCGATACCGAACTTGGCGGCCTGGGCACGATCAACCGTCAGCTCCCATTCGATACCGGGGACGGCGGCGCTGTCCTCGACATCGGTGAAGCCGCCCTGGCGGGTCATGACCTCGCGCACCACGCGGGCGGCGGGTTCCAAAAGCTCCGTTTGGGCCGAACTCAACTGGATCTGGACCGGCTTGCCGACCGGCGGACCGCTCTCCTGCTTGCGGACCTCGACGTCGATTCCGGCCAGATCGTCGGTGCGGCGGCGCACCTCGGCCAGGACCTCGGACGCGGGGCGCCGGGTGTCCCAATCGGTGAACTCGACACCGATGCGGCCGATCAGGTCGGTCGGGCTGTCCTGCTCGCCGGCGCCCAGGCCGACGATGGTGAAGACGGAGGCGAACTCTGGCAGGTCGAGAATACGCCGCTCGACATCGCGGACCAGGGCATCCTTCTCGTGGATAGACAGGTTGCCGCGCGCGTGGACCAGGATGTTGGCGTTATCCGGTTCGACGTCAGGAAAGAATTCAATGCCCTTGCCGAACATCGCATACAGCACCTGCGCCGCAATCAACAGCGCCACCGACGCCAGCAACACCTTGCTCGAATGGCGCAGCGCCAGGGTCAACGTGCGGGCATAAAACCCCGTGATGCCGCCCAACTCGGTCAGACTGCCGTGTTCGCTGGCGGCCAGGGCCTTCATGTCGTCGGCATTGGATTCGCCCGGCTTGCCAAACACGCTGCCCAGCGTCGGCACGAAGATCAACGCCATCAGCAGCGAGGCGGACAGCGTCGCCAGCAGGGTGATGGGCAGATACTTCATGAACTCACCCACCACGCCGGTCCAAAAGGCCAGCGGCAGGAAGGCCGCCAGGGTCGTTGCCGTCGAGGCGATCACCGGCCACGCCATGCGCTTGGCGGCCATGGAGTAGGCCTGCCCGCGCGGCAACCCCTCGGTCATTTTGCGGTCGGCGTACTCCACCACCACGATGGCGCCGTCAACCAGCATACCGACCGCGAGGATAAGGCCGAACAGCACCACCATGTTGACGGTCAGGCCCATCGCCGAAAGGGCCAAGATGCCCATCAGGAACGACCCCGGAATGGCCAGCCCGACCAGCAGCCCCGAGCGCAGGCCAAGGGCGGCCACCACCACCACCATGACCAGCAAGATGGCCGTGATGACACTGTTCTGAAGGTCATGCAGGCTGGTCTTGATTTCCTTGGATTGATCCTGGGTGAAATGGACGTCTATGCCCTCGGGCCACGTGGCGCGCTCGCGTTCGATCACAGCCCGCACGGCATCGACGGTATCGACGATGTTGGTGCCGATGCGCTTTTTGACCGACAGGGTCAAACCCGGCGCCCCGTTGACCCGCGCGATGCTTTCGGCGTCCTTAAAACCGCGCCGCCCCTCGGCCACGTCGCGCAGGCGCACCACGGCGTCGCCTTCGACCTTGACCGGCAGGTCGAGAACCTCGGGCACGCTCTGGAGCAGGCCCGGCACCTTGATGGAAAACCGCCCCTGCCCGGTATCCAGCGCCCCAGCGGCCACCAGCTTGTTGTTGCGGGCCAGGAAGGCGGCGAAATCATTGGCCGACAGGTTGTAGCTCTTGGCCAGAATGGGATCGATGATGACATCGACCTGTTCGTCGCGGTCGCCGCCGATATCCACCTCAAGCACGGTGGGCAGGCTCTCGACCTCGCGTTCCAGGCGGCGCGCCAGACCGAGCAGCGTGCGCTCCGGCACGTCGCCCGACAGGGTCACGACGACGACGGGGAACAGGCTGATGTTGACCTCGTTGACGGTCGGCTCCTCGGTGGCGTCGGGCAGCTCGACCTTGGCGAGATCGACTTGCCGCTGCACGTCCTGAATGGCGAGATCGGCATCAAACCCGGCCTCGAACTCCAGCAGAACGTTGGCCCCGCCTTCATAGGCGGTGGAGCGCATTTCCTTGATGCCCTCGACCGACCGCAGTTCCTTTTCCATCGGCCGGACCAACAGACGCTCGGCATCCTCGGGCGCGATGCCCTGGTGGACCATCGACACGTAAATGATCGGGATGTTGACGTCGGGCGCCGATTCCTTGGGAATGGCCACGTAAGCAGCGGTGCCCGCCACCAGCACCAGCGCGAGCGTTGCGAGGATGGTCCGGGCGTGACTTAGTGAAGCATCGACGATGGCTTTCATTGCACGCGTCCCGCCCCGTTGGCCCGCTCCACGAAGTCGGTGCCGGTGTCGTCGGAGACAGGAACGACCCGCTGCCCTTCGACGACGAATTCCTGCCCGACGGTGATAAGCCGAACCTGCTCAGGCAGACCCGACAGCCACATGCCTTCCGGACTGTCGCGCACGATCTGGATGCGGGCAAAGCGCACGGTGTCGGTGTCGTCCACCAGCTTGACGCCCACGACCCCGGCGTCATCGAGGGTCAGCACCGCCGGCGACACCAGATGCGCCACGGTGGCCTCCAGCGCCAGACGGACTTCCGCCGTCATGCCTTCGGGAATGTCCTGCTGGGGATTGGCGATGGTGATTTCAAGTGGAAAGGTGCGGGTGCCCTTTGATGCGCTGGAGGATACCCACGTCACTTCCCCTTGCACGGTCCGCCCATCGATCAGCCGCACCTCGGCGGGGGCGCCGACGGTCAGGTGCCCAACCACGCGCTCGGCGGCCTCGGCCGCAACGGTGATGGGATCCAGGTCGATCAGGGTGGCGACCTCGCCGCCCGGACTCACCAGGTCGCCGATTTCAACCGCGCGATGATTGAGAACGGCGGCGAAGGGCGCCCGCACCACCGTATCCTCGATTTCCTTGCGGATGGCGGCCAGGGCGGCACGCGCCGTTTCCAGTTCCGCCCGCGTCTCGGCAAGACGGGTGCGGCTGCCGTGGTCACTTTTGGCAAGGCTGGAGGCGGCATTGAAATCCAGGTCCCGCTGGGCGACGAGCGCCTGGGCTTCTTCGAGCCGTTCGCGGCGGTTGCCCATGTCGAGGCGGGCCAGCACATCGGCAGCGGCAACCACAGCGCCCTTGTCCACCGGCACCTCGACCACCCGGCCACCCGTCTCGGCCCGCATCACCACTTGGCGTGACGCCTTTGTCTGGCCATGAACGACCAGCGGCGTGATGGTTTCGCGGGCGATCATTTCGCGCACCCGAACGCGCGGCGGCGGCGTCGATTCGGCTTCGCGCATGGCATCGACGGCGCGCTCCTGGGCGGGCTCGTCGTGCGGCACCAGCAGGCCGCTGCCAATCCAGACGGCAGCGGCCAAAGCGATCGCGCCGGCAATAAGGGTGGACCTGCGCATCAGACCTTCTCCTTTACCGCATCATCCACGACGTCTTCCAGGATGTGGCGGTTTTCAGCGACGTAGGTGATTACGGCTTCATAGACTGCCAACCCGAAGTCCCGCACGAAGCGCCGCCCTGCAGGCACATCGGGGTTGGCGTCGATGCAGGCGGCAAGCTCGGCGCGCATGCGCTGATACTCCTCCAGATACCCGTCGAGCAGGGCAGTCCGCCGGGCGGGCGGCAGAACGTGGCCGAACGCCAAAATAAAGAGCATGTCCGACCGGAAGCGGTCCGCCCCCGGAGAGCCTTCCAAACCACGCATGAAGACCGCCTTGCCCTGCTCGGTGACGGTATAGACCTTCTTGGCGGGGCGCCCGTCCTGGGCCATTTCGCACACCGTCACCAACCCGTCGGTCAGCAGCGCATTGAGCGCCGGATAGATCGACCCGAGGCTGACCGCGTGGAAGGCGCTGTAAGGGCCATCCTCGTAGAATTTGCGGATTTCATAACCCGAGGCGTCGCCCAACATCAGCGCCCCCAGGCACAAGGTCTTGGCGTCCATGAAAGGTTCCGTAGCTGAACATCGTTCTGATTATTATATGTCAGCCCGACATATGACGTCTCGATATACCTGGATACGAGCCGCCGGATACCCCGGATCACCCTTTTTGCATCGGGAACTCCGCTTTTCTGTGGCGCGTTGATGGGAGTGACACTCCAAGGGGGTATCGCGGGACGACATGCCTGGCGCCGACCAACCCACCCTTCCGCCGCAAGCACCCTCATGGGGCACCCCACACGACGCCGCCGCTTGGCGCCGGGTGGAGGCGAAGCGGGCCGCCATCCTGGTCGATGGAGCGGCGTATTTCCTGGCCTTGCGGCAAGCCATGCGGCAGGCCAAGCGCAGCATCTACATCGTCGGCTGGGACGTCGATGGCCGCACGCCGATGGGAGACCCGGCCGATCCGCCCCAGGACGGCCTGCCGTTGCACCTGCGGGACCTGCTGATTGCCCTGGTAAAGCGCACCCCGACCCTGGAGATCCACATTCTGTTGTGGGATTTCACGGTGCTGTATTCGCTGGGGCGGGAGATGATGCCGTCGCTCTCGCTGGGATGGGCCACACCCAACCGCATCCACCTGGGCCTGGACGACGCCACCCCCCTGGAAGCCGCCCAGCACCAAAAGCTGGTCGTGATCGACGATGCCGTGGCCTTTTGCGGCGGCATGGACATCGCCCTGCGTCGATGGGACACCAGCGCCCACCGCCCCAACGACCCGCGCCGTTCCGATCCAGACGGCGAAGCGTATCTGGCCGTCCATGACGCGGCCATGGCGGTGGATGGTCCCGCCGCCGGCGCGCTGGGCGAGCATGTGCGGGAGCGATGGCGGCTTGCGGTCGGCGAAACCCTCCGCCCCCCCGATGGCCCCTCCAACCCATGGCCGGAAACCCTGTCGGGGAGCGAAGCCCTGCCGCCCGTGATTGGCGGTCCTTTCATCGTGGCGCTGTCGCGCACCGCAGCCGCCTACGAGGGCCGCGAGGGGGCGTTTGAAATCCAGGAACTGTATCTGCGCGCCATCGCCGGAGCGCGCCGGTTCATCTACATTGAAAACCAATACCTCACCTCGAAGGCCGTGGCCGAGGCGTTGATCGACCGCCTGAACGCCCCTGACCCGCCCGAGGTCGTCCTCATTACCACCAGCGAGCACGATGGCTGGCTGGAGGGCGTGACCATGGGCGCGGCCCGCACCGCCTTCCTGCAAACCCTCTCCCTGCGCGGCGTGCGCGACCGCGTGCGGGTGGTCCATCCGTGGGTGCGGGGCGACGACGGCGAACCCGTTGGGGTCAAGGTGCATGGCAAGGTCATGGTGGTCGATGACGCGTTTCTGACCATCGGATCGGCCAATCTCGCCAACCGCTCCCTCGGCCTCGACTGCGAAATGAACGTGAGCGTGGAGGGCACCGGCGAGGGGGAGCGCCGGTTCATCATGGCAACCCTGTGCCGCCTTGTCGGCGAGCACACCGGCGCAGGGGCGCCCGCCGTTGCCGATCGTCTGGCCGCCACAGGGTCGCTTCTGCACACCCTCGACAGCTTGGGCGATGGCGACAGCGGACGCGGGCTGGCCCCCTTGGCCGACGGCGACCCCGAGGAACTCGCCCGGCTGGAACCGCTCATCCGTATCAGCGACCCTGAAAAGCCCATCGACATCGAAGAATTCCTCATGCACGAGGCTCCGCCCCCGATGTCGTCGCACCGCCGTCCGGTGGTGCGGCATCTGTGGGTCGGCATCGGCCTGATCGCCTTGGTCGCCGCCCTGGTCCTGGCGTGGCGTTTCACGCCACTGTCCGAGATCGTCGATCCCGGCGCGGTCGAAGGCTGGCTGCAAGACCTGCGCGGCCCATGGACCCCCGTCGCCGTGATCGGATTGTACATGGCGCTTGGCCTTGTCGCGTTCCCCGTCACCGTTCTGATCGCCGCGACGGCGGCATTGTTCGGGCCGTATTCTGGCTTTGCCTATGCCCTGGCTGGGTCCCTGTGCAGCGCCGCCCTGGCCTTTTTGATCGGCCACCTGCTGGGCCGCGACGTCATCCGCCGCTACGCCGGTCACACCGTCAATCGCCTCAGCCAACGCATGGGGAGGCAGGGCATCCTCGCTGTCGCAATCCTGCGCGTTGCTCCGGTCGCCCCGTTTACCGTGGTCAACCTGATTGCCGGGGCATCGCACGTCAAAGCATTCGACTTCATGGTCGGAACAGCCATCGGCATGCTGCCCGGAATCTTCCTGATGACCATGTTCGGCAGCAATTTGATGGGGCTGCTCGAAGACCCGCAGCCGCACCAGATCCTGCTGCTCGGGGCGATCATCGCCCTGTGGATCACCGTCGGCCTGGTGTTGCAGCGGGTCGCCGTGCGGGTCCGGGCGCGTCACGATCGACAACGCAAACAACGAGCAGCCTAACGGTTTCACTTTGTCGGTGGCGACCCCACCTCAATGGAAGCGGCTGCCGGGTGGAACCCGGCGGACCCGCCAGGACTTCCTGTGACGACACCAGAAAACGGAGCCGCCCCATGACAGCCGCCGTCGCGGCAACCGCCAAGGATGTCCGCCGTGGCCGCTTGACCGTGGTCTTGGGAGTCGTGCCCGGCGTGGCGACGATTCCTGCCCTGGCCGTCGCCGCTGTCCATGCCGCGCCGGGCCTCGGACGGCTGGCCGCATTGATGGTGCCGAGCGGCGATGTCGAGGCGCAAACCCGCGAAGCTCTGGCCGCCGTAGGATACCACGGTGCCTTCATGATGAGCGGAGACGTCGATGCGGTTCTGGCCGCCGCCCCCGACGCTGTCTTGGTCGACGACCTTCAGGAGGTCAATCCGACCGGCAGCCGCCACCTTTCGCGCCGCCAGGATGTCGAGGAACTGCTCGACCGGGGGCTTTCGGTCCAGGCCGCCGTCAGCGTCACCCAGTTACGGGCCGCGCGCGAGGTCGTGCGGCGCTACACTGGCATTCTGCCGCGCAACACCTTGCCCGACGACCTGCTGACCACGGCCGATGAACTGGCATTGATCGACACCACTCCGGCTGCCCTTCTGGAGCGCCGGGCGGCTGGGGATCGCAGGCTGAGCACCGCCCCTGTGGCGCTGTTCACCGCTGACGCCCTGGGCGCCCTGCGGGAAATGGCGCTGGACATCACCCACCGCAAGGTATCGCAAACCCTACGCAACGGCCTGGGGCCGCCGGTCGGCAAATCCTCTGAAATCGAGGGACGCGTCCTGGTTCTGCTGACCCCTATCACTCCGGCGGATCGTCTGGTCCGCGCAGGACATCGCATCGCCGAAACGACCGGCGCGCCATGGACCGTGGCGCCCGGAACCGGCGACTTCGGCGACGGCAACGCCCTCAGCCCCGCAGCGGACGAAGAAATTCAAGACGCCCTCCGCTTGGCCGATGCCCTGGGCGCCGACATCGTGCCGCTGGGAGGGTCCGATATCGTCGCCAGCGTCATGGACTACGCCCACGCCCACCACGTCACCGACATCGTGATCGGCCGCCTGGACAGTCCAGACTTCGGCTGGGGCATCGGCCGCCTGTTCAAGCGGTCGCTGGCCGATCAACTGAGCGAATTCGCCGGGGGCATTGCGGTTCACGCGGTCGGCGTTTCCGCTCCCTCCGGCGGGCGAATGCTGCTGACGTGGCGCATCGAACAGGGCCGACCATGGTTCCGCGAATACCTGATCAGCGCCCTCGCGGCCTTTGTCGCCGCAGGAGCCATCTACCTGGCCCAGCCGCTGGTACCGCCCGAGTCGCTGTCCATCGTCATGCTGATGGCCGTTCTTTATGCCGCGACGGCCTACGGTTTCGCCGCCGCCCTGTTCACGTCAGCGCTTTCGGTATTTCTGTTCAACGTGTTCTTCCTGCCGCCGACCGGTGAATTTTCGAGCAATGCGCCGGAAAATATCCTGCTGCTCGGCCTGTTCATGGTCATGGGGGGCATCACGGCCAATCTGGCCGGGCGGCTGCACGATCAGGCGGCCACGGCGCAATTGCGCGAGCGCAACACCGCCGCGCTGTTCCGCCTGGCCCGCGAAATCGCCACCGCGCCGACACCCGAAGATGTCCTGAAAGCGGTGGTGCACCAGCTTGACGAAATCCTGTCGCTGCGATCGAGCCTGTACCTGCCGCCCCCTGGCGAGCCGGGCGCCGCCCCTCTGCGCAACCGCCGCCCAGTGCCGGCCTATCCGCCGCGCCTGGACCCCAGCCCGCGCGACGCCGAAGCCATCGACTGGGTGTTCTCGCACGGCCGCCCGGCCGGACCGGGCACCGGAACCTACGAAGATGCCTCGGCCCTGTTCTGGCCGCTGCGCACCCCGCACGGGCCGGTCGGTGTCCTTGGCCTCAGCGGCGTGGCCGTAGAGGCATCGCGCCAACCGCCGTTCCGCCGCCGCCTGGAGTCGCTGGCCGGACTGGCCGCCGTGGCCATCGAACGCATGATGCTCAGCCGCGAGATCGAGGCGGCGCGCTTCACCGCCCAGACCGAGTCGTTGCGGTCGGCCCTGCTGTCGTCCATCTCTCACGATCTGCGCACGCCGCTGGCCTCGATCATCGGATCCGCCACCAGCCTTCTGTCCTTTGGGCGCACCTATAATGAGTCCGTGCGTCAGGACCTGTTGCGGACCATCCTGGAGGAAGCGGAACGCCTAAACCGATTCGTCGGCAACCTGTTGCAGATGACCAAGCTGGAGTCGGGCGCAATCACTCCCAAGCGTCAATGGATCGATGTCGATGACCTGATCGGCACGACCCTGGAGCGCATGGAGCGCCGCCTTCAAGGGCACAAGGTTGTGACCGACATTCAGCCCATGCTGCCACCGCTGAACGTGGACTTCGTGCTGATGGAAAATGTGCTGACCAACCTGTTGGACAATGCCGTGAAGTACTCCCCGGCTGGCTCGACCATCACGGTGCGCGGTCAGCGGCGCGGCGATATGCTGTGCCTGGCGGTCAGCGACCAAGGCGTTGGCATTGCCCCGGAAGATCACGCCCACGTTTTTGACAAGTTTTTCCGTGTATATGCAAAAGACTCAGTCGTTGCGGGCACCGGCCTCGGACTCGCCATCTGCAAGGGAATCGTGGAAACGCACGGCGGAACCCTTGAACTGGAGAGCCAGGAGCCGGAAAGCGGGAACCAGCACAGCGGAACCACCTTCCGTATCCTGCTGCCGGTCCTGCCGCTGCCCGAGGAATACACGCCCGAGGGGACCGAGAATGCATAGTTCGGGATCGAAAATCCTAATCGTGGACGATGAACCGCAGATCCGGCGCTTCCTGCGCGCCAGCCTCAGCGCCCACGAGTATGAGGTCATCGAGGCCGACAACGCCGCCAACGCCATCAAGATCATCACGGTCGAAAAGCCCGATCTGGTGGTGCTCGACCTCGGCCTGCCCGACATGGACGGCCTGGAGGTCATCGAACGGGTCCGCGAATGGTCCCAGGTGCCGATCCTGGTGCTGTCCATCCGGGCCGACGAATCCGACAAGATCGCCGCCCTTGATCGCGGCGCCGACGACTACATCACCAAGCCGTTCGGCATGGGCGAACTCATGGCCCGCATGAGGGCCGCCCTGCGACACCGCCAGCAATCCGAGGGTGAAAGCGCCCCGGTGGTCGCGCTGGGCGACATCACGGTGGACCTCGCCAAACGGCAGGTGACTCGGCGGGGACAGCCGATCAAGCTGTCCAAAAAAGAATACGAACTGCTGCGCGTCCTGGTGTCCCACCCCGGCAAGGTGATGACCCACCAACAGCTCCTGCGCGAGATCTGGGGCGACGCCTATGTCGAGGAAACGCAGTACCTGCGGGTTTACGTGGGGCAATTGCGCCAGAAACTCGAAGCCGATCCGGGCCGACCACACCTCATCATCACCGAACCCGGCGTCGGCTACCGCGTCCAGAGCGAAGAAACCCCGGCGGTTTAGGGGACGGCACTTCCCTTCACTTCCCGCCCCAGCATCTCGATCACCCGGCATTCACGCACCGTGTCCGACTGGCATGCCGTGGCGATTTTTTCGAGTTCGCCTTCCAGGCGCCGCAGGCTTTCGATGCGGTCGCGCACCGCGCTCAGGTGGCGGCGGGCGATGGCGTCGGCGGCGGCGCAGGGCAGGTCCGGGCTTTCGCTGAGGGTCAGCAGGTCGCGGATATCATCCAAGGTGAACCCAAGATCGCGCGCATGGCGGATGAAGGCCAGCCGCTGCAAGGCCGCAGCGTCATACAGGCGCTGATTACCCTCCGACCTGTCGGGCGGGGCCATCAGGCCGATCTGTTCATAATACCTGATGGTCGGCACCTTGCAGCCGCTGTGCGCAGCAAGCCGACCAATGGTAAAGCGTTGGGCCATGGTGCACTTTCCCTCTTGAACCTATAGCTCCTAGAGACATTAGACTGACAGGCAGGCACGTCAACCTGCGGAGAAGGTCCCATGTCCGGCTGCGGATGTTCATCCACCACGGTCAAGTTCGATGGCATGTCCAAGGCCTACCGGCGGGTCCTGTGGCTGGTGATTGCTGTCAATGCCGCCATGTTCGCGGTCGAGATGGGGGCCGGGTTCCTGGCCGGGTCCAAGGCCCTGCAGGCCGACGCCTTGGACTTCCTGGGGGACACGGCGACCTACGGCCTGAGCTTGCTGGTCATCGGCATGGCTGCCCCGGTGCGCGCGCGGGCGGCCTTGTTCAAGGGGGTCAGTCTGGCGGTGATGGGGGCTTGGGTGCTGGGCAGCACGGTCTATGGTGTGCTTGTCACCGGCCTGCCTCGGGCCGAGATCATGGGCGGCATCGGGCTGCTCGCCCTGGCCGCCAACCTGTTCAGCGTACTGGTCCTGATGAAGTGGAAGGACGGCGACGCCAATGTGCGGTCGGTGTGGTTGTGCAGCCGCAATGACGCCATTGGCAACGTGGCCGTGATGTTGGCTGCGGGCGGTGTCTGGGCATCCTCAACCGCATGGCCGGATCTGGCCGTGGCGGGACTGATGGCCGGGCTGTTTTTGTGGTCGTCGGCCCTCATCATCCGCCAAGCCCGTGCCGAACTGGCCGAGGCAAAGCACTGCCACGCGCCCGCCGAATAAGCGAACGGGCCGCGGACCTTCGCCCGCGGCCCACTTTCAAATGCGCTTCGCTACCGTTGCAATGCGGCCATGGCCGGGCCGCCAGCCTGGACGCGGACCCGACGGTTTTGCGGTTCGCGGACTTCATCGCCGGTCGGAACGCGCAGATCTTCCTGACCCCGCGCCCGCAGCTCCATGCGGTTGCGCGCGACACCGCGTTCGGCGAGCGCGGCAGCGACCGCTTCTGCCCGACGTTCGGACAGGCCCAGGTTATATTCGGCGGACCCGGAGGTGTCGGTGTGGCCCTCGATAATAACCGGCACATTGGGGTTCTGGCGCAGTGCGTCGGCAAGTTGGTTCACGATGGGCATGGCGTCCTCGCGGACGGCGTCGTCATCCCAGTCAAAGAATACCAGCACCGGCGGCGGCGCGGCGGCCACCGGCTGAATGGGTTGCTCCAGCGCCTGGACGGCAATGTTGAAGTCGTCGCGGCAACTGGAAATATGGTCATACTGATGACCTTCTTCCGCTTGCTCGACCCAACAGTCAAATTTGGTCTGAGCCAACGCGGCCTCGGAGGGGAACCGCTGGGCGGCTCCATCGCTCAGGGCGGCGTTCAGGCGCTGGTAGCCGGTGGTGACTTCGTTGGCGTATCCACCCCTCAACTTCGCATCGGCCGGATTATCGGGCGGAACGGTTTCTCCGGCCGCCGCCATCTGAGCTTTCGCGGCATAGTGCCGGGCAGAACTCCAATCATACATACGGTCGGCTTCATAGACCGCGAGATCCCGGTAATTTTCGGCCAAGCGCTGGTTGAAGTCCGTCCCGGATGTTTGCAGGGTGCGGACTTCATCCACCGAATTGGTGAACATGCCTCCCATTCCGCCGCAAGCGGTCAGGGCCGCAGCGGCGATGGTCAGCGGCAGCGCCTTGGTCAATAATCTTCTCATCGCGCTCAACTCCTTCAGCGGTCGGATGCGGGCGGGCAGCATTCTACCTAACGCAGTACCCCCCTCAGAGGTTCAGGATATGTCGTTTTGGTACGCGCCCGCCCCGCTCCGTCATGCCGCCGAATCGCGCTCAAGCCGAAGGGTGTTGCGGAGATTGGCCCGTCCGCGCGACAGACGCGACTTCATGGTCCCAACGGGTAAACTGGTTTCCTCGGCGGCTTCCTGGTGGGAGCGTTCCTCAAGGCCGAGCATGGTGACGGCGGACCGTTCCTGGTCGGAAAGGTGCGCAATGGCCTGCATCGTCTCGTTCAGGAACACGCGATGCATCTGCGACGGATGTGCAATCGACGCTCCTTGGTGCATGGCGTGCTGAAGATACCGCATCGATACTGCATCGCGCCGCTTCTGGCTGATGAAGACGTTGCGCATCAAGGTGAACATCCACGACCGAAGGTTGGTGCCCTCTCTGTACAGATCGCCCTTGACCAGGGCACGTTCGACGCAATCCTGAACCAGATCATTCGAATCATCTTCGCTGCGCGCCAGTGACCGGGCATAGCGCTTGAGGTCGGGAAGCAGCGGTTCGATCTGTTGACCGTTGAGGCTCATGCGGTCCTCCCATCAGGGTTCGTATGGTGGCGCCAGATCGGCGTAACGTCTTGATGCACCCACCTTGCGCCCCAAGCGCATAAAGGCTCCATGCGAGTCCACGACCCCCGCCGTAAAATTTCCGTGTCAGGCAGTCATCCTTTTGTCTGGCTTGGAGCGGCGTTCTCGAAGCCCCACAAAAGTCGGTCTAGTCATTTGTTAATAAAGCGATTTATTGTATATTCCAGTGACTTTCTCACCCGCTAAGGCGGACCTCCATACGGCATAAAGAATTCGTAAACCGGCCCACTAAATGGCCATGATTGTGCCGCTTTGCGACAGTGGTTCAGGGAGGCTTCGGCGTGTTAGCCTTGCCGCCTCTCTACCCCCTCAGCGGGAGCCGACATGCGACAGGACAGCGCCTTTCCAAATCTGTTCATCCTCGATCACCCGCTCATCCAGCACAAACTGAGCCACATGCGGGATGTCGACACGTCGACCCACACCTTCCGCGAGTTGCTGCGCGAGATTGCCATGCTGATGGGATACGAGGTCACGCGCGCCCTGCCGCTGGCGACAAAGCGTATCCGCACACCGCTGACCGAGATGGATGCCCCGGTGATCGCGGGCAAGAAGTTGGCCGTGGTGCCAATCCTCAGAGCCGGGGTGGGCATGGCCGACGGGCTGCTGGAACTGGTGCCCGGCGCGCGGGTCGGCCATATCGGGCTGTACCGCGACCACGACACCCACCAGCCCCATGAATATCTGGTCAAGCTGCCCGAGGCGGCGGGGCGCACCTTCATTCTGGTGGACCCCATGCTGGCGACCGGGAACTCCGCCGTTCATGCGGTGGACGTCCTGAACCGCCACGGCGTCGCCGACGAGTCCATCCTGTTCCTGGCCCTGGTCGCCGCACCCGAGGGCGTGCGCACCTTCCACGCCGCGCACCCGTCCGTGGGCGTGTATGTGGCGGCGTTGGACGACCATCTCAACGATCAGGCGTACATCCTGCCGGGTCTCGGCGACGCCGGTGACCGCCTGTTCGGGACGCGGTGAGGGATGTTACTTCGGCTCGATTTTCTGATGATACCCCGCCGCGGTCGGACGGCGCGTGCCACCGGGCAGGCGCAGACGGTCGGGCAGGCGCAGGCGTTCGGGCAGCGGGAGATAGGCCTTGCGCACCTTCAGCCCGTCGCGCGGGGCGGCGTAGATCTGCTTGGCAGCCTCGACCATCACCACCCCGGCGATGCGCGGGAACCACCGCGCACCCAGTTCGTCCAGCGGCCAGGCCCAGGCGTGGAGCAGCCGGGCGTTGACCGGCGGCAGGAACAGCGCCCCGGTGGTTTGCAACGGCGTAAACAAGGCGTCGCGCAACATGATCCTGAGTTGAGTGACTGAATACGGCCGCCCGTGGGCAAACGGCGTCCGTTCGAGGCGCGCCCACAGGCCCTGACGGTTGGGCGCCACCACGATCAGCCGCCCGCCATCGGTCATCACACGCCACACCTCGCGCATCAGGGCACGGGACGGCTCGCTCTGCTCCAGGGAATGGACCAATATCACCCGGTCGAAGGAGCGATCCGGGAACGGCAGGATCGTGTCCTCGCACAGGGTGACGAGGTTTGGCCCCTCGGGCGGCCACGACAACACGCCCTGGCTGGCCGGCATGGCGGCCACCACGCGTTCGGCCTCATCGCGGAAGGGGCGCAGAAACGGCGTGGCAAAGCCGACGCCGAGCACCCTCATGCCCCGCACGTCGGGCCAGATGCGGCGCACGCGCCGACGCACCAGCCGCCGGGCGACCTGCCCTAGCGGCGATGCGTAGAAATCCCGAAGATCAACGACGTCCAGCCACATGGCATGGGACTCTATCACACGCCCGGATGCGCCCGAAGCCTGTTCAGGCCTGCTGGCGGCGTAAGGCCCCATAAGCTGCCGCAGCCTGACGAATGCGCTGGGACCGCGACGTCAACGACACCAGCTTGACGGCCAGCGGGTCCCCGCCCTGAGCGGCATGGGTCAGCATGTCGGCGTAGCGTTGCCCGTCGATCTCCTGCGGGCCGCCCTCGAACCGGGCAAGGGCATCCTGGAGGATTTGGACCTCGTGGGCGCTCAGACCGTTCCTATGCAATTCCCGTAGCGCACTTTCGTCGAGCATCAAGCTGTCCTTCCGGCTCACGCTGCAACGCATTGTGGACCGCCATCATCCACGGCTACAGTGAAAGTAACGTTATGTCGCTATGCTGCACTGCGTCAATACGCCCAAAGGTGGAGGATCTTTCGTGACCGCCCTAGAGATCATTCAGATCCCCGTGCTGTCGGACAACTACGTCTACCTGCTGCACGACGCGGCCAGTGGCATGACCGCCGCCGTCGATCCGACCCTGGCCGATCCGGTGCAGGCGGTCCTCGCCGAACGCGGCTGGACCCTGACCCACATCCTGAACACCCACCACCACGCCGACCACACCGGCGGCAATCTGGCGCTCAAGCAGGCCACCGGCTGCACCATCATCGGCAACCGGGCCGATGCCGCCCGCCTGCCCGGCCTGGACGTCGCGGTGAGTGAGGGCGACACCGTCACCCTGGGCGCCCACTCCGCGCGGGTGCTGGAGGTCTCGGGGCACACGGTCGGCCACATCGCGTACTGGTTCGAAGATGCGGCCGCGCTGTTCTGCGGCGACACACTCTTTGCCTTGGGCTGTGGCCGCATGTTCGAGGGCACCCCCGCCCAATTCTGGTCCAGCCTGTCGAAGCTGCGCGCCCTGCCCGATGAAACGCGTGTCTTCTGCGCCCACGAATACACCCTGTCCAACTGGCGGTTTGCCGACTCCGTCGATCCCGACAACGCAACCCTTCAGGCACGCGGCCAAGCCATCCGAACGCTGCGCGATCAGGGAAAGGCGACGGTGCCCTCGATGCTCGGCGAGGAAAAAGCGACCAACCCGTTCCTGCGCGCCGACGACGCCGCCCTGGCCTCCCGCCTGGGGCTGGCCGGGCGCCCGCCCGCCGACGTGTTCGCCGAGATTCGCCGCCGCAAGGACAGCTTTTAAATGGATGGCTTTACTGGACTGACGCCCGCCCAGGTCGAGGCGTTGCTGGGGGCCATCGGCGTGGTCGACCTGCTGGCCGTGGCGGTATTTGCCATCACCGGCGCACTGGTTGCGGCACGCCGCGAGATGGACCCCATCGGATTCGTATTCCTCGGCACCGTCACCGGGGTTGGTGGCGGCACTTTCCGCGATCTGGTTCTGGGCATAGAGCCGGTGTTCTGGATCGCCCGGCCCGAGTACCTGTGGACCTGCATTGGTGCCTCGCTGATCACCTTCTGGGCGGCACGCCTGCTGGACAGCCGCTACAAGGCGTTACTGTGGTTGGACGCGGTGGGACTGGCCCTGTTCGCCATCACCGGCACGCAAAAAGCGGTGGCCGTGGGCGCCCCGGCCGTTGTCTGTGTCCTGATGGGGGTGATGACGGCCTCGGTCGGAGGTCTGATCCGCGACATCATGGCGGGACAAAAGCCGCTGCTGTTCCACCGCGAGATCTATGCCACCGCCGCCATCGCCGGGTCCGTCACGTATATGCTGGCCCGCCTGCTGGAGGTGCCCGAGCCGTTCGGGGCCATCGCCGGGTTCGCCGTCGCATTGGCGGTGCGGGCCTGCGCCATCGCCTTCGGGCTGTCCATGCCCAACTACAAGCGCCCGGAACGTCCGCTGGACGGTCCGACCGTCTGAGCGCCACCCGTCACACATGGTTGCGATTCGGCGTGTAATCGAATACCCCTTAGCGTTCTCTGCAGGGGGCTGGTGCCTCCGTGTCTTTTCACTGGGACAGATCGCCGCGCGATGCGCATCTTTCGCCACTACGACGAAATTCCGTCCGCGTTCAGGAACAGCGTCATTGCCCTGGGCAACTTCGACGGTGTGCACCGTGGTCACCATGCGGTGATCGCAGCGGCGATGCTGCGCGCCGCCCAGGATGGTGTCCCAGTTGGTGTGATGACGTTCGAGCCGCATCCGCGCCGCCTGTTTCAGCCCCTCCTGCCGCCGTTCACGCTGACCCCGTTCCGCACCAAGGCCCGCCACATGGAGGCCCTGGACATCGACTTCCTGTACATCCAGCACTTCGACCTCGACTTCGCCGCCAAGACGGCGGCCGACTTCGTCGAGGAAGTCCTGGTCGATGGCCTGGGGGTCAGTCATGTGGTGGTGGGGTCCGATTATCACTTCGGCCACAAGCGCGGCGGCACGGTGGAGTATCTGCAGTCCCGCTCGGTGGCGTTGGGCTATGGCGTGACCAGCGTGGACCCCGTGCGCGACGACATGGGCGAGGTGTTTTCCTCCACCCGCGTCCGCGATGCCTTGGCCGCCGGCGACCCGTGCGAGGCCAGCCGCGTGCTGGGCCGCCCGTGGGAGGTTGAGGGCCGTGTCGAGCAAGGCGACCAGCGGGGCCGAACCATCGGCTTTCCCACCGCCAATATCGCGTTAGGCGATTACGTGCGCCCAGCGATTGGGGTTTATGCCGTGCGTGCCGGGGTGGACAAGGGTGTCGATACCCAGTGGCACGATGGCGTTGCCAACTACGGTCGCCGCCCGACCTTCAACAAGACGGACGAGCTTCTGGAAGTCCATTTGTTTGACTTCAACGGCGACTTGTACGGCGAACATCTGCGCATCCAGTTCATCGACTTTCTGCGTCCCGAGCGCCGTTTCAACGGCCTGGACGCCCTCAAGGCCCAAATCATCACGGATGCGGAGGATGCCCGGCGCCTGCTTGCCGGGCGGTCCATTAGTCCCTGACCGCCTGCCCCGCCCGTCCGCCCCGCTGTCCCAGATCGAGCAAACCCGCCATGACCGAAGCCGCCGACTACAAGACCACCGTGTTCCTGCCGCGCACCGATTTCCCGATGCGCGCCGGCCTGCCCAAGCAGGAGCCCGACCACCTCGCCCGGTGGGCGAAGATGGACCTGTACGGCCGTCTGCGCGCCCAGTCCAAGGGCCGCGAGAAGTTCGTGCTGCACGATGGCCCGCCCTACGCCAACGGCCATCTGCACATCGGCCACGCCCTGAACAAGATCCTCAAGGACGTGATCACCCGCAGCCGGCAGATGATGGGATTTGATTCCAACTACGTGCCGGGCTGGGACTGCCACGGCCTGCCGATCGAATGGAAGATCGAGGAACAGTACCGCGACAAGGGCAAGGACAAGGACGCCGTGCCGATCACGGAGTTCCGCAAGCAGTGCCGCGACTTCGCCGCCAAGTGGATCGACGTCCAGCGCGAGGAATTCCAGCGCATGGGCGTGATGGGTGACTGGGCCAATCCCTACACCACCATGACCTATCCGGCCGAGGCGCAGATCGTGCGCGAACTGCACAAGTTCGTGGACAACGGGGGCCTCTATCGCGGCGCCAAGCCGGTCATGTGGTCGGTGGTCGAGAAGACCGCCCTGGCCGAGGCCGAGATCGAATACCATGACCACACCTCGACCCAGATATGGATCCGTTTTCCGGTCGTCCGAGCCTCCGTCACCGCCCTTGAGGGGGCCGACGTGGTCATCTGGACCACCACGCCTTGGACCATGCCGGGCAACCGCGCCGTGGCCTATGCCGCCGGGGCGACCTATGCCGTCATCCGCCTGACCGAAGTGGCCGAGGGCAGCCTCGCCAATGCCGGGGCGCGTCTGGTGGTGGCCGAGGATCTGCTGGCCGATCTGTGCGCCAGCGCGGGTATCACCGCCTATGAAACTGTCGCCACCCTGACCGGCAGTGAACTGGCTGGGACCGCCTGCCGCCATCCGTGGCGCGGGAAAGGGTACGACTTCGACGTGCCGCTGCTGGCCGGCGATTTCGTGACCATGGGCCAGGGCACCGGCTTCGTGCACATCGCGCCGGGTCATGGCGAGGACGACTATCACCTGGGCATGGCCCATGGCATTCCGGTTCCCGAAACCGTGGCCGGGGACGGCACCTACTATCCCCACGTTCCGCTGGTCGCCGGGCTGCACGTCTACAAGGTCGCGCCCAAGATCCTGGAACTGATGACCGATGCCGGGGCGCTGCTGGCCTCGGCCAAGCTGGTCCACAGCTATCCCCATTCGTGGCGGTCCAAGGCGCCGTTGATCTATCGCACCACGCCGCAGTGGTTCATTTCGATGGACACCAACGACCTGCGCGCCAAGGCTTTGCAGGCCATCGACGACACCCGCTGGGTGCCGGCGCAAGGCCGCAACCGCATCCATGCCATGGTCGAAAGCCGCCCGGATTGGTGCGTGTCGCGCCAGCGCGCCTGGGGCGTGCCCATCGCCGTGTTCGTGCACAAGCAGTCTGGCGAGATCCTGCGCGATGCCGACGTGATGGCCCGCATCGTCGCCGCCGTCGAGGCCGAGGGAGCCGATGCGTGGTTCGCCTCTCCGCCGTCGCGGTTCCTGGGCGAGGGCCGCAATCCCGACGACTACGAGCAGGTCACCGACATTCTCGATGTGTGGTTCGACTCGGGCTGCACCCATTCCTTCGTGCTGGAGCAGCGCCCGGACCTCAAATGGCCGGCGAGCCTCTACCTCGAAGGGTCCGACCAGCATCGCGGCTGGTTCCATTCGTCGCTGCTGGAGTCGTGCGGCACCCGTGGCCGGGCGCCCTATGACGCCGTGCTGACCCACGGCTTCACGCTCGACGAGCAGGGCCGCAAGATGTCCAAGTCGCTGGGCAACACCATCGCCCCGCAGGACATCGTCAAGGAATACGGGGCCGACATCCTGCGCCTGTGGGTGGTGTCGACCGACTACACCAACGACCAGCGCATCGGGCCGGAAATCATCAAGCAGACCGCCGACGGGTATCGCCGCCTGCGCAACACCCTGCGCTTCCTGCTCGGCGCCCTGGACGGCTTCACCGAGGCCGAGCGGGTATCCGACGTGGCCGCCATGCCGGAGCTGGAACGCTTCGTGCTGCACCGCCTGACCGAAATGGACCGCATGGTCCGGCAGAGCTGCCACGATTTCGAGTTCCACACCCTGTTTGCCGAAATCACCCAGTTCTGCACCGTGGAACTGTCGGCCTTCTACTTCGACATCCGCAAGGACGCCCTGTACTGCGACGCCCCGGACAGCGCCCGGCGCATGGCCTGCCGCACGGTGCTCGACCACCTGTACCATTGCCTCGTCAAGTGGATGGCCCCATTCCTGTGCTTCACGGCCGAGGAAGCGTGGCTGGCCCGCCATCCGGACGACGCCGACACCAGCGTTCACCTGCAACAGTTCCCCGACGTTCCGGCGACTTGGGCGGACGAGGCGCTGGCCGCCAAGTGGGACAAGATCCGCCGCCTGCGCCGCGTCATCACCGGCGCCCTGGAAGTGGCCCGCGCCGAAAAGAAGATCGGCGCGTCGTTGCAGGCCGCCCCCGTCGTTTATGCCCCGGCCGACTTGCTCGACGCCGCCGAGGGCCGCGCGATGGAGGACATCTGCATCACCTCCGATATCACCCTGACGGCGGGCGACGTGCCCGAGGGCGCCTTCACCCTGCCCGACGTTCCCGGTGTGGGCGTGATGGTCGAACTGGCCGACGGCACCAAGTGCCAACGCTGCTGGAAGGTTCTGCCCGATGTCGGAAGCCATGCCCACGCGGGCGTGTGCGGCCGGTGCTCGGATGCCGTCAACAGTATGGGGGCAGCCTGACCGTGACGGAAAACGCCGCCGAATCGACAACGGCCACTGAAAAGCGGTTCCATGCCCGGTCCCTGGCCTGGGGCCTGGGCGTGGCGGCGGTCATCATGGTGCTCGATCAGATCACCAAGCATTACACGCTGTTCACGCTGCTGGCCGACACGCGCGGGTTCGAGGTGCTGCCGTTCCTCAACATCGTACTGGCCTGGAACACCGGGGTCAGCTTTGGCATGTTCGGAGACGGCGCGTTCAGCCCGTGGCTGTTCTTCGCCCTGTCAGTCGCCATCAGTCTGGGCATGGCGGTGTGGATATCCCGCACCACCGACCGGATTCTGATCCTGTCCCTGGCCATGATGATCGGCGGGGCCATCGGCAACGCCATCGACCGGGTGCGCTGGGGGGCGGTGTTCGACTTCATCGACGTGCACGCTTTCGGGTGGCATTGGCCGGCTTTTAACGTCGCCGACGCGGGAATAACCGTGGGCGCGGCGCTTCTCATCCTGGATAGCTTGTTCCGGCGGGCGGACTAGCCTAAAAAGGAAGTCCGCTGAGGAGTGGATGGTGGGTATGACCCAAAGACTGTTGCTGACCCTGTGCTGCACTGCCGTTCTGACCGGAGCCTTGTCGGGCTGTAGCGGCGGCGTCAAAGAAACGTTGGGCCTGGACCGTCAGGCGCCGGACGAGTTCCAGGTCGTCTCACGGCCGCCGCTGTCCATCCCGCCCGAGTTCAAGCTCCGCCCGCCAGAGCCGGGCGCCCCGCCCGCCGGCATGGGCAGCGCTCAGGACATGGGCCGCTCCGCCCTGTTCGGCCGCAGCGCACCGCAAGGCGGCTGGACCCAGGACGGATCCCGTAACCTGAGCGGCGGCGAACAGGCCTTCCTGACGGCCGCAGGCACCCAGCAGGCCGAACCGGACATCCGCACCCTGGTCAACCGCGAAAGCTCCATCCTGGCCGAGGAAGAACGCCCGTTCACCGACCGCCTGGTGTTCTGGCGCGACTCGCCCGAGCCGGGCACCGCCGTCGACGCCGAAAAGGAAGCCCAGCGCCTCCGCCAGCGCCAAGCCCTTGGCGAACCCGTCACCGAAGGCGACACCCCGACCATCAAGCGCGAACAGCGCGGGATGTTCGAGGGGATGTTCCGGTAGGGCTAACGAAACAACTTTTTGTTGATTGGCGTTGATCAAGGGCCACATAACTAGTATTAAGTGTGCAGGACATGAAGGTCGACGCCGCCACGGCGGGTTTTTGCGCATCCCGACTGTCAGGCAACGTTCTGCCGCCACTTCATCCAAGGAGCCGATGCTCATGAAAACGAGACTGAAAACTTTGGACGATGTTCTCGCCCAAAGCGGCATCACCGATGCTTCTGAGTTTCTCTCTCGGTTTGACGTGGATGCTCCGGTTCAGCGCATCAATTCGCCGCATGTGCAAATGCGCGGCAGCGTACAGTTGATGCTGAACCGCACCATAAGCCGTGATGAGGTCAGCAGACGGATGGCCGCGCTGCGTGACGTCTGAACCCATTCCGTCATTCAAGCGCCCCGGCTGATTGGCAAGGGGCGCTTTTTTATTGTCACCATGCACCATCATAAGTCGAGTCCGCGATGCCGCACCCTGCTACGCCTGTTACTCCCCCTGAAACGGGCGACGTTCTGACGCGCTATAACACGCACGTAACAAAGCATTTGTCAGCGGCCTTGACTGAGGTGAATGCGTTTCCGCAAGAAATCCTGAACGAGTTGCGCGGAGCCTTCACTCATCTTGCGAAAGCGTACTCTCTGGGTCCTGGCACGGACGAGTACTATGAAGAAAATCGCTGTGCCATGCGGCACCTCAAGAGAGCTTCTCTCGATTGTCTGAAAGTGTCAATTCTCGCCGCCGCAGAACGACTCCAAAAGCAGATTGATGACTTGACGACCCATGTTCTCGCCCCCGCCCACCTCCACAATGCAGCAGAGTCACTGCGTGAACGGCGCCGGGAATTGATGAATGCCGAGTCGTCGCACCCATCGCTGACAACCATCGATGACCTGGAAACTCTGTACGTCGATTACAAAACACTACTGAATACTCTCCACAACGACTACCAAGCCAGCTACATGAATACGATTAAGGAAAAAGCAAGAAAACGAGAACTGAAATCGATCGGCATTGGCTTCATACTCGGCATCATCGCTAGCCTTGTGGCTTCGTGGATTTTGCCCGCACTCCAAAATCTGAGCGCCCCCTGACGGGATGGCCGCCTTACCGGTCGACACCCCTTGAGAGCGCCTTGCCATCCGCTCATATCTGGACCACTGTCCCCGCTTCGACTGTGTTCCGGAGAGCTTATGCCCAATCGCTCGCGCCCGCTTATCCTCACGCTCATCGCCACCCTGTTCCTGTCCCTGCCCGCCACGGCGCGGGAGGCGGACGAGCGGTTGTTCGGGGCGGAGACCTTCACGCTCGACAATGGGCTTCAGGTGGTGGTGGTCGAGAACCATCGGGTGCCGGTGGTAAGCCACATGGTGTGGTACAAGGTCGGCGCGGCCGACGAACCGGCGGGAAAGTCGGGTATCGCCCATTTGCTTGAACACCTGATGTTCAAGGGGACCGAAAAGATCGGCCCCAACGACTTTTCCAACATCATCGCCCGCCATGGCGGCCAGCAGAACGCCTTCACCAGTTCCGACTACACCGGCTATTACCAGAACATCGCCAAGGACCGCCTGGAACTGGTGATGGGGATGGAAGCCGACCGCATGGCGAACCTCCGGCTGGCCGAGAACGAGGTCATCACCGAACGCGCCGTGGTCATCGAGGAACGCCTGTCGCGGACCGAGAACGAACCCGCCGCCTTGCTCGGCGAACAGCTTGATCTGGCCCGGTGGGTGGTGCACCCGTACCGCAACCCGGTGATCGGCTGGGCGCACGAGTTGGCCCAGTTGAACCGCCAGGATGCGCTGGACTTCTATGGACGCTGGTACGCCCCCAACAACGCCATCCTGGTGATCTCGGGCGATGTGACCGCCGATGAAGTCCGCCCGCTGGCCGAACGCACCTATGGAGTGGTTCCGCGCGGCCCCGACATGGTCCGCGAGCGCGTCTCGGCCGATCTTCCGCCGACCGCCGCCCGCATCGTCATGCGCCACCCCCGCGTGGCCCAGCCGCAATGGCAGCGCCAGTACAAGGCGTCGAGCTACGGCACCACGACGGGCGACGCCGTGCGCGAGGTTTACGCCCTTGAGGTGCTGTCCGAACTGCTCGGCGGTGGGGCGACCAGCCGCTTGTACCGCTCGCTGGTGGTCGATCAGCAGTTAGCGGTGTCGGCCGGAAGCTGGTATTCGGCCAGCGCGGTGGATTTGGGGACCTTCGGGCTGTACATCACGCCCCGGCCCGGAGTCGAACTGGACGCCGCCGAAAAGGCGTTGGAGGCCGAAGTCGCCCGCCTGCTGTCCGAAGGCATCACCGAGGACGAAGTCGAAAACGCCAAGCTGCGCATGCGGGCCGGCGTGATCTATGCCCGTGATACCCTCCAAGGTGCCGCCCAGACCATCGGCGCCGCGCTGGCAACCGGCAGCACGCTCGATCAGGTGGAGACGTGGCCCGCCCGCATTGGCGAGGTTACTCGCGATCAGGTGATGGAGGCCGCCCGCGCCGTGCTGCGCGATGAAACCGCGACCACGGGCGTCCTGCTGCCCGACCCGCAGCAAGCCGCCGCCCGCTGATCCCCACCCCAAGCCCTTTCGGGAGTCGCTCCATGTCCCTGCGCGCCCTGTTCCGTTGTGCCGTCATTGTCCCCGCCCTCCTGCTGCTGCCGCTGACGGCGCAGGCCATCGAAGCTCAGAAGGTGGTCAGCGACGGCGGCATCGAAGCGTGGCTGGTCGAGGATCATTCGGTCCCGGTGATCGCCCTGGAAGTCGGCTTTCAGGGGGGCGCGGCGCTGGATCCGGCCGACAAGCCGGGCCTTGCCAACATGGTATCGGCCCTGCTTGACGAAGGGGCCGGGGACCTCGACAGTCTGGCCTTCCAGAGCAAGCTGGAAAGCCTCGCCATCGGGCTGTCGTTCGGGGCTTCCCAGGACAACTTCACCGGTTCGCTGCGCACCGTGCTGGAAAACCGCGACACGGCGTTCGACATGCTGCGCATGGCCCTCACGCAGCCGCGCTTTGACGAGGAACCGGTGTCGCGGATCCGCAGCCAGATCCAGACGGCGCTGAGTTTCGACCTGCAACGACCCAATACCATTGCCGCCCGGCGCTGGAACGAGGTGGTGTTCGGCACTCACCCCTACGCCCGCCCCGTGCGCGGTACGCCCGAGAGCATTGCGGCGATCACGACGAACGATCTGCGCACGTTCGTCACCACGCGGCTGGGCCGTGACCGCATGAAGATCGGTGTGGCGGGATCGATTTCGCCCGCCGAATTGAAGCCCCTGCTCGATGCCACCTTCGGCGGGCTGCCCAAGCAGACCGCCGTACCGCCGGTGCCCGACGCCACGCCTGCCGCCAAGGGCACGGTCGAGGTGATCGACAAGGCCATCCCGCAGAGCGTCGCGGTGTTCGGCCATCCGGGCGTGGAGCGCCACCACCCGGACTTCTACCCGGCGTTCGTGGTCAACCACATCCTCGGCGGCGGCGGGTTCACCGCCCGGCTGATGCAGGAAGTGCGCGAAAAGCGCGGGCTTGCATATTCAGTGTCCAGCTCCTTGGCGGCCATGGACCATGCGGCCTTGGTGACGGGCGGGGTCGGCACCAACAACGCCCGCATGAAGGAATCCCTGGACCTCATCCGCGCCGAATGGGCGCGCATGGCTGAAAATGGCCCCACGGCCGAGGAACTGGAGGACGCCAAGACCTACCTCATGGGGGCATGGCCGCTGCGCTTTACCTCGACCCCCAACGTGGCCTCGATCCTCGCGTCAATGCAACTTGACGGCTATCCGATCGATCATTTGCAGACCCGCAACGACAAGGTCGCCGCTGTCACCCTGGAGGATGCCCGCAGGGTCGCCGCCAGCCTGCTCAAGCCCGACGCCCTGACCATCGTGGTGGTCGGCCAACCCGAAGGCATTCAGGAAGCCAGTCGGTAACACCAAGGAGGACACGCCCTGCCCCGTCCGTGCTGGCCCGTGCGCCGTCCGCGTGCAGGCCGATCCGGGGGTGCCATGCCTATCCTTGAGGCATGGCACATGCAGCGAAGCTCACCGCATTTCTGGCCGTGTTTGCGGCCCTTCTGACGGCACCGGCCGCCTCGGAGGCCGCCGACCCTCGATGCGAGCGCGCCATGCACGCCGCGCCGCCGGTCGAAGTGGTGCTGCGCGTGGATCATGCCGACGTGGCCTATGACTTCACCCGTGAGCGCGACGACCTTCTGACCATCGTTCAACGCCACGGCAGCGCCGACGCCTCGGCGCGCATGAGCGGCCGCCGGGTGCATGGCCTGACCCACTCCAGCCTGAGCTACCAGCTTCAAGCATCGTTCCAGCTTCAGGCCTTGCGCGACGGGACGTGGTGCCTGTGGCCGGGCGCGACGCAGGCCGAACTGGGTTATTCCGATACCACCGTGTATGTCGCCCGCGATTACACGCCCGGCACCTGCGCGTTCAACGCCGTGCGGGCGCACGAGGCCGAGCATGTGGCGATCAATGTTGCGGTCGTGGACGCCCACGCGCCGCGTCTGCGCACGGCCATGAAAATGGCGGCCCGCCAGGGCTTTCCGCTGGTGGGACGCAACCAGGCGGACCTCAAGGCGCGGGCCAAGGACATGCTGGATGCGAATTTCCAAGAGTCACTCCGCCCCTTGCTGAACGACCGCACGCGCCGCAATGCCGCCATCGACACCGAGCACGCCTATCGTGCGCTGAACGCCCGTTGCGAGCGTTGGTGACGCTGCCCGGCGCACGCATGGATGCCTGGAAAGCATTCGGGTTGCTCCCGCCCTCTGTCCCCCGTATCATCCGGCCTCATTTTCGGCAGTGGCCTTTTACGACGGGGGAATCCACCCATGAGCAAGAACATCCTCATCCTGGCCGGCGACGGCATCGGCCCCGAAGTGATGGCCCAGGTCAAGCGCATCATCAATTGGATGAACGCCAAGGGCCTGACCGACTTCACGGTGTCCGAGGACCTCGTGGGCGGCGCTGCCTATGACGTGCACGGCACGCCGCTGGCTGATGCCACCATGGCCAAGGCGATGGACGCCGATGCCGTGCTGCTGGGCGCCGTGGGCGGCCCGAAGTGGGACAACCTGGACTTCTCCGTCAAGCCCGAACGCGGCCTGCTGCGTCTGCGCAAGGACATGGAGCTGTTCGCCAACCTGCGCCCGGCGATCGTGTTCGACGCCCTGGCCGATGCGTCCTCGCTGAAGCTGGACGTGGTCAAGGGCCTGGACATCATGATCGTCCGCGAACTGACCGGGGGCGTGTACTTCGGCGAGCCGCGCGGCATCGAGACGCTGCCCAACGGCGAGCGTCGCGGCATCAACACCCAGGTCTACACCACCTCGGAAATCCTGCGCGTGGCCGAGGTTGCCTTCGATCTGGCCCGCAAGCGCGGCAGCAAGGTCCATTCGGTCGAAAAGGCCAACGTGATGGAGTCGGGCCTGCTGTGGCGCGAGGAAGTGCAAAAGCTGCACGACGCCAAGTTCGCCGACGTCCACCTCGAACATATGTATGCCGACAACTGTGCCATGCAGTTGGTGCGCACCCCGCGCCAGTTCGACGTGATCGTCACCGACAACCTGTTCGGCGATATTCTGTCCGATTGCGCAGCCATGCTGACCGGCTCTCTCGGCATGCTGCCGTCGGCCTCGCTGGGCGCTGACCTGGGCGGCGGCAAGCGCCGCGCCATGTATGAGCCGGTCCACGGTTCGGCCCCCGACATTTCCGGGCAGGACAAGGCCAATCCGCTGGCCTGCGTGCTGTCCTATTCCATGATGCTGCGCTACTCGTTCGACATGGCCAAGGCCGCCGACATGGTCGACGCCGCCGTGCAGAACGTGCTGGGCAAGGGCATCCGCACGGGCGACATCATGGCCGACGGCTGCACGCTGGTCGGCTGCACCGGCATGGGCGACGCCCTGCTGGCTGAACTGGAGACCTTAGCCTGAACGTTATCTCCCCCTTGAAGCTCGAAGTCCTGACCGCCGGCCCCGACGGGCCGGCGAGCGGGGCGCCCTTGGTCTTTCTTCACGGCGCGTTTTGCGCGGCGTGGATCTGGCAGGAACACTTCCTGCCGTTCTTCGCCGAGCAGGGCCGCCGGGCCTACGCCATCTCGCTGCGCGGCCACGGTGCCAGTGATGGGCACGACATGCTGCCGCTGGCCTCGCTGGACGACTACTTGGCTGACCTCAGCAGTGTGATCGACCGGCTCGATCAGCCGCCGGTCCTGGTCGGTCACAGCATGGGCGGCATGGTGGTGCAGCGCTACGTCGAGCGCCTGGACCGCAAACTGTTCCGGGGTGATGCACCCAAGCCGGTGGCCGGAATGGCCCTGCTGGCCGCCCTGTCGCCCAGCGGGCTGGCCACCACGGCGACGCAGTTGATGCTGTCCGACCCGCTGGTGTTCTTCCAGCTTTCGGCCCTGCAGACGTTTGGCGAACACGCGGTGCTGCCCGAAGGCGTCCACCGTGCGATGTTCGCGCGCTCCACGCCGGTCAGCATGACGCGCAAGTACATGCCGCGCATGCAGGCGGAAAGCCAGCGCGTGCAGCTCGACCTGATGATGGGCGCGCCGCCGTGGCCCGCCAACGCCCTGCAAATCCCCCGGCTGGTCATCGGCGCCCAGGACGACCCGTTCGTTCCACCGTGGATGTCACGTATGACCGCCCGCCACTACAATACCGAGGCCCACATCCTGACCGAGTCGGGCCACGCCATGATGCTCGGCCCGGATTGGGAAACCCCGGCACGGCTGCTGCTGGAGTGGCTGGAAGAAAACGGGATCTAAAGTACCCCGGCCACCACCCGATGCCGCAGGCTCGCGTGGCGGAAGGCTTCCGGGGCGGGAGCGAGGTCCCACAACCATTCCCGGCGCCCCGTCAGCGCGGGTTCGGGCAGGCCGAGCAACAGGTCGGAAACGCCCTCTGTGGCGCCGCTGTGGACGTTGATGCGGTATTGCTCAACGTCCATCACCGCCACCACGGTTCCCCGGCAGGCCCTGAGCGCGTCCAGGTGCGCGGCGATGAGGCCGCTTCCCCAGGCGTCCACCTCGTCCTCGGGGAAGCGGCCCCAGGCGGCTTCCATGGCGGCCAGGGGGATCTGCGACAGGCAGTTGGCCGACAGCACGAAATCAGCCTCCGCCCCGAACGGAATGGTGGCGCTCGGCGGGGGCAGGGCGTCCGGCCGTCCCGCCATGACCTCCAGCACGCCGCTAAGGTCGTGGGCCAGCAACTCGACATTGGGGAACGCCCGTGCGGCGCGGCGCGCGGCGGGCATGTGGAACAGATCAATCAGCACCACGCGGTCGAATCGCACCGCAAGATCGGCCAGCGGCACGTCCAGCAGCAGGCCCGAGCCGCACACCACGGCCAGCCCCCGCCCCCGCGCGGCGTCCATCCCGGCGCGCGCGGCGGCCTTGGCGGCGGCGAGATGCGGCGCCCAGGCGCGGGCGCACCGCTTGCCCCGGCTTTGCAGGGCGATCAGGCCGTGCAGGATGCCGAGACGCTTGAGGTGCCGGGGGCACGGCAGAACCAGGTGCTGGAAAGCCTCGACAATCACGGCGTGTGGTACGGGCTTTCGTCTTTCAGCCGGTCAACCATGTCGTCCAACATGATGCGGATCGACGTCACATAGGCTTCCTGCGCCCAAATTTGGTAGACGTTGCCGCAGTTGGGGGCACAGGTGCGCGGCTCGGAATAGATGGTCTGGTAGAGGTGCCCCAGCGTCCGCCGCAGGTCGGCAATGCGCGCCTCCACCCCACCATCGCCGAAGGCATTGCCGTCATAGAACTCACGGGCGATGGAAAACAGGACGACTTCCAGGCACTTGGCCTGGGCATTCAGGTTTTCGAGGATGATGGAGGTGTCGGCGCTATCGTAGACGTTCTTCTCGTCACACAGCGCAGCCTTGGCCGCCGCCTGATCCAAGTGGCGGAAGTCGATGGAGTCCTTCTTCCTGTTGTTCTGGGCATCCGCGCCGGTGGCTGCCACCAGGGCGACCCCGAGAACGGCTGCCACGGCCCACGTCCGCATGCCAGTTTCCCCACCTACCGCCCCAAGTCGTACCGGGAAAAGGCGGACATTTCCACCGGATTTGGAATTTGAATGCGTCTAACGCCGGCCGAACAGCTTTTCGATGTCCTTGAGCTTCAACTCGACATAGGTCGGGCGGCCGTGGTTGCACTGGCCCGAGTGGGGCGTGGCCTCCATCTGGCGCAGCAGGGCGTTCATTTCATCGCCATTCAGGCGGCGTCCAGCCCGCACGCTGCCGTGGCAGGCCATGGTGGCGCACACATCGGCCAGCCGGTCCTTCAGCGCCAGGGCCTCGTCCCATTCGGTCAGGTCGTCGGCCAGATCGCGCACCAACCCCTGCACGTCGGCGTCGCCGAGAAGGGCGGGAACCTCGCGCACCACGATGGTACCGGGACCGAAACCCTCGACCAGCAGACCAAGTTCGGCCAGTTCGGCGGCGCGGCCAAGCACCCGGTCGGCAGCGGCCTCCTCCATCTCGACCACTTCGGGAATGAGCAGCATCTGGCGCTTGAGGCCGTCGGCGTCCAGGGCCTGCTTCATGCGCTCGTAGACCAGCCGTTCGTGGGCGGCGTGCTGGTCGACGATGACGATGCCGTCCGCCGTCTGCGAGACGATATAGGTGCCATGAACCTGCCCGCGCGCCGTGCCCAGCGGATACTCACCGCCCTCGGCCGGGACGTCCATGGGACGGGCAGCGGGCGGAGCATCAAAGCGCGGCAACTCCCGCCGGTCGCCAAAACCCAGCGGCGCCTGCGCGGCGAACGCTCCGGCCACCTGCCCCGCCGAGGGCCGGTGCGGCGCGTGGTGAAAGTGCGCGAACGGCAAGCCGGGCCGCACCTCGTCATGGGCCTGCAAGGCCCCCAAGGCCGCGCCCGATACCGTGGTCGAGGCGCGGTGCCCGGCCTGGTTCAAAGCATGGCGCAACGCCCCGACGATCAAGCCGCGCACCAGCCCCGGCTCGCGAAACCGCACTTCGGCCTTGGCCGGGTGGACGTTGACGTCCACGTCGCGCGCCGGCAGGTCCAGATACAGCGCCAGCACCGGATGGCGGTCATGGGCCAGGAAATCCTGATAGGCCCCGCGCACCGCTCCATGCAGCAGGCGGTCCTTGCATGGCCGTCCATTGACGAACAGATACTGGTGCTGGGCATTGCCCCGGTTGAAGGTCGGCAGGCCGATATGCCCGGTCAGGCGGATGCCCTCGCGCTCGGCATCGACCAGGACGGCGTTGTCGGCGAACTCGCGGCCCAGCACGCCGCTGAGGCGCGACAGCCGGGCGTCGAACAACTCACCCTGCGCGGCGTTGAGGCGGAGCGCCATGCGGCTGCCATCGGACAGCGAAAACGCGACCTGCGGGTGGGCCATGGCGAGGCGCGCGATAACGTCCTGGGCGTGCTGGAATTCGGTCCGTGCGGCCTTGAGGAACTTCAGGCGGGCAGGCGTGGCGTAGAACAGGTCCCGCACCTCGACCCGCGTGCCCTGGGGGTGGGCGGCGGGGGACGGCTCGCCCTTGGCCCCAGCGTCCACGGTCAGGGTCCAGGCACTGTCCGCCCCCCGTGCCCGCGACGTCAGGGTCAGACGGGCGACCGAGCCTATGGACGGCAGCGCCTCGCCCCGGAAGCCGAGGAACCCGATCTCGACCAGATCATCGTCGGGCAGCTTTGAGGTTGCGTGACGATCGACCGCCAGGGACAGATCCTCGACCGTCATGCCGCGCCCATCGTCGGTCACGGCGATCAGGGTCCGCCCGCCGTCGGCCATCTGCACGTCGATGCGGGAGGCCCCGGCGTCGATGGCGTTTTCCACCAGTTCCTTGACCGCCGAGGCCGGGCGTTCCACCACCTCGCCAGCGGCGATGCGGTTGACCAGGGTCGGCGGCAGCAGGCGGAGGGTCACGGTCTACGCATGTCCTTAAAAGCGTTGATCAGGCCGTTGGTGGAGGCATCGTGCGCCGTCACCGGCCCATCCCCCGACAGTTCGGGCAGGATACGCTTGGCGAGTTGCTTGCCCAGTTCCACGCCCCACTGGTCGAAGCTGTTGACGTCCCACAGGACGCCCTGCACGAACACCTTGTGCTCATACAACGCAATCAACATCCCGAGCGTCCGGGGGTCAACCCTTTTCACAAGGATGGTGTTGGATGGCCGGTTTCCGGGGAATATCTTGTGGGGGACCAGACTTTCCAGCGCCTCGCCGCTCACACCTTGGGCGGTCAGTTCGGCCCGCACCTCATCCTCGGTCTTGCCAAACGCCAGGGCCTCGGCTTGGGCAAAGACGTTGGACAGCAAGATGGCGTGGTGGTCGCCGAGCGGGTTGTGGCTGTGCGCCGGGGCGATGAAGTCGCACGGCACCAGCCGGGTGCCCTGGTGGATCAACTGGTAAAAGCTGTGCTGACCGTTGGTGCCCGGCTCGCCGAACAGGATAGGCCCGGTGGCATAGTCCACCACGGCGCCGTCGCGGGTCGTCCGCTTGCCGTTGCTCTCCATATCCAGTTGCTGGAGATAGGCCGGCAGGCGATGCAGGTACTGGTCATAGGGCAGCACGGCAATGGCCGGGGCGTCCATATAATCGGCGTACCACACCCCCAGCAGGGCCAGGATCACCGGCATGTTGCGGTCCAGCGGCGCGGTGCGAAAGTGTTCGTCCATGGCGTGCGCCCCGGCCAGCACCTCCTCGAACCGCTCGAAGCCGATGGCGATGGCCAGCGGCAGGCCGATGGCCGACCACAGGGAATAGCGCCCGCCGACCCAGTCCCAGAATTCGAACATGTTGGCGGTGTCGATGCCGAACGC
>Ga0172382_10001667_pt1 | contig 39230 bp, 35 predicted proteins | sample Leawel138RmetaG_FD_122245 | JGI IMG/M metagenome (GOLD analysis project Ga0172382, IMG submission 122245) | Leachate microbial communities from a municipal landfill in Southern Ontario, Canada - Leachate well 138R metaG | ecosystem: Engineered > Solid waste > Landfill > Unclassified | place... | reverse complement strand
GGATAAGTGGAGAAAAGTGGGGTGGAGTGTCATTTTGACGCTTTGCTCGAACCGTTCAGGGGGCGCGATGTTTCAGGGAGCTGCAGCGCTAAGTCTCGATGCGAAGGGTCGCCTTGCGATCCCGTCGCGGCATCGTGACGCGCTTGCTATCGAGAATGGGCAGGTGGTCATCACCGCCCATCCTCACGGCTGCCTGCTCGTCTACCCCGTTCCTGCCTGGACGCCGATTCGTGACAAGGTGCTGAGTGCGCCCAGCCTCGACCCGGTTTCGGCCCAGCTGAAAAGGCTTCTCGTCGGCTTTGCCCAGGATGAGGCGCTCGATAGCGCAGGACGCGTGCTGATTGCGCCGTCCCTGCGGCAGTTTGCCCGTCTTGAGAAACAGGTCTGGCTGGTGGGACAGGGCAGTCACTTCGAGCTCTGGTCCGACGCCGGCTGGCAGAAACAGCAGGAAGCCATGATGGCGCTGGCTGACACCGGGCTGCCGCCCGGCTTCGAGAGTCTGGCGCTATGAGCGAACAGGCGCTGCACATCACCGTTCTGCTGCACGAGGCCGTGGACGCCCTGGCGATCCGATCGGACGGCGTCTACGTGGACTGCACCTTCGGACGTGGAGGGCACAGTCGCAAGATCCTGACGCAGCTTGGTCCGACCGGGCGCCTGATCGCATTCGATCGCGACCTCGTTGCCATTGCGGCCGGACAGGAAATGAACGACGACCGGCTGACCCTGGTTCATGCACCGTTCAGCGATCTGGATGTTGAGCTCGAGCAGCTCGGCGTCGGGCTGGTGGATGGCGTGCTGCTGGATCTGGGGGTGTCGTCGCCGCAGCTCGATGACGGCGCACGAGGGATGAGCTTCCGTTTCGATGCGCCGCTCGACATGCGCATGGACACGAGTCGTGGACAGACCGTAGCAGACTGGCTGGCGGATGCTTCCGTCGCCCAAATCACGGAGGTACTCAGAGATTATGGAGAAGAACGGTTTGCTTATGCGATTGCAAAGGCGATTGCAGCTGCTCGGGCAGGGGGGGCTGTCGAAACCACTGGACAACTTGCCGCGATCGTGGAGAAAACGGTCCGCACGCGCGAGCCGGGGAAGCACCCAGCGACGCGCAGTTTCCAGGCTCTACGGATTTTCATCAATCAGGAGCTCGAGGAGCTGACGCAAGTGCTGCCCGCCTGTGTCCGCCGGCTGCGGCCTGGTGGCAGGCTGGCCGTGATCAGCTTCCATTCACTAGAGGACCGCATCGTCAAGCGTTTCATGCGCGACGGCTCGCGTCCGCCGCAGTTGCCGGCCCGTCTGCCGGTACGTGCGGCCGACATGCCGAAGCCGCCGCTGGTGCTGGTTGGCAAGGCCGTGCACCCGGGCGATGACGAGGTCGCGCGCAACCCGCGTTCCCGCAGTGCGGTGATGCGCGTGGCCGAACGCACGGAGGCGGCAGCATGATCCGTCTCGATGCGCTCCTTGTCGCGCTCGTGGTGGCCAGTGCGCTCGGCGTTGTCGCCGCGCAGCATCAGGCCAGAAAACTGTTCTCCGCGCTCGAGCGCGAGCAGACGCGTGCGCACGGGCTCGAGGTCGAGTGGGGGCAGCTGCAGCTTGAGCAAAGCACCTGGGCGGCGCACGGGCGTGTCGAAAAGCTGGCGCGGGAGCGGCTCGGTCTGCGGCCCCCGGTGCAGGGGCAGGTCGTCGTGCTGGAACCACAATGATGCAGAAACAGCGCACGGTTACTTTCAACCACAATCCCTTGCTCAAGCGCGAACTGCCCGTGTGGCGTTCGCGCTTTGTGCTGATGGTTCTGCTTGGCTGCCTGTTGGTGCTGGTCGGACGGGCACTCTTCCTGCAAGGTATCGACAACGAGTTCCTTCAGGCCAAGGGTGAGATGCGTTACGCCCGTGTGCTTGAAGTGCCGGCGACCAGGGGGCGGATCACCGACCGCAATGGCGACATGTTTGCCGTGAGCACGCCGGTGCGCTCCATTTGGGCCATTCCGACCGACGTCAGCCTCGAACCGGGTGAGGCCAGGCAGCTTGCACGTCTGCTGGAAATGGATGTTGCGGAGCTCAATGCCAAGTTGGCATCGGGGCGCGACTTTGCCTACCTCAAGCGTCAGCTCTCTCCAGATGTGGCTGAGCGTATTGCCGCCCTCAAGCTCACGGGTATTCACGAGCAACGTGAATACCGGCGCTTCTATCCCGGTGGTGAAGTGACCGCGCACATGCTGGGCTTTACCAGTGTTGAGGATCGCGGTCAGGAAGGTATCGAACTCGCTTACGAAGCTCAACTTGCCGGCCAGCCGGGGTCGCGGCGGGTGATCAAGGACCGTCGTGGCCAGGTCGTCGAGGACGTCGAATCCATCCGCCCGCCGCGTGATGGCGAGGATGTTGTGCTGGCGATGGATGGGAAGATCCAGTATCTCGCCTACTCGGCGTTGCGCGACGCAATGCAGAAGTACCGTGCAAAGGCCGGGGCGGTGGTGGTGGTCGATGTACAGACAGGCGAGGTGCTGGCATTGGCCAATGCGCCCACCTTCAATCCGAACAATCGTGCGAACCTGACCGGAACCCAGCTCCGAAACCGCGCATTCACCGACACCTTCGAGCCGGGTTCGGTCATGAAGCCTTTCGTCGCAGCGCTCGCGCTTGAGAGCGGAAAATTCAAGGCGACAACGAAGATCGATACCAGCCCCGGACGCCTGACCATCGGCTCAGCAACGATTGGCGATGCGCACGTCCACGGCATCTTGACCGTTGCCGAGGTGATCCAGAAGTCTTCGAACGTCGGCACGGTCAAGATGGCATTGCAGTTCAGCCCCGATGAAATGTGGCACCTGCTGGACGGTCTGGGCTTTGGCTCGCAGCTCAATCTCGGCTTTCCGGGCGAAGCGACAGGTCGCCTGCGTCCGGCGAAGTCGTGGCGTCCGATCGAGCAGGCTACGATGTCCTATGGGCACGGGATTTCAGTCAGCCTGATTCAGCTCGCCCACGCCTACCTTGCCTTTGCGCGCGACGGTGACCTGCTTCCGCTGTCGCTGACCCGGGTCGATACCCCCAAGGCCGCGCCGAAACGTATTTTCTCTCCCACGGTTGCAAGAGAGGTGCGCGGCATGCTGGAGATGGCCGCAGGTCCGGGTGGAACCGCACCCCAGGCCCAGGTTCCGGGTTATCGCGTTGCCGGCAAGACAGGTACCGCATACAAGATCGAGGGCGGGCAGTACGTCAAGAAGTACGTCTCTTCATTCGTCGGCCTTGCGCCGGCTTCCCGTCCGCGGCTGGTCGTCGCGGTGATGATTGATGAGCCTAACGGCGCGCATTACGGTGGCGCTGTCGCAGCCCCGGTCTTTGCCCGTATCGTCGAAGGCTCCCTGCGCGCATTGGGTGTGGCACCCGATTCGCCCATCACGCCTTTGCAGCTTGCACGCAAGCAAGGTGCCGAGGCTGCGACCGCCGTGCGGGAGAGCATGTGAACGAGCACGCACAAACCATCCTCGAACAATTGCGTACGCAGGGCGTCGTGCCCACAGGCATCACCGCCGATTCGCGCCGCGTCGGTGCGGGCGATATTTTCGCCGCGTGGCCAGGCTATGCCACAGATGGACGTCGCTTCATCGACGCCGCCACTGACGCCGGTGCTGCGGCCGTTCTTTATGAAAGCAGTGATGGCTTTGAGTGCGCTTCTGGCATGCGCCCCCTCATCGCGGTCAATGGGCTGCGCGAACTGGCCGGGCATCTGGCTCACGAGATTTACAAGCGGCCCTCGGAGCAACTCTGGCTGGCCGGCGTGACGGGCACCAACGGCAAGACCACCGTCAGCCAGTGGCTGGCACGGGCACTGGATGAACTCGGCTGTCGCTGCGGCATCGTCGGTACTTTGGGTTGCGGTTTCATCGATCAACTCTCGGCAAGCGCCAATACCACGCCGGACGCGCTCGATCTGCATCGACTTCTGGCGGGCTTCGTGGCGGATGGTGCCGGCGCGGCCGCCATGGAGGTGTCCTCGATCGGGCTCGATCAGGGGCGAGTAAACGGCGCCTGCTTTGACGTGGCAATCTTCACCAACCTGTCGCGCGATCATCTCGACTATCACCGCACGATGGATGCCTACGCGGCCGCCAAGGCCCGCCTGTTCGACCTGCCGGGCGTAGGCGAGTCCGTCATCAATCTGGATGATGCCTTCGGCCTGACCCAGGCACGGCGTCTGCTCGCTGCGGGGCGGCGCGTGCTCGGATACACCCGGATTGCTTCGAACGCGGACGCGGTCCCGGGAGCGCGGGTCCTGGTCGGAGACGGACTTGAAACCACGGCGTCCGGCCTGCGCTTCACCGCGATCTGGGAGGGACGTAAATTCGACCTTCAGGTGCGCATGGTGGCGCCCTTCAACGTGTCCAATCTGCTTGCCGTCATCGGCGCCCTGATTGCTCGCGGCGTTGAGCTGGAAGAGGCGCTGCACGTGGCTGCCAAGCTGACCCCCCCCGAAGGAAGAATGCAGCTTGTGGGTGGTGTGGGCGAACCGCTGGTCGTGATCGACTATGCCCATTCCCCGGATGCCCTGGCAAAGGTGCTTGAGGCGCTGCGCGGTACGGTGCGTACCCGCGGCGGGCGTCTGATCTGTGTGTTCGGTTGTGGTGGTGACCGTGATCCCGGAAAACGGCCGATGATGGGGGCTGTCGTGCGGGAACTTGCCGACCGTGTCGTTGTGACCAGTGACAATCCGCGCAGCGAAGACCCGCAACAGATCATCGACGCGATCATGGAGGGCGCAGGCTCCGGTGCGGAAAGTATCGTCGATCGCGCGCGGGCCATTCGAATCGCCGTGGCGGAGGCTGGTTCCGACGATGTGATCCTGCTCGCAGGAAAAGGGCACGAACCCTATCAGGAAGTCCACGGCAAGCGGCTGCCTTTCCAGGATCTTGAGCATGCACGTGCGGCCTTGCGCCAATGGAACGGAGGGAGCGCCGCATGATGACACTGCTGGATGCGGTGCGCGCCCTCGCTACCCGGGATGCCCGGGGCATCGGCGCTGCACGCTTCGAATCAGTTGGAACGGATACCCGGAAACTGCAGGTCGGGCAGCTCTTCGTCGCCCTGCGTGGTGACCGTTTCGACGGGCACGATTTCATCGACGTTGCCGCGGCCGCAGGGGCTGCCGCAGCGCTGGTCGATTCACGCTGGGCGGAAATGCATCCGGGCGCGCCCCTGCCCTTGGTGGTAGTGGATGACACCCGGCTTGCCCTTGGCACCCTTGCCGCCGCGTGGCGCGCAGGATTTGATCTGCCCTTGATTGGCGTGACGGGCAGCAATGGCAAGACCACGGTAAAAGAGATGTGTGCGGCCATCATGCGCGCTGACGCTGCGCTGGGCGGCGCCGGGGCTGACGCCGTGCTCGCGACACGTGGAAATCTGAACAACGACATCGGTCTGCCCCTGACCCTGCTTGAACTGCGTGACCACCATCGCGCGGCCATCATCGAGATGGGGATGAACCATCCGGGCGAAATCGCCTACCTTACGGGCCTGGCGCGACCGACCGTGGCGGTGGTGAACAATGCACAGCGAGCACACCTGCAGGGCATGGGTTCGCTCACCGAAGTGGCGCGCGAGAAAGGCGCCATCTACCAGGGCCTCAGATCGGACGGTGTGGCGATCATCAACGCCGACGACGCGCATGCCGGGTACTGGCGGGAAATCAACGCCGGGCACAGGATTGTGACATTCGGTATCGACGACGCGGCGGACGTGCACGGGCGGTGTACTCTTCACGGCCTCGGATCGCAGCTCGAACTCGACACTCAGCAGGGGCGGGTCGGTATTGCACTGCAGGTACCGGGACTTCACAACGCACGCAATGCAGTTGCGGCGGCGGCGGCCTGCCTGGCGGCCGGTGCTGCGCTGGATGCGGTGGTCGAGGGGCTGAGCGAATTTGCTGGTACCAAAGGGCGCCTGCAACGTCGTGCCGGGCCCTTTGGTTCGGTCATTCTGGATGACAGCTACAACGCAAATCCGGACTCCGTACGTGCAGGGATCGACGTTCTCGCGCTCACGCCCGGACGCACGTTTCTTGTGCTGGGCGACATGGGAGAGATCGGCGAGACCAGCGCACAGGTGCATGACGAGATCGGCGGATACGCCAAGAGCAAAGGTGTTGACGGGCTATACGCGCTGGGCGAGGTCAGCGCGGTGGCTGCACGCAACTTCGGCGAAGGCGGCGCCCATTTTGGCACCGTCGATGCCTTGGTCGATGCACTTGCGGGGCAACTCGATGCGGATTCGGTGGTGTTGGTGAAGGGTTCGCGCTTCATGCGCATGGAACGTGTGGCGGATGCGCTCGCTGCACTGCACAATACCGCCCCTCGCATGGAAACAGGTTCCTAATATGCTGCACGAACTCGCGCTTTGGCTCAGTCAGGATATCCGCGGCTTCAATGTCTTCGGTTACATCACGCTGCGCACGGTGCTGGCAACGCTTACTGCGCTCACGCTGTCCCTGATGGCAGGTCCGGGCGTCATCCGCTGGCTGGCGGCAAAGAAAATCGGTCAGGCGGTGCGCGATGACGGGCCCAAGTCGCACCTGACCAAGACCGGCACACCAACCATGGGCGGCGCGCTCATCCTGTTGTCGATCGCAGTCACCGTGTTTCTTTGGGGGGATCTCAGCAATGGCTACATCTGGGTGACCCTGTTTGTCACGCTCGGCTTCGGCGCCGTGGGCTGGGTGGATGACTGGCGCAAGGTGGTACACCGCGACCCCAAGGGTCTTGCCAGTCGCTGGAAATACTTGTGGACCTCGCTGATCGCGCTGGCGGCTGCGATCTTTCTCGGTGTAAGCGCGAACACCCCGGCCGAAACCGAACTGATTGTCCCCTTCTTCAAGGCCGTGACTTACCCACTGGGAATCTTCGGCTTCATCGCGCTGACCTATTTCGTCATCAATGGCACCAGCCACGCGGTCAACCTGACTGACGGGCTGGACGGACTGGCGATCATGCCGACCGTGATGGTGGCCGGCGCATTGGCGATCTTTGCCTATGTTGCGGGCCATGCCGGCTTCTCCAAGTATCTCGGCGTGCCCTATGTGGCCGGTGCGGGCGAACTCGCCGTGTTCTGCGGCGCAATCTGCGGCGCGGGTCTCGGTTTCCTGTGGTTCAACGCCTATCCGGCCGAAGTGTTCATGGGTGACGTCGGCGCGCTGGCACTCGGCGCTGCGCTCGGGACGGTCGCGGTCATCGTTCGCCAGGAAATCGTGCTCTTCATCATGGGCGGTCTGTTCGTTGCAGAAACCCTGTCGGTGATGGTGCAGGTGCTGTACTTCAAGGTCAGTGGTGGCAAGCGCATATTCCGCATGGCGCCGTTGCACCACCACTATGAACTCGGTGGCTGGAAGGAAACGCAAGTGGTGGTCCGCTTCTGGATCATCACCATCATGCTGGTGCTGTTTGGTTTGTCGACACTGAAACTGAGATGAGTACGTTTGCAGGTAAACACGTTCTGGTACTCGGGCTGGGGGAATCCGGCCTTGCGATGGCGCGCTGGTGCGGGCGTCAGGGCGCGCGCCTGCGCGTTGCAGACAGCCGCGAACGGCCGCCGGGGCTTGACCCCCTGATGCAGGACGTGCCACTGGCCGAGATTGTCACGGGCGCTTTCGGGAACGAAGTGCTCGACGGCGTCGACTTGATTGCCATCAGTCCCGGGCTCGATCCGCGTAAGGGCGTGATTGCAGAAGCCTGTCGGCGCGGCCTTCCCGTCACCGGTGAGATGAGCCTGCTTGCAGCCGCATTGCGTGACCTCGGGGTGAGGGAGCGCACGCGCATCATCGCCATTACCGGGACCAACGGAAAGACCACCACGACCGCATTGACCGCGGCGCTTGCCGCGGCTTCGGGCATGGATGCCGTCGCTGCCGGCAATATCAGCCCGGCTGCGCTCGATGTGCTGATGGATCGTCTCGACCGCGGTGACGATCTGCCCGCTTGCTGGGTGCTCGAGCTGTCGTCCTTCCAGATCGAGTCGATGGATGGGCTCGACCCCGATGCAGCGACCGTGCTGAACGTGACTGACGATCACCTCGACCGCTATGCCGATCTTGGCGCATACGCCGGCACCAAGGCGAAGATCTTCGATGGCAAGGGGGTGCAGGTACTCAACCGCGACGACGGGCGCGTGCTGGCAATGGCACGCACCGGCCGGCGGGTGATCGGTTTTTCGACGGCAGCGCCCCAGGTCGCCGGTGATTACGGCCTGCTCGAACAGGCCGGTGAGAGCTGGCTGGTGCGTGGCGACGAGCGCCTGCTTCCGCAGGCGTCGCTGCCGATCGCTGGCCGCCATAACGCTGCCAACGCGTTGGCTGCCCTGGCCTTGTGCGAAGCCGGGCTGGGGCTCGATCCGCAATCGCTGCTGCCCGCCCTGCGCGCGTTCAGGGGGCTGCCGCACCGGGTTCAACTGGTTGCCGAACGCGAAGACGGCGTGCGTTTCTACGATGATTCCAAGGGCACGAATGTCGGTGCGACGGTTGCCGCGCTGGATGGGCTGGCAGGAAAGGTCGTGCTGATCGCAGGCGGCGACGGCAAGGGGCAGGATTTTTCGCCGCTCGCCGAACCGTTTTCGCGCCATGTTCGTGCCGCGGTGCTGATCGGACGTGATGCAGCGCGCGTCGAGGCGGGTGTCGCCGGGTGCGGCGTGCCGCTTGAGCATACGGACAGCCTCGAAGCCGCGGTCGAGCGTGCCGCGGACTTGGCGCAAGCTGGCGATGCGGTGCTGCTGTCGCCGGCCTGCTCGAGTCTCGACATGTTCCGCAACTACGCGCATCGCGCCGATGTCTTCGTCGCGGCCGTGCGCCGGCTGCCGGGGGTAGATGCCCGATGAAGATCGCCGCTGCGCTCGCCGGACTGTTCGCACCCCGTACGCCTCCCACCAGCCGCGCCGGAGCGCGGACGGTTGCGCGCATGATGCGACCGTCTGCACCGGCCCGGGAACTCGATCTGCTACTGATCTGGTCCGCCGTCGGCCTGCTGTTGCTGGGTCTGGTCATGGTGTATTCGGCCTCGATCGCGATTGCCGAGGGGAGCCGCTTTACCGGTCACCAATCACACTACTTCCTGCTGCGTCACGCGGTCTTCCTTGCGGTCGGCATCGGTGTCGGACTGGTGGCGTTCCAGCTTCCGATGACACAGTGGCAGCGGCTTGCGCCCGCCCTGTTCGTGGGCGGCGTGGTGTTGCTGATCGTGGTGTTGATCCCGGGGCTCGGGCGCGAGGTCAATGGCGCGCAACGCTGGTTGTCGCTTGGGCCCGTGAACCTGCAGCCATCCGAACTGATGAAGGTGTTCGCCGCGATTTACGCCGCGGACTACACGGTACGAAAGCTCGATGCCATGGGCAGCTTCAAGCGGGGCTTCCTGCCGATGATGATGGTCATCCTGTTCGTCGGTTTCCTGCTGCTGCGCGAGCCTGACTTTGGTGCCTTTGTGGTGATCACCGCGATTGCGTTCGGGGTCCTCTTTCTCGGTGGCGTGAATATCCGTGTTTTCGCGCTGCTCGGTGTCGTCGCGTTGATCGGATTCGTCGTGCTGATCTGGACTTCGCCCTATCGCCGCGAGCGCATTTTCGGTTTCATGGACCCCTGGCAGGACGCGTTCGGCAAGGGCTACCAGTTGTCACATGCATTGATTGCCTTCGGCCGTGGAGAGTGGTTCGGCGTCGGCCTCGGCGGGAGCGTCGAGAAACTCTTCTATCTGCCCGAGGCACATACCGACTTTCTGCTGTCGGTGATTGCCGAAGAGCTGGGCTTTGTCGGCGTTGTCATGGTCGTCGGCATGTTCGCGGTGCTGATTCAGCGTGCCTTCGTCATCGGTCGCGAGGCGATCAAGCTCGAACGCTATTTCTCAGGTCTGGTGGCACAAGGCATCGGCTTGTGGCTGGGCGTTCAGTCCTTCATCAACATGGGTGTGAACACGGGCTTGCTGCCGACCAAGGGACTGACCCTGCCACTGATGAGCTTTGGTGGTTCGGGCATCGTCGCCAACTGCCTGGCGCTGGCCATTCTGCTTCGGGTCGACTGGGAGGTCAGGCAAATGAAACGGGGAGGCGGCTCATGAAAACCCTGTTGATGATGGCTGGCGGCACGGGCGGTCATATCTTCCCGGGCATCGCGGTGGCCGAGGCGCTGAAGGCGAAGGGCTGGCGCATCGTGTGGATGGGCAATCCTGACGGGATGGAGGCCCGCATCGTACCGACCTATGGCTACGATACGGCGTGGGTCCGGTTTGGCGCCCTGCGCGGGAAAGGTCTGATGCGCAAGCTGATGCTCCCGTTCAATCTTCTGTCCGGTTTCTGGCAGGCGATGCGCGAGTTGCGTCGCATCCGGCCCGATGTCGTGGTCGGCATGGGGGGCTACATCACTTTTCCGGGCGGCATGATGGCGGTGTTGCTTGGGCGACCACTGGTGCTGCATGAACAGAACTCGGTCGCGGGGCTCGCGAACCGGGTGCTGGCGATGGTGGCGGACAGGGTGCTGTCCGGGTTTCCGCATGCTCTCAGAAAGGCAGGCTGGGTTGGGAACCCCGTGCGCGCCGAGATCAGCGCGGTTACGCCACCGGCCGAGCGCTTTGCCGGACGCGAGGGGCCGCTGCGTTTGCTGGTGGTCGGGGGCAGCCTGGGCGCGACTGTGCTCAACAATACTGTGCCGCAGGCCCTTGCACGAATTCCCGCTGCTGTGCGCCCGGTGGTCGTGCATCAGGCGGGCGAGAAACAACTTGAGGCGCTGCGTGCAGCCTATGCCGGCGCTGGCGTCGAGGGCGACCTGCGGCCCTTCATCAAGGACATGGCCGAAGAATACGCGGCTGCCGATCTGGTGGTCTGTCGCGCGGGTGCGCTCACCGTCGCCGAGCTTGCTGCGGTCGGCGCGGCGAGCCTGCTCGTACCCTTTCCGCACGCGGTCGACGATCACCAGACCGGCAATGCAGGCTTCCTCGCTGAAAACGGCGCGGCCTACCTGCTGCCGCAACCGGAACTCAATGCCGAACGACTGGCCGGCATTCTCGTCAGTCTCGATCGAACGCGCCTGTTGCAGATGGCCGAACACGCCCGGGCGCTGGCCAAGCCGCGCGCGACCGAGGCCGTGGTCCGTATCTGCGAAGAACTGGCAGGCGGAGAAAAGAAATGAAGCACAAGGTTAAGAATATCCATTTCGTCGGTATTGGCGGCTCGGGCATGAGCGGGATCGCCGAAGTGCTGCTCAACCTGGGGTACCGGATCAGCGGTTCGGACCTGAGCGAAAGCGCCGCGACGCGACGTTTGAAGGCGGCAGGGGCACGTGTTGTGCTCGGTCACGACGCAGGCAATGTTGAAGGGGCCGATGCCGTGGTCGTGTCCACGGCGGTCAAGAACGACAATCCGGAAGTGATTGCAGCGCGCGCGCGCCGCATTCCGGTGGTTCCGCGTGCCCAGATGCTGGCGGAACTGATGCGGCTCAAGAGCGGCATCGCCATTGCCGGCACGCACGGCAAGACCACGACGACCTCGCTGGTGGCGAGCATTCTTGCCGAAGGTGCGATGGATCCGACCTTCGTCATCGGTGGTCGCCTCAATGCTGCTGGTGCCAACGCCCGCTTGGGCAAGGGTGACTTTCTGGTGGCAGAGGCCGATGAGTCTGACGCCTCCTTCCTGATGCTCAGTCCGGTGATCTCGGTGGTGACCAACATCGACGCCGATCACATGGATACCTACGGTCACGACTTCGCCCGCCTCAAGCAGGCCTTTGTGGATTTCCTCCAGCGTCTGCCCTTCTACGGCGTGGCCGTGCTGTGTGAGGATGATCCGCACGTGCGCTCGATCATTCCGCTGGTGTCCAAGCATGTGGTGCGCTACGGGTTCTCCGAAACCGCCAACATCCGTGCCGAGAACATCCGCGCAGAGAATGGACGGATGCTGTTCGATGCGGTTCGGGTCAACGGGACGACCTCGCGCCTGCCGATCGAACTCAATCTGCCGGGCATGCACAACGTGCTCAACGCGCTTGCGGCGATTGCGGTGGCGACCGAAGTGCAGGTGCCGGAGGCGTCCATCATCAAGGCGCTCTCCGAGTTCCGCGGGGTCGGACGCCGTTTTCAGCGCTACGGCGAGGTTGCACTCGCGAGCGGAGGCAGCTTCACCCTGATCGATGACTATGGCCACCACCCGGTCGAGATGGCAGCAACCATCGCCGCCGCGCGTGGGGCGTTTCCCGGGCGGCGTCTGGTGCTGGCGTTCCAGCCGCATCGCTTTACCCGCACGCGCGACTGCTTCGAGGATTTCGTCAAGGTGCTGTCGACGGTCGACGCCTTGCTGCTGAGTGAAGTCTATGCCGCTGGTGAACCCCCGATCGTGGCTGCAGATGCACGCAGTCTGGCCCGTGCCCTGCGCGTGGCCGGAAAAGTGGAGCCGGTGTTTGTCGAAGAGATTGCCGACATGGCGCAGGCAATGCTCGACCTGGCGCAGGACGGTGATGTGGTGATCACGATGGGGGCGGGCAGTATTGGTGCGGTACCGGGCACGCTCGGCAACAGCGAGGATCAGTCGTGAAGGCGCAGTTTGGAAAGGTTGCGGTACTGTTCGGCGGTTCGTCCGCAGAGCGCGACGTGTCGCTGATGTCGGGCACTGCGGTGCTTGCGGCGCTGCAGGGTGCTGGCGTCGATGCACACGCCTTCGACCCGGCCGAGCGCGATCTGCACATCCTCAAGGAAGAAGGGTTCGAGCGCGTGTTCATCGCTCTGCACGGACGCGGGGGTGAAGACGGAACGGTGCAAGGTGCGCTCGAGCTCATGGGCATTCCTTATACCGGCAGCGGTGTCATGGCATCTGCGATCTCGATGGACAAGTGGCGGACCAAGATGGTGTGGCTGGCCGCCGGTCTGCCCACCCCGCGCTATGCCATTCTCGATGCGGATACCGATTGGGCCGCAGTGGCTGCTGATCTGGGCCTGCCGATTTTCGTCAAGCCGGCGCACGAGGGGTCGAGCATGGGCGCGACCAAGGTCGTCGACGCTGATCAGCTCGAGGCGGCCTGGGTGCTGGCTGCACGCTACGACAGTCTGGTGATTGCCGAGGAGTTCGTGTCCGGCCAGGAACTGACCGCGCCCTTCCTTGAGCATCGTGTCCTGCCGCTGGTGCGCATCGTCGCGCCCGACGGGAACTACGACTATCAGAACAAGTATTTTACCGACGTTACCCGTTACGACTGTCCCTGCGGTCTGCCCGAAGCCCAGGAGCAGGCGCTGCAGGCGCTGGTGATGAAGAGCGCACGTGTGCTCGGATGCCGCGGCTGGGGTCGTGCCGACCTCATCCTGACCGAGGACGGCACGCCCTACCTGCTGGAAATGAACACGTCGCCGGGAATGACCAGCCATTCGCTGGTGCCGATGTCGGCCCGGGTTGCAGGCCTGTCCTTCGAGGCCCTGTGCCTGGAGTTGCTCAAGGGAGCCCGCCTTGGCTGAAGCGCGCCTGCGATCCGCTGCAGCACCTGCCCGCAAGGCCGGGCGGCGGACGAACGCGCGCGACGACAGTGGCTTGTGGAATCGTCCCGCTTTGCTGGATCTGCTCTCCGACCTGCTGATGCTGTTCGCAGCGATTGGTCTGGGCTGGGCGCTGGTGACATGGTTTCTGTCGCGACCGCTGTTCCCGCTGCGGGAGCTCGTGGTGCTGACCCCGCCGGGACAGGTGACGGAGGCGCAGTTGCAATACGTGGCACGCACCGCCATTCGGGGCAATTTCTTCACCATAGAGCTCGATTCGGTGCGCGCGGCCTTTGAAAAACTGCCATGGGTGCGGCGTGCTGAAGTGCGCAGGCGCTGGCCTGACGGCATAGAGCTGCGCCTTGAGGAGCATCAGGCGGTGGCGTACTGGACTGCGACTGAAAGCGGTGAAACGCGTCTGGTAAACCGTCAGGGCGAAGTCTTCACCGCGTCGAGCGATGCGCGCATGCCTGCGTTCTCGGGCCCGCAAGGCTCGGCCGCCACACTGCTGGCGCGCTACCAGACCTACTCCGGCATGCTGAAGCCGATGGGCGCGTCGCTCATGGGCCTGATGCTGTCGGCGCGCGAGGCGTGGCAGCTCAAACTTGATAATGGCGTGCTCATCGTGCTCGGACGCGAGCAGGAGCGTGCGCCGCTTGAGGCCAGGTTGAAGCGCTTTGTCGCTGCCTGGCCCGAAGTGCAGGACTCCATCGGATTACAGGTCGCCGTGGCGGATCTCCGCTATCCGGGCGGTTTTGCATTGACTCCCATTGATGCCGTGCCGGTCGGCCGGAACCAGGCAACGAAAGGCAAGAAATGAGCAAGGATTTCAAAGAACTGATCGTCGGTCTCGATATCGGCACCTCCAAGATCACCTGCATGGTGGCCGAGGTGCGCCCTGACGGGCGGCTCAACGTCGTCGGTCTCGGCACGCAGCCGACCAACGGCTTGAAGCGCGGCGTGGTGGTCAATATCGAAGCCACCGTCGATGCGATCTCCCGGGTGATCCAGGAGGTCGAGCTGATGGCTGAGTGCAAGATCCACGACCTCTACACCGGCATTGCCGGCAGCCATATCAAGAGCTTCAACTCCAATGGCATGGTCGCGATCAAGGACAAGGAAGTCACCCCGATGGATGTGGAACGGGTGATCGAGGTCGCGCGTGCGATGCCGATCCCCGCCGAGCAGCAGATCCTGCACATCCTCACCCAGGAATTCATCATCGACGGCCAGGGTGGTGTGCGCGAACCGATCGGCATGAGCGGCGTCAAGCTTGAGGTCAAGGTGCACATCGTGACCGGCGCCGTGTCCGCGGCGCAGAACGTGGTCAAGTGCGTGCGTCGCTGCGGGCTTGAGGTCATGGATCTGATCCTGCAGCCCCTGGCATCGAGCTACGCGGTGCTCACCGAGGATGAGAAGGAGCTCGGCGTGTGCATGGTGGATATCGGCGGCGGTACGACTGATATCGCCGTGTTCACCCAGGGCGCGATTCGTCATACGGCGGTCATCCCGGTGGCGGGCGACCAGATTACCAACGACATCGCCATGGCACTGCGCACGCCGACCTCGGAAGCCGAGGAAATCAAGATCCGTCACGGCGTGGCAATGCACACCCTGGCCGACCCTGAAGAAATGATCGAGGTGCCCGGCGTGGGCGATCGTCCGCCCCGCCCGCTGTCGCGTCAGCGTCTGGCCGATGTGATCGAGCCCCGGGTATCGGAGCTCTTTGAACTCGTACAGGCAGAGTTGCGCCGCAGTGGCTACGAAGAGCTGCTGTCGTCGGGCATCGTGCTCACCGGCGGATCCGCGGTCATGGAAGGCATGGTCGAGCTGGGCGAGGACGTGTTCCACATGCCGGTCCGGGTCGGGGCGCCGCAGTACGACGGCGGTCTGGCCGACGTGGTGTGTCAGCCACGCTATGCGGCCGCGATGGGGCTGGTCATTGAAGGGGCTGCGCAGCGCAGGAGAGGCTTGCAGGCGCGCGATACGCGCGGCGTGAAACAGTTTTTCGGACGCATGAAAACATGGTTCGAGCGAAATTTCTGACCGGTTGCAGGTGCAGCCAGTCATTTTGAATGAGTGTCTGTTTTGATACCTAGATTTAGTATTACACTTAACGGTTAATACTAAATGCGGGTTAAACGGACGTTCTGAGTGCAGCAGGGCCGTTTATCAAGGAGGCGAGGCAAATGTTTGAAATCATTGAGAAAGAGCCAGTTGGGACGATCATCAAGGTGGTCGGTGTTGGTGGTGCCGGCGGTAACGCGGTCGACCACATGATCCGTGAAGGTGTGCAGGGGGTGGATTTCATCTCCGCAAACACCGATGCGCAAGCGTTGTCGCGTTGTCTGGCCCCGACCAAGATTCAGCTTGGCGTGAGTGGGCTGGGTGCCGGTTCGAAGCCCGAAGCCGGGCGCGCTGCCGCGCAGGAATCGCGTGAGGAGATCGCCGCTGCACTGGAAGGCGCGCACATGTGTTTCATCACCGGTGGCATGGGGGGTGGCACGGGTACCGGTGCTGCACCGGTCGTGGCTGAGATTGCGAAGGAAATGGGTATCCTCGCGGTCGCCGTAGTGACCAAGCCCTTCGACTTCGAGAACCGCATTCGCGTAGCCGAAAGCGGTGTCGAGGAGCTGACGCGCCATGTGGATTCGCTGATTGTCGTGCTCAACGACAAGCTGCTCGATGTTTTCGGTGACGACGCGGGCTTCGAGGAGTGCTTCCGCTCGGCCGACAATGTGCTGCGTTCGGCCGTCGGCGGTATCGCCGAGATCATCAACGTGCCTGGCCTGGTCAACGTCGACTTCCAGGACGTGCGGACTGCGATGGCCGAGATGGGCCGTGCGATGATGGGCTCCGCAGAAGCTTCCGGCATGGACCGTGCGCGGATTGCGGCCGAGCAAGCCGCCGTGTCGCCGCTGCTCGAAGGCACCGAGTTGTCCGGTGCACGTTGCGTGCTGATCAACATCACCGCGAGCAAGTCGCTCAAAATGTCCGAAGTGCGCGATGCAGTGAAAACCGTCCAGGCTTTTGCCGCGCCGGAAGCATTCGTCAAGTATGGCACCGTGTTCGAAGAGAGCATGGAGGACCGCATCCGCATTACCGTGGTCGCCACCGGTCTCGGCACACCACGTGCCACCGCGCGTCAGCCGGTGATGCAGGTGGTGCAGGGCACGGGGACCTATGGTCCGAACAGCGGCGTCGATATGAACAATCTCGACGTGCCGGCCGTGATGCGCAGTGGTCGCCGCACAACCGTGGATGCGATGAGCAACAACGGTGTCGGTACTTACGACATCCCGGCCTTCCTGCGCCGTCAGGCAGACTGATTCCGCTTCCCCGCGGGCCCGCACGGGCACCCACGCGCGAACCGCCGCCTCCGGTTCGGGCGCGAGTGCCCGTTGTTTTTGTGCACTGCAGCTAACATTTTCGGGCGTGCTAAACTGCGGGCGTGAAACGGGAATGAAACACATGATCAGGCAGCGAACACTCAAATCGATCGTCAAGGCAACGGGCGTCGGCCTCCACGGGGGGCGCAAGGTTAATCTGGTGCTGCGCCCTGCGGCGCCGGACACCGGTATCGTCTTTCATCGCGTCGATCTGAATCCACCGCTCGATCTGCCTGCCGATCCGTACTCTGTGTGCGACACCCGGATGTGTTCGGGTCTGGAGCGCGGCGGCGAGAAAGTGGGTACGGTCGAACACCTGATGTCTGCGTTGTCCGGTCTTGGTATCGACAATCTGCACGTCGATGTGGATGCACCGGAAATCCCGATTCTGGATGGCAGTTCCGGGCCGTTCGTGTTTCTGCTGCAGTCGGCAGGCATCGAGGAGCAGTCCGCCCCCAAGAAATTCATGCGGGTGAAAAAGGCGGTCGAGTATCGCGAGGGCGACAAATGGGTGCGCCTCGAGCCATACGACGGCTTCAAACTGCAGTTCTCCATCGTATTCAACCACCCTGCAATCGACAGTACTTCGACTTCAGTGAAGATCGACTTTGCCGAAGATTCCTATATTCGCGATGTGGCGCGGGCGCGTACCTTCGGTTTCATGCAGGACGTCGAGTTCATGCGCGAGAATGGCCTGGCGCTGGGTGGCAGTCTGGATAATGCCATCGTGATGGACGAATACCGGGTGCTCAATGCCGAAGGGCTCCGCTATGCCGATGAATTCGTCAAACACAAGGTCCTCGACGCCATCGGTGATCTGTATCTGTGTGGTCATCCGTTGCTGGCCGCCTATTCGGCGCACAAGGCCGGCCATGCATTGAACAATCAGGTGCTGCGCGTGCTGCTCGAAGATGCGTCAGCGTGGGAAATCGTGACCTTTGAAAAAGTGGCCGTTGCGCCTGCTGCCGTCGTGCATCAGTTTGCCGATGCCGCGCTGTTGACCTGAGTATCCGTGATGCTGGTGCTACGCATTGTCGGTCTGCTGTTGGTGCTCGGCATTGCCGGTTCCATCCTGCTGTGGCTGCTCACCGGCAAGCGCAGTTATCGGCAATGGGCATGGAAGATCTTCCGTGCCGGATTGGTCGTGCTCTTCGTTTTTCTGTCCCTGTTCGCCCTCGAGCGCATTCTGGCGCCGATGATCTGACGCCCGTCAGCTTTCACGGCTGAGGCGCGCCAGGCGTTCGAGCGCATCGCGCAGCGGGGAGTCCTCAGGCAGTGTCGCTGCAAATTCCCGTAGATGATTTTTGGCCGCCGGCGAGACGGTGCGTACTGTCGGCGCGCGGGGTACGACCGTTTCCTCGGGCGTGGAGACCTTGATTCTGATCGACTGCAGGGGGTAACCCGCATGCAGGAAATGGTCCATCAATGACGGGACCATCTGCTTCAGGCGCACAGCAAGAGCGCTGCCTCGAGTGGCAATCACGAGCACGTCATCCTTCAGATTGACGACGCTGCAGGCGCTGGCGAACTGAGTGGGCAGGCCGCCGTCGAGTACGGTCTGCAAGCGGCGCAGGCGGGCGGCATGATCCTGCAGGCGGGCAAGGGCGTTGCCGCTGCCAAGATAGCGTTGCAGGAGTTTGCTCATGAGTTTTGCGTCGCTTAATGAGGGAGAAATATGGGAGGGCAGCCCGACATGATAAACTCGCTGCTTTGCCGAATCGACGTCGACCCCATCTCATGTTCTCCGGCCTTCTCAAGAAATTATTCGGTACACGTAACGACCGTCTGATCCGCCAGTATTCGCAGACCGTTCGTCGGATCAATGCTCTGGAGCCCGAGATCTCGGCGCTGTCGGACGAAGCGCTCAAAGGCAAGACTGCCGAGTTCAGGCAGCGCGTTGCAAACGGCGAAACGCTCGACGCACTGCTTCCCGAGGCTTTCGCCGTGGTGCGCGAGGCGGGCAAACGGGTGCACGGCATGCGTCACTTCGACGTTCAGCTCATCGGCGGCATGGTGTTGCACGACGGCAGGATCGCCGAAATGCGCACCGGCGAGGGCAAGACCCTGGTCGCCACCCTGCCGGCCTACCTGAATGCACTGGCCGACAAGGGCGTGCATGTCATCACCGTCAACGACTACCTGGCCAGTCGCGACGCCGAATGGATGGGCCGGATTTACGGCTTCCTCGGGCTGTCCACCGGCTGCAACCTGTCACGCATGACGCATCAGGAAAAACAGGCAGCCTATGCGTCCGATATCACCTACGGCACGAACAACGAATTCGGCTTCGATTACCTGCGCGACAACATGGTGTACAACACCGGCGAACGTGTTCAGCGCAAACTGAATTTCGCCATCGTCGATGAGGTGGACTCCATCCTGATCGACGAAGCGCGTACGCCGCTGATCATTTCCGGCCAGGCCGAAGATCACACCGAGCTGTACCTGAAGATGAACCAGGTTGCGCCGCAGCTGAAGAAGCAGGAGGGCGAAGGCGACGATGTGACCGTGCCGGGCGACTACACGGTCGACCTCAAGGCCCATCAGGTGCTGCTGACCGAGCAGGGGCACGAGACGGCCGAACAACTGCTGGTGCGCATGGGCCTGCTGCAGGATGGCGGTGGTCTCTATGAGCCAGGCAACATTCTGCTGGTGCATCACCTCTACGCAGCACTGCGTGCACACGCGCTGTATCACAAGGATCAGAACTACGTCGTCCAGAACGGCGAAGTCATCATTGTCGACGAGTTCACCGGTCGCCTGATGGCTGGAAGGCGTTGGTCCGACGGTCTGCACCAGGCGGTGGAGGCCAAGGAAGGCGCCCGCATCCAGGCCGAAAACCAGACGCTTGCCTCGATCACGTTCCAGAACTACTTCCGCATGTACGGCAAGCTGGCCGGCATGACGGGTACGGCTGATACCGAAGCGTTCGAGTTCCACTCCATCTATGGGCTGGAGACGGTCGTGATTCCGACCAACCGTCCGGCTGCGCGACGCGACGAGAACGACAAGGTCTATCGCACCGCCAAGGAAAAGTGGGAGGCGGTGATTGCCGACATCGAGGCCTGCGTCAGCCGCGGGCAGCCGGTACTGGTGGGTACGACCTCGATCGAGACCAACGAGTACCTGTCGGGCTTGCTCAACAAAGCCAAGATTGCGCACCAGCTGCTCAATGCCAAGCAGCACGACAGCGAAGCCCAGATCGTTGCCCAGGCAGGTCGTCCCGGCGTGGTGACCATTGCCACCAACATGGCCGGTCGTGGTACCGACATCGTGCTTGGCGGCAACATCGAGAAGCCGGTGTCCTTGCTGCGTGAAGACGAAGGCATTCCGGAAAGCGAGAAGGAAGGCCGCATTACCTCCTTGCGTGCCGAGTGGCAGAAGGTGCACGAACAGGTGGTTGCAGCAGGTGGCCTGCACATCATTGGCACCGAGCGTCATGAGTCGCGTCGTATCGATAACCAGCTGCGCGGTCGTTCGGGGCGCCAGGGTGATCCGGGCTCGAGCCGCTTCTACCTGTCGCTCGAAGACCCGTTGATGAAGATCTTCGCCGGTGAGCGCCTGAACGCGATCATGGTCCGTCTGAAGATGCCCGAAGGGGAGGCAATCGAACATGCAATGGTCACCCGTTCGCTTGAGTCCGCCCAGCGCAAGGTCGAGCAGCGCAACTTCGACATCCGCAAGCAGCTGCTTGAATACGATGACGTCTCCAACGACCAGCGCAAGGTGATCTACCAGCAGCGCAACGAGCTGCTCGAGAGCGAAAGCATCTCCGACACCATTGCTGCAATGCGTCAGGGTGTGGTGCATGACACTTTCCGCCTCTATGTGCCGCAGGACACCGTGGAAGAGCAGTGGGACGTGGCCGCGCTGGAGCAGGCGCTCGCGTCCGACTTCCAGCTCAAACTGGATATCTCCGAGTGGATCAGGACCGAGCCGAGTCTGGACGACGATGCGATCCTCAAGCGCGTTCTCGATGCAGCCGAAACGGCCTACGCAGCCAAGATAGCAACGGTCGATCCGGTCGCGTGGCAGCAGTTCGAGCGCAACGTGATGTTGCAGAGCCTCGACACCCACTGGCGGGAGCATCTTGCAGCGCTGGATCACCTGCGTCAGGGTATTCATCTGCGTGGTTACGCGCAGAAGAACCCCAAGCAGGAGTACAAGCGCGAAGCATTCGAGCTGTTCGAGACCCTGCTCGATGCGGTCCGTGCCGATGTCAGCAAGCTGTTGATGACGGTGCAGGTTCGTACCGAATCGCAGCTTGACGATGCCGAGCCCCAATCCGAAGTCGAGAATGTTCAATATCACCACGCCGATTTCGACGAGGCTCTGGGCACGGCGCCAGCAGAAGGCGATGCCGCGCAGCCGGCTACGGCCGGGCCCAAGGTCGGGCGCAACGATCCGTGCCCCTGCGGATCTGGCAAGAAGTACAAACACTGTCACGGCAAACTGAGTTGAGCCGGTCGAGGAGAATACGATGGCTGTAAATCTGACGACACCGAACCCGGCTGAGCTGAATCCCGTCGCCGGCGTACGCCTGGGCGTCGCCGAAGCGGGTATCCGCAAGGCCAACCGGCGCGACCTTACCGTGATCGAGCTTGCACCGGGCAGCCGGGTCGCGGGCGTGTTCACGCTGAACCGTTTCTGCGCAGCGCCGGTACAGCTGTGCAAGACGCATCTCCCGCTCGGCGACATTCGGGCGCTGGTGATCAACACTGGTGTGGCCAACGCCGGCACCGGTGAGTCGGGGCTGGCGAACGCGCGCACAACATGCGAAGCCGTGGCTGCACGATTGAATATCGGCGCCGAGCAGGTGCTGCCGTTTTCGACCGGTGTCATTCTCGAACCGTTGCCGGTTGATCGTCTGGTGGCAGGTCTGCCCAAGGCGGTGGCCGATCTCCGCGCCAAGGGATGGTTTGACGCTGCGCATGCGATCATGACCACCGATACGCTGGCGAAGGGTATCTCGAAGCAGGTTGTCGTGGGCGGACGCACCGTCACGCTCACCGGCATCAGCAAGGGCGCGGGCATGATCAGGCCCAACATGGCGACCATGCTCGGCTTTCTGGCCTGCGATGCGGCGATCAGCCAGGCGTTGCTGGAGACCCTGACGCGTGAAGCGGCGGATCTGTCCTTCAACAGCATCACCATCGATGGTGATACCTCGACCAACGACTCCTTCATCGTGATCGCAACGGGTCAGGCCGGCAATGCCGAAATCACCGATGCAGGCACCGCCGATTACGCTGCGCTGCGGGAAGCCGTCATCGACGTGTCGATCCGGCTTGCACAGTCAATCGTCCGTGATGGCGAGGGTGCGACCAAGTTCATGAGCATCGTCGTCGAAGGTGGCGCAAGCCGTGAAGAGTGCCGCAAGGTGGCGTACGCGGTAGGACATTCGCCGCTGGTCAAGACTGCATTCTTTGCTTCCGACCCCAACCTCGGGCGGATTCTTGCAGCGATCGGCTACGCGGGCATTGACGACCTTGACGTCTCGAAACTTCGTGTCTGGCTCGGCAACACGGCGGAATCCGTGCTGGTCGCCGAGCACGGCGGCCGGGCAGAGAGCTATGTTGAAGAGGCCGGCTCCCGGATCATGAAGGAAGCGGAATTGACCGTGCGCATCGATCTCGCCCGCGGCAATGCCACTGCCACCGTGTGGACCTGTGATTTCTCCTATGATTACGTGAAGATCAACGCCGACTACCGCAGCTGATTCAGCGTATCTTCAGGGCAAACGAACCGGACACCGCGTCGATCGCGCTGTCCGGTTTTTTCTTGCGCAAACTTGCGGGGACGGTCGCGAGACGAAAGTCCGGGCCGCCCGCCGAGCAGGATCGCGGCAGTCGATGCCTCCAGGTGCTCACCGGTTTCACCCGGGATGGCAGCGTGGCCGTGGCCGGAGGGGGCATGTGCGGGACTTGAGCGCGCATGTTCGCACTCGCCCCTGCCTTCGTGCAGAATGCTGCGGTGCGTGAACTTTTGCTGGGGTTTGCGCTGGACAGGACTGCACTCCTTTGCAGCCTTTTGCGCAGCGCACGGAGATCGACGGTGTCGGTACATGATCAGAGTCACCCCCCTGTAAATGCGATTCACGGAGCCCGGGCAGGCATCGCCGGGCTTGCCGTCTCGGCCATCGGGATTGTCTACGGTGACATCGGCACCAGTCCGCTCTATACGCTTAAGGAAGTCTTCAACGGCGAACATGCCGTACCGGTGACGCCCGAGAACGTGTACGGCATTCTGTCTCTTGTATTCTGGGCGCTGATGCTGGTGGTCTCGGCGAAGTACGTGCTGTTCATCATGCGTGCCGACAACGATGGCGAGGGCGGCATCATGGCGCTGACTTCGCTCGCGTTGCGCGCGGTCAAGCCGGGGCGCAAGGCATGGTGGCTTTCGGTACTCGGCGTGTTCGGTGCCGCGCTGTTTTACGGCGACGGCATGATCACACCGGCGATTTCGGTGCTCTCTGCGGTGGAGGGGCTGGAAATCGCCACGCCGGCATTCCGCCCCTTCGTGCTGCCGATCGCGCTTGCCCTGCTCATCGGCTTGTTCCTGATGCAACGCCGTGGCACTGGCAGTGTCGGCGCCATTTTCGGGCCGGTCATGCTGTGCTGGTTTTCGGTGCTGGCAGTACTGGGCATCAACGGCATCCGCTTGCATCCCGAGATTCTCGGCGCGATCAGCCCCTTGTGGGCGGTGCGCTTCTTCTCCACGCAGCCGCTGACCGCGTGGCTTGCCCTTGGCGCGGTCGTGCTGGCGATTACCGGTGGTGAGGCCTTGTATGCCGATATGGGGCACTTCGGCCGGCGGCCAATCAAGCTGAGCTGGTTCTTCGTTGTCTTTCCTGCCCTCTACCTGAACTATCTGGGGCAGGGCGCGCTGATCCTTGATCATCCTGACAACGTCCGCAACCCCTTCTTTCTGCTGGTGCCTGACCAGCTGCTGTATCCGATGGTGGCCCTGTCCGCCTTCGCGACGATCATTGCCAGCCAGGCGGTGATCTCCGGGGCATTCTCTCTGACCCGGCAGGCAATCCAGCTCGGCTATGCTCCGCGGATGCTGATGGTGCATACCTCCGAGCGCGAGATCGGCCAGATCTACGTGCCGGGCATCAACTGGATGCTGCTCGGCGCGGTGATCGCCCTCGTGGTCGGTTTCCGCTCGTCGAGTGCGCTGGCGTCGGCCTACGGCATTGCGGTCACGCTGACGATGCTGATCGATACCATCCTGGCCTTCGTCGTCGTGCGCGCCTTGTGGCGATGGAATGTCGCGACCTCGCTCGCCTTCATCGGCGTGTTCATCACGGTCGACATCGCATTCTTCTCCGCCACGGCAGTCAAGATCGTCGCCGGCGGCTGGTTTCCGCTGCTGATCGGCGCGCTCATCTTCATCGTGCTCAGAACCTGGAAGCGCGGGCGCGCGGTGCTGGATGAACGCTCACGTGCCGATACGATGCGCCTCGAAATTTTCATCCCTTCCCTGTTCAACGACCCACCACCCAGGGTGCCCGGGACCGCCGTGTTTCTGACGAACTGGCTCGAGAGCGTGCCGCGGGCCCTGTTGCACAATCTCTTTCACAACAAGGTTCTGCATGAGCGGGTGGTGCTGTTGAAGGTGGAAACCACGGACACGCCATGGGTGTCCGATGAGCAGCGCCTGGAGGTCGAACAACTGGATTACGGCTTCTGGCGCGTGCTGGTGCGCTACGGTTTCAAGGAGGATCCCGACATCCCCGCCGCGCTGGCGCTGTGTGGCCGGATGGGGCTCGAATTCGACCTGATGGGGACCTCGTTCTTCCTGGGGCACGAGAAGCTCGTGTCGCGTGCGACCTCGGGCATGGCAGGGTGGCGGGAGAAGCTGTTCATCGTGCTGTTTCGCAATGCGGGTGGGGCCGCCGACTATTTCTGCATTCCGCCCAACCGGGTGGTGGAACTGGGCGCACAGGTCGAGCTCTGAGCGTGCGCCAGTGCGGCTGAGTTCAAGCTGCGAGGGCAGGGCTCAGCGCTGGCCGCCGCTGCGCCAGATCGAGAGCAGGACCCACAGGCCACCCAGAACCGCTGCGCCGAAGCCGAGCCAGCCAAACGAGATGCCGCCGGGCAGGGCTGCATCGTTATCGACCGTCAGGATGATGGCCGAGCCGATGATCAGCGCCGCGGTCACAATGCTCAGTGCCAGGCGGCTGATTGCGCGGTCGAGCCGTTCTCCGAACTGCTTGAGCGGAACGACATCGACCTGCACTCTGAGCTTGCCCTTGCGTGACGCCCGCAGCAGTTGGCGAAGGTCCTGCGGTAGCCCCGCGATCAGATCAAGGGCGCTCGTCAGCGTGCGCCAGCTGCGCTTGGCCAGCGCGACCGGTGCCGCATGGGCGATGAGCACCTGCTCCAGAAACGGGGTGGCCTCGCCGGCCATGTCGAACTCGGGATCGAGCTGGCGGCCGAGTCCTTCGAGGGTGATGAAGGTCTTCACCAGCAGCGCGAGATCCGGGGGCAGGGCGAGTTCGTGATCGCGCAGGATGGTGATCAGCTCATTGAGCATGGCGCTGAAGTCGAGCGCCTTCAGTGCTACCCCATGGTATTGATCGACAAAGGCGTCGATCTCGTCCTGCAGCGGCGCGCTATCGCCCTCCATGCCGCCACTCCATTCGGCCAGGATGTCCGCCACGACAGCGGCTTCGTGGCGAACGAGCCCGTGCAGCAGGCGTGCGACCTGATAACGACGCTCCTCGGTGAGCCGGCCGACCATGCCGAAGTCGATGAAGGCGATGCGGTTTCCCGGCAGGTAGAAGAGGTTGCCCGGATGCGGATCGGCGTGAAAGAAACCGTCTTCCAGGATCATCTTCAGCACTGCATTGGCGCCGCGGCGGGCAAGCAGCTTGCGGTCGAGACCGGTGGCATCGACTGCGGCCAGGTTGCGCCCCGGAATCCCTTCTATGCAGTCCTGCACATTGACCCGTTCGCTGGTCCACTGCCAGTGGATGCGTGGCAGCACGATCTCGGGCCGGTCCGCGAAGCGGGCGGCGATGCGTTCGGCGTTGCGGCCTTCGGCGGAAAAGTCCATTTCGCGCCGCAGGGATCGGGTGAACTGGCGCACGACCTCGCGCGGGCGGTAACGCCGCAGATCGGGGGCGTCGGCTTCGACAATCTCGGCGAGGCGGGCCAGCAGGTGCAAATCGGCTTCCACGACCGGCCGAATGCCTGGACGGCGCACCTTGAGCACGACTGGTGTGCCGTCTGCGAGCCAGGCTCGATGCACCTGGGCGAGTGAGGCGGCCGCCAGTGGAGTGGTTTCCAGCCGTGGGAAAATGTTTTCGGGTGCTTCGCCGAAGTCTTCTGTCAGCTGCGCATGAATGTCGGCATAGGGCAAGGCGGGGGCAGCGTCCTGCAGCTTGCAGAACTCAGTGGTCCATTCGGGCGAAAACAGGTCGACGCGGGTTGCGAGGATCTGACCGAGCTTGACGAAGGTTGGTCCGAGCTCTTCGAGCGCGCGGCGGACTCTGGCCGGAGGTTCGAGTTGAGCGAGCTCATCGGGAGCGCGCCAGTGCAAGGCCTTGCCTGCGCGCTCAAGGGCGCCGGCCATGCCGATGCGGCGCACCAGATCGCCGAAGCCGTAACGGATCAGGACACTGGCAATGTCATGCAGCCGGCCAAGGTCACGAACGGCGCTGACGGCCTCCGACCACATCAGCGGGTCTGGTCGGGAGGCGTGGGTTTGCTGCGCTTGCCGGTCTGCGGATGCAGGCGGTCTGCGATGCCCCGGAGCATGCCTGCAGCCAGTCCGGAGAGAATCGCAGCTTCATTGCGCACTATTCGCGCACCGTCTTCGACCTGTCCGCGCGCGGTGTCGGCAAGGCTTTGCGTGAGCTCGGACAGCGCGCTCCGGATCCGCGCACCCACTGCAGTGCCGCTGCTGCGCGCATGGTCATTCAGGTCGTGAAGAGTCGCGCGTGCAATGCCGCTGGCGCTATGCGCCGCATTGCCCAGGGTCTCGATGAACAGTGCTTCCAGCGCCGAGAGGTCGTTGCGTGTCTGTTCGAGCACCTGGTGGGAAAATGCTTCGCCGCGCTTGCCTGCTTCCTGCAGTGCAAGCTGGGTCGCTTCGGCGGCGGACGCCAGCGCTTCGTCTAACCCGCGCATTGCCTGCCGGAGCGCCTGCGCTTCGTCCCCGCCACGGTTTGCCGCGCCTTGCCGGGCGCCCTTTACCACGGCATCAAGCACGGATCGAATCGCGTCGCCGTTCAGGCGGCCGTCGGCCAGGGCCTGGAGGGTGATGCCGCGTACGCGTTCGGAGATTTCTGCGGGTGTGCCGCCGGTTGCATCGCGGGTCTCGCGCTCAATCTCTTCGACGGCTGCCTGCGCGTCTCCGGCTGAATGCGAGCCACTGTCGGTCAAAGACGTTTGCTTGCTCATGGTGACGACTCCTCTGTTGGGCGTCCGCTGCCACAAAGCAGAAGCTTCCGTGTGCAGTCCGGCGCCATGCTGCGATCCTCCGCCGGCCAGCGGCAGCAAGCCTGTGGCCGTCCATGCGTCGACATCATTGTACTGAGCATCGTGCCCGTCGGCACGGTCCGCACGTTGTGGTCAGTGCAGGACGCGCGGCATCGCCAGCATGAAGGGCGGGATCTCGGCTTCGAAGCGGTGGCCGTCGCGTGCTTCCATCTGGTAGCTGCCGTGCATGGTGCCCACGGCCGTTTCAAGCACCGATCCGCTCGAGTAGCGAAATACTTCGCCCGGTTCGATTACGGGCTGTTCACCGATCACGCCCTGACCGTGCACTTCCTGTACCTTGCCGGTACCGTCGGTGATGATCCAGTGGCGGCTGACGAGGCGGGCTGCCACGGTGCCGGTATTGCGAATGGTGATGTGGTAGGCGAAGACAAAGTGATCTTCGTCCGGACTGGACTGGGCCGGAATGAACTCGGCAACAGCTTCGACGGCGATGCGATAAGCGTCTGAAGTACTCACGCGCGTGCTTCTCCTGGAATGATCAGCGGCCAAGGTGGCGCAGGTGCCACGAAGGGCCGGTGGAAGGTGTTGGCTTTCTTGTCCCGAAAGCAGGGCAAGACGGGAGTCAGAGCGGTAAAATAACATTTTGTCCGGAAAATCTGTCATGTCCGTTTCTGCCCTTACTGCCCTGTCCCCGCTCGATGGCCGTTATCACGGCAAGGTTGGGGGCTTGCGCGACCATTTTTCCGAACACGGCCTGATCCGCAATCGGGTAAGGGTGGAGGTGGAGTGGCTCAAGGCCCTGGCGGCCGACGCCGGTCTCGCGGAGATCGCGCCGTTCTCGGCGGCAACCGTGGCCGAACTCGACGCCTTGGTGGCCGGCTTCTCTCCTGACGACAGTGAGGCGGTCAAGGCGATCGAGGCCACCACCAATCACGACGTCAAGGCCATGGAGTACTGGCTCAAGAAACGGCTCGGCCATAACGCCGAAGTGATGAAGGTGTCGGAGTTCATCCACTTTGCCTGCACCTCGGAAGATATCAACAACACCTCGCATGCGCTGATGCTCAAGGCCGGGCGTGACGAGGTGCTGCTGCCGGCGGTGGACAAGGTGATCGCCCGCTTCCGCGAACTCGCGCATCAGCTGGCCGATCTGCCGATGCTGTCGCGCACCCATGGCCAGCCCGCCAGCCCAACGACGCTGGGCAAGGAAATGGCCAACATCGCTGCGCGTCTGATGCGTGCGCGTGCGCAGATTGCCGCGGTGTCGCTGACGGCCAAGTTCAACGGTGCGGTGGGCAACTACAACGCCCACCTGTCGGCCTGGCCCGAGTTTGACTGGGAAGGCTTCAACCGCCGCTTCATCGAATCGCTTGGCCTCGAGTTCAATCCCTACACCATCCAGATCGAGCCGCACGACGCGATGGCCGAACTGTATGACGCCACCGCGCGCATGAACACCATCCTGCTCGACGCCTGCCGCGATATCTGGATGTACATCTCGCTGGGTTATTTCAAGCAGCGTCTCAAGGAAGGCGAAGTGGGTTCGTCGACGATGCCGCACAAGGTCAATCCGATCGATTTCGAGAATGCAGAGGGCAACCTCGGTATCGCCAACGCGATGCTGCGCCACTTCTCGGAGAAGTTGCCGGTGTCGCGCATGCAGCGTGACCTGACCGACTCCACCGTACTGCGCAACATGGGCGTTGGTTTCGGCCATACGGTGCTGGCAATCGACAGCGCGCTGCGCGGTCTGGGCAAGCTCGAAGCCGAACCTGCCCGCCTGGCGGCCGATCTCGACGACTGCTGGGAGGTGCTGGCCGAGCCGGTGCAGACCGTCATGCGCCGGTTCGCAATCGAGAATCCGTATGAACAGCTCAAGGCCATGACCCGTGGCAAGGGCATCACCCGCGAGGCGCTGCAGTCCTTCATCGCCACGCTGGCGATCCCCCAGAGCGAGCGTGATCGTCTGCTGGCGATGACGCCGGCGAGCTACATCGGCAAGGCTGCAGAGCTGGCGCGCGCCATCTGAATGCAAGCCGCCGTGACGACGCCCCGAGCGTCGGCGCGATTCAAACCATTCAACGCCACCCGAGGGTGGCGTTTTTCATCAAGCAGGGAGCGTGAACATGGCATTTGCCGATAACCTCAAGCAGTTGCCCAAGGTGTCTCACCTGGCGGCAATCAATCTGATCGACGCTGCGGATGCGGTGGTCGGAACGATCGAGAACAAGCCTGGTCAGGGCGGCTCGCTGGCGGTGTACAACCATCTGGCGCAGATTCATGGCGCAATCAGCCCCGAAGCCGCAGCAAAGGGGCTGGAGTTGTATGCGGAGCATACCGAGGACGCGCGCCTGAATCCCGGCAAACATCCGAACATCGACCGTCTGATCGGGCTGATCGAGCGCGGAGAGACGCTGCGGGTGAAACAGGTGTTTGCCGTGTAATGCACAGAAGCCCGCTGCGAGCGGGCGTGCGACATGAAAAAGGGCGCCAGTTGGCGCCCTTGTCATGTGTGCTGCAGGAGGCGTCAGACGACGGCTTCTTCCTTTTCCTTCTTCGGTTTGATGAACTGCTCGCGTGAGACGCCGAGCCACATCACCAGCGGGCTGGCGACGAGTACCGAGGAGTAGATGCCGAAGAGGATGCCGATGGTCAGTGCGAGGGAGAAGTAGTACAGCGTTTCACCGCCAAAGACCAGCATGGACAGAACCATTATCTGCGTGCTGCCGTGAGTGATCACGGTACGCGAGATGGTGCTGGTGATGGCGTGGTTGAGCACGTCGGGTGTGCTCATGCTGCGCTTTTTCTTGAAGGTTTCACGCACGCGGTCGAACACCACTACGGATTCGTTCACCGAATAGCCCAGCACCGCGAGCACCGCAGCCAGCACCGGCAGCGAGAACTCCCACTGGAAGAAGGCGAAGAAGCCGAGAATGATGATTACGTCGTGCAGGTTGGCGATAATCGCCGACACCGCGAAACGCCATTCGAAGCGGGCGGCGAGGTAGAGCATGATGCCGATGATCACCAGCAGCAGCGCCATGGCGCCGTCGGACGCCAGCTCCTTGCCGACCTGCGGGCCGACGAACTCGACCCGGCGCAGCTCTGCCTTGGGCCCGTCGACGCTTGCCAGCGTGCTCATGACCCGCTCAGACACCCGGTTGGTGTCGAGGTCTTCGCGATTCGGCATGCGAATCAGCACGTCGCGTGCGCTGCCGAAGTTCTGTACCTGGGCGTCCGGGTAGCCTTCGTCACTCAGCGCCTGACGGATGGGCTCAAGTTGCGCTGCCTCGGTGTAGCTGACCTCGATCAGCGTTCCGCCGGTGAACTCGACCGACAGATGCAGTCCGCGGGTGGAGAGGAAGAACACGGCCAGTATGAAGGTGATCAACGAGATGATGTTGAACACCAGCGCATGGCGCATGAAGGGGATGTCTTTCTTGATGCGGAAAAATTCCATGATTGCTTGTCCTTGTCTTCCGCTCAGTGATTGCCCGGCTTCCAGACCTGACCGATTGCCAGCTTTTCCACTTTGCGCTGACGTCCGTAGATCAGGTTGATCATCATCCGCGACACCAGAACCGCGCTGAACATCGATGTCAGGATGCCCAGACAGTGCACGACGGCGAAGCCGCGCACCGGTCCGGAACCGAATACCAGCAGTGCGACGCCGGCGATCAGGGTGGTGATGTTGGAGTCGAGAATGGTGTCAAAGGCGCGATCGTAGCCGGCTGCAATCGCCGCCTGCGGGCTCGAGCCATTACGCAGTTCTTCCCGGATACGCTCGTTGATCAGCACGTTGGCGTCGATGGCCATACCCAGGGTGAGCGCCATGGCGGCGATACCCGGCAGGGTCAGCGTGGCCTGCAGCAGCGACAGCAAGGCCACCAGCAGCAGCAGGTTGGATGCCAGTGCGATCGTCGATACCACGCCGAACAACGCGTAGTAGGCGCACATGAACACGGCAATCGCGAGGAAGCCCCACAAGGTCGAGTTGAAGCCCTTGGTGATGTTCTCGGCGCCGAGGCTGGGGCCGACGGTGCGCTCTTCGATGATTTCCATCGGTGCAGCCAGCGAGCCGGCGCGCAGCAGCAGGGCAACGTCGTTGGCCTCGGTGGTCGTCATGCGCCCGGAAATCTGTACCCGGCCACCACCGATCTCGCTGCGGATGACCGGTGCCGTGACGACCTCGCCCTTGCCTTTCTCGATCAGCAGGATGGCCATGCGCTTGCCGATGCTCTCGCGGGTGACATCGCGGAAAATGCGGGCGCCGGCGGCATCCAGGGTCAGGTGAACCGCGGCTTCGTTGGTCTGTCCGTCGAAGCCGGGCTGGGCATCGGTGAGGCGGTCGCCAGTCAGCACTACCTGCTTCTTCACCAGCAGGGGCAAGCCGCCGCGCTCGGTGTAGAGCTCGGTGCCGAAGGGGACCTTGCCGGCAATGGCTTCCTCGACGGCGCCGGGGGTGTCGTCGACCATGCGCACTTCGAGGGTGGCGGTACGGCCGAGGATGTCTTTGGCCTTGGCCACGTCCTGCACGCCTGGCAACTGGACGACGATGCGCTCTGCACCTTGTTGCTGGATCACCGGCTCGGCGACGCCCAGTTCGTTGATCCGGTTGTGCAGCGTGATGATGTTCTGCTTGATCGCGAAGTCGCGCATCGTCTGCTGTGCCTGCGCCGTCAGCGTGGCCACCAGCTTGAGGCCGTCACTGCCGTCGTCGCGGTCGGACAGCTGGAGATCGGTGGTGCTCGCCTGGATCGCGCTGCGGCCGGCGTCGCGCTGGGCGCTGTCGCGGAAGCGGATGTGAATCGTGTTGCCTTCGCGGGTGATGCCGGCATGGCGCACGTTCTTGTCGCGCATCAGGGTGCGCAGATCGCCGGTGGTGGAGTCGAGGCGCTTGGTGAGTGCCCCCGGCATGTCCACCTGAAGCAGGAAGTGCACGCCGCCACGCAAGTCGAGACCCAGGTACATGGGCAAGGCGTGAATCGAGGTCAGCCAGGCCGGCGAGGCCGACAACAGGTTGAGGGCGACGACGTAGGAGGGGTCCTGCGGATCGGGATTGAACGCGCGTTCGATGGCGTCCTTGGCGCGGAGCTGGACGTCAGTGCTGGCGAAGCGGGCGCGCACGCCGGAGAAATCCGAGAAAATTCCGTTGTGTTCAATGCCTGCGCTGCGCAGCACCTCGGCAACGCGGTCGGTGACGGCGGCAGGATCAAGCTTGAGCGTGGCCTTTCCGCTCGACACCTGAACCGCGGGCACCTCGCCGTAGAAGTTCGGCAATGTGTAGATCAGGCCCCATAGCAGGATGAGCCCGATGAGGATGTTCTTCCAGAGTGGATAGCGATTCATTGTGGAGGGCAGTGCGTTGAGGATGAGGTTGCTCGGAAGCAGGGTCGGTCGTGCGCCCTCTTTCCGGTCAACGTAAAAGGCATCCCCTGCGCCTCGGCAGCGCGGGAGTGTCGGGCACGGAGGCAGCTGAGTGCTGCCCCCGCTCAGGCAATGCTCAGAGCGCTTTCAGCGTGCCCTTGGGCAATACCGTGGCAACGGCATTCTTCTGCACGGCGACAACGGTGTTGGGGGCGATCTCGACCTGCACAAAGCTGTCGTTCACTTCGGTGACGCGACCTGCGATGCCGCCACCGGTAACCACTTCGTCACCTTTGCTCAGCGCTTCGACCATGGCCTTGTGCTCCTTCGCCTTCTTCATCTGCGGGCGAATCATCAGGAACCACAGCACCACGAACATCAGGATCAGCGGCAGCATGCCCATCAGGCCGCCGGTAGGGTCGGCGCCGCCTGCGGCTTGAGCGTATGCATTGGAAATCAGCACGTTGTTACTCCAGAGTTTGCAAAAAAGCGTTGAATTATAGCAGCGAAGCATGCGCTGCCTTGGTGACGATCAGACGGTGCCGGTACTGCGATCGCTTTTGAAGCGTTCGACAAACGCACCGAAGGCATCGACCGCAATCGCATCGCGGAGTTCGGCCGTGAGTATCTGGTAATAGCGCAGATTGTGAATCGTATTGAGCATGCTGCCCAGAATTTCCCCGGTGCGGTGCAGGTGGTGAAGGTAAGACCTGCTGAAGTTTCGACAGGTATAGCAATCACAGGTGGGGTCGAGCGGCCGGGTATCAAGCTTGTGGGTAGCGTTCTTGATCTTGATGTCGCCGAAACGGGTAAAGAGCCAGCCATTGCGGGCGTTGCGGGTCGGCATCACGCAGTCGAACATGTCGATTCCTGCCGCCACGCCTTCAACGATGTCTTCCGGCGTCCCCACGCCCATCAGATAGCGTGGCTTTTGTGCGGGCAGGCGCGGCGCAGTATGGGCGAGGATGCGCCGCATTTCCTCTTTGGGTTCGCCCACCGACAGGCCACCAATGGCAAAGCCGTGGAAGCCGATTTCATCCAGCGCGGCCAGCGATTCGTCGCGCAGGTCTTCGTACATCCCGCCCTGGACGATGCCGAACAATGCATTGGTGTTGTCCAGGCGGTCGAATTCGTCGCGCGAGCGCCGTGCCCAGCGCTGCGACAGGCGCATCGATTTTGCGGCTTCGTCGCGGGTGGCGGGGTAGGGGGTGCATTCGTCGAAGATCATCACCACGTCAGAATCCAGTGTGTGCTGAATCTGCATGGAGATTTCCGGCGTCAGGAAGAGCTTGGCACCGTCGATCGGACTGGCAAACTTCACGCCTTCTTCGGTGATCTTGCGCAGGGCGCCGAGGCTGAAGACCTGGAAGCCGCCGGAGTCGGTAAGGATGGGCTTGTCCCAGCCCATGAAGCCATGCAGGCCGCCGTGCGCGGCGATGACGTCCAGGCCGGGGCGCAGCCACAGGTGGAAAGTGTTGCCCAGGCAGATCTGGGCGCCGATGTCGCCGAGCATCGTCGGCGTCATGGCCTTGACCGTGCCATAAGTACCGACCGGCATGAATACGGGGGTTTCGACCACGCCGTGGGTCAGGGTCAGGCGGCCGCGGCGGGCGCCACCGCTGGTGGTGAGGAGTTCAAACTGCATTGTCGTTCCGGGTCAGGAGCATGGCGTCGCCATAGCTGAAGAAGCGATAGCCGTGGGCGATCGCGTGGCGATAAGCCTGCCGCATGGTGTCCATGCCGGCAAAGGCGGAGACCAGCATCAACAGGGTGGATTTTGGCAGGTGAAAATTGGTGACGAGTGCGTCCACCACGCGAAAGCGGAAGCCGGGAAGGATGAAGATCTCGGTTTCACCGCTGCCGGCCAGGAGCGGGCCGTCCTGAGCGGCGGCCTCGAGCGCGCGCATGCTGGTGGTGCCGACCGCGATCACGCGCCCGCCGGCGGCGCGTGTGGCGGCAATCGCGTCTACCGTTTCCTGCGGGATTACGTAACGCTCGCGGTGCATGCGATGTTCGCCGAGGTCGTCGACCCTGACCGGCTGGAAGGTGCCCGCGCCCACGTGCAGCGTCAGCCAGGCGCAACTGGCGCCGCGTTCGGTGACACGCTCAAGCACCGACTGGTCGAAGTGCAGCCCGGCCGTGGGTGCGGCTACCGAGCCCGGCGTGCGTGCATACACCGTCTGATAGCGGCTCTCGTCGGCGTCGCCTGCCGCACGCTGAATATAGGGAGGGAGCGGCAGTTTGCCGTGGCGTTCGAGCAACTGGACGAGGTCTTCATCGTCCGGAAAACGCAGGTGGAAGAACTCGCCCACGCGACCGAGCACGGTCACGTCGAAGGCATCTGCCAGTCGCAGGGTGCTGCCCGGCTTGGGGGACTTGGACGCGCGAATCTGTGCAAGCGCTTCGTGCGGGCCCACCGGGCGCTCGATCAGTACCTCGATCTGGCCGCCCGAGGTCTTGGTGCCGTGCAGGCGCGCATGCAGCACACGGGTGTCGTTGAACACCAGCAGGTCGCCGGGGCGAATGTATTCCGGCAGGTCCGAAAACAGTCGGTCGTCGAGCGTATCGCCCACAATCAGCAGGCGGCTGGCGCTGCGCACGGCAAGCGGCGCCTGCGCAATCAGCTCGGATGGAAGCTCGTAATCGAAATCGTTGAGGGTCAGAGGCATCAATTCACCGTAACGGCTTGCCGCAATCGGTCATGTTCAGTGATAATGCGAGCCCTTCCCTGCCGGGATGGCGGAATCGGTAGACGCAGCGGATTCAAAATCCGCCGCTGGTAACAGTGTGAGGGTTCGAGTCCCTCTCCCGGCACCAAGCAAGGTTGCACGCATCGAAAGCGGCGGATTCTAGCAGCTTTCAACGACGGGCTTGGTCTCTGCCGTTTTGCGCTTGCTTGCCTGCACTTCCGGACGTCGCGTTTTTTCAGGCCTTGAATGCTGCGCGAACGCGTTCACCTCATGCTCACGATGTTGTATCTGGCGGCGACGGTTGCATCGGCCCCGCGTTGCTGATCGCACGTACTGCAGGGTGCGTCAGCCGGCGCTCCACGGAAATCGCATAAAAGGACTCCCTGACGCTGTCGGCGGTGCCCAGTCTTTGCACTCCGTGTTGCCTGCAAACTTCGTCAGCAATCAGATCGGCCGAGGGAAAAATGCCGACACCGGCTTCCCCGAATGCTTTCATCAGTGCGCTGTCGTCGAATTCGCCGACGATGCGCGGATGGACCTTGTGATCTTCGAGCCAGCGCAGCAGGGGGCGCCGTACTGCGGCATCGGCGCCCGGCAGCAACAGGGGGGCGCCATTGAGACAGGCGGGAAACGGCCCCTTTAGGCTGGCACATAGCGCAGGGGTTGCAAAAAAGGTGATCGGTGACTCACCCAGTTTGTGGCTGTAGCCTCGCACGTCCATGTGTGGTGGCAGCGGGCTGTCGGCCAGCACCACATCCAGTTTATGAACGGCCAGTTCGCCAAGCAGTTGGTCGAGCTTGTTTTCGCGGCAGACGATGCGCATCGGCTCCGGTAGCGCGATCGAGGGCGCGAGCAGGACATACGCAATTGCCTTGGGTACCACGTCCGATACGCCGACGCGAAATGGCAGCGCGCGACCGGCGGAGCGTGTGCTGAGGGCGTCTTCCAGTTCGGTGCCGAGGCGGAAGATTTCCTCTGCGTAGTCGAGCACCATGTCACCGGTTTCGGTCAGTACCAAGCGACGCCCCTGGCGGCGAAACAGATTGACGCCGAGCGTGGTCTCAAGCGCGGCAATCTGCCCCGACAGCGTTTGTGGCGCCAGGCCAGTGCGCTCGCTGGCTCTCACGACACCCCCGGCGCGGGCCACACTCCAGAAATGGTGAAGCTGCTTGAAGTTGATCATATGTTTATTGTTCGATAAAACCGGATGAAAATTCAGTTGAACCCGGAGTTTATCGAACAGTCTGAGCCTTAGCATCGGAACTGTGTATTGCAGTGCGGTAACTGCACCAAACAAAGGAGACTCAGACATGCGAATCGATCTGCATTGTGACGGCGTTGAAGCGGCTCCCGGCCTGCAGGACTATGTGGCGCGGCGGATGCGCTTTGCCATCGGCAAGTTCAGGGATCACATCCAGTGGGCCCGAATCAAGGTGGCTGACGTCAACGGGCCGCGCGGCGGTGCGGACAAGCGCTGTGTAGTGCAGCTGCGCCTGCGCAACCTGCCGGATGTGGTGTTCGCGATCACCCAGCTTGATGTCAAAGCCGCAGTCGATGAAGCCGCGGACAGGGTTTCACGTGTGCTTGCCCAGCGGCTGCAGCGCAACCGGCGCGTGGACCACACCCGCTGCGCGGCGTTGATCGAAGCGCCGGCCTGATCAACACGTTTGGTGTATGTATTCGGAACAAAACAAAACTAGACTACGGCATCGCCGTTCGTTTCAAGGAGAATTACAGATGGAAAACCGCATTGCCTCGATGAACCGGTCGGAAGCCTCGGCGCTGTCGACCAACAAGGTTATCCGCAACACCTACATGCTGCTGTCGCTGACGCTGGCGTTTTCGGCGCTCACCGCTGGCGCGTCGATGGCGCTCGGGCTGCCGCATCCCGGCATGATACTGACGCTGGTCGGCTACTTCGGCCTGCTGTTTCTGACCACCAAGTTCCGCAACAGCAGCCTCGGCATTCTGTTCGTGTTCGCGCTGACAGGTTTCATGGGGTACACCCTGGGGCCGATCATCTCGCACTACCTGTCCATGCCCAACGGCAGTCAGGTCGTGATGCAGGCGATGGGAGGGACTGCAGCGATTTTCCTTGGTCTGTCGGGCTACGCGCTGACAACGCGCAAGGATTTCTCCTTCATGGGGGGCTTCCTGATGGTCGGCATTCTGGTGGCCTTCCTGGCCGGGCTGGGTGCGATCTTCTTCGAAATGCCGGGGCTGTCGCTGGCCGTGTCGGCGATGTTCGTGATGCTGATGTCGGGTCTGATCCTGTTTGAGACCAGCAACATCATCCATGGCGGCGAGACCAACTACGTAATGGCGACGGTCACGCTTTACGTGACGATCTACAATCTCTTCACCAGCCTGCTGCACCTGCTGGGCTTCATGAACAACGACTGACACGGTCGCTGATCAGCAAAGCGGGGGCGGCTAGCGCAGGACGGCCGCCCCCGTGCATTTGTGCTTGCTGCGGCCGAGCGCTGCGTGAGCGGTTACAATGGATGACTTTTTTCAACGGGAAAGGTCCCATGAAGACCACCTTTCTGGACTTCGAACAGTCGATTGCCGAGCTTGAAGGCAAGATCGAACAGTTACGTTTCGTGCAGGATGACTCTGCGGTGGACATCTCCGAGGAGATCGGTCGCCTCGAGGCCAAGAGCCAGAGCATGACCAAGGATCTCTACGGCAAGCTCACGCCGTGGCAGATCGCGCAGGTAGCGCGTCATCCTCAGCGTCCCTACACGCTGGATTATGTTCAGCATATTTTTACCGATTTCGAAGAACTTCACGGCGACCGCTCCTTTGCCGACGACAAGGCAATCGTGGGCGGTCTGGCGCGCTTCAACGGTCAGAGTTGCGTGGTCATCGGCCACCAGAAAGGGCGCGATACCAAAGAGAAGATCGTGCGCAACTTCGGCATGCCGCGACCAGAGGGCTACCGCAAGGCCATGCGCCTGATGAAACTGGCGGAGAAGTTCGGCCTGCCGGTGTTTACGTTTGTGGATACGCCGGGCGCTTACCCGGGCATCGGCGCCGAAGAGCGTGGACAGTCCGAGGCCATCGGTCACAACCTCTACGTGATGGCTGAACTCAAAGTGCCACTGATCTGCACCATCATTGGCGAAGGTGGTTCGGGTGGCGCGCTGGCGATTGCCGTTGGCGATCAGGTGATGATGCTGCAGTACTCCACCTACTCGGTGATTTCCCCCGAGGGTTGCGCCTCGATCCTGTGGAAGAGCGCGGACAAGGCGCCGGAGGCAGCGGAAACCATGGGCATTACCGCGACGCGCCTGAAATCACTGGGCCTGATCGACAAGATTGTCAGCGAACCGGTGGGCGGAGCACACCGCGATCATCGTGCGATGGCACAGAGTCTGAAGCGTGCGCTGACCGATGCGCTGCGCCAGGTGGATTCGATGACGCCGGCCGATCTGGTTGCGCAGCGGATGGAGAAGCTGATGGGTTACGGACGCTTCAAGGAACGGGCAGCCTGAGTACCTCCCCGCTCCAGGAGATTGCGGCCGTCCTCAAGGCGGCAGGTATCGGCGCACACAGCCGCTTGTGCTGCGCGCTCTCGGGCGGGGTCGATTCGGTAGTCCTGCTCGATCTGCTGGCGAGCCTGCAACCGAGATTTGGCTATGCGCTGCGTGCGGCGCATGTGAATCATGGCCTGAGTCCCGTGGCCGACGCCTGGCAGACGCATTGCGCCGCGCAGTGCAGTCGCCGCAACATTCCCTTTGTAGCGTTCACAGTCGAGGTCTCTCGCGACGACCCCGAAGGGCTGGAGTCCGCCGCGCGCAAGGCCAGACACGCTGCGCTACGGACGGTGGAGTGTGACTGGCTGGTGTTTGGC